>Ga0208269_100164_pt1 | contig 45491 bp, 43 predicted proteins | sample LakWasMe88_LOW11_2_FD_183912 | JGI IMG/M metagenome (GOLD analysis project Ga0208269, IMG submission 183912) | Freshwater sediment methanotrophic microbial communities from Lake Washington under simulated oxygen tension - Sediment Metagenome... | ecosystem: Environmental > Aquatic > Freshwater >...
GCAGGGCCGGGCGTTGGGCGAGCACGACGTGCCCAATGGCCAGCCGGCCCTGGTCCAGGCGCTGGTCGACAAACCCTGGCCGCAACGGCTGTGGACCTACCGTCTGCAGACCCGGTTGCGCCCGCCCAGGGTGGTGGGCCGGGTGCGCTATGAGGATCCGCCCACGCCCTGAGGCTCAGTTCAGTCGCATGCGTTGGCGCAACTCGCTGCAGTGATCGCGATCAGTTTGCCGTGGGCTGATCCACAGCAGATCGGTCTCTTGCGACCCGCTTGGGCTGCGCAAGTCCGCAGCGATCGGGCTGCCCTCCACCGCGGCCACCAGCACGCGGGTGTTCAGTTCGTCGGGCAGGTGCGCCGGAATGCCCACCGGGCGCAGCACATGGCCTGCCCCGGCCAGCAGCAGCACGGTGCGGCCTGGCGGGCGCGGGGCCTTCAGCACGGCCTGGGCCATGGCCAGGTCACGCGCGATCTGGATGCGGGTCATGGGCGCGACCTGGGCCTCATCGAGCAAGCCGCAGTGGCTGTCGCGGATGGCGGCGCGTTGGCGCTCCAGCGCCGGCTGCAGCAAACGCATGTCCAGGCTGAGGTCTTTCATGGCGTGCCGCTGGCGCTCCCGGGGCAGGTTGGCGCCCAGCACCGGCACCCCGGCCTCCACGGCGGCCATGATGGCCGGCGCATAGTCGGCCCAGGGCCAGCCCGCATCGTTCCATTGCAGCGCCTGCTTGACCTGGGCCTCCTTGGCATTGCGGGGCAGGCCCCGGGTGTCGTGGCCTTGATCGACCATCTCGAGCAGCAGGGCAGACAGTCGGTTCTGTACCGCGAGGAGTTCCACCACCTGGCGCTCCCATTGGTGGTGGGCCGGGGCATCGTGTTGTTCGCCCAGCAGCAGCACATCGGCCGGCAGCAGGCTGGAGAGTTGGCGCGCCGGCAGGTCGGACGAGCTGCTGGCACAGCCCAGCAGGGTGGCCATGGCAAAACAGCACGCCAGCCATGCCCGGATGCGAGGGCGTTCAAGACAAGGGAAAACACGCATGCGCGCATACTATCCCGACTCCGGTGGGGCATGGGCATGGCCTCTTGCCGCCGCCGGGTTTGGCCCTCGTCCTGTCCGTTTGCCTGAATGCCCACCCGCCCATCCGACGTCATGCGCGCCGCGCTGACCCTGTTGCTGGCCTGGCTCACTGCCCAGGCCTTTGTGGCCCTGCACATCCCGCTGCCCTGGATGCTGGGGCCCCTGCTGTCGGTGGCTGTGGCCAGCATGCTGGGGGCTCCGGCCCTGAGCCTGGCCCCGTTGCGCAACCTGGGGCAGTGGACGATTGCCGCGGCGCTGGGCCTGTATTTCACGCCCGAGGTCACCGCCCTGGTGCTGGGCCTGTGGTGGGCGATTGTGTTGGGCATTGTCTGGGCGCTGGGCCTGGGCTGGGCCTTCGGTCAATGGCTTTGCCTGCGCAACCGTGCCTTGCTGAGCGGGCTGGATGAACCCGCCTTGCGCGCCACCACCTTTTTTGCCGGGGCCATCGGGGGTGCTTCCGAGATGACCTTGCTGGCCGAGCGCGCCCAGGCCCGCACCGAGCTGGTGGCCGCCAGCCATTCGCTGCGCCTGGTGATCGTGACGGTGCTGATTCCTTTTGCCTTCACCTTCAGCGGCCTGCATGGCCTGGATCAGATGCCTGCGACCACCCGGGTCGTGGAGGGGGGCGGTTTGGCCTTGCTGGGGGCGGCCACGGGTGTGGGCGCGCTGATCATGCACCGGCTGGGCCGCGCCAACCCCTGGTTTCTGGGCTCGTTGGTGGTGTCGGCGGCCATCACCATGACGGGGCACACGCTGTCGGCGGTGCCGCAGTGGATGTCCAATGCGGCGCAGTTGGTGATCGGGGTGAGTCTGGGGGTGCGCTTCACGCCGGGCTTCATCCACACGGCGCCACGCTGGATGGCCTCGGTGGTGTTCGGCACTTTCGCCATGGTGCTGCTGTGCGCCGGCTTTGCCTGTGCACTGGGCTGGGCCGCCGGCCTGCACCCGGCCACCATGGTGCTGGGCACCTCGCCCGGCGGCATTGCCGAGATGTCGATCACGGCCAAGGTGTTGCAACTGGGCGTGCCGGTGGTCACCGCCTTCCAGGTGTGCCGGCTGGTGGCCGTGCTGCTGCTGGTCGAGCCGCTGTACCGGGCCCTGTACCGGCGCCTGAAACCCGGCCAGGTCTGAGCCTGGTCAGGTGGATGCTGGGGGCTCAGTGCACCAGCACCGGGTTCTGGGCCAGGCCGGAGTAGCGCTCCAGCGTGCTTTCCACCTCTTCCTCGGTGGGGGCGTTGAGCTGCCAGCCCAGGATGATCTGCTGGAACATCTCGGCCCAGGAGCCGTCGAGGTACACCTCTTTGCCCGAGCGTTTGTCCACGATCTCAAAACCATGCCGCGCCAATTGAGGCACAGCGGGCTCCTGTGCCTCGGCGCTGCCCGGGGTCAGGTCGAGGTCGGGCACCAGGTGCACCACCACAAAGGAGTCGGAGTCATAGAGCATTTGCATGAGATGGATTCCTTCTGAGTCCCATGGTAGATGGCAATGACCGTGCCAGTTTCAAGATCTGCGTAAATCCATGGGCACTGCAGGTTTTCAGCAACACCCGGGCAGGGCCGGGCTGGCCTCAGGGCGTGAGCACGCCGGTCAGTTGCTGGTCCACGAAATCGCCCTGCGACTGTGTGATGCGGATGCGTGCCGGCAGGTAGTGGATGCCGGGCGCCAGCCACAGCTCGACGCGGGTGTCGAACTCGGTGCGCGGCGCGCGCGTGATCTTGAGGGTGGGCAAGGGGCCTTGCGCCAGGGCCAGTTCTTCCGGGCCGTCCACCACAAACACCCAGGTCTCGGCGTCGCGCGGGCCCACCGTGGGCACGGTGATGCGCGTGCCGGGGCCGAACTGGGTCGGGTCGGCCGCCACCAGCGAGGCCAGCTGCATGAACACGCTCAGGCGGTCTTGCATGCCGGGCAGCAGCACCGCATCGGGGGTGTTGGCGCTGAAGGTGACCTTGCCCTGCTCCGCGTCGAAGTGCGCCGCCTGCTCATTGCGCACCTTGTCGCCAAAGCGGGTCGGGGCCAGGCCGGCGGCGGTGATGCGGCCGCGGCTGGTCTGGCTGCGCCCTCCGATCAAAAACATCTTGACCGAGGCCTGGGCCTCGTACTGGCTGCCGTCGTGGGTCCAGCTCATTTCACCGTTGGCCTGGTAGTTCAGGTGCTTGACCTCGGCCTTGACCGCATAGCTCAGGCGAATCGGCGGGGGTACCTTGACGCTCAGGGTGCGGTGTTCGGCGGTGGCCGGGCTGACCTCGGGCGCCTTGGCCACCGGGGCCGACGCCGGCCCGATCACCGGCTGCGGCTGGGGCTGGGGTGGGTCCGTGGCGTCCGGGCTGGCGCTCAAGGCCGGGGCATCGCTGGGGGATTCGGGCAACGCAGAGGTCGGGTCTGGCTGGCTGTCGTTGACCGCTTGGCGGGTGGCCTGGGGCGCCGGGATGCTGCGCGCCGGGCGCCGAATCACCCGGGTCGGATGGGCCACGGCCCCCGCGGCCGTGACCGGGGCCGACACCTCCACCCGCCGGGTGCTGAACACGGGCAGGGGCAGGGCGGCCACCCGTGTGCCCGGGCCCTCACCCGACGGCAGCAGGCTGCGGCCCTGCCACAGCAGCGCGGCATGCATGGCCAGCACCAGCACGGTCAGGCCGACCAGGGCCCGGCGTGAGGGGCCGCTGCGTTCGGGCCGCTGCCGTGCATGGGCTTGAAGGCCGGCCTGTTCCTGTTCCGTGCGCACTAGAATCCGCTGCTTTCCTTGGCTTGAACCGATTGAACCACGCGCCCTGTGCCGGCGCGGTGGGTGCTCGCAAAAAGGCCCTCAGCCCCCGCCAACCCCTACGCCGGAGACCCGCGCACCATGAAACTTGCCACCTACAAAGACGGATCGCGTGATGGCCAACTGGTCGTCGTGTCGCGTGACCTGAGCAACGCGCATTATGCGACTGGCATCGCCACGCGATTGCAGCAGGTGCTGGACGACTGGAACTTCCTGGCCCCGCAGTTGCAGGACCTGTACGAGCAGCTCAACCAGGGCAAAACCCGCCACGCCTTCCCCTTCGACCCGGCGCAGTGCATGGCCCCGTTGCCGCGCGCCTACCAGTGGGCCGACGGCTCGGCCTACCTCAACCACGTTGAGCTGGTGCGCAAGGCGCGCCAGGCCGAGGTGCCGGCCACCTTCTACACCGACCCCTTGATGTACCAGGGCGGCAGCGATGACTTCATCGGCCCCTGCGACGATGTGGTGGTGCCCAGCGAAGACTTCGGCATCGATTTCGAGGCCGAGATCGCGGTGGTGACCGGCGACGTGCCCATGGGCACGCCGGCCGACCGCGCGCTGGACGGCATCCGCCTGGTGATGCTGGCCAACGACGTGTCGCTGCGCAACCTGATCCCGGCCGAGCTGGCCAAGGGCTTCGGCTTCTTCCAGAGCAAGCCCGCCACGGCCTTCAGCCCGGTGGCCATCACCCTCGACGAACTGGGCGATGCCTGGGACCAGGGTCGTGTGCACCTGACGCTGGAGTCGACCTGGAACGGCCGCAAGGTGGGCCAGTGCGAGGCCGGCCCCGAGATGACTTTCCACTTCGGCCAGCTGATCGCCCACATCTGCAAGACCCGCAACGTGCGCGCCGGCACGATCGTGGGCAGCGGCACGGTGAGCAACCAGGGCGTGACCGACGCCCAGGGCCGCACCGAGTGGCCCAAGGGCTACAGCTGCATTGCCGAGAAGCGCTGCATCGAGACGATTCAGAACGGCCAGCCCAGCACGGGGTTCATGAAGTATGGGGACACCATTCGGATTGAGATGAAGGGGCGCCATGGGGGGAGTTTGTTTGGGGCTATTGACCAGAAAGTGGTGGAGGCGGGGGGCTGACTTGGCGGTCAGGGCGCTTGGGTGGTGGCCCCAATGGGGCTTGTGCCTTGAGCCCTTCAACCAGGCGTTGGACTGCCGCTGCGCTCTGGTGATTCCGCGCTCTGGTTGAGGGCGGAGGCTGGGGTTGCACTTCGGCGGGTGCTCAAAAAGGGCGGCCTTGGCGTGCCCATTTGTTGGGGCGTCTTTGTTGCCGCTTCGCTCTGTTCCTGCGGCATTTCGTTGAAGGGCGGAGGCCGGGGGTTCGTCCCGGCAGCCGAGGCACTTTTCTTTGCTTCGCCAAAGAAAAGTACCCAAAAGAAAGGCGACCCGAAGTCAGGGCCACTTCGTGGTTCCCTGCGCTGCTCGCGCCAGGTGGGGTCTCGCTAAACTCGCTTCGCTCAAACAGACGCGAGCCCTTATCCACCTGGCACTCCGCTGCTCGGCCCTGCCCCACGGGGCAAGCGGGATCGGGTGCGGGCGAGCTTGCGAAGGCACTGACGAAATCGGTCGCAGCTTTGCATCCAGTAACGCTGGTGTACTTGTATTGGTTGTGTTAGATGGAGCGCTGGCGCCCATCCGCGCTGCGAAGCAGCCGCGCCCTCCGAGTGAAACAAAGCGGCGTCGCTGCGCAGCAGCAGCCGTCGGTTCCCGCACCCAGCTCCCGTTGGGCACGGCGAGCAGCGCAGACTTGGGCGGAAAAAGGGCTCGCGTCTGTTTGAGCGCAGCGAGTTTAGCGAGACCCCGCCCAAGTTGAGCAGCGCAGCGGACCCTGCGCAGCAGGGCGTGCACGTCGGGTCGCCTTTCTTTGCTTACTTTCTTTGGCGAGACAAAGAAAGTGAGGCGCCCGCCGGGGCGCAATCCCGGCCTCCGCCCTCAAACGAAGAGCAGAACAAACAGAGCGCAGCGGCAACACAGAACAGTGTGCAGGCCACAGCACCCCGCACCCTCACCCCCGCAGCAACTGCGGCACCAACACCTTCAACCCCCGCAGCAGCATCTCCACCGACACCGCCACCAGGATCAGCCCCATCAGGCGCTCAAAAGCCAGCACCACCCGCTCGCCCACCAGGCGCTGGATGCGGTCGGCCAGCACCAGCACCACGGCGCACACCGCCATGGTCACGCTCAGGGCGCCCACCCATTCCAGGCGCCGCTCGGGCGCCTGTGACACCAGCAGCAGCACGGTGGCCAGGGCCGAGGGGCCGGCCAGGGCGGGGATGGCCAGCGGCACGATCAGGGGTTCGCCCTCGGGCAGCGGGCTGCCGGCCTCGCGGGCGCTGGGGAAGATCATGCGCAGCGCGATCAGGAACAGCACCACCGCGCCGGCCAGTTGCAGGGCCAGATCGCTCAGGTTCATCTGGCGCAGAAAGCCCTCGCCCATGAACATGAAGCTCAGCAGCAGGCCGAAGGCAATCGCCACCTCCCGCACGATGACCCAGGGCCGGCGGCTGGACGGCACGTTGCGCAGGGCGCTGGCGAAGATCGGGATGTTGCCCAGCGGATCGGTGATCAGCAGCAGCAAGATGGTGGCCGAGGTGAAGGTGTAGCTGGTCACGGTGTCGGGCCTCGTTTCAGGTCTCGTGTCATGTTTCGTAGACGCTGGCCAGCGAGTCGAAGCCCTTGACCTCGATCGGGTTGCCAAAGGGGTCGCAAAAGAACATCGTCCACTGCTGGCCGGGCTGGCCTTCAAAGCGCAGTTGGGGCGGCAGCACGAACTCGGTGCCTGCGGCCTGCAGCCGGGCGGCCAGGGCCTGCCAGTCGGGGGTTTCCAGGATCACCCCCAGGTGTGGCATGGGCACCAGCTTGTCACCCACGTGGCCGGTGGGTGCGGTGGCAAACGGGGTGCCCAGGTGCAGCGAGATCTGGTGGCCGAAGAAATCGAAATCCACCCAGGTGGCGGTGCTGCGCCCTTCGCGGCAGCCCAGCACGTCGCCATAGAAGCGACGCGCCGTGTCCAGGTCGGTGACGTTGTAGGCGAGGTGGAACAGGCTTTTCATGGCGCCGGAGGATAGCAGCCTCCGGCGACGGGCGGTGCGGCTCAGCCCGTCCGGGCCTTGCCCGGCAGGCGGCGGGCCAGCTCGGGCAGGGCCCGGCGCCCGGCCTCGTAGCCGGCCTGGATCATCTCGCGCCGCGACTGGAAGTCGGTGCTGCTGAAACGGCTGGTGTCGGGCCGGATCACCAGATCGGCCTGCTTGGCCTCCAGCTGGATCAGGGCCCGGCCCATGATCTCGAACGATTGCAGGATCACCTCGTACAGGCCGGCGCCGGTGTTGTTGCGCGGCGGCGCGCTGACATCCACCGCGATCACGAAATCGGCCCCCAGCTGGCGCGCCTGCAGCACGGGCAAGGGGCTGACCAGGCCGCCGTCCACCAGCTCCTGACCGTTCACCATGGCGGGCACGAACACGCCCGGGATGGCGCAGGAGGCGCGCACGGCCAGCCCGGCGTCGCCGCTTTTCAGGGCCAGCAGTTCGCCGCTGACCAGCTGGGTGGTCACGGCACAGAAGGGCAGGCGAAAGCGCTCGATGGGCTGCTGGCGCAACTGCTCGTTGACCAGCTTTTGCAGGGCCTCGCCGGCAAACAGCCCGCGCTTGTTGGCCGCGCTGAGGTCGGCCACGTCCAGGTCGCGCACCTTGAGCGCAATCTCCTCGATCTGCCAGGGGTTCATGCCGGCGGCGTAGCAGGCGCCGATCAGGGCCCCGGCGCTGGTACCGGCCACGGCATCGGCGCGGTAGCCCGCCTCGTCCAGGGCCTTGAGCACGCCGATGTGGGCAAAGCCGCGCGCCGAACCACCACCCAGCGCCAGCGCCACCCGGGGCACCGGGTGGCCGATGGGTTTGCTCGGGGCGGTGGCGGGGGCCGGTGTGGTGGGCTTGGGGGCGGCGTTGGCCGTGCGGGCTGTGCTGGCCATGACCGCCAGGCCCAGCACCGCGGTGCCCAGGCTGCGGCGGGGCAGGCGATCGCGTGGGCTGGACGGCATCATGAGGCGGCTGCCGGGCGCACCAGGCCCTGGTCGATCATGGATTTGAGCCGGTCCCAGGCGGATTCGAAGGCATTCGGCGCCTCACCTCGGGTCAGGGTGTCGAGTTGCTCGTCCAGCACCAGCACCTCGACGCGTCGGTTCAGGCGCCGCCCCTCTTCGGTGGCGTTGGACGCGACCGGGCGCTTGTACGAGTAAGCCTCGGTTTTCAGGCGCTGCGCGGGCACGCCCAGGGCGATCAGTTCGCGCCGCACGGTTTGCGCCCGGGCTTCGGACAGGGCCTGGTTGGTGGCCTCCGAGCCGGTGTTGTCGGTGTGGCCTTCCAGCACCACCGGGCGGTCGGTCTTGTGCAGCAGCAGATCGGCCACACGGCTCAGGTAGGGGCCGGATTCGGCCGGGTTCAGGCTGGCCTGTCCGGTCTCGAACAGGGCTGAGCTGGGCAGAAAGATCTGGACCCCGCGGGGCGACTGGGCCACGGCCAGGGTGGGGCCGCTGTAGACCACGGGCGCCTGGGACGTTGGAGCCGGGGCCGGTGGCGGGCTCTGGCAAGCGCTCAGAGCCCACGCGGCGGCCAGCAGCACGGTGTATCGGAAGGGTGTCGGGCGGTTGTTGGGAGGCATGTCGGCGATGACCGAAGTGAGCAGTGGGAATTATCGAAACACCCTCCGCGTCTCGATCTCCTCAGCCTCGCAACTTCCTGCGCGCAGTGTGACATTCCGCGCAGAAAGCGCAAATTGAAAGAATTTGTTTCAATGAAAAAGCCCCCGGGCCGGTGGGCGGCGGGGGCTGGATCAGGAGCGCAGCGCAACGGACTGCGCTGGCTTCAGGCCACGGAGGGGTCGGCGGCCAGGTTGTCGAACTTCTTGAAGTACTGGCGGGCCAGGGCCACCAGTTGGGCGTCGGTGGGGTGGTCGGCGGCGATCGAGTCGACGATCACACCGGCAACCGCCTTCTGGTGGCTGTTGCACCAGTCACGGAAGTTGGTGCGGGCCAGGCCGGGGCCGGTCAGCAGCACTTCGCGGGTGCCGGCCAGGGCTTCGGCGATGGTGGCGTAGAAGGCCACGTCGTCGGCGGTCTTGCCCTGGTGCTTGTGGTGGCTGCGCGACTTGATGCGCTGAGCTTCCACATGCTCGCGGTCGAACATCAGCACATGGGCTTCGGAATGGTCCAGCCAGACGACGGCGTGAAAAGTGGTCATGAGGTCTCTCTTTCTGAGGTGGGTGAGTAATGAAGGGACGGCACGGGCTGCGCAGGCAGGCTCAGTGCGCGTGGGGGTGTTCCAGGGCTTCCTGGCATCGGATGCAGCGCTCGGCCTCGGGGGCGGCATGCAGTCGCGCCGCCGGGATCTCGACACCGCAGTCCAGGCATTCGCCGTAGTGGCCGTCGGCGATGCGCTTGAGGGCGGCATCGATGGCCGCCACTTCGGCGGTTTCGCGTTCATCGAGTGCAAAAGCCAGTTCACGCTCGGTGGCCGATTGGGCGTGTGAATCTTCGGGTTGCGGGGCGCGGCCATCGGCTTGCGCGCGGTCGACCAAGCCGCCGCGCTGCAGGGCCAGTTGTTCAATCAACGAGGCACGCTGGGCCAGCAGTTGTTCGCGGAAGGGTTGGGTGAGGTGAGGGTGCATGGTGGCCTTTCTGATCTCTGCTTTCTGATCTCTGGTTCGGCCCGGTCTCCTGGGCCATGGCTTCATGATCTGCCTGGTGCTGGGCGCCGTCTTTGATCGTGGTCAAGGGCGGGCATGGGGGTGACGACGGGCACTGCAGGTGACAGCGCGTTGCGCCTGGGGCACCGCACAATCCGGGCGAGTCCAACCCAAGACCCAGGAGACCGACATGACGAGCCACGCCACCCCGGCAACCGACTACACGCGCTACACCACCCTGGCCATCAGCCGCCGCGGCCCCGAGGGGCAGGTGCTGGACATCCAGATGCGCGCCCTCAACGGCAAGCTGCCCACCGCAGGCCATGCGGGCCACCGCGAGCTGGCCGAGATCTGGCGCGATGTGTCGGCCGACGACAGCGTGCGGGTGGCGGTGCTGCGTGGCGAGGCAGGGGGCTTCTCGGGCGGTGGCGATCTGGCCATGGTGCAGGAGATGAGCGACAGCCACGAGACCCGGGTGCGGGTCTGGAAAGAGGCGCGCGACCTGGTCTACAACCTGATCAACTGCGACAAGCCCATCGTCAGCGCCATGCACGGGCCGGCGGTGGGGGCGGGTCTGGTGGCCGGCCTGCTGGCCGACGTGTCGATCGCCGCGCGCAATGCCCGCATCGTGGACGGCCACACCAAGCTGGGCGTGGCCGCCGGGGATCACGCGGCCATCGTCTGGCCGCTGCTGTGCGGCATGGCACGGGCCAAGTACTACCTGCTGCTGTGCGAGCCCCTGTCGGGCGAGGAGGCCGAGCGCATCGGCCTGGTGTCGCTGGCGGTGGACGAGGCCGAGCTGCTGCCGCGTGCCTACGAGGTGGCCGAGCGCCTGGCCGCCGGCAGCCAGAGCGCCATCCGCTGGACCAAGTACGCCCTCAACAACTGGCTGCGCCAGGCCGGGCCCACGTTCGACAGCTCGCTGGCGCTCGAATTTTTGGGCTTTGCCGGCCCGGATGTGCGCGAGGGCATCAGCGCCCTGCGCGAGCGCCGCCCGGCCCGGTTCTGAGGGGCTTTGAGCGGCTCTGAGCGCCCAGAGGGCCTGGCTTTACTTGCGCCGGCTCAGCATCAGCTCGGTGTTGGTCTTGCGGTCGGCGTTGATCTTCTGCACATGGGGGCGCTCACCCATGCGCTTGAGGTAGTCGCGCACCGGCAGCTCGGCCAGGTAGTCGCGCCCATAGACGATCTTGGTGGCGCCGCTGATCAGAGGCAGGTGCACGATGGCGGTGCAGTCGGCCAGGCTGAATTGATCGCCTGCGATGAAGGGCTGGTCAAAGCGGGCCAGCTTGGCAAAGGCCGCGATGTTCTTCTCAAGTTGGGCGCTGATCTTCTCGCGCGTGCCCTCACTCACCTGGCCGCCGAAAAAGGCCTGCGGGTACAGGTTGCGGGCCACCAGCTCCAGGTGCAGTTCCAGGTAGGTGATCAGTTCGCGCACCTTGGCGGCGGCAAACGGGTCGCTGGGCAGCAGCGGGTGGGCTGGGTGGGTCTGTTCGATGTATTCGCAGATCACGGCCGACTCGCTCAGGGCGCCGTGCTCGGTCTTCAGGTAGGGCACCTTGCCCAGTGGGCTGGCCTGCAGGTCCACCTCGCCCACCCAGGCGAGTTCCTCTTCGAAGGGCAGGCCTTTCTCCAGCAGGGCCAGTTTGACCTTGTTGTAATAGTTGCTTGCCGCAAATCCGCACAGTTTCAGCATCGGGGGTCTCCAGTTTGTTGTTCAGGTCGCCGGCGGCGCTGGGCCCCGGCGCTTGCCATCGTAAAGGCCTGTCGGGGCAGTCGGGCGTCCCGCGCTTGACTTGCTGCAGTGCGACATAATTCAGACATGCCGTTCATCCGCCCGCATCAACTCTTCGCCCGCTCCATGCTGGCGTGGTTCGTGCTGTTCGTCGGCGCGTCGGTGGCCTCGCCGCTCATCCATCCGGTGGATTGGCAAGAGGTGTGCACCTCCTCGGGGGCGCGTCGCCTGGTGGTGGGCACCAGCAGTGGCAACAGCACCGACGAGTCCGACGGCCTCTGGAGCGCGCTGGCCCACACCCTGGACTGCCCAGCCTGTCTGCCCGGTCTGGCGCCGGCCCCCGGCCGCCTGGCCCTGGCTGCACCGACCTGGACCGTGGCCCTGGCGCCCGGTGCGGGCGGTGGCGCGGGGCCTGTGGCCCGGGCGACCAGCGCCCCGCTGCCGGCGCGCGGCCCACCCGGAGTGGCCTGATTCCGCTCCGGACCGGGCCGACCCTTGCCGTCGGCCTCGGGCTCAGTCATGCATGCCCGGGAACGCTTTTTGCCTGTCCCTGGCGTTCGTCTTATCAAGGGGGTCTTGATGACCTGTCAAGAAATTCAGCTGCCCGGCGAGGCCAAGGCCTTGCGCATGGGCGATTCATTGTTGGAAGCCGGCGCCATCGGGCCGGTGTGGCGCGTCACCCGGGGGGTGTTCCGCCTGGAGCGTGTCAGTGACGAGGGCGTGGCCTTTGTCCAGTTGGCCTTGCCCGGGGACCTGCTGGGGGTGGAAGCCTTGTGCAGCGAGCGCTATTCGTTCTCGGCCACCGCGGTGGTCGACAGCGAGGCCGTGCCGCTGGCCCTGGCCGACGAGGCGGCCCGGCACCGCGTGTTGGCCGATGCCTTTTTGCAGCAGCAGGCCCGCACCGCCGAGGCCGTGCGCCTGCGCAGCGGCACCGTGGCCAGCCGGGTGGACCACTTTCTGACCACCCTGGCGCATGCCACCGGGGTGATCACCCAGCGCGTGCGCGACTGCGATCTGCCCTACCTGCGCGACATCGCCCACATCGTGGACTCGGCGCCCGAGAGCGTTTGCCGGGCCATGGGCAGCCTGGTGGCGCCCCGCACCCGGGCGCGCCCGGCGCGGCGCAAGCTGGACTCTGCGCTGGCTTGAGCTTTCCCGCATAATCAGCCGCCATGCACACCCTGCGCCACGCTCGATACCTCGCCCGCCTGATGGTGGCGTGGTTTGTGCTGTCGCTGGGCGTGGCGGTGGCGTCGCCTCTGGTCGCGCCGCTCGACATGGAGCTGGTGTGCTCATCCTCAGGGGCCTTGAAGGTGCTGGTCAAGTCTGACGATGGCTCCAAGGCCACTCAAACCGGCCACACGCTCGACTGCCCCCTGTGCGCCGCCCTGGGCGCGCCGCCCCCGGTGCACACCCTGGTACTGCCCCCGGTGCTGCCGTTGGGCCATGTGCTGCAGAGCATCCCGGCCGCGCGCATCGCGGCCCTCACGGCGGCGCCCCTGCCGCCGCGCGGCCCGCCCGCACTCGCCTGAAATCCAGCCTTCCCGGCCACCGCCTGCGCTCGCCTGATGTGAGCCGCCGGTGCGCCCCGATCTGTTCATTTCTGGAGTGCCCATGCGCAAAAACCGCATGGCGTCGGCCCTGGCCGTCGCCTTTCCCCGTGTGTCCTCGTCTTCTTCTGTCGTCGCTCCGGTCCTGACCGGTGTGCTGGCCCTGTCTTTGCTGCCCCTGGCCCAGGCCGACGACAGCAGCACGCCCACCAAGTCGCTGGGCGTGGTCACCATCAGCAGCGGTCAGCCCAGCTCGCTGCCCACGCAGATCCCGACCACGCTGGAGGGGGCCACCCGCGAGCAGATCGAGACCACCATCAACGCCACCGACAGCGAAGACGCGCTCAAGTACTTTCCCAGCCTGCTGGTGCGCAAGCGCTACATCGGCGACTACAACCACGCCATCCTGTCCACCCGGGCCTCGGGCACCGGCAACAGCGCCCGCTCCATGGTGTATGCCGACGGCATCCTGCTGTCCAACCTGCTGGGCAATGGGGTCGGCGGCCTGAGCTTTCCGCCGCGCTGGGGCCTGGTCACGCCCGAAGAGATCGAGCGCGTGGACGTGATGTACGGTCCCTTCTCGGCGGCCTACGCCGGCAACTCGGCCGGTGCCGTGGTCGACTACGTGACCCGCATGCCCACCCGCTTCGAGGCCCATGTCTCGGCCGGTTTCACCACGCAGCCCTTCGAGCTGTACAACACCAGCGACACCTACAAGGCCTGGCAGACCAGCGCCTCGCTGGGCAACAAGAATGGCGACCTGTCGTGGTGGCTCAATTTCAACCACACCGACAGCGACGGCCAACCCCTGACCTTTGCCACCCGCTTGCTCAGTGCCGGCAGCGCCACCGGCTCGGGCACCGCCGTGACCGGTGCCGTGGCCAATGCCAACAACGCCGGCCAGAAGTGGATCGTGCTCGGCACCGGCACGCAGTACCACACGGTGCAGGACCATGTGAAGGCCAAGCTGGCCTATGACTTCACGCCCACCGTGCGCGGCAGCTACACCCTGGGCGTCTGGCAGAACACCTCGGTGGGCAGCCCGGTGTCCTACCTGCGCAACGCGGCCGGGCAGACGGTCTACAGCGGGGCTTTCAGCACGGGCGGCCTGACCTATTCGGGCTCGCAGGCCCTGACCGGCGCCGACTTTGCGCTGACGCGCCAGGCCAGCACCCATTTCATGCACGGCCTCTCGCTCAAGAGCCACACCCAGGGTGAATGGGACTGGGAGCTGGCCGCCAGCCTGTACGACTACAGCCGCGACCTGCTGCGCCAGAACGCGGCCGGCAACCCCGCGCCAGCGGCGGCCAGCGGCGGCGCCGGCACCCTGGCCGACGGTGGTGGCACCGGCTGGAACACCCTGGCCGCGCGGGGCACCTGGCGCCCCACCGGTTTGCAGGGCGCGCACATCGTCGACTTCGGCGTGCAGCAAGACAGCTACAAGCTCAGCTACGTCACCAGCACCCTCAGCAACAACTGGCTCAGCGATGCGGCGGGCAGCCTGGCCTCCAGCGTGAAGGGCCGCACCCAGTTGCGCAGCCTGTGGGCCCAGGACGTGTGGGCCTTCGCGCCGCGCTGGAAGGCCGTGCTGGGCCTGCGCCTGGAAGACTGGACGGCCACCCAGGGCCAGACCAACTTCTCGGCCAGCAGCGCGCTGGCGTTTGCCGAGCGCTCGGTGCAGGCTGCCTCGCCCAAGGCCGCTTTGTCGTGGCAGTGGCAGCCCGACACCGTGCTCAAGGCCTCGCTGGGCCGCGCGGTGCGCTTCCCGACCGTGGCCGAGCTGTACGGCGCCACCTCGACCACCAACTCGCAGTACATCAACGACCCCAATCTGAAGCCCGAGCGCTCCTGGACGGCCGAGTTGAGTGCCGAAAAAGACCTGGGCAACGCCCTGGCGCGCCTGACCTACTTCGCAGAGACCACGCGCGACGCGCTGTACTCGCAGACCGTGTACGACGCCGCGGCCAACAAGAACATCAGCCGCGTGCAGAACGTGGGCCGCATCGACACTCAGGGCCTGGAGGCCGCCTTCAATGGCCAGGGCGTGGGCTGGCGCGAGCTCGACGTGCTGGGCAGCGTGACCTATGCGCACTCCATCATCAAGGAGAACGCAGGCTACGTCAGCACCCCCGGCGATACGCTGGGCCGCCAGCAGCCCAACATCCCGCGCTGGCGCGCCACGGCCCAGGCCACCTGGCACTTCAGCCCGCAGTGGAGCGCCAGCCTGGGCGCGCGCTACAGCGGCCCCCAGTACCGCACGCTGAACAACGCAGACACCAATGGCTTCACCTACATGGGCGTGAGCCGCTACTTCACCACCGACCTGCGGGTGCTGTGGCGCATCGACAAGACCCTGACGGCCTCGTTCGGCATCGACAACCTGAACAATTACCAGTACTGGAACTTCCACCCCTACCCGCAGCGCAGCTACCAGGCCAATCTGCGGGCTGATTTCTGAAGGCGCATCCCATGTTCAAACCTGTTTTCCTCCGGGCCGCTCTGGGCCTGACCCTCGGCCTGAGCGCTGCCGCGCAGGCCCACGTCACCCTGGAGCAGCCCCAGGCCACGGCCGGGGCTGCCTACAAGGCCGTCTTCAAGGTGGGCCATGCCTGCGGCGAAGGCCAATCCACCAACGCCATCACCGTGCGTGTGCCCGAGGGGTTTCGCGGCGCCCAGCCGGTGCCCAAGGCAGGCTGGACCCTGAGCGTCCAGCGCGCCGCGCTGGCCCAGCCCTACGAGGCCCATGGCCACCTGGTCAAGGACGACGTGGTCGAGGTGCGCTGGCAGGCCCAGGGCCCCGCCAACGCTTTGCCGGGCGCCTACTATGATGAGTTCGTGCTGCGCGGCACGCCGGCCGGCCCGGCCGGGCCGCTGTGGTTCAAGGTGCTGCAGGGCTGTGATGGCGGCCAGTCCGACTGGGCCGAGGTGCCCGCCTCGGGCCGCTCCACCCGGGGCCTGAAGGCACCGGCGGCGCTGCTCGAAGTGGTGGCGCCGGCCCCTGCGGTGACCCCGTTGGCCCCTGCCGCCCCTGCCGCCCATGTTCATTGATTTCATTGCCAGAAAGACCCCCATGCAAAAAGCATTCATGACCCTGATCGCCGCCGCCAGCCTTGCGCTGGCCGCCTTGCCCGCCAGCGCCCAGGTGGTGCAGGTGCAGGGCGCCTGGGCACGCGCCAGCGTGCCGGGCCAGAAGGCCACCGGCGCCTTCATGACCCTGACCGCCCCGGCGGGCGCCACCCTGGTGGGCGTCAGCTCGCCCGCGGCTGGCGTGGCCGAGGTGCACGAGATGAAGATGGAGGGCGATGTGATGAAGATGCGCGCCCTGCCGTCGCTGGCCTTGCCGGCCGGCCAGGCGGTGGAGCTCAAGCCCGGTGGCTACCACGTCATGCTGCTCGACCTCAAGGCCCCGCTGGCCAAGGACAGCCAGGTGCCCCTGACGTTGAAGCTGCGCGACGCCAAGGGCGCCGAAAGCCAGCTCGACATCAGCGTGCCCGTGTCGGCCACGCCGCCGGCGGGCGGCATGGCCGGCCACGAGCACCACAAGCACTGAAGCCCCGGGCGCTGCAACCAAAGGCAAGCCTTGTGTGCAGCGCCCCGATCAGGTGCAATTCCGCCTGTTCCAGTGGCGAGACCTCCGGTAAGCTGCGGCATCGATCTCATTTTCAGAAGATGGAGCAGACATGACGGACACCACCCCCTTCGGCTTCGGCAAACTTGTGCCGGGTTTCGACTTCCTGCAGAACCTGGCCAGTTCGGCCGTCAAAGGGGCTCAGCAGGGCCTGCCCAACATGCCCAGCCTCTCCAGCTGGGTGGCCCCCACCCTGAGCGTCGAAGAGATCGACAAGCGCATCACCGAACTCAAGGCCGTGCAGTTCTGGCTCGATCAGAATGCCCGCGCCCTGGCCGCCACCATCCAGGCCCTGGAAGTCCAGAAGATGACCCTGGCCACCCTGAAGGGCATGAACTTCAGCATGGGCGATGTGGCCAAGGCCTTCCAGGTCAAGACGGCCGACATGATGTCGGAGATGCAGAAGGCCTCGGCCAACCTGGCCGCCGCGGCCACCGCCGCCACCGCAGCCTCGGCACCCCCCGCACCGGCCCCGGCCCCCGCGCCGGAGCCCGAGCCAGCCCCCGCGCCTGAACCTGCCCCGCAGGCCGAGGCGGCAGCTGCGCCCGGTGTGATCGACCCCTTGCAATGGTGGGGTGCGCTGACCCAGCAGTTCCAGCAGATCGCCACCGATGCCATCAAGGACACGGCGGTGGCCCAGGCCCTGGACAGCACGCGCAACCTGGCCACCGGCCTGGCGCGCGAGGCCCTCAAGACCACGGCCGAAGCCGTGACGGCCGGCGTCAAGGTGGCCAAGGCCGCCAAGGCCAGGGCGACCCCCGAAGCCAAAGCGCCTGCTCCAGCAAAGGCCGCCGCCAAGAAGGCGCCTGCCGCGCGCAAAGCCCCTGCCGCCAAGAAGGCCGCCCCGGCCAAGAAGGCGGCGCCGCGCCGCGCCTCCTGAAGTCAGGCTGGCCCAGGTTCCAGCGGGCCAGATTCCCTCTGACGGGGTTTTGACGCGGCAGAATGGGGGCACGCCATCGCGGAGTCCTCATGTCACTTTTTCCTCACGGCCACGCCACCCATCCTCAGTGGCGCATGGCAGCCGGCCTGGTGCTGGCCCAGTTGCGGGCCCAGATGGCCTTGCCCGGCTATGCGCACAACCCCACGCTGGGCCTGCTCTACATCACCGACCATTACGCTGCCGAGGCCCAGGACCTGCTCGATTTCCTGTCGGCCGAGCTGCCCGAGATCAACGACTGGGCGGGCACCGTGGGCATCGGGGTGGCCGCCAACAACGCCGAATACTTTGACGAACCCGCTCTGTCGCTGATGCTGTGCGACATCCCGGCGCACCAGTACCGGGTGTTTTCCGGCGTGGCGCCGCTGGGCCTGGGCTTTCAGCCCCATACCGCGCTGGTGCACGCCGACGCCGGCACGCCCGATGTGGCGGAGTTGATTGCCGAGATGGCCGCCCGCACCGACACGGGCTACCTGTTTGGCGGCCTGGCCGCCAGCCGCCACGGCAGCGTGCAGTTCGCCGTCGGCGGCGATGGCAACATCCGCGGCCACGGCGCGGCGCGCGGCGTGTTCCGTGGCGGGCTCAGTGGGGTGGCCTTCACCGAAGAGGTGTCGCTGATCTCGCGCGTGACCCAGGGCTGCCTGCCGGTGGCGCCGGTGCACGAGGTGACCGCCGCCGACGGCCATGTGGTGCTGGCCCTGGACGGCGAGCCGGCGCTGGCCGTGCTGCTGCGCGACCTGCGCGTCACGCTCGACCTCGACGGCCCCCAGCGCAGCCCCGCCTTGCAGCAGGCCCTGGAGGTGTTGCGCTCCACCCTGGTGGGCCTGAGTGCGGCGGGCGACGACAGCCTGGACCGGCACGGCCGCTTCGGCACCGATGTGCTGGTGCGCCACATCATCGGGCTGGACCCGGCGCGTCAGGGCGTGGCCGTGGCGCACCCGCTGCAGGTGGGCATGCGCCTGGCGTTCTGCCGGCGCGATGTGCAGGCCGCCCGCGCCGACCTGATGCGCATCTGTGCCGAGATCCGCGAAGAGCTGGAGCCCGAGATGCTCTCCGCCGACCAGGCCACGGCCCTGTCGGCGGGGCTGCCCGAGGCGGGGCCTGTGGCCGGGCGCCGCATGGCCGGGGCCATCTATGTGAGTTGCTCAGGTCGCGGCGGCCCGCATTTCGGCGGCCCCAGTGCCGAGCTGCAGCTCGTGCGCCACGCCTTGGGTGATGTGCCCCTGGTGGGCTTTTTTGCGGGTGGCGAGATCGCCCGCCACCACCTGTATGGTTACACCGGCGTGCTGACGGTGTTCACCACCGAGGATTGATCGGCTGCGGCCGCCCCGTCCGGGGGGCCGTCCTGGGCCTCGCTCACCCCCTGGCGGCGCGCATGGGCAATCAGCAGGTCGAACAGCTCGCCGAGCCGGGCCTGGTCTGAATCGGACAAGGCGCCAAAGATGGCCTGGTTGCGCCGCTCGATCACTTCCATGGTGCGGCGCCACTGGCTGCGGCCTGCCTCGGTCAGGCTCAGCACCACGCCCCGGCCATCGCTGGGGCTGGCCTGCTTGAGCACCAGCCCCTGATCGACCAGCGACTGGGCGGCCCGGCTGGCCTGGCCCTTGTTCAGGTTGGCCCGGTGCGCCAGGTCGTTCACCGACAGCGGCTCGAAGGCACCGATCGAGGCCAGGCAGCGCCCGTCGCTCATCGGCAGGCCCGCTTCGGCCAGGTAGGCGCGCTGGCTTTCCAGGTCGGTCAGCTTGTGCAGCAGGTGCAGCCGGTAGGTGAGGGTGCGCTCCAGTGGCATGGCCGGCACGGTCTCGCGCTGCGCTGAGATGGAGTCTGAGGGGGTGTTCGCCATAGGGGTAAGTCTACCCACGGCGAAGCCCGGGCAGGTCTGGCTTTGGTCCACAATCGTGGGCAGACCTTCCATGGCCCATCGATGCGCCCGCCCGTGTGAGGGCGTGTCCGGCGGCCTGTTCCTTGCTGGTGTTCCATGTCCGAATCCCTCCCGACAGCCTCTCGTTCTGACCTCTCACGCCGGCATTGGCTGGGGGGGGCGGCCGGCCTGTGCCTGCTCGGAGGCTGGCAATCCCCGGTGTTTGCCGAGCCTCGTGTGTTGCCCGGCTATGCGTCCTGGAAAGACGCCTCCGCCCTCGAAGAGCACAGCCACCTGGCCCTGGAAACCCGGCGCAGCGCCATGGGCAGCAGCGTCATCACCCCGGCCAGCCAGTTGTTCGTGCGCAGCCACCTGCCGCCGCCCGAGGCCCGCATCCTCAGCGACCGCAACGCCTGGGTGCTGCAGACGGCCGGCCTCAAGCAGGCCCGCGACATCACCCTGGGCGAACTGCGCGATCTGGGCCTGGAGACCGTGGCCACGGTGCTGCAATCGGCCGGCAATGGGCGGGCCTTCATCCCGGGCAAGGTCAATGGCCTGCCCTGGGGCGTGGGGGCGGCCGGCTGCGTGGTCTGGAGCGGCGTGCCGCTGCGCCGCGTGGTCAGTGCGCTGGGGGGGCTGGACCCTGCGGCGCGCTTCATCACCGCCACCGGGGCCGAGGTGCTGCCCGAGGGCACCGACCCACTGAGCCTGGTGCCCGAGCGCTCGGTGCCGCTGCGTGCGCTCGACGATGCCTTGCTGGCCTGGGAGATGAATGGCGAGCCACTGCCGCTGGCCCATGGCGGCCCCTTGCGCCTGATCGTGCCCGGCTACTACGCCGAGAACCAGATCAAGTACATCCGCCGCCTGGCCTTCACCGAGCAGGAGAGCGCGGCCCGCATGATGGCCCGCGATTACCGCCTCACCCCCATGGGGGCCGAGCCCGGGCCGGGCGATGCTCCGCTGTGGGAGATGGACCTCAAATCCTGGATCAACAGCCCCGCCCCGGGCGGGCGAGCGCTCAAGCCCGGGCTGGTGCGCGTGCTGGGCGTGGCCTTTGGCGGCACCCGCGCCGTGCGCCAGGTCGAGGTTTCGGTCGATGGCGGCCAGCGCTGGGGCGTGGCCCAGTTCTCCGGCCCCGACCTGGGCCGCTTCGCCTGGCGCCAGTTCGTCTTCGAGACCGAGCTGCGCACGGGCAGCCACGTGCTGGTCTGCCGGGTCACCGATGTCGAGGGCCGGGAGCAGCCGCGCCTGCGCACCGACAACGCCGGCGGCTTTGCCAACAACAGCTGGCTCGACCACGCCATCAAGGTGCAGGTGGCCTGAGCGGCTGCATGCGCCGCAGCGCGCTGAAGGCCTCGAACTCCCAACTGCGCTGGGCCAGCAGCAGGGTGTAGCCCTCGCGCTGGCTTTCGGGCAGCTTCTGGTCGGCCAGGTGCTGCTGGGCAAAATCCTGCGCCACGCGCTGCAGCCGTTCCATGAACATCGGCGCCAGGCTGCGGCTGATGCTGCCGTGCACCAGCAGCAGGCCTTCGTCCGGGCCCGAGAACGCCCCTGAAAAATAGTCCAGCAAGGCGTGCTCGCGGAAGAAGTTCATCACCGGCCCGTGCGGGCGCCAGCGAAAGGTCTTGGCCAGCTTGAGCCGGTAGCGGTTCTGCGGGCGCAGCTCGATGATGCCGACCCGGTCCAGTTGCAGCAGGGCCTTCACCGCCTCGGCCTCGCTCAGGCGGTAGGTCTGGGTGATCTGCTCCAGCGTCCACTGGCTCAGCACGCAGATGGCGCACAGCAGCAGCTTCTTGTCGGCCACCACGGCGCGCTCCTGCGCCTCGGTCAGCTGGGCCAGCAGGGGCTGGGCATCGGCCACCCGGCGCGCCAGGTCGGCAAAGTCGAGCCGCAGGGCGCGGCAGATGGCGTCGATGCGCGACAGCGACAGATCGCCCTTGGCCAGCATGCGTTTGACGCTGGACTCGGCCATGCCCAGGGCGCGCGCCAGGTCGGCATAGGTCATCTGGGCGGTTTTCAGTTCCTGCTTGAGGATGCGGATCAGGTCGGCGGTGCTGCTCATGGGGGCTGTCGGCGGGTTGGGTATCGAATAGGGCTACTGAAAGGTGATTTTGAGCATTCTGGTGCCAAAAACGTGTCGCCGGTTGAGCTGCTTGCAGACACTCTGGGCTCAGTTGCTCACGTCGGCTTGCCTCTAAACTCCCGTCACCGTTGATTTCTGTCACACCATGAACCCCTCCGTCCAGGACGCTCATTCCGAGCACCCCAACCAGTTCGCCCTGCTGCGCCAGCGTCGGTTTGCACCGTTCTTCTGGACCCAGTTCTGTGGTGCGGCCAACGACAACCTGTTCAAGTTTGCCTTCACGGTGATGGTCACCTACCAGCTGCAGGTCAGCTGGTTGCCGGCTTCGCTGGCCGGGCTGGTGATCGGGGCGCTGTTCATCCTGCCCTATGTGCTGTTCTCGGCCACCTCGGGCCAGTTGGCCGACAAGTGGGACAAGACGCGGCTGATCCGCCTGGTCAAGTCGCTCGAGATCGCCATCATGCTGATTGCGGCCTGGGGCTTTGTCAGTGGTCTGGTGCCGGTGCTGTTGCTGTGCACCTTCCTGATGGGGCTGCACAGCACCCTGTTCGGGCCGGTCAAGTTTGCCTACATGCCCCAGGTGCTGAGTGAGCGCGAGCTCACCGGGGGCAATGGCATGGTCGAGATGGGCACCTTCGTGGCCATTTTGCTGGGCCAGGTGGCGGGCGGGCTGCTGGTGGCCGTGCCCGCCGTGGGGCATGCCGAGGTGGCCGTGGCCTGTGTGCTGCTGGCCCTGCTGGGGCGCGGCGTGGCGCAGGCGATCCCGGCCACGCCGGCCACCGACCCGGGGCTGAAGATCAACTGGAACCCGGTCAGCGAAACCTGGCGCAACCTGCGCCTGGCGCGCGAGAACGTGGTGGTGTTCCGTTCGCTGCTGGGCATCAGCTGGATGTGGTTCTTCGGCGCGGTGTTCCTGAGCCAGTTCCCCAGCTTTGCCAAGGAGGTGCTGCACGGCGATGAAAAGGTGGCCTCGCTGCTGCTGGTGGTGTTCTCGGTGGGCATCGGCATCGGCTCGCTGCTGTGCGAGGTGCTGTCGCGCCGCCATGTCGAGATCGGCCTGGTGCCGTTGGGTGCCATCGGCATGAGCGTGTTTGCCATCGACCTGTACTTCGCCTCGCGCGGCCTGCCGCCGGCCGAGCAGATGGGCCTGGCCGCCTTCGTGGCCCAGCCGGCGCACTGGCGTGTGATGGCCGACCTGCTGCTGCTGAGCCTGTTTGCCGGCCTGTACAGCGTGCCCATGTACGCCCTGATCCAGATGCGCAGCCAGCCCACCCACCGGGCCCGCATCATCGCGGCCAACAACATCCTCAACGCGCTGTTCATGATCGGCAGCTCGGTGATCGCCGGCGCCCTGTTGGGCGCGGGCTTCAGCATCCCGCAGGTGTTCCTGTTCGTGGGCCTGGCCAACGCGGTGGTGGCGGGCTATATCTTCCTGCTGGTGCCTGAGTACCTGCTGCGCTTCGTGGCCTGGGTGATGTCGCGCTTTGTGTACCGGTTCAAGGTGCGCGGCGACGAGCATCTGCCGGTGGCTGGGGCCGCCGTGCTGGCCTGCAACCACGTGAGCTTTGTCGATGCGGTGCTGCTGATGGCGGCCAGCCCGCGCCCGATCTACTTCCTGATGGACCACCGCATCTTCCGTGCGCCGCTGCTGGGCACGCTGTTCCGCCTGGCCAAGGCGATCCCGATCGCGCCGCAGAAGGAAGACCCCGCGGCCTACGAGGCGGCCTTCGAGCGCGCCGCCCAGGTGCTGCGCGAGGGCGACCTGCTGGCCATCTTCCCCGAAGGCGGCATCACCCGCGACGGGCAACTGCAGCCCTTCAAGGGCGGCATCGTGAAGATCCTGCAGCGCGCCCAGGCCGACGGCCTGAGCGTGCCGGTGGTGCCCCTGGCGCTGACCCATCTGTGGGGCTCGTTCTTCAGCCGCATCGAGCAGGGCGACGCCATGGTGCGCCCCTTCCGGCGCGGCCTGTTCAACCGCGTGGGCTTGGAGGTGGGGGCCCCGATGGCGCCGGCCGGGCTCAGCCCTGAGAGCCTGCGCGAGCAGGTGGCGGCGCTGCTGGCGCGCGGAGACTGAGCTGCGGCCCGGGGCCTCAGCCCCTGGTCCTCGGTCCCCCCTGTTCTCAGTCTTCGACCTTGAAGCTCAGGCCCGCATGGGCCTGCAGCCGGGCGATCAGCTTGTCACCCATGGCCGAGGCCGGGGTCCAGATGCCGCCCGGGGTGGCGGCGCTGTCGAGCAGCAGGCAGGCGGCGGCTTCGCTGATCATCTTGGAGGTGGAGCCATAGCCCGGGTCGCGGTCGCCCGTCACGCCCACTTTCAGGCTGTGGCCGGCGCTGTCGTGGCCCAGGAACAGCACGTCGTAATAGCCCGCCTCGCGCTCTTCGCGTGAGGGGCCTTCGCCCGGTTGGGGGCCGGCGTCCGAGCCCATGGACTTGTCGTTGGCCACAGCCTGGGCGATGGCCTGGCCTTTTTCGCCCGCGCCGGTGACCAGCATCTCGTCGTACACGAAATCGGCCCCGTAGGCCTGTTGCAGCAAAAAGTTGGAGCGGTGCACATTGCGGGTGTTGATGGCCGCCATCACAAAGGGGGCCACCCACAGGCCCAGGGCCTCGTCGAGTTCGGGCTTGTTGCCCGAGGGCTGGCGCGGGCCTTCAAAGCCCGGTGTCAGCGAAAAGGGGTTGCGCAGCAGGGCCAGCACGCCGGGGTCGCTGGCAGCGGCGGCCATGGTGGCCTTCAGGCTGGCGGCCGTGCCGCCCGAGAAGGTGCCCTTCATCTTGCGCACCCGGCCGCGCACGCGCTGGGCGGGCTGGCCGAAGCGGGCCTTCATCTCGGTCTGCAGCAGCAGCACACCCAGGTCGAAGGGGATGGAGTCGAAGCCGCAGGAGAACACGATGCGGGCACCGCTGGCGCGCGCCTGGGCCTCGTGGGCATCGATCATGTGGCGCATCCAGGCGGGCTCGCCGCACAGGTCCACGTAGTCCACGCCGGCCTGGGCGCAGGCGGCCACCAGCTCGTTGCCATACAGCTGGTAGGGGCCGACCGTGGTCAGCACCAGGCGGGTCTGCGCCATCAGCGCCTGCAGGCTGGCCGGGTCGCTGCTGTCGGTCACCACCAGGGGGGTGTCGGCCGGGGCGCCCAGTTCGTCGCGCACGGCGGCCAGCTTGGCGGCGCTGCGCCCGCCCATGGCCCAACGCAGGCCCGTGCCGGCCGAGTTCGGGGTCGTGTTCGGGTATTGGCGCAGCAGGTATTCGACCACCAGGCGGCCGGTGAAACCCGTGGCGCCGTGCACCACGATGTCAAAGGGTTTGCTCATGAGGGCTCCTAGAAAAACCGTTGTTGCGCCGCGGCGCAGCGCAAAGGCCGCGATTTTGGAGCCCGCCGGCGCGGGGCGCTGTCGCCCAGGTTCAGCCGGCCTGGGCCACCGCCGAGAAGGCCTCGGTGCCCAGCTTGCGGCCCTGCTTGTCGACCACGCTGCTGAGGGCCTTGAAGGCGCTGGCCTGCAGGGCGTCCGGCAGGCGCACAAAGCTCAGGCCCTCCACCACCGAGTCGCCCTTGAGCAGCGCCCACATCAGAAAGCGCAGCGCCCGTGCCGTCTCGGCCGGCTGGCTGCTCACGCGCGGCAGCAGCACAAAGGTGCCCATGGTGATCGGCCACACCCCGGGCCCGGGCAGGTTGGCCAGGCTGGCGTGGAAGTTGCCCTTGGCGGCCCAGTCGCTGGCGCGCAGGGCGGCCTTGAAGCCGGCCACGCCGGCCGTGGCAAATTCACCGGCGGCGTTGCGCAGTTGCACCGGGCTCAGGCTGTTCGCGCCCACGTAGTTGAAGTCGACATAGCCGATGGCGCCTGCGGTGTCCTGCACCGCGCGCACCACGCCGTCGCTGCCCTTGGCGCCCAGCACGTGCTCACCCCAGGCCAGGCTGGTCTTGGCGCCCAGGCGTTCCTTCCAGGTCGGGCTCAGGCGGGCCAGGTAGTCGGCCACGTACCAGGTGGTGCCCGAGCCGTCGCTGCGGCCCACCGGGCGGATGGCCAGGTCGGGCAGGCTGAGCTCGGGGTTCAGGGCTGCGATCTCGGGGGCCGACCAGCGCGTGATGCTGCCCAGGAAGATCTGCGCCAGCACCTCGCCGGTCAGGCGCAGCCGGCCCCGGGGCACGCGCGGCAGGTTCACCACCGGCACCGCGCCGGTCACAAAGGTGGGCACCAGCAGCAGCTGATCACGGCCCAGTTCGGCCTCGGTGGGCGCCACATCCGAGGCGCCAAAGGCCACCTCTTGCGCGCGGATCTTCTTCAGCCCGGCCGACGAGCCACTGGCCTCGTACTGCAGCTGCACGTCCTGCGTCTTGCCATAGGCTGCGGCCCAGGCCCGGTACAGCGGTGCCGCGGCCGAAGAGCCGGCCCCCGTCAGGGTCTCGCCAGCCCGGGCCAGGCCCCAGGGCGTGGCCAGCAGCAGCGCCAGGGTGGCGCGGCGGCTCAGGGCGGGGGGCAGGGCGTTGTTCGGGAGGGGGTGGGCAGGGCGGGTGTTCATGGCGCGGGCGGTCAACAAGCGCGCGATGATACGGGTAGTGTGTGACAAAATTCACGGAATCAGCCACCTGATCCGGGTCATTTCAGCCAGAGACATGCATCGAAAGGAGCGAGCCGTCTATGAACAAGCGCCTTGAAGCCATTCCTCGTTTTGAGACCGAGGCTCAGGAGCGTGAGTACTGGGAGTCGCATGACTCCAGCCCGCACCTGGATTGGTCTCTCGCAACCCGGGCCGTCATGCCGAATCTGAAGCCCACGACTTAGGGCCTGCTAACACTGATTTCGCCGGTGCGAAGCCTGCTGGCCAAGCGCCAATCAAGGCGCATGTCGCCGCCCAGACCGGGCGTCTGGGCAAGGCATGCAACGCCGAGTGGCGCTTGGCCACCCGGCTTCCCTTCGGGTTGGAGCCCAAAAGGCCGATCGCGGCGTTGCCAATCCTCGCTGGGTCACCGACCCAGCTGCGGTTGGCGCCTTGCGCTAGGCCTTTTGGATCTCCAACGCATCCGGTGAAATCAGTGTTAACAGGCCCTTGCCCCTCTCTTTGCGTCTGCCCCAACATTTGCTGGACTCGCTCAAGGTGGCGGCCAATGCCCGGGATGTCCCCTACCAATCGCTGATCAAGGTCTGGCTTCAAGAAAAGCTGCAGGAGCAGTGAGCTTCGCGGATCACCCCGCCAGCGCCACCCCCAGCCTGATCAGCGAGGCATCCGAGCCCACCGGCCCGATCAGCGACACGCCCAGCGGGGCGTCGGCCTGGGTCTGGCGGGCCAGCGGCAGCGACACCTGGGGCAGCCCCCCCAGGCCGGCCACGCACAGCATGTGGATGGCGCGGTTGCGATAGTCCTCCAGGGCCGACTCGGGCTCTCTGCGCAGGGGGGCCACGTCGGGCATGGTGGGCAGCAGCAGCACGCCGTCCTGCCCCAGCAGGGCCTGCATGTGGGTCTGGAAGCGGCGGCGGAAACTTTCGGCCTGCGCCACCTGGGCATCCGTCACCTGGCGCGACCAGGCAAAGCGCTCGGCCACGCCCGGGCCCAGTGGCGGGGCGTAACGTTCGATCAGCGGGCCGTCGGTCATCCAGGCTTCGCGGCCCTGGATGTATCGGAAGTTCCAGTACATGGCTTCGAACGAGTCCAGCACCACCGAGCAAGCCGCAGCCGCACCCCACAGGGCTTCTGCACGGGCCAGAACGGGTTGCACGGCGGCCACGGCGGCCTCTTGGGCGAAGGCCCACAGGTCGGCGGGCTGCAGCAGGCGGGGGCGTGCCGGCAGGGCGACACGGTCTTCGCCCAGCAGCACCTCGGCCACGCGTGAGAAGGTCAGTGCGTCGCGGGCAAAGAAGCCGCAGGTGTCGAAGCTGGGCGCCAGGTCCAGGGCGCCGGCCAGCGAGATGCGGCCATGGCTGGGGCGCAGGCCGTACAGCCCGCAGTGGCTGGCCGGGGCGCGCACCGATCCCCCGGTGTCGGTGCCCAGGGCAAAGTCGACCAGGCGCGAGGACACGGCCGAGGCCGAGCCCGAAGACGAGCCGCCGGTGATGCGCTCCGGCGCCGCCCCGTTGATGGGCGCGCCGAAGTGCGCGTTGTTGCCGTTCATGGAGAAGGCCAGCTCGTCGGTGACGGTCTTGCCGGCAAAGGCGGCCCCGGCGTCCAACAGGCGCTGCACCGTGGGCGCGGTGCGGGTCTTCAGGCCCGACAGGGCCAGCACGATCGGGTTGCCGCCCCCAGTGGGGTAGCCGGCCACGTCGAACAGGTCTTTCACGCCAAAGCGCAGGCCCGACAGGGGCCCGGTGCCGGCATGTGGCACGGGGACGTCGGGGTAGGGCACAAAGGCGTGCGCGGGGTCATGCAGGGGCATGGGTGTCTCCAACAGGGTGTTCGGGAGGGGGTTCTGGCAGGGGGGGCGCGGCCGCCCGTTCGGGCACCTGCCACTGGAAGCAGCGTACCGCATGGTCGGCGCTCACCGCCTCCACCGGGGGCTGGCTGCTGCGGCACAGGTCGCTGGCGCGCGGGCAGCGCTCGGCAAACGAGCAGCCCGGGGGCAGGCGGGCCAGGTCGGGGGGCGAGCCGCTGATGGTCTGCAGGCGCTGGCCGGGCACCATGGCCCCGTGCGAGCGGCTGCCCAGCAGGGCCTGGGTGTAGGGGTGGCGCGGCGCGCGGATCAGCTCGCGCACCGAGCCTTCTTCGACGATGCGCCCGCCATACATCACGGCCACGCGGTCGGCCACCTCGACGGCCGCGCCGATGTCGTGGGTGACGAAGATCACCGACAGGCCCAGTTCGCGCTGCAGCTCGCGCAGCAGCAGCAGGATCTGGATCTGCACCGTGGCATCGAGTGCGGTGGTGGGCTCGTCGGCCAGCAGCACCTGGGGCTTGCAGGCCAGGGCCAGGGCGATCATGGCGCGCTGGCGCATGCCGCCCGACATCTCGTGCGGGTAGGCCAGCAGGCGGCGCGCCGGGCTGGGGATGCGCACCTGCTCGAACAGGGCCAGGGCGCGGCGCTCGGCCTCGGCGCGGCTCACCGGCTCGTGGCGGCGGATGGCCTCCTCGATCTGCTGGCCCAGGGGGTAGACCGGGTCGAGTGCCAGCAGGGGCTCCTGGAAGATCATCGAGGTGGTCTTGCCGCGGTAGTCGTTGAGTTCGCGCGGGCTCAGCGCCAGCACATCACGCCCGTCCACCAGCACCTTGCCGCGCATCTGGGTGCGCCGCTCGGGGTGCAGGCGCAGCAGGGTGCGCAGGGTCACGCTCTTGCCCGAGCCCGATTCGCCGATCAAGGCCATCACCTGGCCGCGGGCCACGTTCAGTGTCACGCCGCTGACGGCCTGCACCGGCAGCTTGCCACCGGTGAAGGTCACGCACAGGTCTTCGATCTGCACCAGCGGCGCGCAAGCGGGTTGGGGGCTGTTCATGCCAGGGCCTCCTGGGCGTTGTGAGGGCGCAGCAGATTGCTCGGGTCGTGCAGCGAGCGGTTCAAGGCTTTGGGGTGCTCGCTGCCGCGCTCATGCACCAGGCAGCGCACCTCGTGCAGCGGGCTCACGCTGCTGCGTTCGGGGGCTTGTTGCGCGCAGGCCGGCGCGGCGATCGGGCAGCGCGGGTGAAAGCGGCAGCCACCGGGTGGGTCGATCGGGTTGGGTGGGTCGCCGCTCAGGGCCGGGGCCTCGGTGCGGTGGTCCGGGTCCATCGAGGGCACGGACGACAGCAGGGCCCGGGTGTAGGGGTGGGCCGGGTTGTCGAAGAGGGCGCCGGCCGGGCCCACTTCCACCACCTCGCCCAGGTACATCACCAGCACCCGGTCGCTCATGTAGCGCACCACGTTCAGGTCGTGGCTGATGAAGACATAGGTCAGGCCGAACTCGGCCTTCAGGTCCAGCAGCAGGTTGAGCACCTGGCTTTCCACCGACTTGTCCAGGGCCGACACGGCCTCGTCCAGGATCAGCAGGCGCGGGCGCAGCGCCAGGGCGCGCGCGATGTTGACGCGCTGGCGCTGGCCCCCCGAGAGCTCATGCGGGTAGCGCCCGGCAAAGCGCGCCGGCTCCAGGCCCACGCGGGCCAGCAGGTCGTGCGCCCGGCTCATGGCCTCGGTGGCCGACACGCCGTGCACCCGGGGGCCGAAGGCGATCGAGTCTTCCAGGGTCAGGCGGGGGTTGAGCGAGGCGTAGCTGTCCTGGAACACCATCTGCACCTGGCGGCGAAACTCCTTGAGCGGCAGGTCGCGGCTGCCCACGGTGCGGCCGTCGAACACGATCTGGCCGGCCGTGGGTTCGAGCAACTGCATCAGCAGCCGGGCGGTGGTCGACTTGCCGCAGCCCGATTCGCCCACCACGCCCAGGGTCTCGCCCTTGAGCACCTCGAAGCTCACGCCGTCGACGGCGCGCACCTCGCCGCGCCGGCGTCCCAGCAGGCCACCCTTGAGGGGGAAGTGCTTGACCAGGCCGCGGATGGTCAGCAGCGGCTGGGCCGGGCCGCCCACGTCCACCACGCTCAGCGGGGCCTCCGGTCCGGTCTTGGGGAGTGAATGCCAGGTGCTCATGCGGCCCCCTTGTTGTCCATGGCCGAACGCAGGCCGTCCGACAGCAGGTTGAAGCTCACCGAGGTGATGAAGATCATCACCCCCGGCAGCGCCGCCACGGCGGGCTGGGTGTAGATGGCGGTGCGCAGGGTGTTCAGCATCAGGCCCCACTCGGGCTCGGGCGGCTTCACGCCCAGGCCCAGAAAGCTCAGACCACTGGCCAGGATCATCGACACCGAGATCAGGCTGGTCGAGTACACGAAGATCGGCCCCAGCACATTGCCCAGCACGTGCACACGCACGATGGTGAAGGCGCTGGCCCCCGAGGCGCGGGCTGCGTCCACGTAGTCGCGGTTGCGCACCTGGGTGGTCACGGCCTCGGCCACGCGGGCGATCTGGGGCACGAAGACCACGGTCAGGGCCACCAGCGAGTTCAGGATGCCCGCGCCCAGCGCCCCCGACAGCGCAATCGCCAGCAGCACCGAGGGGAAGGCGTAGAACACGTCGATGGTGCGCATGATCACGGTGTTCAGCGGCCCGCCGGCATAGCCCGCCACCAGCCCGATCAGCGAGCCGAACACAAAGGCGCACAGCACCGGGGCCAGGCCCATGAACAGCGACAGGCGCGCGCCGATCATCAGGCGCGACATCAGGTCGCGCCCCAGCTCGTCGGTGCCCAGCAAAAAGCCCGGGGTGCCGATGGGCTTGAGCCGTTTCAGCATCGAGGCCGCATAGGGGTCGGCCGGGGTGATCCAGGGGCCCAGGGCGGCCATCAGCAACAGCAGCAGCACGACCGCACCGGCGGCCATGGCCACGCGGTCGCGCAGCAGCCGGTGCAGCACCGATTGCCAGTAGCCCGGGGATTGCTGCACGGTCACGGGCAGCGTGCGCCGGCGGGGGGCCAGGGTCGAAGACATGGGGCTTCCTTCAGAGGCTGGGGACACAGTGGGGCACGGGGCAGGGGTCAGGCCCGCGCGATGCGCGGGTCCAGCAGGGTTTGCAGCAGGTCCACGATCAGGTTCAGCAGCACGAAGAACAGGGCCAGCACCAGGATGGTTCCCTGCAGCAGCGGCAGGTCGCGCTGGAAGATGGCCGAGTTCAGCAGAAAGCCCGTGCCGGGCCAGGAGAACACGGTCTCGATCAGGATCGAGCCGCCCAGCAGGTAGCCCAGTTGCAGCCCCATCACCGCCAGCGCGGTGGGGGCGGCGTTTTTCAGCAGGTGGCGGAACACGCCCAGCTGGGTCAGGCCGCGGGCGCGCAGGCCGACGATGAACTCCTGCTCCAGGATCTCGGCCACCAGGGCGCGCACGGTGCGCGAGATGATGCCCATCGGGATCACCGACATGGTCACGGCCGGCAGCACCAGGAACTGCAGGTGCTCCCAGTCCCAGGCCCAGCCCTCCGAGCCCGAGGGGCCGGCGCCGGTGGCGGGCAGCCACATCAGGCTCGACGAGAAGATGATCACCATCACCATGCCCAGCCAGTAGTGCGGCACGCTCACGCCCAGCACCGACAGCAGCGAGGCCAGCTTGTCGACCCAGGAGTTGCGGAAGAAGCCCGCCACAAAGCCGAACAGGCTGCCCAGCACAAAGCCGATGGCGGTGGCCACCACGGCCAGGCGCAAGGTGTTGCCCACGGCCTTCATCACCTCGGCCGCCACCGGTCGGCCGGTGGCGATCGAGGTGCCCAGGTCGCCCTGGGCGGCGCGCCACAGCCACAGCCCGAACTGCTCGGGGTAGCTGCGGTCGAAGCCGTAGAGCTGGCGCATCTGCGCCGCCAGCTCGGCCGAGGCGTCGGGCGGCAGGATGGACACCAGCGGATCGCCCGGCGCCAGGTGCACCAGGGCAAAACACACCAGGGACACGCCCAGCATGATGGGCAGGGCGTAGCTCAGGCGACGCAGCAGGTAGGTGAACATGGCGGGGCGGCTCGGGTGGCGTGGGCTGTGGTTGCGTGGGTGGGGCTCAGTCCATCGTCATGGTGGCGATGTCGATGAACCAGCTGCGCGGCTGCACCACGTTCTTCACCTTGGCCGACAGGGCGCGCGGGCCCACGTCATGGGCGATCCACACGAACGGGGCCTCGTCGACGATGCGGGCATGCAGCTTGGCCAGGGCGGTGTCGCGGGCCTTGTCGTCAAAGCTGGTGCGGGCATCGGCCACCAGCTTGTCGATCTCGGCATTGCCGAAATAGCCCCAGTTGTTGGACACCGGCGGGAAGGTCTTGGTGCTGACGAAGCGCACCATGGCAAAGAAGGGGTCCATGGCGGCAAAGCTCACGTTGATCGCGTTGCTGCCGTTGGCCGAGGGGTCCTTGCTGCCCTTGCGCCAGTTGGTGAACAAGGTGTTCCACTCGATCACGTCGAACTGCACGTCGAAGAAGCACTGCTTGAGCGACTGCTGCACAAACTCGTTCATGGGCAGCGGCTGCATCTGGCCCGAGCCTGAGGCCGAGATCTGCACCTTCACCTTCACCGGCTTGGCGGCCGAGAAACCGGCCTGGCTCATCAGCGCCTGGGCGGCCTTGACGTCGTACTTGATGTCGAACGCCGGGTTGCCCCACCAGGGGTGGCCCGGGGGCACGGTGCCCTTGGGGATGGCCATCATGCCGTTCAGCATCTGTTTCAGCCCTTCACGGTCCACGCACAGGTTGGCGGCCTGGCGCACACGCTTGTCCAGCCAGGGCGAGCCCTCGGCAAACGACAGCTGCCAGGGCCACACGTGGGGCTGGGCATTGCTGTAGAGCTTGAAGCCGCGCTGCTTGATCTGGTCCATGGCGTCGGGTGCCGGGGCCTCGATCCAGTCCACCTGGCCCGACAGCAGGGCGGCGGTGCGGGCATTGGCCTCGGGCATGGGCAGCATCACCACCTTGTCGATCTTGGGCGTGCGCTTGGGGTCCCAGTAGCCCTTGTTGGCGGCCAGCTCCAGGCGCTCGCGCGGCACGAAGCGGGTCATGTGGAAGGGGCCGGTGCCCGAGGCGTCGGCGGCAAACGCGGCCCAGGCCTGCTTGCTGCGCTCGGCCGGCTCGCTCACGCTGGCGGGCACGGCCTTGAGCTTGGCCTCCCAGTGGCTGGGCGAGGCCATGAACAGGTTGCTCAGGTTGATCGGCAGAAACGAGTCGGGCTCGCTGGTGATCAGCTCCACGGTGTTGTCGTCGATCTTGCGGGCCGATTTCAGCGTGGGCATGCGCGAGGCTGTCACGCCGACCTGGCTGGCGTCGAACTGCGGGGCCTCCTTGTCGAGCACCTTGCGCACGTTCCACACCACGGCGTCGGCGTTGAAGGGGCTGCCGTCATGGAACTTCACGCCGCTGCGCAGCTTGAACACCCATTTGGTCTTGTCCTTGGCGTCCACCGCCCAGCTCAGTGCCAGGGCCGGGATCAGCACGCTGGGTGCATCGGCCTTGGACAGGTCCCACTGCGTGAGCGAGTCGTACATGGGGATGCCGGTGAAACGGTTGCCTTCAAAGCCCTGGTCGGGCTGGCCCAGCGTGCGCGGGATGTCGCCTGCCGTCATGGCGATGCGCAGCACCTTCTCTTGCGCCTGGCTGCCGGTGGCGGCCAGCGAGGCGGCCAGCAGCGTCAGCACGGCGGGGGCGCGCAGCCAGGACATGGGGAAACGGGTGACCAAGCGATTCATGGAGTGCTCCTGCTAACCAGTCAAGATTGAAAGCAGCAAAACGCAAGTAACATGCCAACGTTTTGATGCCATTCCGAGGGCCGCCTGGTCCGCAACAGTGCATGCAGCCCTGTCGTGGTGCCGGCCAGGCCGAAGCGGTTTGGATGCACCTGCCGCCTGCCCGGAGCCCACCATGTCCCTGGCCTACAACCTGGCCCGCTTTGACCTGATCTCGATCCGCCTGGCCGTGGCCTGCGCGCAAAGCGGCAGCCTGACCGCAGCGGCGCGCGAGGGCCACCTGGCGCTGGCCGCGGCCAGCCGCCGCCTGCGCGAGCTGGAAGACGCCACCGGTGGTGCGCTGTTCGAACGCCATGCCAAAGGCCTCACCCCCACGCCCGCCGGGCGCCTGTTCGTGAAGCACGGTCTGAGCCTGCTGCAGACCCTGGATCAGCTCACCCGCGAGCTGGGCGATCTGCGCCAGGGCATTGCCCGCCACATCCGGCTGTGCGCCAGTACCGCCGCCATCAACCAGTTCCTGCCGGCGCTGCTGGCGCGTTTTGGCGAGCTGCACCCCCAGGTGCGGGTGGACCTGGAAGAGCAGGTGTCCGACACCGTGGTCCGCACCCTGCGCGAGGGGCGGGCCGACCTGGCGGTGTTTGTCGAGGGGCCCGACACCAGTGGCCTGAGCACCCGGCATTTCCGCGACGATGAGCTGATCCTGGTGCTGCCGGCGCGCCATGCCGTGGCCACCGGCACACCGGCACGCCAGCCTGTGGCTTTCACCAGCCTGCTCGACGAACAATGGATCAGCCTGGCGGCGGGTGCTGCCATGCTGCAACAGCAGCAGCAGGCGGCGCTGGCCGTCAACAAGCCCCTGCGCTTGCGCATGCAGGTGCGCAGCTTTGATGCGGTGTGCCACATGGTGGCCTCGGGCCTGGGGCTGGCGGTGCTGCCCAAGGCCGCCTCGCTGCCCATCGTGCGGGCCATGAAGCTGGCCTGGCGCCCGCTGGCCGACCCCTGGGCGCGGCGCCGCCTGCTGGTGGCCACGCCCGAGGGCGCGGTGGATGAGGGCGTGCGGCTGCTGGCGGACTTTCTGGTGCAGGCCCCCGGAAAACCCCGCGACAAGAAATCACATTAGTTACTTTATAGTGACTGATACAAGGCGGTCGGTTGTTGAACTGCAAGGTTCAGGGACTGCTCGCGCGGCCTTGGCCTTTTCGCAGGTAGCCCATGTCATCAGACGCACTGATCCCTTTCCTTCAGGAGCCCGACTCGCCCGAGGCCCCGCCGCCCCAGCCTGGTTCGCCTGCGCTGCCGCCCTGGCGGGTGCTGGTGGTGGACGATGACCGCGATGTGCACGACAGCACCGGCTATGCCTTGCGTGGCCTGGAGCTGGTCGGCCGCCCCGTGGAACTGCTGCATGCCTACTCCAGCGCCGAGGGCCTGATGCTGCTGCGCCACGAGCACGATGTGGCGGTGATCCTGCTCGATGTGGTGATGGAGACCGAGCATGCCGGGCTGGCCATGGTGGACAACATCCGCAACGGCCTGGGCCTGCACAACACCCGCATCATCCTGCGCACCGGGCAGCCCGGGCAGGCGCCCGAGATCGAGACCATCCGGCGCTACGACATCAACGACTACAAGACCAAGAGCGAACTCACGCGGGCCAAGCTGTACGCCACCCTGACGGCCGCCGTGCGTTGCTATGACCAGCTGTGCCGTCTCGACGCCAGCCGCCGCGGGCTGGAGAAGATCGTTGCCGCCAGCAACCAGTTCATGGCAGAACAGGGCCTGCAGACCTTTGCCGAAGGCGTGATCACCCAGATCGCCAGCCTGATCGGCATCCAGCCCGAAGGCCTGGTGTGTGCCAGCACCGACCCCGCCCCGGGTGCTGGCGAGGCGGTGGACTATGTGGTGATCGCGGCGGCCGGCCCCTACCGGCACCTGATCCAGAAGCGCCTGGGCGAGATCACCGACCCCGAGATCGTGCAGCAGCTCAGCCACTGTCTGGCCGAGCGCCGCAGCCTGGTGGCACAGCGCAACCTCACGCTGTTCTTCTCGGGTCGCGACGGGCAGGACTTTGCGGCCTTTGTGGCGGCGGGCGAGCCGCTGCGCGAGGTGGACGCGCACCTGCTGGAGGTGTTCTGCACCAACATCGCCCTGTGTGCGTCCAATGTGTCGCTGTTCATGCGGCTGCGCAACGTGGCTTTTGTCGATCGCATGCTGGGCATTCCCAACCGCACGGCCCTGGTCCAGCACCTGGACGAGCAGGTGGCCGCCGGCGAGTTGCACGATCTGGTGCTGGCCCTGATCGATGTGGACCAGTTTGCCGAGACCAACGACATGTTTGGCCACCGCTACGGCGACCTGCTGCTGGGCGCCATTGCCCAGCGCCTGACACAGGCCCTGGTCAGTCGCTGCTACATCGCCCGGGTGGCCGGCAACACCTTTGCGGTGGTGGGCCTGGAGGGGGTGGTCAACCCCGAAGAACTGCGCACGCTGTTCGACCAGCCTTTCCAGGTCGAGGAGATCAACCGGCGCCTGTCGGTGTCGATGAGCCTGGTGCGCTGCGCCGAGGTGCCGGCGCTCAACGGCAGCGAGCTGCTCAAGGACGCCTCGATCGCCATGAAACGTGCCAAGGCTGCAGGCCAGGGCCGCATCGAGTACTACTCGGCAGCGCTGGGGGCGGATTCGAAAGAGCGCACCCGCTTGCTGCACGGTCTGCACCGGGCCTTTGACCATGACCGACTGTTCGTGGTGTATCAACCTCAGGTCTCGCTGGTCACGGGCGCCGTGCTCGGGGTGGAAGCCCTGATGCGCTGGCGCGCCGAAGACGGCTCGCTGGTACCGCCCGACCGCTTCATCCCGGTGGCCGAGCGTTCGGGCCTGATCGTGGGCCTGGGCACCTGGGTGCTGCGCACCGCCCTGAGCGATCTGGGCCGCTTGCACCAGCTGGGCTGGCGCCCGCTGCGCATGGCGGTCAACGTGTCGGCGGTGCAGTTCGGCCAGCCCGACTTCCTGCAGACCCTGGACGAGGCCCTGCGGGACAAGCAGATCGCCCCGGATTGCCTGGAGCTCGAAATCACCGAGTCGGTCTCGATGGTGGGCATGGAGCGGGTGGCCGCCCTGATGCGGGAGATCCGCGGCCGGCAGGTGGCCGTGGCCATCGATGATTTCGGCACCGGCTTCTCTTCGCTGTCTTACCTGGACCAGCTGCCGGCCGACCGGCTCAAGATCGACCGGGCCTTTGTGGAGCTGCTCGAGACCGAGCGCCCTGGCGCCCGGATCGCCCGCATGATCGTGCCGCTGGGCCATCAGCTGGGCATGAAGGTGCTGGCCGAGGGCGTGGAGACCGAGCGCCAGGTGGCCATCCTGCGCGACCTGGGGTGTGACGAGGCGCAGGGCTACCTGTACGCCCGGCCCATGCCATTTGATGTGCTGTGCGAGTGGCTGGCGCGCCACCCGGTGGGGATGGCGGTGGAGGGTTGAGCCCCCACGGTCGTGCACTTCGTGTCACTCCCTGCCCCCCAGGGGGGCCGCAGCCCGCCTTCGGGCGGCCGGGCGGCGGGCTGACCTCTTCGTTTTGAGCCGGCTGAATTCAGAAGGGGGCCCTACGGTCCCCTCAGTTCGTGTCACTCCCACGTGCGGCCGCGAGACGCGGACGCTCTTCGTCCTGTCCAGCCCTGCGCAGGCAGGCCTGGAGCCACAGGGCTCAGCCCCCCATGGGGGCCGCAGGCCGCCTTGGGGCGGCCCGGCGCCGGCCTGACCTCTTCGTTTGAAGCCGGCTGAATTCAGAAAGGGGCCTGACGGCTCCCACTTTGTGTCAATCCCACGTGCCGGCGCGAGACGCGGACGCTCTTCGCCCTGTTCAGCCCTGCGCAGGCAGGCTCGGCGGCGGGCTGACTCCTTCGCTGTAAGCCTGCTGGAGCTCAAAGAGGGCCGGATGGGCGCCTCACTTAGAACTGGGGTTTGTCCACCAGGGTGCTCAGGGGCAGGTGGGCGATTTCTTGCAGCAGCAGGGCCAGTTGGCGGGCTGCGGCGTCGATCAGGGCGTGGCCTTTGTCGGCGCTGGCGGCGGCGGCGTTGCCGGCGGCGCCGGCGGGGTTGTAGTCCTGCATCTGCCAGCCCAGCTTGGCGCTGCGCCCGTTGCCCAGCAAGGTGTAGCGCGCGGCCCGGTCCTGGGAGCTGCTGTGAAACTGGCGCGCCTGGGCCATGTCCACCCGGTCTGGCTGCAGCGCCAGCATCATCGAGGTCTCGATGTCGCCGGCATGGATGCCGAAGCGGTGCTCGTCAGGGCTGAACTGGGCCTCGAGCTCGGGCGGCAGCGGTAGGTTGAACCAGCTGCTGCTGTAGACGATCAGGTTGCAGCGGCTGCGCAGCTCGCGCGCCACGATGTCGAGCACACTCACCTGACCCCCGTGGCTGTTGAACAACAGCAGCTTGCGCACCCCGGCGCGGGCCACGCACTCGCCCAGCTCCACCCACAGCCGGATCACCGTCTCGGGCGACAGCGTCAGCGTGCCGGCAAAGCGCTGGTGCTCAGGGCTCAAGCCCACCGCCTGGGTGGGCAGGAACAGCGCCGGCAGCGTGGCCGGCAGGTGCGCCAGGCTGGCGGCCACAATGCCCTCGACCAGGGCCGTGTCCACGCTCAGTGGCAGGTGCGGGCCATGCTGCTCGATGGCGGCCACGGGCAGCACGGCCACCACCTCGGCTGCCTCGCCGCTGGCCTGCAGATGGGCAAAATCACGGGCACTCAGGTCGGCCCAGAAGCGCGATGGAAGGATCATGCGCGCATCTTAGAGCGTGTTGCGGCGGTGAGCAGGTCCCTTCTGCCGGGGCGTCTCTGGACCTCGGAATTGACCAACATCACCAATTTGCCCGCCACAACCCGTTAGGATGCAGGCCCATACCCACCGCAAGCCCATAACAAGTGCCCGTTGACCAGAAATCCAAGCTGCTGCCGGCGCTATGGACCGCAGTGCTTTACGCCGCCACGGGCTGGCTTTCCCTGCAGATCTGCATCCCGCCCGACTATGTGTCGTTGATGTTCCTGCCGGCCGGCGTGGCCTTGGGCATGGCCCTGACCCAGGGGGCCTGGGCCCTGCCGGGGGTGGCGCTGGGCTCGCTGGCGGTGCAGTGGATGGCGGGGCAGCAGGCCGGGCTCGAAGGTGGGGTGTCCTGGACCATGCTGATGTCCCCCCTGGGGGCTGCGTTGCAGGCCTATCTGGGCGCCTGGCTGGCGCGGCGCTGGGTGGGCTACCCCGATCCGGTCGAGACGCCGCAGCGCGTCACCCTTCTGTTGTTGGTCGTGGGGCCCTTGAGCACCTTGGTCAATGCCAGCCTGTCGGTGCCGATGCTGGTGCTGTCAGGCCTGATTCCGGCCAGCGAAGCCTTGTTCAGCTGGTGGACCTGGTGGCTGGGCGACGCTGTGGGCGCCGTGCTGGGCCTGCCTTTGCTGCTGGTGTTCCTGGGCCAGCCCGCTGCGGCCTGGCGCTCGCGCCGCCTCAGCGTGGCCATGCCCTTGCTGCTGGCGCTGCTGGTGGTCGGGGCTGTGGTGTACGAGACCAAGACCTGGGAGGAGCAGCGCATCCGCAGCCAGCTCAACCAATACGCCCAGGAGCAGGGCGGGCTTTTGCAGCGCCGCCTGGATGCGCAAAACGACAGCGTGCAGGCCATCGCGCGCGTGATGCAGATCAGCCGCACCGCGCCCGAAGTGCCTCAGGCCGAGGCCCAGACCGACTTTTCGATCACCGTGCGGCATTGGCTCGATCGCTATGGCGGCACCCAGAACTTTGGCTGGAGCCCGCTGGTGCAACAGGCCGACCGGGCGGCCTATGAGGCCGGGCGCTGGCCCATCAAGGGCCGCTCGGCCACGGGCGAGACCTTCACGGCCGCCCTGCGCAACAGCTACCTGCCCATCACGCTGATCGAGCCCCTGTCGAGCAACGCCCAGGCCTTGGGCCTGGACGTGGCGGTGCTGCCGGCCACCGCCGACTCGGTGGCCGGCACCCGCACCACAGGCCAGCCCCGCGTGAGCGAGGGCATCCGCCTGGTGCAGGAGGTGGGCGAGCAGCGTGGCGTGGTGATGTACCAGGCGGTGTACCAGCCCCACAGCACCGTGCTCAAGGGGGTGGTGTCGGCCGTGTTCCGCATGGACGACGTGCTGCAGGCCCTGGGCACGGCAGGCTCCGGTGCCCAGCCCGAGAGCTGCCTGATCGACCCGCAGGCGGCGCTGGGCAACCGGCGCCTGGCCGGCCCGAGTGGCTGCGATGCGGCCGACTGGGCGCGTGCGCCCATGAGCGTTCAGCTGCCTTTGCAGTTCGGCGGCCGGGAATGGGTGCTGCAGGTGCGCGCCAATGTCGGCTTCCTGAACCAGGCGCGCGACCTCAGTGCCTGGGCCATGGTGGCGCTGAGCCTGCTGTGCGTGGGCTTGCTGGGCGCGTTTTTGCTGGTCATCACCGGCCAGACGCGGCGCACCCAGGCCCTGGTCGAGCAGCGCACGCTGGAGCTGGCGGCGCTGGCGCACTACGACAGCCTCACCGGCCTGCCCAACCGCAGCCAGTGGGTGAGCCGCGGCCAGGCGGAGCTGCAACAGGCCCAGCACACCCAGCAGGCGCTGGCCGTGCTGTTCCTGGACCTGGACCACTTCAAGCACATCAACGACACCCTGGGCCATGCCCTGGGCGACGAGTTGCTGCAGGCCGTGTCGCAGCGCCTGCAGCCCTGCCTGGAAAGCCACCACATGCTGGCGCGCATCGGCGGCGACGAGTTCGTGGCCCTGCTGCCCCAGCTGCAAGGCCCCGACGAGGCGGCCCAGGTGGCCGAGCGCCTGCGCCGCGCCCTGCAGGCGCCGCTGTACATCCAGGGGCACGAGATCAACCTGTCGGCCAGCATCGGCATCGCCTGCTACCCGCAGGATGGCGACACCCTGGACCACCTGCTCAAGCATGCCGACACGGCGATGTACGTGGCCAAGGATGCCGGGCGCAACGGCTACCAGTTCTTCATGAAAGAGATGAATGCGCGCGTGTCGCGTCGCATGTTCCTGGAGAACAACCTGCGCCGTGCACTGGAGCGCGACGAGCTGTTCCTGGTCTACCAGCCGCAGATCGATGCCGCCAGCGGGCGCGTGGCCGGGGTCGAGGCCCTGGTGCGCTGGCGCCACCCCGATGAGGGCCTGATCCCGCCCGACCGCTTCATCCCGGTGGCCGAGGACTGCGGCCTGATCGAGCCCCTGGGGGCCTGGGTGCTGCACCAGGCCTGCCGTCAGTTGCAGGACTGGACGCACCTGGGCGAGACCGAGCTGATGATGGCCATCAACATCTCGCCCATGCAGTTCCGCAAGACGGGCTTCATCGACACGGTGCGCCATGCGCTGAGCGCCAGCGGGGTGAACCCGGCGCGCGTCGAGCTGGAGATCACCGAGACCCTGCTGATGCAGCCCCTGAAAGACCTGGACAACCGCCTGCGTGAACTGGCCGACATGGGCCTGACCTTTGCGCTGGACGATTTCGGCACCGGCTACTCCAGCCTGGGCTACCTCAAGCGCCTGCCCATCTCGCGCATCAAGCTCGACAAGTCCTTTGTGGCCGACCTGCCCGGTGATGTGGAGGATGAAGCCATCACCCGCGCCACCCTGTCCATGGCCAAAGACCTGGGCCTGCGCTGCGTGGCCGAGGGTGTGGAGACCGAGGCCCAGCAACGTTTCCTGACCGAGCGGGGCTGCGACACCCTGCAGGGCTACTTGTTCGCGCGCCCCATGCCGGCCGACGAATGCCGCGACTGGCTGCGCCGCTACCGGCGCGAGTGGGCCCAGGTGCAGGCCGGCGGGCGCGAGCCCTTGAGGGCCTGAGCGACTGCCCCGCCGGGCTGGGCCCGTGTTCAGCCCAGGCTCAGCAGCAGGGTTTCGGCCAGCGTGCTCAGCTCGCAGTCGACGGGGACGCCGGCCGGCGTGTGCCGCTCCAGCACCACGAAGCTGCCTGCGTCCACGGCCAGCAGGGCGTGGTGCCAGGTGCCGGGGTGCAGCAGCACGCCTTGGCGGCCGTTGCTGATGAAGGCCTGCACGTCGTCGGGCCCTGGCAGGGCATTGGGCCGGGCCACCACCACGACAAAGCGCGAACCCTCCAGCGGGATGAAGCTCTGGCTGGCCAGGGTGTGGCGCTCCAGCACGTCCACGGGCAGGGGAAAGTGCCGCGCATCGGCACGGTAGATGGCCAGGCCGGCGTGGCCGCCGGCTTGCTCGAAGTGCAGGCTCAGCGGCAGGTCCAGGCGCCAGCAGCTGTGGTCATTGATGGGGCGTGCCTGAGCAGGCGGGGTGCCAAAGCCTTCCAGCACGGCACCAAAAGGGGCAAACGCCGAGGCACTCAGCGGCTGGGGCCGCAGCAGGGTGGGGGTGAGACAACGCATGCCACCCAGGCAAGCATGGGGCGTGCCTGCCGTGACGGGGCCCGGGTGCGCCCCGGGCTCAGGCCGCGCGCTGCTGCCCGATCAGCTCGTCAAGCTGGCGACCGATCTCCTGTTCGATCTGGTCCTTGAACGAGCCCAGCAGAAAGCCCAGCGTGGCGTGCAGCTCGAAGCGCTCGGCGTTCACGTGCAGCGTGCCCTGCGCGCCGGCCCGGCTGAAGTGCAGCACGTCTTCGGCCTCGCCCTCTTCGTAGCGGCAGCTCATGTCCAGTTTGCGTTCGGCCTTTTCGGCCCAGCCTGTGGCCACCTCGCGGGCGCCGCTCAGGCCCAGTTCATGTTCGCGGTGGATGTGGATGTCGGGCAAGTTCAATCTCCGGCAGAGGGGGTGGATGGGCCGGCCGATGATACCGGTGCCGGGGGCTGCAGGCGGCGCAGGCGCTCCGCCTCGGGCAGGCGGGCCAGTTGGCGCACTGCCTCGTAGAAGAGCGGCCAGGCCTGCTCGGGCTGGCGCGCGCGTTGCTGCTCGTACAGCGCCTCGAAGCCCGGCACCAGGGCGTCGTAGGCGGCCAGGGCGCCGAAGGCCGCGTTGTTGGCATTGGCCACCCATTGGTCGTAGCCGGCCTGTCGCGCCGGGTCGATGGGCCACTGGCTGCGCAGCGCGGCGTACTGGCGCCGGAAATCGGCCATGACCTCGGCTTTGCGCTGCGCCAGGTCGCCAGGGGCGCTGTCCGGCTTGCGCGTCTGCGCATACACCGCCTCCAGCCGGGCCCGGGTGGCGCGGGTGAGGTCGCGAAAGCCCAGGCGCAGGGCCTCGCTCTGGGCATTGGCCTGGCGTGCCGCCGGGCTGGCGGCCTGGGCCAGCCATTGGCGCACGCCGATCAGCTCGACCGCGGTGGCAAACGATTCGTTGAAGCTCGTGTCACCGTTCAGGTAGACCACCTGATGCGCCAGCTCATGAAAGATCAGCCGGGCCAGTTCGCCCTCGGGGTAGTGGATGAAGGTGTTGAGCAGCGGGTCGCCCCCGGCCCAGTTGAGCCAGCCCAGCGTCGAGTAGGCGGGCACACCATAGACATGGGTCTCCAGCCCTTGCGCGCGCAGCCCGGCCGCTTCGCTGCGGGCCGCCTGCACATCGAAATAACCGCGGTAACCGATGCAGCCTGTGACCGGGAAGCACCAGGTGTGCAGCGTCAGCGCATCGGGCGGGGCGGCCGTCACGTTCCAGATCACCGCGCTGCGGTGCAGGTCGGCATAGCGGTGGTAGCTGGCGTTGTCGGGCAGGCCCAGTTGGCGCACTGCATAGCCGCGCAAGGCCTGTGCCGACGCCAGCCGGGTCTTGAGCAGGGGGGGCGTGGCCGGGTCGGCCAGCCAGTCGGGGATGGGGCGGGCCGCCCGCATCAGCTGCACATGGCCGCTCACCGACTGCCAGTAATAGCCCAGGTGGCTGCAGCCCGTGAGGCCCCCCATCAGCAGGGCGGCCAGCAAGGCGCGCCACAGCACGCGCATTGACAAGAGGGACGAGGTTGGAGGGGCGGGCACGCGCATGGCCGGATTACAGCATGCGTGCCAGGCCCGGCGCGCCCAAAAAACAGGCGCCTGACCCGTTCCGGTGTCGGAACAGCTCAGGCGCCCATTGTGGCGCGTTGCGCAGGCCGCGCTTACTTGCTCAGCTCGGCCTGGGTGGCGGCGTCCAGCTCACCGGTGGCCGGCAACTGGCGCGACTTCTGGAACTTGGCCAGCTCACGCTTGGTGCGGGGACCCATCGAGCCATCGGGCTTGCCGACGCTGAAGCCCAGGTCATTGAGCTTTTGCTGCATGGCCAACACGCTCATGCCGCCGCCTGCCGGGGCGGCCTTGGCGGCCGGTGCATTGGGGTTGACGCCGCCGTCCACGTTCAGGCGCCCACCGGTGCCCAGGCCACCCTTGACCGTCTGGGCCTTGTAGTTCTGCACGGCCTTGACGATGTTGGCGTACGAGTCGAGGAAGGCGGCCACGATCACCTTGCCTTCGGCGGTGTTGGTGTAGCCACCGCCCAGGCCGCCGAAGCCGGCGCCCAGCATGCCGCCAAAGGCACCGAAGTCCCAGTTCTTGGCGCTGCCTTCAGCCGCTGCGATTTGCACGCTGGAACGGTTGTCATCCAGGGTCAGCAGGGTGCTGGCTTCCTTGGCGCTGAGACTGCCGCCCACCAGGGCGCCTACCGAACCGAACAGGCCACCCACGGCAGCACCGGCGCCGCCGGCGTTGTTGTTCGAGAAGGTGATCGAGGGGGTCAGCGAGTAGTCGGCCGACACCATCTGGCCCTTGCCGAAGTTGGAGTTGTTGCGCAGCTCACCCGATTGGGCCAGGGCACGCTCTTGCATCATGTTGTTCATGGCGCGGCCGCGGTCCACCACCACGAAGCAGTTCGATTGCTGGATCAGCAGCTTGAGCACCGGGGTGGTCGGGCCCAGGTGGCGCTGCTGGGTCAGCATCACATACCAGGGCGCATTGGTGTCTTCAACGATGGCGATCGTGCCCAGGGTTTCTTCGCAACGCGGCAGCTTGTTGTTGGCGCCCTGGCTGTTGGCACCACCGGCCGAGCCGGTGGCCTCGGTCTTGGCGGCGGCCGAGCCGGTTTCCATGGTGGCGCAGCCGGACAGAGCGGCCAATGAGCCGGCCAGGGCCAGCAGCGTCAGTTGATGGGGGGTTTTGAAGGCCATGAAATGAACTCTTGTGAATGCGCATGCCGGGCATGCAGGTGTTGGAATGGTTCGGGTGCTCCCAGGTGCCTCTGTCTGGCGACAAAAAGCCTGGGGATGCTAACTTGGCGGTTGCAAGGTTTACAAAAATTTTTGAAATGCACATCAGCGTTCAACCTGATGCGAAGCGAAAACGCAGGGGTGCTTGCGTTGCGGCAAGCTTTTCAAGCCTGAAACCCGATTCAGCGTTGCAGGGATGCAACAATCGATCTGCGTTTGTGCGGCCATGGTGGTCCTGACCTTCGATCGCCCTCGCAGGCGGACAATCACCGCACTGACATGCCGCCATGTCGCGGCACAAGGAAAGAGCCACCACCATGCTTTACAAGTTCAAGTCCAAATCCACCGCTGACCTGATCATGCTGGAGCCCAATGGGCGCCGGGTGCTGGAGATCATCGGCAAGACCCCGGGCCCGCAGGGCATCATCCTGTCGTCCCAGATCGCCGCCGCCGTGGGCGCGCTCGAGTCCGCCGTGGCCGCCGAGGATGCGCTGGCGGCTCAGGCGCGGGCTGAGAGCCCCGAGGAAGATGAGGAGACCGTCCGGCCTCAGGGGGTGTCACTGCGGCAACGGGTGGCGCCGTTGATTGACATGCTTCGGCGCAGTGAGCGGGAGGGGCATGATGTGACTTGGGGGGTGTAAGGGCGGGCTGCTTGGCCCTGGCAAGCGGGAGTGGGATCGGGCGGGCTTGCGTGGGCTTGCGATTGCCGCTGCGCTCTGTTTCTTCTGCTCTTTGGTTGAGGTCGGAGGCCGGGATTGCGGCCCGGCGGCCGCCTCACTTTCTTTGTCTCGCCAAAGAAAGTAAGCAAAGAAAGGCGACCCGACGTGCACGCCCTGCTGCGCAGGGTCCGCTGCGCTGCTCAACTTGGGCGGGGTCTCGCTAAACTCGCTAAC
>Ga0208269_100168_pt1 | contig 44419 bp, 44 predicted proteins | sample LakWasMe88_LOW11_2_FD_183912 | JGI IMG/M metagenome (GOLD analysis project Ga0208269, IMG submission 183912) | Freshwater sediment methanotrophic microbial communities from Lake Washington under simulated oxygen tension - Sediment Metagenome... | ecosystem: Environmental > Aquatic > Freshwater >...
TTGCGGTACTTCGTGCTTCTTGGGTGTCATTGTATTTGCGGACATACAGGCTCGCGCCTGCGGTTGATTGTCCGTTTACACAAAATTCTGCACACCCTCCAGGGCGGGGCAAGAATATCTATTCAGCACAACTGCCGGCGAACCCATCAAAGCCGAAAAAATAGGTGATTACTACAGTCTCCCTTTACTGGAACGAGACTTTGTTGCGCGCGAAGGCGTCCATACTATGCGGTTCGTCCTTGCTCCCGCCACTTGGACATTTGCACGAACTGGCGCAACGTATGAATCCCCCCCACAGCAATGAATTCAACTTATAGCGAACTGTTGAAGCAGCGCAGCGAACTGGATCAAAAGATCGAGGAAGCGCGCATGCAAGAACTGGATGCGGCTCTAAAACAGATCCGCGATCTTATGGATCAGTACGGCATAACCGCTCAAGAAATCCTGCCAACAGGAGCACGGGGGCCCGTGCGCCGCGAGCGAGCGAAGGTTGAGCCGAAGTATCGCGATCCCGCAACCGGCACCACCTGGTCCGGGCGCGGCAAGCCTCCAGCGTGGATTGCAGGCAAAGACCGCGAACCCTTCGCAATCGCCAACAAGGCGTAAAATCAAGACTTGGAAGGGGGTCGCGTCATGGCAACGACAACACAGTTCGATAGCTATTTTTTTGGCTCTGGACTTGTGGACGACGCTCGAAAGGGCGTAGCCCAAGCTGTTGCGCGCACCCGTGCCGCTGGCCTGCCCGTTGAAGGCTACGCCAGCAGCCCAGCTCCACAATCCGCCAAAGATCCCGCACCCGGCCCCACGGCGCACATTAATGCAACACCGGGCAAGCCCGCCGACAAAGAGCCAAAAAAAAAGCGGGCCTGATGAGTCAATCAGGCGATGCGCAGAAGGATGGTTCTGCGCCGGTGATGTTCGTTTTTGCGGGGCCAAATGGCTCCGGTAAATCATCCATCAATGCCCAGGTTCTGAAAAATCCTGCTCTGGGTTTTTCAGGCGAGTACATCAATGCCGATGACATCGCCAAAAGCATGGAATCACAGATTCCAGACTACCAAGCCCGCAACATCAAAGCCGCTGAATTAGCGGAATCACGGCGCGCTATCGCGTTGCAGGCCGGACACTCGTTTGCATTCGACGGATCGGTCTGGTAACTGCGGTCGTACTGCGACTGAATCGGATCGACTCGTTGCTTGCCAAAACACCGAGGGTGAGCTGCTTGACGCACAAGCGTTTTGCGGTATATCTAAACCTTGTTTCCCGTGATTTTCGCGGTCGCTCAGCCGCGAATCCGCCGCTTAGGTCCAAGGCTGGCGTTCAGGTGGGCTTCATCGCTGCGCTGGCAGCGGTGAAAGCCTTAAAGGCATGACGCCAGCCCCGGCAAGGCCACGCGCCCGCTATACTGCGCATAGACATTCACCGCATCCACCTGCCGCGCGAAGTCGCCGAGCACCTCGAGCGACTGCACGCCACCCGGCAGCGCATCGGACAGCGCCACGAGTGCGACGTATTCACCCCCGGCGCCGGCCGCGTCGCGAAGCAACTTAAGCCGGGGCTCGCCCGCCCAGCCGCCCACCAGCCCGCGCAACCGCTCGACCAGCTGCGCCTCGTGCGCGGCGTGGACGCCGTGCAGCCGGATCATCACCAGCCGCACCAGCGGGCCCAGCCGCGACGCATCGGCATACACCTGCTCGCCGTGCGCGCGCCACAGACCCTGCACGCGGGTCAGGATGCGCTTGGACCACGGCGAGAAGTGGGCGCCCGAGATCGCGCGGTAGCCGGGCTCGTCGATTACCCCGTGCGCGCGCAAGTCGTAGTAAGCAAGGTAGCGCGGCCAACCCGCCAGGCAGACGAAGCGCGTCGCGGACTCGAAGCCGTCCACCGCTTGGCGCTCGGGCACGTGCTCGGTGTCATACCAGTCGTTGAACTCCTCCTCGAGCGCGGGCGGCGGCTCCATTGCCACCATGAGGAAGCCGGGTGCGGTAGGGGTCATGTGCGAGCGCCCTCTCAATGCGCGGCTTCGGAGTGCCGCACGGTTGCCGAAGCTGCGGTGCGCGGCTTTCGCGCGATCGATTCGGCGACGCGGCGCGCCATCACCGCCGACTTGGTGAGCCCGCCCACGTAGCCGGACTGCGCGCCGCCTTCGAGCCCGCCCGTGCTGCAGCCCGCGGCGAAGAGGCCCTCGACGCGGCTGTCGTCTTCCTTGAGCACGTGCCCCTCGTCGTCCGTAGCGATGCCGCCCATGGTGTAGGTCACGCCAGCCGCGAGCGGCACGGCATAGAAGGGCGCGACGCTTATCGGCCATGCACGCGTCTTGTGCGTGGAACGCGCGGGTGACAGACCGCCAGCGGTGCCCGCGTCGAGCGCGGCGTTGTACTCGGCTACCGTACGCGCGAGACCCGCGGGATCGACGCCGATCTTCACTGCCAGTGCGTCCAGCGTCTCGGCCCGGAGCACCTCGCCGCCGGACAGCGGCAGGTTCGGGTTGGACGGGAGGATGAAGTCCGTGGCTGGCCCCCGCCAGATTGCGCTGTCGAAAACGACGGCAGCCGACAAAGGATCGCCCAAGCGCGCGATCGCGTTGGTCATGCAGACGCCGCCCAGCCCCTCGTCCAAAAAGCGCCGGCCCGCGGGATCGACAACGATCGACGCGCCAGCCACCGAGTCTAGGATCGGATACGGCCACAGGCGCGCGTCGTCTATGGCCTGGCGGCACAGCAGGTGCCCGTACACGTTCTCCATTCCGCGCAAGGCTGCGCCGGCTTCGCGTGCCATAAGCAGCGCGTCGCCACGACCGGTAGCCGCGCCGCGCTGCTTGAGCTTCTCGGGCGCGGGCGACACGAACTCTCGCATCAGGTCCAAGTTGGCCTGGAAACCACCGTCGCACAGCACTACGTGCCGCGCGCGAATCGTTTCCCGCGCTCCGCCGGCCTCCACCTCGACGCCGACCACGCGGCCCGCCTCGAGCGCGAGGCGACGCGCGCGCACGCCGCATCGCAGCTGGCCGCCGAGCGATTCGAGCCGCTGGCGGAGTGTACGCAGCATCACATCACCGCCGCGGCCTTGCCAGTGCAAGCCCGTCTTCATAAGGCTGGGCGGTGCGAGGAACTTGTGCCGCCAAGGATCGCCGCCGGCCTTGATGGTGCGGATGCCCTGGCGCCTCAGCCACGCTACGGTAGCCGCGGCCTCGTGACCGATCGCGCGTGCGAGCGCAGGGTCCGCGAAGCCGGCCGTGCCTTCGGCGATCGCTGTCGTGAGCGCGGGCCCGCTTTCGTCCAGGCCGTGGAAGCATAGGTGAAAGGCACCGCCGGTGTAGCGGCTGTTGCACCGGTACAGCCCCTCGCCCTGTTCGAGCACTAGGGCGCGCAGCCCGAGCTCGCTCGCGCGCACGGCAGCAACCAGGCCCGCGATGCCGCCGCCGATGATCACGAGGTCGGGTTCGATGTCGTCTGTCATGGCGCCGTCCTCACTTGGGCAGCAGCATGTCGCAGATCAGGCGCACCAGTTCGACCAGCGCGCGCAACACGACGAACGCGAGCGCACCGGTCGCCGTGCCGCCCGCGACCCAGGCAAGGCTACCGGCCATCGCGCCCATCGCGAGCCCGGCCAGCACCACGACCACGGGCACCGCACCAGCGAGCCAGCCGCCCCAGTGCGTGATCCAGCGCAGCATGGGGTAAGGCGGAATGTTCAGCGGCAACGGCTCCATGAATATCTCCTTCTAAACGGATCGCCTCGGGGCGTCTGGCGCCTTGTCCGTTCGCGAAAAATGAATGCTCATTCGAAACTAGCACGCACGCTTCGCGCTGTCAAGAGCGGCGCAGGCGATGTTCCACCGAAGGAACTAGGGATTTCCTTATACTCCAACTGAACGAACAGTCATTTAATGACACGAAGCAACACGCGATCCGCGCGGGCCAACTGCGCACGAGGAGTCACACCGATGCCCTTCATCACGCTGGACGCTGCCGCTGGCCGCGCCCCCCGCTCAGTTCACTACCGCATGCGCGGCCCGGACGATGCCGCCACCACGTTAGTGTGCGTGCATGAACTCGGCGGCTGCTTACAGAGCCTCGACGCCTTCGTCGATGCGATGCCTGCGGACATCCGCATCGTCACGTTCGACCAGCGCGGGGCCGGTCAGTCGGAGCATGCGACCAACCCGTTCACCATGGGCGACCTCGCGTTCGACCTGGATCGACTAGCGACCGCGCTTGGCCTGCGCGAGCCGTTCCATCTGCTGGGGATGGCTATGGGCGCCGTGGTGTCGCTTCGCTATGCGACGCGCTTCGGCGCCCGTGTGACCTCGTTGGTGTTGTGCGATGCGACCGGCGAAATCACGCCGGAGGCTCGCCGCTACATCCTGGAACGGGCGACCGCCGTGCGCGCGGACGGCATTCGTCCGGTCGCGGAACGCAGCTTCGTCAACGCCTTCAAGGGCCTGCCCGACCCGCTGGCCGACCCGGCCTGGACCGAGTTCCGCCACCGCTACCTCAACAACGCGCCGCTGTCATACGCGCTGCTGTCCGAGGCGCTAGCCAACGAGGCCTTCACCGACGAGGAACTGAACGCGGTGCGCTGCCCGGTGCTACTCATCACCGGCGAGCACGATTTCATCTGGCCGCCTTCGACAGGTCGCGCGCTCGCCGCGCGCCTGCCCGGTTCGCTGTTCGAAGAGGTGCCGCAGGCCGCGCACTTCCCGCTGCTGCAGCGACCCGACTACACGGCCGCGCGCGTCGACGCTTTCCTGCGCCAGTCCGCCAAGGCCGTTTGATGAGCGCGATCCAGAACGCAGTGGTCTCGCCGCGCCTTAAAAGCGTGGTCGAGGATCCGTGGCTGGTGAGCAAGCGGCGCGAGCAGCTCGCACTCGCGTCAATCGCCCTGTTCTCGCAGCTCGACTACCATTCGGCGACCGTCAAGGACATCGCGAAGGAGGCCGGCGTGAGCGCGGGCCTCGTCTACCAGTACGTCAAGGACAAGCAGGATTTGCTTTTCCTCGCACTGGTGCACATCACGCAGCGCAACAAGGAAGAGATCCCTGCGGCGCTCAAGGACGTGGGCGACTTCCTGATGCGCCTGCAATGTGCGATCGAGGCCTACACGCACGTGATCGCCGCCAACGGCAAGGCGGTGCTGCTTACCTACCGCGAGACGAAGTCGCTCAAGCGCGAGGACATCGAGCAACTCAAGCAACTCGAGCTCGAAACCAATGCGCTCATAGAGCAGTGCGTACAGGACTGCATCGCGGCGGGCTACATCGCGCCCACCAATGTGGAGCTGCTGACCTACCGGATCATCACAGCGGCCCATGCATGGGCGCTCAAGCACTGGCGGCTGTCGCGGCTGATGACGCTCGAACAATACCTGCACGAAGCCATCCACGCGTGCTGGCGACCGCTGCTGCTGCCCAAAGGACGGCGTCGCTACAACAAGCTCGTCAATGAAGGCGCGTTGCGGGCACGCCTTGACTGTGCGTCGCCGGTCAAGGCCTGAAGACATGGGGTTCCGTACTTCGGAAACAGCTCTCGAACCTCTAGTCGACCGTAAAGCACTACCCGTATACGAATTCCGAAGTACGGAACTTTTATCTACGCAGTGTTGACGGTGCCGCCCAACGAGAACGAAGCTTCATCCCAGATCACGAAAGACACGAGAAAGCAGCGCCGCCATGTACTACGACGACTTCGAATTCCTTCGCTTCGAGCCGCAGCCTGATGGCGTGCTGTTGATTAAGCTCAACCGCCCCGAGGTCCTGAACGCCACCAATGCGCGGCTGCACTGGGAGCTGGCCAAGGTGTGGCAGGTGGTGCACGAAGACCCGCAGGTCAAGGTGATCGTCATCACCGGCGCGGGCGACCGTGCGTTCTCTGCCGGCGGCGACATCGACTGGGTCGCGGGCCTCGTGGGCAACCCGGAGGCCGTGGCTGGCGTGATGACGGAGGTCAGCGACATCGTCTACAACATGCTCGCCTGCGAGAAGCCGATCATCAGCGCCATCAACGGCGCGGCGGTCGGCGCGGGACTCGCGGTGGCTCTGCTCGCCGACGTGAGTGTGATGGCTGAGGAGGCCAAGATCACCGACGGCCACGCTCGCCTGGGCATCTCGGCCGGCGACCACGCGGCCATCATCTGGCCGATCCTGTGCGGCATGGCCAAGGCAAAGTACTACCTCATGACTGCGGACATGATCGACGGCCGCGAAGCCGAGCGCATTGGCCTCGTGACCTTCGCGCTGCCGCGCGAGAAAGTGCTCGAGCGCTCGCTGCAGATCGCAGCCCAGCTCGCGCAAGGCAGCCAGACCTCGATCCGCGCGACCAAGAAGTCGCTTAACAACTGGATCCGCGCGGCCGGCCCGATCTTTGACAACTCGCTCGCGCTCGAGATGCTCACCTTCCTGGGTGCCGATGCGAAGGAGGGCCTGGATGCCTTCCGCACCAAACGCCGGCCGCAGTTCCCATCCGCGAAGCTGCCGGGCTGAGTACGTCCGTAACACGAACACAAGAGACGGACATGTCGACGTTGCACTTCGGCTCCCAGAACACGGGTATCGCGGTTCCATCGATGGACACGCTGCCGCTGGCCGACCGCGTGCCGGCCAAGATCCTCGCGCGCCAGGCCGAGGCGGCGCCCGCGCGCGAATTCGTCCACGTGGGCGGTCGATGGGTCAGCTACGGCGAGGCGAACGCGCGCGCCAACCGCGCGGCGAATGCGCTGGCGGCACTCGGCGTAACCAATGGCAAGCGGGTCGCGCTCATCCTGCGCAACCGGCTTGAGTTCTTGGACCTGTGGTTCGGCCTCGCGCGCATCGGCGCAGTCCATGTACCGCTCAACCCCGAGTACCGCGCGCCACAGATCGAGCACGTGCTAAGTCGCGCGCCGGTGGAACTGGTGGTCGCCGAGGCCGAGTTCCTCGCTGAGATCGAGCCTGCGCTGGCGCGGCTTGAGACCACGCCGACCTTACTCACGCTGGGCGCAGTGGAAGGCGGGCGCCACCTCGACTACATGGCGCTGTTCGAGGCCGCGCCAGACCGCATGCCCGACTCCGCCGTCGAGGTCAGCGGCGCCGACGTCGCGGCGGTGATGAATACCTCGGGCACCACGGGTCCCTCCAAGGGCGTGCTGCTGCCGCACGCCGCGCAGTACGTGTTGGGCCGCAACATCGCCGCCGACATGGGCCTGGGCCCGGACGACATCTACTACAATTTTTTCCCGCTGTTCCACAACACGTCGCAAGCCATGATCACCGTGCCGGTGCTGCTGCATGGCGCGCGCATGGTGCTGGTGGAGAAGTTCTCAGCCTCGCGCTTCTGGCCCGAGGCACGCGAGCACCGCTGCACGGCCTTCTATTTCATCGGCGAGATCATCCACATTCTGCTGAAGGCGACCACGCGCGAGGACGCCTCCGGCGCCACGCTGCGCGTAGGTTGGGGCATCGGCGCCGCGCCGCGCGACTTCATCGAGTTCGGCCGCCGCTTCGACGTAACGATGCGCACCGGCTACGGCTCCACCGAAGCCAACGTGCCCTGCTTCCTTCCGCACGATACCGACCGTGCCGATAGCGCGGGACGCACCATCCCCGGTTTCGAGATACGCATCGGCGACGAGCACTCGCAGCCCGTGCCCGCAGGCACGCAGGGCGAGATCTTGGTGCGCTCCACGGAACCGTACTCGATGATGATCGGCTACGACGGTGATACTGCCGCCACGGCCGCGGCCTGGCAGCAGCTGTGGTTCCACACGGGCGACGCTGCGACCATGGACGCTGACGGCAACCTGTTCTTCAAGGGCCGCGTGAAGGACGCCATCCGCGTGCGCGGCGAGAACATCTCGGCCTTCGAGGTCGAGCAGGCGATCGCCGATGTGCCGGGCGTGGCCGAGGTCGCCGCGATCGCGGTGCCCAGCGACATCGGTGGCGACGACCTCAAGATCGTGGTGGTTGCGAAGAATGGAAGCGGGCTGGGCGTGGAGGCGCTGGTCGCGCACGCACAGAGCCGCTTGCCGCGCTACTCGATCCCGCGCTATATCGAGTTCGTCGATGCGCTGCCGAAAACGGCCACCAACAAAGTACAAAAGCACCTGCTACGCGCCGTCCCGTTCACGCCCACCACCTGGGACCGCATGCGCGCGGCCGGAAAGTAGTCACCACATGTCGCATTTTTTTGACTTAACGGGCAAGACCGCCCTCGTCACGGGCGCGAGCCGTGGCATCGGCCGCGAAGTGGCACTGTGCCTGGCGCGCAATGGCGCCGACCTCGTGCTGTGGGCGCGAGATTCAACAGGTCTGCAGGCGGTCGCTTCCGAAGTCGGGACATTAGGCCGGCAAGTGCGCATCGATGCATTCGACGTGTCGGACAACGAGGCCGTCAAAGCGGCGACAAAGCGCGCGATCGCCGCAGTGGGCGCAATCGACATCCTCGTGGTCAACGCCGGCATTAATGAGCTCAAACCCTTCCTCGAGCAAGAGCCTAGCGACTGGACGCGGATGATCGGCACCAACGTGTTCGGTTCCATCCATACGCTGCATTCGGTGGGCCGCCATATGGTAGAGAGAAAGTCCGGGAGCGTGATCACCATGTCGTCTATCTACAGCATGATCGGCGCGCCGAGCAACTCGATCTACTGCCTTTCTAAGGGCGGATTGCTGCAGCTGTCCAAGGCCCTCGCCGTCGAATGGGCACGTTACAACGTTCGCGTGAACGCAATCTGTCCGGGCTGGATCGAAACGGAGTTGTCCAAGCCATACATGGTCGACGAAAAGTCGATCAACGCCGGGCTGCGGCAAATACCACTGCGACGGTTCGGCCAACCTGCTGACATCGGGCCCATGGCTGTGTATCTGGCTGCCGATGAATCTCAGTGGGTAACAGGCCAGAGTTTCGTGATCGATGGTGGGCAAACCGCGCGTTGACCGCGCACAACCAGGAGACAAAAATGAGCCATTCCTCTTCTTCCAGTAGCTCTCGCGACAGCGGCGATTCCCAGCGGACTTCCGGCGTTTCGCGCCGCCGCTTCACCCAGGGCGTGGCGGTAGCCACGGCGGCGATGGGCATGCCAGCGCTTGTGCGCGCGCAGCAGCGTCGCATCCCCGTGGCGGTGGTCGCAGGCCTGACCGGTCGCGCGGGCCCTTGGGGTGTTGCGGTGACCGATGCGGTCAAGCTCGCGATAGAGCAGATCAACGCTGCAGGCGGCATCAAGAGCAAAGGCGGCGCAATGATTGATCTCACAATCGCCGACCACCAGAGCAACCCGCAAATGGCTGGCACACAGACCGAACGCGTGATCCAGGTCAACAACGCGCTGGTCGTTCTGGGTAACGCGACCTCGGGCGCCACCATGGTGGGCAGCGCCGTTGCCGAGAAGTACAAGACGCCGATGCTGTCGACCGACCTGGCCGACTCGCTCACCGCGCGCGGTTTCAAGTACTACTACCGCCTCGGCCCGCGCGCCAGCCGCCTGGCTGACGCCGCCGTCGACTTCGCGATGCAGACCGCCAAATCCACCGGTGTTGCGCCCAAGAAGATCGCGACCATCGCCGACGACAGCACCTTCTCGCAGGACGCGATCAAGGGCGTGCTGGCGCGCGTGAAGGAGACCGGCTGGGAATTTGCCGAGAACGTTTCGTTCCCCGGCGGCCAGGTTAGCGACTTCATACCCATCCTGCAGCGCCTGCGCTTGTCGGGCGTGGACCTGATCTTTCACGCGCTCTTCGCACCCGACGGCATCCAGCTGATGCGCGGCATGAAGGCGCTCAACTATGACCTCATCGCCTCCGTGCACATCGCAGGCGCCCCCTATACCCCCGAGTACGCTACCGCGCTCAAGGGCGACAGCGACTTCGTCACCGACGCGGTCGGCTTCGTGCCGGACATGATCACCAAGGACGCCCGCCTGGCTAACTTCGATAAGGTCTACAAGGAGCGCTACAAGAAGGACTTAGACGACCAGTCCTCACTCGCGGTCACCGCCGTCGGCGCCCTCTACGACGCGCTGGAGCGCACGCCCGAGCTCTCGCGTGAGGCGATCGCCGCCACCCTGCGCACGACTGACTTGGCCAACGGCGCCAACCCGTATGTGCTACGCGACGGCGTGAAGTTCGACGGCAACGGCGACAACGTCAAGGCAGCCGGCGTGGTGATGCAGTTGATCGACCAGGAGCAGCGCATCGTCTACCCGGCCGACAAGGCGACAGCCAAGGTGATCTGGCCCATGCCCAAGTTCAGCGCGCGTCGCACCTGATGACAGCAGAGGTTGAGATGATCTTCTCGCTACTGCTCGTGGGCCTCGCCAGCGGGGTCTTCACCGGACTCTTGCTAGCGCTGATCTCCACCGGCTTTAACATGAGCCTGGGCGTGTCGCGCGTGGTTAACTTCCAGCACGGGGGCATGATCCTGTGGGCGATGTATGCCTCGTTCTTCTTCTGGAACGCAACGCATCTCAACCCCTACGTCGTTCTGCTGATCGCGGTGCCGGCGTCCTTCGCGGTCGGCTACGCGCTGTACCGGCTGCTGATCGTTCGTTCGCTCAAGACGCCCGAAGACAGTCAGATCCTGTTTTCGATCGGCCTGCTGATCGCGTTCCAGTACTCCGCGCAGTTCTTCTTTTCCACCGACGCGCATTCGGTGTCGTCGGACTCGCTGCACGGCTCGCTCGTCCTCGGGCCGGTGGTGCTGCAGTACGGCCAGATCGTGGCGGGTGCGATCGCGCTGGTCGTGTTGCTCGCGCTGCACGTGATGCTCGCGCGCTCCGACCTCGGCCGCTTCCTGCACGCCTGCGCGCAGAACCCGGTGGGCGCCCGCGTCAGCGGCCTCAACGTTGAGCATCTGTCCGCCACTGCGATGGGCCTAGCGGCAGTGTGCGCGGCGATCAGCGGCGTGGCGCTGTCGACCCTCGCGCCGGTGATTCCTGAACGGGCTTTCGAATACGCGATCCTAGCCGTCGTGGTGTCGGTCTTCGGCGGTATGGGCAGCATGACCGGCAGCATCGTCGGCGGCCTAGTCGTCGGCATAATCGTCTCGACCTGCCAGGCCTTCGGCTACGGCGCCGTCGCGCAGGCCATCGTTTACGCCCTCGTTTTCGTCATTTTCCTCGTGCGGCCGACCGGCCTCATGGGGGGCCGTGCCTGAAGGATTCTATGTCGACCGCCATCCCTTCCCCGTCCAGGTCGGCGCCGCGACTGTACATCGCGCTCGCGATCGTCATCCTTGCTATCGGCTGCGTGGGTCCGTTGCTCAACCCCTACTACCAGCGGGTGCTGATGATGGGCCTGCTGTTCGGCTACCTTGCAGCGAGCTGGAATATCATCGGCGGCTACGCCGGCCAGATGTCGCTCGGGCACGCGCTGTTCTTCGGTGTCGGCTCCTACACCGTGGCGCTGGTCGCCAAGGTGCCGCAGGTGCCGCTGATCCTGGCGCTGCCGATTGCGCTCGTCGCGGCCGCACTGATCGCGTGGTGCGTGGCGGCCATCTGCTTCCGTTATGCGCTCAAGGGCATCTACTTCGCGGTCGGCACGCTGCTGCTGGCCGAGATCGCGCGCATCGTCGCGATGAACAGCGAGACGCTCGGTCGGTCACAGGGGCTGCAGGTCCCGCCGGGCAACGGCGCGCTGTCGCTCACGTTCGCCACCGACCTGCCGTTTCTCTACATCTTCCTCGTGATGGCAGCCGCTCTGTTGGTCTACACCCACTATATGAGCCGATCGCGCTTCGGCTACGCGATGGTGGCGCTGCGCGAACAGGAGGACGCCGCGCAGGCGCTCGCCGTCGACGTGACGCAGGTCAAGCGCCGCGCGTTCGTGATCAGCGGCACGCTGACCGCGGCGGCCGGCGTGATGTACGCAGGCCTCGTGCGCTTCGTCGACCCGGGCTATGACCTGTCGCTCGGCGTGGTACTGATGATGGTGATGGGCGCCGTACTCGGCGGCCGCGGCACGGTCTGGGGTCCGTTCGTGGGCGGTTTCATCGTCGTGCTGGTGCAAGAAGCCCTGGTGATGATCGGCAGCATGGTCGGCACCACCTCGGTATCGGCCCTGGCGCAGATGATCTACGGTCTGTTCTTCGTAGTCATCCTGCTGGCGTTTCCGCGTGGCATCGTCGGCGAGATCCTCGCCAGACGCGCCGACCGGCGCGCATCGCTTGGCGCCCAGCCCCGAGGAGGCGCTAAATGACCCTGTGCATCGACAACATCGGCAAGCGGTTCGGTGGCCTCACGGCGTTGGAGGGCGTGTCCTTCACTGCGCCGCGCGACAAAGTGGTCTGCATCATCGGCCCCAACGGCGCGGGCAAGACCACCCTGTTCGCGATCCTCTCGGGCTTCCTCGCGCCCAGCACCGGCACGGTGAAGCTGGGCGAAACCCTTATCAGCGGCCTTCCGGCGCACGAGATCGCGCGCATGGGCATCGCGCGCACCTTCCAGATCGTGCGGCCCTTTCGCGACATGAGTACGCACGACAACGTGATGGTGGGTGCTTACGCGCGTACCACCGACCACACCGAGGCTGGCGAGATCGCTGACCGCGTGCTAGAACGTGTGGGGCTCATGCACAAACGCGACTTTCTCGCGGGCTACCTCACGCTGCCCGACATGAAACGGCTGGAGGTCGCTAAGGCCCTGGCCATGTCGCCGCAGTACCTGCTGCTCGACGAGGTGATGGCGGGCCTAAACCTCCGCGAGCAGCATGAGGTCGCTGAGATGCTGGAGACCATCCACACGGAGGGCGTCGGTATCCTGCTCGTCGAGCATTCGCTCGCGATCGTGCAGCGCATGGCGCACCACGTGATCTGCTTGGACAACGGGCGACCGATCGCCGAAGGTTCGGCAACCGAAGTGATGCGGTCCGAGGCGGTGCAAGTGGCGTATATGGGGGTGGGGCAATGACGCGGATGTTCGAAGCCGACAAGGTGTGCGCGGGATATGGCCTGTTCAGCGTGCTCCACGACCTGTCGTTCCACGTCGACGAGGGCGAGATCGTCGCGCTGGTTGGCTCCAACGGCGCCGGCAAGACTACATGCCTGCGCTGCGTCAGCGGACTCATGGCCCACACCGCGGGGACCCTACGCTTCGGTGACTGGACCTACGAAGCCGCCCAGCCGCACAAGCTGGTCGACGCCGGCCTCGTGATGGTGCCCGAGGGGAGGCAGCTGTTCCCGTTCATGAGCGTGCGCGATACCCTGCTGGTCGGCAGCGCGACACGCCGCGCACGGGCGCATCGCGCCGAGTCGCTCGAGCGGGTGTTCACCCTGTTTCCCAAGCTGGGCGAACGCGCACGTCAAGAGTGCGGCACGCTCTCGGGGGGCGAGCAGCAGATGGTAGCGATCGGCCGCGGCCTTATGGCCCAACCGCGCCTGCTGGTGCTCGACGAGCCATCGCTCGGCCTCGCGCCGACTATGGTCAAACAGCTGTTCCGCACCATCGAAGAGATCCGTAAGCTCGGCGTTACGGTGCTGCTGGTCGAGCAGAACGTGCGCACAGTGCTGCAAATCGCCGACCGCGCCTACGTGGTCGAGAACGGTCGCGTCGAGCTGTCCGGTCGCGCGTCCGATCTCGCCACCGATCCGCGGGTGGTCGACGCCTATTTTGGCGTCGGCTCCAAGGAAACCATCTGAGTCCGAAGCCCATACCATGAGTGCACCGAGCGACCGCCCCCCGTTTACGACCGACGAGCACGAACTGCTGCGCGAACAGGTGCGTCGCTTCGTGCAGACCGAGGTGATTCCCCAGGCCGACGCCTGGGAGCGCGATGGCGAAGTGCCGCGTGCGGTGCTACGGCGCATGGGCTCGCTCGGCCTGCTGGGCATGCGTTTTGCAGCCGAGTGGGGCGGGGCCGACGCCGACACACTTGCGTCGGTGCTGTTCGCCGAAGAGCTCGGCCGCAGCACTTATGGCGGCTTCACCATCACTGTACTCACGCAGACCGACACGGCCACGCCGGTGATCGCGGCCGTCGGCACAGCCGCGCAAAAAGCGCGCTACTTGCCGCGCATCGTGAGCGGCGAATGCCTGGCCGCCATCGCGATGACTGAGCCCGATGCCGGCTCTGACATCGCCCACCTGCGCACGCGCGCCGCCGCGACCGATGACGGCTGGGTGCTGGACGGAGCTAAGACTTTTATCACAAACGGCGTGAATGCAGACCTCTATGTGGTAGCCGCGCGCACCAATGCTGCGGTCAAGGCCTCGGCCGGAGTGTCTCTGTTCCTCGTCGAGCGCGGCACACCGGGTTTCGCCGTCGGACGCCGACTCGAGAAGATGGGCTGGCGCAGCTCCGACACCGCGGAACTATCTTTCACTGAATGCCGCTTGCCGGCCGATGCGCTGTTGGGCGAGGAGGGCGGCGGCTTTGCCGCGCTGATGCGCAATGTGCAGAACGAGCGGCTAGTGCTCAGCGCGCAGGCGCTGGGCGAGGCACAGGCCGCGCTTGCGCTCACGCTTGAACACGTGCGTCAGCGCAAGGCGTTCGGCGCCCCGCTCTGGGACAAGCAGGTCATCCGTCAACGGCTCGCGCTGCTGGCCGCGCGAGTCGAGTCGGCGCGCCACTTCGTCTACAGCGTGGCCGCGATGGACGCGGCCAGTATCCCCTGCGTCAAGCAGGTCTCGATGATCAAGGCGCTGTGCGGCGAACTGGTCAACGACGTCATGGACGACTGCCTGCAGTTCCACGGCGGCACGGGCTACATGAACGGCACCGCCATCGAACGGCTTTACCGAGACGCGCGCGTGCATGGCATCGGCGGCGGCGCGACCGAAGTTATGCTCGACGAGGTTGCCAAACGGCTCTGAGGGCGACGCGTTCCCATCACAACGATCGAAGGAGTTTCAGTCATGTCCGGAAATTACACGGGGCGCGTGGCCCTTGTCGCAGGTGCCTCGGGCGGCATCGGCGTGCAGATTGCGAAACTGCTACTCGAACGCGGCGCGCGCGTCGCGCTGCACTACCGCACCGCGCCTCGCGAGCTGCAGGCCCTCGCGGACCAGTACGGTACCGAGCGGGTGCTGCTGGTCAAGGGCGACCTTACCCAGCGCGACGACGCGCAACGCATCGCAGCCGAAACGGTTGCAAAGTTCGGCAAACTCGATATCTTCCTCAGCACCGTGGGAACGGCTTTGCGCATCAAGCCCTTTCTCGACACCGACGATGCAACAGTGGACGCCACCATCGACATCGAGTTGCGCAGCACCATCCACTGCGTGCGCGCGGTGCTGCCGCCGATGATCGCGGCCGGGGGCGGGCAGATCGTGCTCGTGGGCTCGGACTCGGGCAAGGTGGGCACAAGCGGCGAATCGGTGTCCGCGGCTTGCCGCGGCGCGATCATCGCGTTCGCCAAATCCATTGCCCGCGAGTACGCGCGCAATAACATTTTGGCCAACGTAGTGTGCCCAGGTCCGACGGAAACCGGCCTGTGGGAAGACCTAGTGCGAAGCGACGAGTTCGGCGGAAAGATCGGCAACGCCATGGTGCGTGCCACGGCCCTGCGCCGCCTCGGGCGGCCCGAGGAAGTGGCGGCCACCGCCGTGTTCCTCGCCTCCACCGAAGCCTCCTTTATCACCGGACAAGCCGTCAGCGTGAGCGGCGGCCTGACGATGAGCTGAACCCAGCGATCGGGAGACCGTCATGCGCAGCACGCCCGCATCTTCCGCTTCCACGGTCCGCCTGGGCGTGATCGTGCCAAGCGTCAACACTGTTGTCGAGCCCTGGTACAGCCGCGTTCTGCCGGCCGGCGTGGCACTGCACGCCTCGCGCATGCTGCTGGCAAGCCCGATAACGCGCGAGACGCTCCAGTGCATGGACCACGAGGAGGGCATTGCTTCGGCGCAGCGGCTCGCAAGCTGCAAGCCGCATGCGATCGCTTATGGCTGCACGGCCTCCAGCATCGTGCAGGGGCCCGCGTACGACCGGCAGCTAAAGCGCGATCTCGAGGCCGCCACCGGCGTGCCCTGCTTCACGGCGGTCGACGCGATCGCTCAGGCGCTGCATGCCGTGGGCGCACAGCGCATCTGCGTGGCCTCGCCCTACACCGACGCCATCGACCATGCCGAGAAGGCGTTTTTCGAGGCGCTTGGCTTCGAGGTGATGGGCATGGCCAACCTCGGCATCGAGGACGGTTTTGCGCTCGCCTCACCCACGCCAGGCGACATGCTCGCGCTCGGCCGGCGAGCCTGGCGGCACGGCGCCGATGCGCTGTTGATCAGCTGCCTCAACATGAATTCGCAAGATGTCGTGCAGGTGCTCGAGAACGAGATTGGGCGGCCGGTGGTGACCTCGATCACCGCCACGCTCTGGCAACTGCTGCGCACGGCTGGCCTGCCGGTGAACGTTCCGGGCCACGGTTGCCTGCTCGCGGGCGAGACGGCAACGGTCTGAGACCCATCCAACACAAGGAGATCGCATTGAGAGTCGGCATCGTGGGCGTGGGCCTGATCCCGTGGCGGACGCGCTACGCCAACAAAACCTATTCGGAGCTCGCGCTCGACGTCACAAAGGCCGCGCTGCGTGACGCGGGCATCGGTCGCGACGACGTCGACCACGTGGTGTGGGGCCTGTCGGACCTCATGGTCGCCTGGGTGCGGCAGTGCTGCCCTAGCACGACCATGCAGGACTACATTGGCATGGCCGGTAAGTCATCGGTGCACGTGACCGCGGGCGCGGTGACGGGCGCGATGGCGGTGCGCCAAGGGATGATCGAAATCATGTCGGGCATGTCCGATGTGACCCTCGTCGTCGGCTCGGGCAAGGGCATGGACCTGTGGGACCCCGACACGCAAAAGCGCTCGTCAGCCTTCCTCAAGGCCATCATGCTCGACTTGGACACCAACTGGGAAATGCCGGTCGAACCGCTGGCCGCCGCCAACTTCGGCTTCGTCGTGCAGGCGCACATGGACCGCTTCGGCGCGCCGACTGAGGAGCAAATGGCCAAGGTCTCGGTGAAGAACCACGGCAATGCGCTGACCAATCCGCTCGCGCAAAGCGGCATGAAGCTTACGGTCGACGACGTGATGAACTCCCGCCGCGTCGCCGGGCCCATCAAGATGTTTGACTGCTGCCTCTACAGCGAGGGCGCCGCGGCGCTCATCCTCGCGTCCGAGGACCGCGCCAAGGAAATCTGCAAGAACCCGATCTGGATAGACGGCGCCGGCGCGGCTAACGAGCGCAGCTACATGCCCGAATTTAGCAACCTCGGCCGCATGGTCTGCCAGCAGAAGTCGTCGCATCGTGCCTACGCCATGGCCGGCATCCGCGACCCGCGCAAGGAGCTCGATTTTATCGAAACCCACGACCTGCTCACCGGCGTCGAACTGATCAGCTACGCCGAGCTCGGCCTGTGCGATCCCGGCGAGGGCGGCCGCCTCATCGACGAGGGCGTGACCGAGAAGACCGGCGAGATTCCCGTCAACCCCTCGGGCGGCATGATCGGTTGCGGGCACGTGGCCGGTTGCTCCGGCATCTCGCGCATCGGGGAGGTGGTGCAGCAGCTGCGCGGCCAGGCCGGCGGCACGCAGGTGCCGATCAACAAGGGCCGCGCGATCTTCTCGGCCATCGGCGGCCCGGCAATCTCGCAGAGCTGCACCATCGTGCTGGGGGCCGAATGAGCATGAACGACCTCTTCGAAGCCGAGATCATCGACACCTACCACTACCGCTTGAGCTACGGCGGACAGTCGCCGTTCTTCAACGGGCTCGCGGCCGGTAAGCTGGTGGCGAGCAAATGCACGGGTTGCGGCTTCGTGTGGATGCCGATGCGACCGATCTGCTCGAACTGCTACGAAAAAGCCGAGCCGCTGATGCTGGCCAACCGGGCCGAGCTTCTCACGAGCATCGTGCTGCCGAACGCGCCGGCGCATCTCGCGCACCTGGACGCCCCCGTGGCGTCGGCGTTGGTGCGCATCGACGACGCCGACACCTGCATGAAAGTGTTCGTGGTGATGCCCGACGGCGACTTTCGCAAGGGACGGCAACTCGTCGCGCGATTCCTGCCCGAGGTGCAGACGATCGCGGACTTCTACTTCACGGCGCCGTAGGGCGAGCGCCGCGAGGGCTAGAACGTGACCGGACCACATATGACCACGGCGGCTGCGACCTCGACCCTGCTGATCCTCGGCCATCCAGGGCTGGCCGCCTCGCGCATCAACCGCCGCCTGCTGGACGGCTGGGACCTGGGCGCTCACGTCACAGTGCACGACCTTTACCAAGCGTATCCGCAGCTCGCGATCGATGCGGCAACCGAGCAGGCTCGCCTCGTCGCGCACGACGAGATCGTGCTGCAGTTTCCCCTGCACTGGTACTCGGTGCCGGGTTTCGTCAAGCTGTGGATCGACACCGTTTTCGACCGCGGTTGGGCCTACGGCACCGGTCGCCGCGTGCTGGGCGATAAAGGGTTCGGCGTGGTTGTCACCGTGGGAAGCCCGGAAGCCGCCTACGCGCCCGAGGGCATCAACCGCTTCTGCATGGCGGAGCTTCTGCGACCGCTGGAGGCCACGGCGCACCGTGTCTCAATGCGCTGGCACGAACCGCACATCGTCTTCAACTGCAAGCTGCTCGAGGAGGATGCGCTCGACCTCGAGGCCCGCCGCTATCGGCGCCGCCTCACGCTCGGTGGCTGAGCGCGACGGCACCCTTCCCGTCGACATCGATGTCGGCCAGCAACGCCTCGAACGCGGGACGCGCCTTGAGCAGCGCGGGCTCGACCCGACGACGCACATCCTCCGCGCGCGAGGGCGGCTCGACGGAACCGCAGCTGAGCGCCATCGAGACCTCCTGTAGCCCCACGCGCACCGGCACCGCGATGCCGAATGCGTCGCGCTGGAAACCTGGCCCGCCCGTGGCGAAGCACACGCCGCGTGTCGCGAGGTCGTCGAAGGCGTCCTGGATCTCGCGCTGCCACGCCTCGAGCGCCGCGGGCTTGGCGCCCTGCGCGGCCAAGGCGCGCCGCGCCGCGGCCAGCCTGGCCGTGCGGTCCGGCTCGGGCAGGCCCCAGAGGTAGGCACGCCCGATCATGGACGTGGCCATGGGAAGCATCGAGCCCACGCCCATGCGCAGTGTGGCAATCCTGCGGCTAATGCGGTAGCCGACATAGAGCATGTCGAGCCCGTCGCCGGCGGCAAGCGCGACCGACACGTTGAGCCGGTCTGCAAGCTCCTGCATGAACGGGTGCGCGCGCGCGAGCACGAGGTCGGACTCGATGAAAGCATGGCCGATGCTGAGCGGCCCGACGCTCAGTTGGAACTGGCGGCCCCCGGGCACGCGGCGCAGGAAGCCGAGCTCGATCAGGGTGCTGGTGAGCCGCGACACCGTGGCCTTGGACAGACCGGTTATCTGCACCAGCTCGGCGTTCGAGCGGGCGCGGCTCTCGGCGCGGAACGCGCGCAGCACCTGCAAACCGCGCTCGACGGTGAGCAGAGTGTTACTGGAGGAGGGGCCTGCGCTCATGAGATCGCCCCAGCCTCTTCCTGGATCGCCAGCGTCATCCCCACCAGCTGCGGGCCGAGTTCGCGGCGCACGCGTGCGCTGCTCATGTAGGTGCTTGCGCCGATGCATGCGATGGCCAGCGGCGCATAGCCGGGCACCATCAGCGGCGACGCGACCAGGCTCAACTCCGGATCCCACTCGCCCAGCGAGGTGCAGTAGCCGAACTCCATCACCTGCGACATCGCCTCGCTTATGCGTCTGCGCAGGCGCGGCCAATCCTTGGCGGCGCGACGCTCGACCTTCTCGAGCAGGTAGTAGCGCTCCACTTCGGGCAGCGCCGCGAGCATGGCCCACCCCGTCGGCGAGGCGCCTAATTCCAGGCGCGCGCCCACGTGCAGGGCCTGCGGGATCGAAGCGCTCGGGCTGGTTTCGCACTCGACGATCAAAAGGTCCATCCGCTCGCGCGTGCACAGCACCACGTGCACCTGGTGTGTCTGCGCCAGGGCCTGCATGCGCACGCGCGAGAGCTGCTGCACCTGGGTGTGGGCGATTGCGGCGTACCCGAGCGAGAGCACGCTGGCAGCCAGCGCGTACTTGCGCTCCGAGGGCGCGTGGCGCAGATAACCGAGCTCGACGAGGCCATGCGTCTGGCGCGACACCGTCGATGGGGGTAGGCCGGTGCGCAGCGAGAGGTCGCGGTTGGTGAGCCAGCAATCGTTGGGCCTGAAGGCACCGAGCAGGGCCAGGGCCCGCGCGACCGGCTCCACGATCGAGCGCCGCACCATGCCGGCCCGCGGGCGCGCGGATGCGGGGGAAGGGGCGGGCCGGGCGGACATCGTGACAAGGCAATCTTGGACTGTAACTGTAGCGCGATGCGCGCACAGCGCACCATATTCCGTACTTTGGAATGAATAGGAGGGGATTCGAGGGTCCAACGGATCTAGCTCGCAGCGCCACACGCTCGAACTCCCCACTCTAAAACATTCCGAACTACGGAACTAATGCGGCGCTTAGGTTGACGTGAGCCCGGCGCATATCCGACCATGGAAGCCCGACCCCTCCCCGAGCCGCAGTCCATGATCCGAGACCAGGAAATCCTCAACGTCCTCTTAGCCAACGTCGCACGCTTTGTGCGCGAACGCCTGATGCCCAGCGAGGACCAGGTAGCCGAGACCGACGAGATACCGGCGTCGCTCGTGGCCGAAATGAAGGCAATGGGTCTTTTTGGGCTCACGATCCCCGAAAGCTACGGCGGCCTGGGTCTGACGATGGAAGAGGAAGTGCTCACGCTCTTTGAACTCGGCCGCGCGTCCCCGTGTTTCAGATCGCTTATCGCCACCAATGTCGGCATCGGCGCCCAGGGCATCGTTCTCGACGGTACAGACGCTCAAAAGAACGATTACCTGCCGCGATTAGCAACAGGCGAGCTCATCGCCTCGTTCGCGCTAACCGAACCCGAGGCGGGTTCTGACGCAGCGTCCCTGCGCACCACGGCGCGGCGCGAGGGCGATGTCTACGTCGTCAACGGTACTAAGCGCTACATCACCAACGCGCCGCACGCTGGCATGTTCACGCTGATGGCGCGTACCAACCCCGACGAACGCGGCGCCAACGGCATCTCGGCGCTGATCGTTGATGCGAATTCGCCTGGTATCACGCTGGGCCGTCGTGACAGGAAAATGGGTCACAAGGGTGCGCACACCTGCGATGTGATCTTCGAGGACTGCCGTGTGCCGGTGGCCAACCTCATCGGCACCGAGAACCAGGGCTTCAAAACCGCAATGAAGGTGCTGGACAAAGGGCGGCTGCACGTAGCGTCGGCGTGCGTCGGCGTGGCCGATCGCATTCTCGAGGAGGCGCTGCGCTATGCGATGCAACGCAAGCAGTTCGGCCAGCCGATCGCCGAGTTCCAGCTGGTCCAAGCGATGCTCGCCGACTCCAAGACCGAAATCTACGCGGCGCGCAGCATGATCCTCGACGCTGCCCGCAAGCGCGATTCCGGAGTCAACGTGTCCACCGAGGCTTCGTGCTCCAAGCTCTTCGCCTCGGAGATGTGCGGTCGCGTGGCCGACCGTGCGGTGCAGATTTTCGGCGGCGCTGGCTACATGAGCGAGTACCCGATCGAGCGCTTCTACCGCGACGTGCGGCTGTTTCGCATCTACGAGGGCACGACCCAAGTGCAACAGTTGGTGATCGCTCGCAACATGATCCGCGCGGCGGCCTGAGGGAGCGGCGCATGAAAGTGCTGGTCCCCGTGAAGCGCGTGGTCGACTACAACGTCAAGACGCGCGTGAAGTCCGACGGCAGCGGTGTGGACAGCGGGAACATGAAGATGAGCATGAACCCTTTCGACGAGATCGCGGTAGAAGAGGCGGTGCGCCTGAAGGAAATTGGTGTGGTCACCGAGGTCATCACCGTCAGCTGCTGTGTGGCGCAATGCCAAGAGACCGTGCACACGGCGAGGGCTATCGGTGCCGACCGGGGTATCCTCGTCGAGACAATCGAGGAGCTGCAGCCTCTGGCGGTCGTCAACCTCCTGAAGGCCCTGACCGAGAAGGAGCAACCCGGCCTTGTCATCCTGGGAAAACAGGCCATCGACGACGCCGACCAGGCCGGCCAGGAGCTGGCGGCGCTGGCCGACTGATCGCCTGAGGATGGCTTGAATGACGCTTGACATCGACACACTGCGCAGCTGGATCGGTCGCATCGACGTGCAGGCCGACACCGTGAGCCCGGGCGCAGCCCGCGCGCTGGCCGCGACGCTGGACCGCGATCCCATGGAGATCGATGCCGACACGGTCGCCGACGCAGCCGCGCACTGGCTCAACTACTTCCCGCCCGCCCGCCAGTCGGACATCGACATCGACGGACACCCGCACCGCGGCAGCTTCCTGCCACCCGTGCCGCTGCCGCGGCGCATGTGGGCGGGCAGCCAGGTCGACTATCTCGCACCCCTGCGCGTGGGAGAGCCGCTGCTGCATGTCTCGCGCATCGAGGATGTGCGGCTGAAGGAGGGCCGCACCGGGCCGCTGGTGTTCGTGAAGGTGCGGCACGAGATCTCGGGCGCAGCAGGTCTCGCGGTCTCGGAACTACAGGACATCGTGTACCGCGACATGCCGACGCCGGGCGAGGCCGGCGCGCCGGCCTCGCGGACTGACGAGGAGGTATCACGCACCATCGTGCCCGACTCGGTGCTGCTGTTCCGCTATTCGGCGCTGATGTTCAACGGCCACCGTATCCACTACGACCGGCCCTATGCGATGGAGGTCGAGGCCTACCCGGGCCTTGTCGTGCCCGGCCCGCTCGTCGCAACCCTGCTACTCGATCTCCTGCGGCGCCACTGGCCGGACCGGCCGTTGCGGCGCTTCGCATTCCGTGCTGTCAGCCCTGTGTTCGACTCCGCGCCACTCGAGCTGTGTGCGCGCGTCGGTGAAGACGGCGAGATCGTTCTCTGGGCGCGCGACGCAAACGGTCTACTGGCTATGCACGCGCAGGCCCGCTTCGTCTGAGGCGACGGCGACTTCCTCATAAACGCACAGCGTATCGCATTTCCGCACATAACCAAACGGAGCAGACAAGCATGGACCTGGGCATTCAGGACAAGGTGGCCATCATCACCGGCTCAGCGCGCGGCCTGGGCGCCGCCATCGCGCATCGGCTCGCGGAAGAAGGCGCGAAGGTGGTTGTCACTGACATCAATGGCGATCTCGCCGAACGCACGGCCGCCGGCATCCGCGCAGCCGGTCACGCCGCGCACTGCGTCGTTGGCGACATCACGCGCGCGGACGACGTGGCGCGGCTCGTGGCCGAGGCCCAGCGCGTGTTCGGCGGCGTGCACATCCTCGTGAACAACGCCGGTTTTCCGCGTGACCGCTACCTCGTGAAGATGAGTGAGGAAGACTGGGACCTGGTGATGAACGTCATGCTCAAGGGCGCCTTCCTCGCGGCCCGTGCCGTCATGCCCACGATGATCGAGCAGGGCTGGGGCCGCGTGATCAACATCAGCTCGCGCGCCCATTTTGGCAACCCGACGCAGGCCAACTACTCGGCGGCCAAGGCTGGCCTGATCGGCATGGCCAAGGCGCTCGCGCAAGAAGAGGGCCGCTACGGCATCACGGCTAACTGCATCGCACCAGGCTTCATGGACACCGAGATGGTCCGATCCCTCCCCACCTACGATGAGATCAAGACAAAGGCGATCCAGGCGCAGCCGGTCAAGCGCGCCGGTCATCCTTCGGACGTGGCCGACGCGGTGGCTTTTCTCGCGTCCGAGCGCGCCGGCTTCATCAGCGGCGAGGTGATCCACGTCTCTGGCGGCCGCTTCGGCTGACCTTCCAACCCGATACAGGATGACCCGACCCATGAGCGATAGCAAAGAGAAGTTCGTTGAGATTCGCGACGCGGTGCGCTCACTGTGCGCAGAGTTTCCTGATCAATACCACCGCAAGATCGACGCCGAACGGAGCTACCCAGAGGCCTTTGTCGATGCGCTGACACGTGCCGGGTGGATGGCGGCGCTCATTCCCGAGAAGTACGGCGGCTCCGGCCTGGGCCTTGCTGAGGCCTCGGTGGTGATGGAGGAGATCAATCGCTCGGGCGGAAATTCGGGCGCCTGCCACGGCCAGATGTACAACATGAACACGCTGCTGCGCCACGGCTCCGACGCGCAGAAGTCGTTCTACCTGCCCAAGATCGCCAGCGGCGAATGGCGCCTGCAGTCCATGGGTGTGACCGAGCCGACTACCGGCACCGACACCACGCGCATCAAGACTATGGCCGTCAAGAAGGGCGACCGCTACGTGGTCAACGGCCAGAAGGTCTGGATCAGCCGCGTGCAGCACTCCGACTGGATGATTCTGCTCGCCCGCACCACGGCGCTGGCCGATGTGAAGAAGAAATCCGACGGAATGTCGATTTTCATGGTCGACCTGCGCCAGGCCGAGAAGACGGGCATGACCGTGCGGCCGATCGGCAACATGGTCAACCACGAAACCAACGAGCTGTTCTTCGAGAACCTCGAAATCCCCGAGGAAAACCTGATTGGCCAGGAAGGCCAGGGCTTCAAGTACATCCTCGACGGCCTCAACGCCGAGCGCACGTTGATCGCCGCCGAGTGCATCGGTGACGGCTACTGGTTCATCGACCGCGTAGCCGCCTACGTGAAGGAGCGCGTCGTGTTCGGTCGGCCGATCGGCCAGAACCAGGGTGTGCAGTTCCCGATCGCCGAGGCCTACATCGAAGTGGAGGCCGCCAACCTGATGCGCTGGGAGGCCTGCCGGCTGTTCGACGCGCATCAGCCCTGCGGCGCGCAGGCCAACATGGCCAAGTACCTCGCGGCCAAGGCCAGCTGGGAAGCCGCCAACGCCTGCATTCAGTTCCACGGCGGTTTCGGCTTCGCGCACGAGTACGACGTCGAGCGCAAGTTCCGCGAGACCCGGCTCTATCAGGTCGCGCCCATCTCCACCAACCTAATCCTCTCCTATGTGGCCGAGCACGTGCTCGGCCTGCCGCGTTCGTTCTGATGGAGCACGCGCGCTCGTTCCTGTTCGTGCCCGGCCACCGGCTCGACCGCCTGCCCAATGCGCTGGCGAGCGGCGCGCATGCGGTGGTGGTCGACCTCGAGGACGCCGTGGCGACCGACGACAAGGACGCGGCGCGGCAGGCGCTGGGCGCGCTGCTGCGCACGGCGCGTCCCCCGGGCAGGGCCGGGCTGCTGGTGCGCATCAACCCGCAGGGCAGCGCCGCCTACGACGACGACCTCGCGATGTTGCGCGCCGCCGCCGCAGGCCAGGGGCTCGCCGGCGTGATGCTGCCCAAGGCCGAGTCGGTGTCCGCGATCGGTGAAGTCGCGCTCGCTGCCGGCACCGGCGTGCTCGCGCTCATCGAGTCGGCCGCCGGATTCGACGCGCGCGACGTGCTGGCCCGCGCGCCGCAGGTGCGGCGCATCGCCTTCGGTCACCTCGACTTCCAGCTCGATCTGGGCCTGGCGGGCAGCGACGACCAGCGCGAACTCGACGCAGTGCGCCTGTCGCTCGTGCTAGCCTCGCGCCGCGCCGACCTACCGCCGCCGGTGGACGGCGTGACCCCCGCGCTCGGCGACGCGGGCATGCTCAACGAGGACATCGCGCGCAGCCGCCGCTTCGGCTTCGGCGGCAAGCTATGCATTCATCCCGCGCAGGTGGCGGCGGTGAACGCGGGCCTCAGGCCCACGCCCGATCAACAGGCCTGGGCCCGACGCGTGCTCGATGCGGCGGCCGACCACGGCGGCGGCGTGTTCCGTCTGGGGAGCGAGATGGTCGACGAGCCCGTGCTGCGGCGCGCGCGCCTGCTGCTGGGCAATGCGACCGCGGAAGACTGGCCGGCCGCCCCATGACGATCGACGGGCACCACCTCAGGTCGCGGCGCTTCGCTGACGTCACGCAGTCAGTAGAGCCGCGCGACGCGGCGCTCTACGCGTTGAGTCTGGGCGTGGGCAGCGATCCGCTGGACCCCGACGTGCTGCCATTCGTCTACGAAGGCGCGCCCGGCGGCCTGCGCGTGCTGCCGACGCTGGCGGTGGTACTCGGCTATCCGGGCTTCTGGGCGCGCGATTGCGACACCGGCATCGACTGGATGCGGCTGCTGCACGGCGAGCAGCGGCTCACAGTGCACCGGCCCTTGCCGACCGGAGTACCTCTGGTCGGCCGCAACCGCGTGACCCATGTCGTCGACAAGGGCGCCGGGCGCGGCGCGCTCGTCGTCGTGCATCGCGCGCTGGAAGATACCTGCGGCACCCGCTATGCAGAGATGCAGCAGGTGATGTTCTGCCGCGGCGACGGCGGCTGGAGCGCGCGGCCCGGCCAAGCCAGCGACGAGCCGCTGCCCGCGCTGCCGCCCGTCCCGCAGGACCGTGCGCCCGATGCAGTGTACGAGCAGCGGACCCGTCCAGAAGCGGCGCTGCTCTACCGTCTGCTCGCCGACCCGAACCCCCTGCATGCCGACCCCGCGGTCGCGCGTGCCGCCGGTTTCGAGCGACCGATCCTGCACGGCCTTGCGAGCTACGGCATTGCATGCCATGCGGTGGTGCGCTGCTGCGCCGGCAACGATCCGGCTCGGTTGCGGTCGCTGGACCTACGCTTCACCGCGCCGGTATACCCGGGCGAGACGCTGCGCACCGAGCTCTGGCGCGTCGGCGAAGGCCGGGTGGCCTTGCAGACGCGTGTGCTCGAGCGCGACGTGCTCGTGCTGAGCCACGGGGAAGCCCGCCTTGACTGAGCCTGCTGACCTGCGCCTGTCTGACTGGGTGCATCCCGGCGACACCGTGATGTGGGGCCAGGCCACCGCAGAGCCGCGCACGCTCACGCGCGCCCTGGTGGCCCAGCGGCATGCGCTGGCTCGGCTCACCGTGTTCGTCGGCATCGGCGTAACCGAAACGCTGCAGCCGGCGCAGGGCGATGCGTTCAATTTCAAAGGCTACGCGGCCGCGGGCACGCATCGCGCGCTCGCGCGAGCGGGACTGCTCGATGTGCTGCCGGTGCACTACTCGACGCTGCCCGCACTCATCGCGAGCGGCGCCTTGCGCGTGGACGTGCTAATGCTGCAGGTCTCGCCGGCCGATACCGAGGGCCGCCACAGCTTGGGTCTGGCGGGCGACTACCTCCATGCGGCCATCGACAGCGCGCGCGTGATCCTCGGCGAGGTGCATCCCGACGTGCCGCAGGTGCGCAGCGACCGCATGCTGGCGACGTCGGATTTCCACGTGCTGATCGACGCGCAGCTGCCGCCCGCCGACATGCCGCCCGCGCGCGTCGGCTCGGTGGAGCACGCGATCGCCCGCCATGTCGCGGGGCTGGTGGAGGACGGATCGACGCTTCAGACCGGCATCGGCGCCGTGCCAGATGCCGTGCTCGAGGCCCTGCAAGGCCACCGCGATCTCGGTCTGCACACCGGTGCGGCGGGAGACGGCGTGGTCGCGCTGGCTGAATGCGGCGCGCTCACCAACGCCCGCAAGTCGCGCGATGCTGGCGTGTCTGTGGCGGGCCTGCTGATGGGGACTGCGCGACTGCGCCGCTGGGCGCACCGCAATCCCGAGTTGCGGTTGGCCGGTTGCGAGTACACCCATGCGCATGCCGTGCTCGCGAGCCTCAAGCGCTTCGTCGCGATCAACTCGGCGATTGAGGTCGACCTTACCGGCCAGGTCAACGCGGAGGTGGCAGCAGGCGTATACGTGGGCGCGGTGGGCGGCGCGGTCGACTTCCTGCGCGGTGCCGCCGCCAGCCGCGGGGGCCTGCCCATTGTCGCGTTGCCGGCGCTGGCGGGTCCCGGCACGAGCCGCATCGTCGCGCAACTGTCGGGCCCGGTAAGCACCGCGCGCAGCGATGCCGGCGTGGTCGTCACCCAGCATGGCAGCGCCGACCTGCGCGGCCAGCCGCTCGCCGAGCGCGTGCGCCGGATGCTTGCGATCGCCGACCCGACACACCGCGAAGCCCTCGAGCGCGCGGCCCACGAACACCTGCGCCGATCTGGCGCAGCCCTGCATCCCATCCCTTCTTCCTGACGAGGTCCTCTCATGCGCCGAGCCGCCATCGTGTCCCCCCTGCGTACGCCCGTTGGCACCTTCGGCGGCGCCCTGCGACCGGTCCCGGTCGAAGAACTCGCGGCCATCACGCTGCGCGCTCTGGTCGCGCGAAGCGGCATCGATCCCGAGCGCATCGACGATGTCGTGATGGCGCAGTCCTACGCCAACAGCGAGACGCCCTGCGTGGGCCGCTGGGCCGCGTTGCAGGCAGGGCTGCCCGTGCATGTGCCGGGCATGCAACTCGACCGCCGCTGCGGCGGCGGCCTGCAGGCGGTGGCCACGGCCGCGATGATGGTGCAAAGCGGCGCGGCCGACGTGGTCATCGCGGGCGGCGTCGAGAGCATGAGCAACATCGAGTACTACACCACTAACATGCGCTGGGGCACGCGCACAGGTTCAGTCAAGCTATATGACCGACTCGATCGCGGTCGGGAGCGCTCACAGCCCGTCAGTCGCTTTGGCATCATCTCTGGAATGATCGAAACGGCCGAAAACATTGCACGTGATTTCAATATCAGCCGCGAGGCCGCAGACGCATATGCACTTCGCAGTCACAAGCGTGCGGCTGCTGCTTGGGCTGAGGGCCGCTTCGCTAGTGAAGTTGTGAGTGTTTTAGTTCCCCAAAAGCACGGCGAGGCTAAACTGTTCGAATGCGATGAGGGTATCCGCGCAGATTCGACAATTGAAACGCTGGCGGCCCTGCGACCGATTACAAAAGGCGGCGTTGTCACAGCCGGCAATGCAGCGCAACAAAATGATGCTGCGGCTGCATGCCTCGTAGTGGCGGAAGATAAACTTGTTGGCCTGGGCCTCACGCCAATGGCGATTCTTTCGGGATGGACCGCCGTCGGATGCGAACCGTCTCATATGGGGTTAGGTCCCCTGCCTGCCGTTGAAAAATTAATGAGACAAACTGGTCTTACGCTCAACCAAATGGATCTTGTTGAGATAAACGAAGCGTTTGCTTGCCAAGTGCTTGCCGTTGTTAAACAATGGGGTTGGGATGACATGTCAAGGTTAAATGTCAATGGGTCAGGCATCTCAATGGGACATCCAATTGGTGCTACTGGAGTGCGAATTATGACCACATTACTGCACGAACTTGAACGTCGCAAGGGCCGATTTGCACTCGAAACGATGTGCATTGGAGGGGGACAAGGCATGGCAGCAATTTTTGAAAGACCATAGATTTAACCGAATTCGAGCTTTTTATCTTGCTTTAATCTACAATGGTTGTATAATTTTCAATTATATATTGACCTAATTAAAATTTCCAATTGCTTATGTTTAAATTATGGACTGTTACTGCCGAAATTAATAGATCTGGTGGCAATCGAAAGCTAGTAGTGATTACGACGGCCCATGACGAAACTAGTGCTCGAACGGCATTTCAAATGGTTTTTGGATCTGACTTCTCATTGACCGCACAGGTTTCGGCTGGAATTTCAGAATGCCAGATAGTGAAAGAAATTTTTTCAAAGACAGTGCTTTCGAACTTAGTCAACGAGGGAAAGAAACGCGAAGTTTCCTTAAGCGCATCATTTGATTTATCTCCGCCCCCGCAAAATATTTAATTTATCCTTACCAAAACCCAATTCGCGATCACGTCGAGATTCTTGATTTTCCTGCTGCCAAGCGAAATTCTAAGGATGCCTTGAACAACTCTGATTTGTGCGTGCTACAGAGCCGATGTTTGTCACGCAATTGCAGCCGTTTCGCACTCGGCTTTGCGCCCCTTTTTCATGCCCTTTCAGGGCCATTTACGCATTCGCTCGCCATACAGATGTGGGCATGCGGGCTCCTCGCCGCCGTCTGCAAGCCCAGGCTTTGGGGTGCGGATGCCCCAAAGAAAGACGGGCCTATCGCCCAGTTCCTGCTAATTCGAGGCAAGGATCAGAGCGCTGGACGCGGCACGCTACGTACGATGTGATACAAAGATAAAGTTATGCCATTCAATAGTTAACATAATCTATATCGTATAACACCGCACCTTGGGCCGCTCGGCGGCGACTCACGACGTAATTGCGAAATTGCGAAATTGGGCCGCAGTGCCTTTTGCTCGTCGTGACAACATGATGGGAGGCATGAAACTCGCATACCGCCTCATCGTTCTGCTCGTGATTGCCTACCTCGTTGGCCTTGCCCTCCAGCCCGGAAACAAAGGACTGGCTGTGCGTGTCTTCGGCGTCCAAATTGAAACCAAGTGATCTGTCTTGATCCCGTGGACAAGCGGGGATCGGCATGGAAATATGGACAAGCCTGCGACTTGCCCACATTCCCACCCCTCGCACCCCCTTGTCCACAGGTGCCCACGGGCCTGACGCGCTGCGCTTGCCTTTGACATTTGTTATTTTCGGTCCCGCGAGGCAAAAAGATTGAGCGCGTTACGTCTGACTCGCCACCAGACTAGCTGCCTGCGCGTCGTACACCACGCCAGTAAGCGTGCCATCCACAAGCCGTTGCACGACCTCATCAATTACGTGCAATGGCACAAGGAACCATTCACGCGGCTTCACCGCTCTGCCAAAACGGTCTTCGATTGCAAGGTCTAGTTGAGCAGCGCCAAAAACCCGATGAAAAAGTCCTTCCAGCTTCACGCGATTGACGTTGTGGAGCTTGTAGGTAGCGACAATTTCCACACCCGCCAGCAAGTACGTGGGCTGGTTTTCCGCACCCGCGATCCGGGTCTCAACCTTGCCTCCGGTCACACCGATCTTGTGAATCAACTCGCGGTGCTGCACCACGAAAGGGTGGTCTGATTTGCTGCGCAGGACGTAAATCGTGCCCGTCTCAATGTCCGCTGGCTCCAATTCGTCGCTGAACAGTGGCCCCATGTTGGGATCGGTGAGTCGTCTTCCCGTATCGTCCTTGTAGAGCGCACGCTGCAACGAGCGGCGCAGCAGATTGCTCTCTGTGCCGTTGGAATAGATGACGCGCAGACGCGCATCGTTCTCGCCATTGGGTGCTTTGATCGTCTCTCCGACTTCCGCCACATAGGCGAGCTGACCACCCAGGACGAAGTAGTTGCCATCGGCGATGCTGGCATCACGTCCGAAGCGCAGCGCTTTACGCACGCCTGATTTCAGGTCTTGCTCCGCTTGCTCGAACAGGGGGCGGAAACGCTCAAAGTCCTGGCAGGGTGCCCGATCAGCCACTTCCTCTGCGGCGCGTTTTTCGGTGCTGGATCGGACATGCCGCAGCACGGTGATGTCATCCCCTTCGACCGTCTCGTCCCCGATTCCCAATTCAGCCAGCAGAGCGTCCTCATCGAGTGCGTCCACATCTACTGTCGCGATTTCGTGGCCTTGGAGCAGCTTGGGGGTGTCCAGTTCTGCAAGGAGGGTTTGAGCCTCTGGCAACCTCCGAAGCTGATCCAGACGAACGGCATACAGACGCTCAAAAATGTCTCGACCCTCGCCATGCTGGGGCGCTCTGCCATGGGTTTGATGAAACCGCAGGATGTCCTCAAAGCCAGCGATGATGCGCTCCTCACGCGGGGTACGGCTCGACGTTTTGAGCGGCGCAACTTCTACGCCCAGCGCATCCAGCAGTTCGTCGTCGTCAATGTCAGCCATTGCTCTGTGCTCCTTGCGCCTGGGCTGATTTTGCGAGTGCGCGATAGCGGGCGAACGCTGCTACACCTTCGGCCATGCGTTTTTCCCAAGCGTCGGCAGAGTTGATGTCCGGCAGGCGACCACGCTCGTTCTTGAACTGCAATGCACGTTTGGAGAGGTCACGCGCCTCTTCCTCCGTCAGGCTCACCTTCTTAGCGGCAATGGCGGCTTGTACCTGGCGCAGTGACTTCTCGTCCATAGCCTTGGCAAGCACAGCGTAGGCGGCATCAAACGGGTTGATGCGGTCGATCAGGTCGATGTCCAAGTCCTTCACGTTGACGAACTTTCGCACACCATCGATCAGGGCCGTACTTCCTTGCCCAGTGCCACTGCCGCTGGCATCAGCCTGAGCCAAAGCCAGTTTCGCTTGCTGGGTGATGTTCATGGCGGCAATGGCGTGCTGACGGATAGCCTCTTGATCAGCATCGCTCAGGTCGGGATAGCGCTCGCGCACGATCTTGCCCATGCGCAGTTGGGTCAATTCCTCTGGCAGCGTGTTTTCCTTATCGAACAGCCCGCGTTCGAGCGCTGTCTTGTCTTGCAGAAAGCTCGTGACGACCTCATTCAGGTCTTCTTTGCAAATGCGGGTGGCCTCCGGCGTCTCAGGCTTGGTGAGGCCTGCGATCTCCAAGTGAATCTGGCCTGTGTCCTTATTCACGCCGATGTTGTGCCCACCCTCCTTGTAACCTTCGTCGCCATAGTTGAAGCCTTCTTGGGGGCCTGCGTTCTTCGGCGTGAACTCGTAACGGGGTGCCAAAACCTGCTCCATCAGCAGGCTGGCTGAGATGGCTTTAAGCATGTCGTTCACAGCCTCAGCCACGGCTGATTGCTCTGCGGTGGGTTCCGCGATCAGATTGGTGAACCGTGACCGCTCTTTGCCCTTGGCATCACGGGTTGCTCGGCCAATGATCTGCACGATTTCGGTCAGGCTACTGCGGTAGCCAATGGTCAAGGCATGCTCGCACCAAATCCAGTCGAAGCCTTCTTTGGCCATGCCCAGCGCGATGATCACGTCCACATGGTCACGGTCGTTTTTGTGGGCTGGGTCTTTCAGCGCTGACAGTACGCGAGAGCGTTTCGCCGGATCGCTGTCGTCAACAAGGTCCGCCACCTTCAAGATGCGGCCTTGTGGTGATTCGACCAAGTGGAAGCCGGTGTCGGGGTCCACGCCCTTCCATTTACCCAGGCCGTGCATGATCTCGTCCACCTCGCGTTGCTTGTCCTTCAAGCTCTCACGCGCATTCACGTTGGGGATGTGGACGATGGTTTTGAGTGCTGGGTCCAACACTTTGTTGACCGCATCGACATAGGCCCCTGTGTAGAAGAAATAACCTATGTCCAGCGATTTGAGCCACTGGTAGCCGTTGAGCTGCTCGTAGTAGGTGTACGTCACCGTCTCGAACCGAGATTCGTCCTGCGGACCCAACACCGCCTCACTGTCCCCACGGAAGTACGAACCCGTCATCGCCACCAAGTGAACCTTGTCACGGGCAATGAAAGCACCCAGTTGGCTGCCCAGCTTGTTGTCTGGGTTGCTGGACACGTGGTGGAACTCGTCAATCGCGATCAGGCGGTTGTCGAAAGCGGTGATGCCAAGTTCCTCCACAGCAAAGCGAAACGTGGCATGGGTGCAGACCAGCACCTTGTCATCGCTGGCTAAAAACTTGCGCACTGCTTCCACTTTGGACTTCGCCGTACGTGGCTCGTCTCCGCCTGGTGCATTGCACAGGTTCCACTGGGGGGCCACCTTCCAGTCCCAGTAAAAACCGAACTGGGTCAGCGGTTCGTCCGCAAAGCTGCCCCCAATGGAGCGCTCAGGTACCACCACGATGGCCTGTTGCAAGCCCTGGTTGTTCAGCTTGTCCAGCGCAATGAACATCAGTGCACGGGACTTGCCGGATGCCGGGGGAGACTTGATCAGCAGGTATTGCTCGCCACGCTTGGCATAGGCACGCTCTTGCATGGCACGCATGCCCAGCTCATTGGCCTTGCTCGATGCGCCAGTGCGTGCCGTGGTGATGGACACCGATGGCACGGTGTACGCATTGGTCGGGTTGCTTGCTTGATCGCTCATACGGCTTTCTTCCTCCCTCGGGTTGCCTTGGCAGCAGGCTTGCCCTTTTCTGCAGCAGACATCTTGGTGTACAGCTCGAACAGCTTTTCCAGCCGCTCGGTGTCATTCTTGAAACGGCGACCTATGTAGATACGCTCCAACACCTCGTCGTTGCGCTCATGAGCGTGACGCAGGTTGTCCGGCATGGTTTCCGGGTCGTACAGATCGGCGATGGTGGCTGGGAAGTGAGCTTCACGGGCCAGCAGGATGTCCTCAGCGCAGCCGGTCAGGTCAGCTTTGTTTTGCTCTGTGAGCAAGGGCACTGGAAAGGTGTTCCAGCCAAGTTCATTCGAGTATCGGTAGTCAGTCTTCAACTGACCGCAGATCGTCGCTATCCATGCCAAGTGCAGCCTTGAAATAAGAATGGCAAGTTGCCAAAGAGGTGCATCAAAAACGCCGAACGCCTCGCTTGAAACCGTACTGTCAGTTGCGATCAGCCCAGCCGGAAGATACTGCCTGGATTCAGACGAAGTTCTTGGCATCACCAGCGCATGGGTGACAGCAGACCTCATCTCGCGGAGCTGATGCGACCGCTTTGCCATTGCTCTACCGCCCGCATCGGTACTGCTCAATCGCATTTCCTCGACTGCTGCGATACGGTGCGCAATGTCCGGTACTCGCCTTGCCTCGGCCAAGCTTTTATCCTCGATCCAAAGGCAGTACCTGCTCAGACCATTCGTAAACTCCTTTGACCCGTATATCCGCCTCACAAACTCTTGGCGTTGTGAGCTAGTTAAGTGCAGTTCAGCAAGCTCATCACGCGAAAGTAGCAGACCCCCCCCGTCATAGGGCATATTTCCCAAGTCCATGCCCGAGAGACCATTAATCGGGGCCGAACTCTTTTCTACAAATACATTGTCCCCGCCAACAAGGTAGGCATTGATAAACGGAACCTGCTTTGAGAGCAGTTCGCCGTCATCGGTAACTGAGTAGATTTGCCTCGTCGTCTTTTGACTCTTCGATAGTCCAATGATTGTCACCACCACACCTGCGTTATGAGCAGCTAAGTTCTTCCACTTGAACGACGTGTGTGCGAAGGTAATGACGTATCCATCGTTGAAGATCTGGGGCCACATCAGTGGGACTTGATGTCCTCTGCAAACGGAATTGGTTGCGACAAATGCACAGGCGGCATTTGAATGCTTTCCGTAATCCACCGCCTTGATGAACCATGCCCCGACGTAGTCGATGTAGCCATGCTTGATCGCGCGCGGACCAAACACGGACTCCATATCGGATATCTGTTGAGGTGACTTCTTACCCTTGCCAGCATAAGGTGGATTGCCACAGATATAAGTTTCACCTCCCTCGTTCTCGAAGTCGATCTGAGCCTGATCTAGTGGCGTCTCAAACAAATCATCCGCGACCAGCTTCACACCAATCCCAGTTGGTGGACAAATACTCAACCAGTCAAGCCTCAGCGCATTCCCACACACGATCCAGTTCAGCGCATCAAGCGGCAGGAACTCAGCCAGCGCATCCTTCTGCCCTCGATAGAGCACGTCACACTGGAACTCCGCAATGATGAGTGCGAGCCGTGCGATTTCAGCGGGGAAGTTGCGCAGCTCGATCCCCCGAAAATTGGTCAGCGGTATCTCGCTCCGCAAATGCAGTTCGCCCCTTCGCCGGTTGATCTCCGCCTCGATCTCGCGCATCTGCTTGTACGCGATGACCAAGAAGTTCCCCGACCCGCAGGCCGGGTCAAACACCCGGATGCGGGCCATGCGCTTGCGCAGGTTCAGCAGCTTGCGCTCGTTGTCGCCAGCCTCGACAAGTGCCGCGCGCAGGTCATCCAGAAACAGCGGGTTCAACACTTTCAGGATGTTGGGCACGCTGGTGTAGTGCATGCCCAAGGCTCCACGCTCATCGTCGTCGGCTACTGCCTGGATCATGCTGCCGAAGATGTCCGGATTGATCTCGCGCCAGTTCAGTGCCCCTGCGTGCATCAGGTACGTGCGAGCCATGCGCGTGAATCGCGGCACCTCTGTGCTGCCGGAAAACAGGCCCCCGTTCACATACGGAAAACCGTTGGCCCAGTTGGGTAGGCGCGGATCGGCATTCGCACGCTCAGACACCTTGATGTTCATGGCGCGGAAGATTTCGGACAGCACCTGATGGGTGTTGCCTCCGTCGTTCGCGCTCATCTGGTCCACCGTCTGGGTGAACAGGCCTTTGCCGATGAAGATGTCCGTGTCTTCGGCAAAGAAGCAGAACACCAGCCGCGCCATGAAGTGATTCATGTCGCTGCGCCGTTCTTCCTTGGCCCAGTCAGGGTTCTCACGCAGCAATTCGACGTAGAGCTTGTTCAGGCGCCCTGTGGCTCGAACGTCGATGGGGTTGTCCTTGATCTCCTTGATCGTGGAGATACCCGCAAGCGGCAGCAGGAAACCGAAGTGGTTGGGGAAGTCCTCAAAAGCGCATGCGATGGTCTCACCGCTGATCAGCTCTTCGGCTTCCAGCGTCTGACCGTCAGTGGCCAAGATGAACTTGGCTTTGGCCTTGGTGGTGGCGGGGCTGTCGCGCAAGGTTCGGAGCGCTTCGCGCACTGTGTCAGCATCGCACACAGCGATGTGGATATTGTTGCGAAGGAGAACCCCACCAGGCACATCCGAGGCGTTGTTGTTGCCTGTGCGAAGGCGTTTGAGGGTCGTTTCCTTGTTGCCAAAGGCAGCCAGGAAGGCGTAGGGAAATTCCGCAACGTCAAAGGGTTGGGCAGCGAGATCCGATACGGCGGACTCAATTTCGACCGCGTTCATGTTTTGGGGGGGAGCAGTTCATTCTCTTGGAATAGTAGCTGCGTTTACGTCTTGCAACGATGCCAAAGGCCACGGCAGAGGGCCATGCAGCGTTCTCGCCGTTTTCTAAGCCCTTGCCACGGGTACGTCAGAAAGCCGCGTGGTGTATTGCGGCGTTCTCCGCTCTTGGCGCATTGCCCACTCATGAGCCTGCGGGACTCCAGCGCTTCCGACAAAAACCGTTCTCTTCCCGAAGCGGCGATTCAGTTGATCGATGGTGCTCATCAGGTGGGACTGGTCGCGGCCTTCGCCGGGTTCTAGGTCAAGCTCGGCTTGGTACAGCGACGACTCCACCAGGTCCAACAACATGACGCCGCACTTGGCCAATTGGTAGCCGGGCTCGTAGATCCGTCGCATCCCTTCAATGGCCGTAGCCACCAGCAGCGCGCTATCGGCCGTGGGCCGTCGAAGTGGAACCATGACCCCGCGCGAGAACTGCGGTGGCGGTCGGAATGGTGACGTGTGCGCGAACACGTAGACCTGGCTCGCGAAGCTACCTTGTTTGCGCAGCTTTTCGCCTGCGCGTGATGCAAACTCACTCATGGCCTCCAGCATCGGGCCCAGCTCGGAAACGGATCTCCCGAAAGAGCGCGTGACCGCAATTTGTTTCTTGTTGCTGGGCGCATCTTCCAGGGGTATGCACGATTGGCCGCGCAGCTCGCGCACCGTGCGTTCAAGCACCACGCTCCAGCGCCTGCGCACGGTCGCGGGGTCAAGCCTGGCCAAGTCCCAGGCGGTGTTGACACCACCCTCCTTCAATTGCGCACCAATGCGGCGCCCTACTCCCCAAACGTCGCCTACCGCTGTTGCCTGCAAAACCGCATGCTGCTCGTCGACGGACATCGCGGCAAAGCTGCAAACTCGGGCCAGGTTCGCAGGGTAGCTACCTGGTTTGCGCTCGGCGGATTTCGCAACATGGTTCGCCAGTTTCGCTAGGGTCTTGGTACCACCAATACCTATGCCGCATGGGATGCCCACCCATTGCAGAATGCGCGCCCGTATCTTGTGCGCCCTCTCCACCAAGTCACCGCGCACGCCATCGAGGCCGATGAACGATTCATCGATGGAATAGATCTCCTGAGTCGGCCCCAAGCCTGCAGCCAAACTCATCATGCGGTTGCTCATGTCCCCATACAAAGGGAAGTTGGCGGAAAGCCCAATCAAGCCGTCAGACTCGACAAGCCCTGCGATCTGGAACCACGGGGCGCCCATCTTGATGCCCAGCGCTTTTGCTGCCTCGGATCGCGCGACGGCGCACCCATCGTTGTTGCTCAACACGACAAGCGGGCGCCCCGCCAGCGCCGGACGAAACACGGTTTCACAGGTTGCGTAGAAGTTGTTTCCATCCACCAGTGCGAACATGGGTCAGGCCCGAAAACGCTTGATCGTGGCTGTGACTACACCCCAGATTTCCACGATCTGGCCATCCTTGGGAACGATTTCTGGATAGGTCGGGTTGGCCGGTTTGAGCTTCATGCGGCCGTGTCTGAGCCACAGGGTCTTGCAGGTGAATTCACCATCCACGACGGCAAGCACAACATCGCTATGAATCGGTTTTAGGGCACGATTCACCACCAGTAGATCACCATCAAAAATGCCCACCTCGCGCATAGAATCGCCGCGCAGCCGCACGATAAACGTGGCTTGGGGGTGGGTCACAAGGATGGTCGTCAAGTCCAACCGCTCGACCGCGAAGTCTTCTGCGGGCGACGGGAAACCCGCGTGCACAGTGTCCCCCGCCACCGGCAAAACCAGTGGCTCAGGGCCGCATAAGATCGGCCTCCATGGCGCAATACTGTACATTTGAACAGTATAAATTACACTCCAGACGTGCTCTTGGCTAATAGACGCTACGACAGGCCGGCGCACCCACCAGAAGATGGCGCTATCGTGCCCACGCTACCGTTCAAGAAATACTGAGCCGGTTCGCCTGCCCCGCCTCATTTTCCCGGTCATTTAGCAACGAAAGCTGAGGCAACAACTGACGGCCATGCAGCGGTTGCGGCCCTTCAACTCGCCGATATGACCTGCAACAAAAGACCGGCCGTTTGTCCGGTAGCGTCAATTTCGCCTGTTTGTAGAGGCTCGATGTCGCTTCGAGCGCCACGATTTCTCAAATTGGTCAAACATCATGACACCTCCCTCTCAGGCAAATCTACCAAGCTTCAGCTGTCGCACATACGGATCGCCGTCACGACCATAGCCGCCGTAGTCCGGTCGTTGGGGAAAGATCCAGTTCGTGCCGTCCCAGTCAACATCGTGGGTGGTGGGCTTGGCCCTGTTGAAGACGACCTTGCAGACGCCAAAAGGTGAGCCTGGCTTGAAGACATTGATGACCACGCAGTCTGTGCCTGTCACGGTGATCCAGTCGCCAGGAGCAATCGGTGGGTGTTCAGTCAAATGTCCTCCTCAGGTAGTGCCCAAAGCTCTTCAAGGTTCACGTCGTCACTGCTCGGGCGGTGCACCTTCAGCAGGGGGTCAATCTTCAAGATCATCGGCAGGTCAAAGGCCGTCCCAGTGACGACACAGCAGCCTTTGGCCAGGGTTGGTATGAGAGATTTGGAGCTTGAGTCCAAGGTGCTAATGGTGTTGTCCAGCAGCATGAGATCGCGCTCGTTCACCAGCCTGTGGATGAAGAAGTTGTGGATCTGCGAGACGATGGTGGGTGAGATGTCGGCTGGCCGCTGACTGGAGAGGGTGAGGTAGACACCGTATTTGCGCCCCTCCTTGATGATTTCCTCAAACAGCTCAAGCCTGTAGTCCTTCCAGATTTCATGCTCACGGGTGGACTGCTCGGACAGGATGTTGTGAGCCTCATCAATGATGAGGTGCAATGTCCTTGTGGGTGGACTCTTAAGGTTCTCGTTGTCCTTATGGCTCGTGTAGAAATTCTTGGCTATCAGCAATGGCAAGATTTTCTTGATTTCGTTCTTACACTTCTTTAAAGATATGACTTGTAATAGATGTGGAGGCGGTGGCACATCTACGATTTCAAGCACATTGCGAAGAGCCGTGATCGAAGAATTTGCTCTAGCAAGCACTGGCTGAATGTGCTCATACTGGGCATAGCCAAACACTACATCTGAACAGAGCTGCAAGTAAAAACGGAGCATCAACTCTGTGAAGTGATCAATGTCATCTAGGTCTACATGAGCAAGCAATGGCTTGATGTAGTTTGCAAACCCAACGCCGTCAGAGTTGTAGTAGTTGTCATCACTATCCCTAAAATACTTCTTTTGAGCGTTGTAGGTAATGCTGCGCAAATGCAGCTCCAGCTCTTCGCACTTCAATATTCTCGAAATTTCACGGCTCAGTTCTAAAGCATCAGGCTTAGGCTCACTTGCACTGAAAGCACGCTCAAAGACTTTATCCACAAAGTTTTGCAGCGAGTCAGGATGATCTTTAAATTTCTCACGGCCACTCAGCACCCTCCTAATGAATGGTTGCTGCGTGTTGGTTGTTGCTTGGAAAAGAAGGCTTAAGGTCTCTGCATCCCAGAAATGTGAAGCCTCAATCTTGAACTTGTGCTTCGTCTTCTTGGAATCCAGTATCGTTATCTTCTTTTTCTTGGCAGGCAGGATCTGGTCTTCAACATACTCGCCGTTGAAATCAATAATGACGAACTGGCTCCTCGTTTTGAGCGCCGCATACTTCTCGTTGAAAAGAGTGGTGTAGAGTTTCGCCAGTGTGTTTGACTTGCCACTGCCCGTGTTGCCAAAGATCCCAAGGTGGCTGTTGAAGATGCGAGTCCATGGCAGGTTGATGGGCACGTTTTCCTTGAGCATTGCCCCGATGGAGAAACTGGTAGTGTCTTCAGTCCCGTAGATCTTGCCCACCATGGGCTCACTGAGCAGGGATGCCTTGTCCCTGATCATGGGCATGAACTTTACACCCTCAAAGAACTTGTCATCCACGATGTAGCCGATGGGCCGCACATCCACCTTGCGGATGTACTGGGTCTTTTCCGCATCTGCCTCCATGCGGCGTTCATCAAGGTATTCGCCCTCTACTAGGCAGACGATGTCAATGAAGCCGCGTTGGATGGAAATGTGCTCCCTGAGCGATACACCCCGGTATTTCACTCCCTCATAGAAGATGGTTTCCTGGCTGGAGTCTTCAAAGATGCGAAGTGAGATGCGTATTCCAGAAACTGCAATGACTTCTCCAACGACGATGCTCATGCCGCATCCTTGTCATCAGCAGGTGCTTCATACTTTTCAGCCTTGAGCGAAAAGATGTATTTATTGAAGTTGGTGAAATCCAGCTTCTCGCCATCAGGCGGCCCGATGATGGTAACGTTTTTCCAGAGCTTGAACTCTTCACGCATGCTGTCAGCACTGCTCTGACTGAAACAGCAAATGAAGGTTTGAAGCTGTGGATTGGACAGTGAGCGTTGCACTAGCTTTCGGATGTGCTCATCGGCGAATGAAAAGCCGAAAGTTATCAGGATCGAGTTTGGCTTCTCAAGCTCATAGCTTAAGAACCTGAGCATCTGGTAATAATGCTCCTCAAAAACTGTCTCGTGAAATTTCCATTTCGTAGGATTAACAATTGGAAGTTTGTTGTACTCACCCCAGAAATTCTCACGTTGAACAGGTGAAAATGTCACTGACGGAACCTTTGATGTAACACCCCCTTTAGTAGTTATGTAGTCTGAAAATTCCTCAATCTTCTCCAAGGTTTTAGAGTAAATGAGGTTCTTGAAATCGTTTCTGTATTTGACTTCAATCTTGTCACCACTCTTTGTCCAATAAACGGATCCATGGAGATGAATGATGTTGAGCTGTGGCACGCCGTAGTTGCTGCGCTCAAAAATGCCCGTCTGACACTGGAAGGTGTTGAAGTTCTTAGCATGAAGATGCCTGCGATGAAATCCTGAGGTCCCATCGTTCACTACAAAGTCATGCGAACCCTTCATGAGGATGTTGTCAGCACTATGAGCCAGACATCCATCGTAGTTGGTTGTGAAAATGTTGATCTTGCGGTTCAGGTCTTTTCTCCTGTCTAACAGGCCCAGCAAGGTCTTCAAGAAGACTTCATAGTTTTCAAGGTTAGCTTTGCCTTTAACCGTTGTGACATCGGCCGGGGTGAAGGTCTGCACTGGAAAGATGCACGTGTTGTAGTAATGCATGAAAAGCGCCGTTTTCTTGTCAGAGCGGTTTTCATACCTCGTGGCAAGCGTTTCTATCGATTCCCACTCACCCTCAGCATTTTTGATAGCCAAGCCCAATGTTGGGAACAAGTCGGCTGAAGCTCCTGAGCCAATAAGTATGTTGATATTCTTATTGTATGCATCAAGCGGCTCAATCGATTCAAACATCTCTTCTCCTCCTATTTGGCTTCGTAGAAAATAGCATTAAGCGTCGCGGCGCGCATATGCCACGCGTTCTGCAAGCAACCGTAATAGCCATGCACTTCCTCATTGACGCTGCCTCCGTGTGACTAAGCTGACATTTCAGGTCCCGGATTTCCGGAGGATCGAAGGTTTCCCAGGTCCGCTCTTGCTCGCAGCAGTAATTCATCGGCAAGGGGTGACCGGCAGCTTTCAGCCTTGAACCGACTTCCTGATTCTGGGACGGGAGTGCAGCGAAAGCTGACGATGGGCATGATCAGGTAGCCAAGCGATCTTTACATCGAGCGGTTGTTCGGATTAGAGATGCGTGCTGGTCTGTGTGACGGCTGTATAGAGTTATGCGTTCAGCAGTTCATCCTTCTCGCTAGGAAGTCAAGTGGTTGCTAATCGACGTCGGAGAGCCTCTGGAAGCTCGGAAAGCTTCGGCACGACCTGGGTGGGAAACCTAGTGACCTGCTTTGAAACGTAGTCCGCCATAAAACCGTCAGCCCTAAACACATCCACATATGGTGCGTACACAGCGTGCAAAGCATCCACAAAATCGCTGTCTTTCGGTTTCCGTGGCTTCGCAAAAGTGATCGCGCGCCAAGATGTGTGCAACGTACGAATTCCAGTGGAAAGTCCTGGACAGTGTATTTCAATCTCTGAGGTCTTTAGTTTGGCTCCCGGCTTAAGCTCCTCTGCAAAGCGATTCCCAATCCCGATCAACATGTCCTCCTGCCATTCCTCCCATTTAGATGGTCCATATATGGACGTGAGGAACTCGTGGTTGAGCATGGAATTCGCACGCCAAGATTCAACAAGTCGGGATAACTCGCGCATCTTGCCTGTGATATCCGCAGCCGGCCCTCTGGCCCAAGAAACAAAGGGCGTTAAATCACCGTGATGCTTCTCAAACCACTGCATCATCCAGCGGGGATCCCTGAGACTCGCTTCATACGCGCCTGTTGCTTCTGCCGCAGTTGCGCCTCCTGCAACGTACAGCGCAAGCGTACGAGCAGCGTCTTGTCGCATGGGAAAGACTGCAAGGATCTCATCAAGGTCTTGCATTTCAGCATTTCGCAAGAGCGTGCTTCGTAAGGTGGGGCGAACCTTCCCTCCCTTTATCATCAATCGTTTTGCCTGCCTCTTCTGTACGCGAGTCGCGTTTGGAAGCACTGCTTCAATGGTGTTTTGAATTGACTGCAGGTGATCCGTTTCTGTGATCGGCAGCATTTCACATGCTCCCTCTGGAAACCATTTGCCATTATGGTCAAAGGGATTGACGCAACCTGATGAAAGCCTCAGCGCGGCCCTGACCTCCTCTTTGAAAAGAGTTTGGAGGTGAATCATGCAGTTACCCCCACACAGATCCGCAAGCATGTTGGTACGCTGTACCGCAGCACTTGTGTAGGTTGGCTGCACGGGGGCCATTTCGGTCAGATGTGCGGCTGAAAAGTAGAAATTCACTTTCCCTGTATCTTTAAAATCCAGGAGTTCCTCAAGAACTCCTGGTGCCTCCCTTGATGCCTTTCCAGGGTCCGACAGCGTCGAGTAGTCGCTGCTATCAAGATATACACGTAATGGCATGAAATGGTGTCGAAACCCGGTTGGTGGGATGCGCAGCCGACAGATGACAAGGGCGAGTTGCAAACAATCGCGAAGCAGTTCCCTCGTAGCAGAGTAAAGCCTAAGCCGGGCTTCGAGTATCGCCGCCCAACCATTATGGGGCGGAGCGGTGTGCAGACTTGGAGCTTTGAAAGATCGTTTTTTTGGTAGAAGCACGTTGGATACAACGTACAGCAAACTGATTTTTGGTGGCCGCTACTGATGGTGCAGCGGCAGACCGCCTCGCGGGATGACGGATGGCATGTTCCAACGTTGGCTGTCATTGGCAGCAAACCTGAACGGCAGGAATCAGCCTGGAGCTGTCTACCGGTGTGTCGCATCGACAGACAACTCCTGGTCGCGAGCGGATGGCAACCGACAGCTTGTCTCAGACTCTCTTGTCGGTGAAGAAGACGCCCCGCTCTCTCAAAGCTCGTTGGACTTGCCTGCCTATTTCGCGGGCGCGAAAATCAGTCATGTGCAACCGCTACACGCCCCCTGCCCTGCTGGACATAGAACGTGAGTGGGCGGTCGGCAGGCCCAATCCGATGCGCTGGTGGGATGAGGTTCTTTTCCCACGCGGAACAGGCCCGTTCATTCGCCGGGCGCGAGAGTCGGCGGACTACGAGCGCGAGCTGGTAGCCGGGCAATGGGGACTGATCCCATGGTTCGCAAAGGAACCCAAGCTCAAGTACCCGACGAACAATGCGCGCAGCGAAGAACTGGCGAACAAGGCCAGCTACAAGCACCCTTGGGCTCGGGGCCAGCGCTGCATCATCCCCGCCAGCGACTTCGATGAACCTAATTGGGAAACCGGGCGCAATGTCTGGTGGCGATTCAAACGGGCCGATGGTGCGCCGTGGAGTCTTGCGGGTCTCTGGAATACGTGGACTGACAAGACCACGGGCGAGGTGCATGAGAGCTACACGATGATCTTAGGGGGGTCTCACGTTACTTAGCTGTCCCGCCTGCTAGATTCCCCGGTTTCCCCGAATTGCC
>Ga0208269_100171_pt1 | contig 44241 bp, 38 predicted proteins | sample LakWasMe88_LOW11_2_FD_183912 | JGI IMG/M metagenome (GOLD analysis project Ga0208269, IMG submission 183912) | Freshwater sediment methanotrophic microbial communities from Lake Washington under simulated oxygen tension - Sediment Metagenome... | ecosystem: Environmental > Aquatic > Freshwater >...
TGATACGTACAGTTCAACAACTGACTACTCTAAGGAGCAACAAATGCAATACCAGTTTACTAAATATTCAACAATAGCTAGTTTGGTTACATCATTATTTGCATTACCAAACTTTGCTGTAGCTGCTGATAAAATCATTAAGATTGACGGCTCAAGCACGGTATACCCAATCACTGAAGCGGTTGCTGAAGAATTCCAAAAATCAACAAAAACCAAAGTAACTGTAGGTATTTCAGGTACAGGCGGCGGCTTTAAAAAATTCTGCCGCGGTGAAACCGATGTGCAAAATGCTTCACGCCCTATCCTGCAAAAAGAAATCGATGCGTGTAAAGAAGCTGGCGTGCAATTTATTGAGTTGCCAGTGGCTTATGATGCGTTAACTGTGGTGATTAACCCAGCTAACGATTTTGCAAAGAAAATGACCACTGCAGAACTTAAAAAACTATGGGAACCTGCAGCGCAAGGTAAAGTAAAAACTTGGAATCAAGTAAACCCAGCATGGCCAAACACGCCAGTTAAACTATTTGGCCCAGGTGCTGACTCAGGTACTTTTGACTACTTTACTGAAGCAATTGTTGGTAAAGCAAAATCAAGCCGTGGTGACTTTACTGCATCAGAAGATGATAACGTCTTAGTTAAAGGTGTTGTAGGTGATAAAGGTGGCCTTGCTTACTTCGGTTATGCTTACTATGAAGAGAACCAAGACAAATTAACAGCGGTTTCTATTGTTGATAAACCAGGCAAACCAGGTGTATTGCCTTCAAAAGCAACGATTGAAGATGGTAGCTATCAACCATTAGCACGCCCTATCTTCATCTACGTTAATGCAACAGCAGCAGCGTTCAAGCCAGAAGTTAAAGCATTTGTTAACTACTACCTTGAAAATAGCAAACCGCTGATTGAAGAGGTAAAATACGTAGCATTACCTGCTAAAGAGCAAAAAGCAGTGATTACTCACTGGAAAGCACTTAAACCAGGTACTGGCTTTGGTGGTAAACCTGAAGTTGGCGTGAAAATTGAAGAATTGTTAACGCGTATTAAGTAGTATGTTTAACTGACACTTGTTTGAAAGCGCATTAACTGCTGCTTTTCTTACAAGTGTCTTTTACCAACCAAGACAACAAGCTGGTATATATAACGTGAATACGGCAACCCAAGTGTTAAATAAATCATTAACCCCTCAAATTAGCGCTCGCTTATCAAAAAACTTCACCCGCCACTTAAAAGAGCGTGTGATTGAGTTTATTTTGATGCTGGCGGCATTGTCTGCGGTATTAACAACCGCGGCCATTATTGGCATTTTGTTGTATGAGTCTTACGGTTTCTTTGAATATGTGTCTTTATCCGACTTTTTAACTGACACGGTCTGGACCCCATTATTTGAAAACCCACGTTATGGCATATTGCCTTTAGTTTCCGGCACCTTAACCGTCACCGGCGTAGCATTGCTGATTGCCGTACCGATTGGCACCATTAGTGCCATTTACCTGTCTGAATTTGCATCGCACCGTGTGCGTGAAACAGTAAAACCAATTTTAGAGTTACTCGCAGGCGTACCAACCATTGTGTTTGGTTTTTTTGCGTTACTGTTTATTACCCCACTATTACAAAAAATCATGCCAGAGCTGCCAACCTTTAACATGCTGAGTTCAGGCATTGTGATTGGCATTATGATTATTCCTTACATTGCCTCACTGTCAGAAGATGCAATGCGCGCAGTACCTATGAGCATGCGCGAGGGCTCTTACGCAATGGGTGCAACACGTTTTCAAACTGCAATTAGAGTAGTAACGCCAGCTGCCGTTTCAGGCATTGTAGCCGCTTACATTTTAGGTATATCGCGCGCCATTGGTGAAACCATGGTGGTGGCTATCGCCGCAGGTCAGCAGCCTAACCTGACATTTAACCCAATGGACGCAGCAGCGACCATTACCGCTTACATTGTGCAAGTTGCGATGGGTGATTTACCGCACGGCAGCATCGGTTACCAAAGTATCTTTGCTGCAGGCCTGGTGCTGATGTTGATGACACTAACGCTCAACATTATCGGCCACATCACACGCAAGAAATATAGCGAGAGATACTAAACATGAACAACCCATCTACAAATAACATTAACAAGAATTTAGACGAAGTGCGTGCCATGATTCATCGGCACAAACTCAATGACTATATCTTCTCTATCATTGGCCTACTGTGCCTAATGGTTGGCTTAGTTACCTTATTAACCCTGTTTATTGACTTAATCATTCAGGGTTATCCTAAGTTATTATCTGCAAGCTTTTATACCGACTTTCCATCACGCCGCGCTGCTAGTGCTGGCTTGCTGTCAGCACTGGTAGGCTCATCGCTGGTGATGCTGGTCACGTTCATTTCAGCAGTGCCAGTCGGTGTTATGGCGGCTATCTATCTAGAAGAATACGCACCTAAAAATTGGTTTTCGGACCTTATCGAGATTAACGTTTCTAACTTAGCGGCTGTGCCTTCTATTATTTACGGTTTGCTGGCACTGGGCTTATTTGTTTACATTCTAGACCTTGGTCAAAGTATCGTTACCGCAGGCCTGACACTGGGCTTACTGATACTGCCGGTTGTGATTGTTGCTACACGTGAATCAATACGTAGTATCCCAATTGCGATTCGCGAGGCAGCTTATGCTGTTGGCGCAACCAAATGGCAAGTTGTGTACGACCATGTGATTAAATACTCTTTTGGTGGCATTCTAACCGGCGTGATTATCGGCATGGCACGTGCGATTGGTGAAACTGCACCGATTATTACCATTGGCGCATTGACCTTTATTGCCTTCTTACCGCCATCTCCAGTGACAACCAGCGCGCCATTCCTTAACTTTGAATGGCTATCATCTGGCTTTACCGTATTGCCGATTCAAATGTTTAGCTGGCTATCTCGCCCAAGCGAGGCATTCCATGTGAACGCAGCCGCGGCAGGTGTCATCATCATTTTAGTAACCCTGATCATGAACGGCTTTGCCATCAGAATGCGTTACAAAATGCGTAAGAACATCAAGTGGTAATTCACGGCTAATCTCTATATATCTATCAACAGGAATCTAAATTCTCATGATGACGACAACTACACCAGTAAAAGCTGAAGCACGTAATCTCAGTTTTTTTTATAACGGTGGCCACAACGCAGTTAAAAATGTTTCAATGCCTTTGTATGAAAATAAAATCACGGCATTGATTGGACCTTCTGGTTGCGGTAAATCTACATTTTTACGCTGCTTTAATCGTATGCACGATTTGTACCCTGGTAATAAATACGACGGTCAAATCATCATGCATCCGGATGACACAAACATTTTAGAAAAAAATGTAGACCCAATTGAAGTGCGCATGCGCATTAGCATGGTGTTTCAGAAACCAAACCCATTTCCAAAATCGATTTACGAAAACGTAGCTTACGGCTTACGTGTGCGTGGCGAGAAAAACCGTCGCGTTGTGGATGACAAGGTAGAAGAAGCATTAAAAGGCGCTGCACTTTGGAATGAAGTAAAAGATCGCCTGCAAGATCTCGCTTTTAATTTATCTGGTGGTCAGCAACAACGTTTATGTATTGCACGTGCCTTGGCAACCGACCCTGAAATCATGCTGTTTGATGAACCTACATCAGCGCTAGACCCAATCGCCACCGCAAATATTGAAGAGCTGATGAGTGAGTTACGCAATAAACTTACGATTCTGGTAGTGACGCACAACATGCAACAAGCGGCACGCGTTTCTGACTACACAGCGTATATGTACTTAGGTGAGCTGATTGAGCATGGCGAGACTGATCGCATTTTCACCCGCCCTTCACGTAAAGAAACTGAAGACTACATTACGGGCAAGTTCGGCTAACGCTTAACCTTAGCTACTTGCTCCAAACAATAAAAGCCAACAATGTTGGCTTTTATTGTTTGGGTGGGCTGAATACGAAAAACCCAGCCAAGACTACAATGGTAGGTGCAGTGCTGAAATATTACCTATAATAAGGCGATAACCCATTTCACCGTTTTATAACTTAGAGTATCAGCAGGTAGTGTATGAAAATTCGTCTAGCGACCGATAAAGATCGCGCCTCCATTTTGGCCATAATTGAACCTGTTATCAGAGCAGGTGAAACCTATGCCTTAGATGCAAGAATGGGCAGTACTGACGCCCTTAACTATTGGCTAGGCGCAGACAAAACCACCTTCGTTGCAGAAAACGATGGAGAGATTCTGGGCACTTATTACATACGCACCAATCAAGCAGGTGGTGGCAGCCACGTTTGCAATTGCGGCTACATGACCTCAGCGCACGCAACTGGCAAAGGGGTGGCGCGTACCATGTGCCAGCACTCGATTGAGTATGCAAAGTCAGCAGGTTATCTTGCCATGCAATTCAACTTTGTGGTCAGCACCAATCAGCGTGCAGTGCGACTGTGGCAATCTCAAGGTTTTGAAGTGGTAGGTAAACTGCCCCAAGCGTTCAAGCACCCATCACAAGGCTATGTTGATGCGCTAGTGATGTTCAGAACACTAGACAACAATCAACATAGCAAATCACCCTAGCCTTTTAAGCTTTTACTCACTAACTCGAACACATCATTCGATAAGTTCGGTGTATTCATAATCGCCTGCAAGGCAGCTTGCATCTGCGTTTGCAGCACTGGTGTGTAGCGCTTCCATTCACGCAGCGGCGTTACCAAGCGTGACGCAATTTGCGGATTAATCGCATTTAACTCAATAATGGCATCCCTTAAGATGGCATAGCCTTGCCCGCTAGGATGGTGGAACTGCACAGGGTTATTTAGCGCAAAGGCCGAGTACAGTGAGCGCACGCGATTTGGGTTTTTAATATTAAACTCATGGTGCTGACGCAATTTTGCAAAATCATCAAAAATAGCTGATCTATTCGCCATCGCTTGCAGCGTAAACCATTTATCAACCACCAGCTGGTAAGCTTTAAAGCGCTGGTAGAAGTCAGCAAACACTAACTCACGTTCAGGCTGTGTACTGTCCGATAAACAAGCCAGCGCCGCAACACGGTCGGTCATATTATTGGCGCCATCATAGTGCGCTTTGGCTCTAGCCGCACACCCGGTACCATTGGTCACCGTGAGTAATTCAAGCGCCACATTCTGCAATGCCCTGCGCCCCATGGCTGCTGCTGACACTGAGAAGGTGCCATCGTTGGCATTATTATCATATAAACGTGCTAAGGCATCTTTGTGTGCACGTTTAATGCTTTTAAGGATATGTGTACGCGCCTGATCTATCGCTGCAGGGTCAATCACGGTTTGGGTTTGTGCAATCACGGCAATTGTCGGTAAGGTGAGCGCTCTTGCCAGCAGGGCTTTATCGCCTGCACCGGTAATCGCTTGTTCAATCACGACGCCAAAATCGTCCACAAATTGTGTGATATCGGCCGCACCGTCAGCCATGACACGTTCAATATTACGTAGTGCAAGGGTTTGGCCAGACTCCCATTTATTAAAGCCGTCGGTGTCTTTCAACTGCAACAAGCGCAGGTCGTCATCACTCAAATCAGTTGTTAGTTTTACAGGGGCAGAAAAACCACGCAAGATAGAAGGCACAGGGCGTGACGCCACATGATCAAAAGTGAAGCTTTGCTCACGTGCGGTCATTTCAAGGATCTGTGTTGCATGCGTTTCATTGCCCTGCTCATCTAGCAGCCCAACCGCAACCGGAATAAGCAACGGTTTTTTATCGGTTTGGCCAGCAGTATCAGGTTGCGATTGCGTTAAGCTTAAAGTGAATTGCTGCTGCGCTGCATTATATTGACCAGAGGCTTTTAATGTAGGGGTCCCCGCCTGCTTGTACCACAAGAAGAACTGCGACATATCGCGCCCGGAGGCATCTGCCATGCACTGCACAAAATCATTACAAGTAACGGCATGCCCGTCATAACGCTCAAAATATAGGTCAGTCGCTTTACGGTAAGTATCTGGGCCCAGCAAAGTATGCTGCATGCGGATAAGCTCGGCGCCCTTTTCATACACGGTCGTCGTATAAAAATTGCTGATCTCGATAAAGTTATCAGGCTGCACGGCATGCGCCAAAGGACTGGCATCTTCCGAGAACTGCAGACGGCGCAATTGATCCACATCATCAATACGCTTCACCGCACGCGAGCTCATATCCGCACTAAACTCTTGGTCCCTGAATACGGTTAAGCCCTCTTTAAGCGATAGTTGAAACCAGTCACGGCAGGTAACGCGATTACCAGTCCAGTTATGAAAATACTCATGGCCGATTACAGCCTCTACACTGTCAAAGTCTGCATCAGTCGCGGTCTCCTGATGAGCTAGTACTAACTTCGTGTTAAAAATATTGAGTGATGTGTTCTCCATCGCCCCCATATTAAAATCACTCACCGCAACAATATTAAATAAATCGAGTTGATATTCACGGCCGTACTTTTCTTCATCCCATTGCATGGCTTTTTTAAGCGACTGCATGGCATGGTCGCACTGCTGCTCATCACCAGCTCGCACATAAATGTGCAAAGCCACCTTGCGCCCAGACATAGTCTGGAACGAGTCTTCAATACGCACCAAATTACCGGCGACCAGCGCAAACAGGTAACAAGGCTTAGGGAACGGGTCACTCCAGGCAGTAAAATGGCGCCCATCAGCAAGCTCACCGGCATCTACCAAATTGCCGTTAGAGAGCAGCACCGGGTATTTGCTTTTATCGCCCTCAATACGTACCGAGAACGTGCTCAACACATCCGGGCGGTCTTGAAAATAAGTAATGCGACGGAAACCTTCTGCCTCACATTGTGTGCAATAACTGCCTTGGGATTTATACAACCCTTCAAGCGCAGTGTTAGATGCAGGATCAATCTCGGAAGTAATCGTTAGAGTGAACTTATCACCAGCATCTTTAATGGTCATTTGATGCTCACTGAGGCTATAGCCATCAAACGCAACGCCATCTATCTCTACGCCGGTAATGATTTGATCTTGTCCATTTAGAACTAGGTCAGCAGAAACAGCGTGGGGGCTTTTGATATATAGCACCTCAGATTTCACAATTGTTTTATCTTCAAACAATGCAAATGAGAGATTTACGTGCGCTACCCGATACGGTGCAGGCGTATAGTCTTTTAGGTAGATGGTCTTGGGGGTTGCGTTAGATTCTATTTCCATAATTTAAGCAATAACTTGATTTGTTGTATTGCTTAACAGTATAAAAGAGATTGCGTTCGTATCATCCGCTTTCATCAACTCTTGATAGAAAATAACGCAAATTCCCACATACAACTGTAGCCGACTCAGCCACAGTTAGCACCACAGCAGTTAGGCGATTGACACATACGCGCCATCGACAGCAGGCCGTGCATTAACTAGCGCCCCATAAAACTGCACCATACGCTCAGCCTGTATAGAGGCCGTCCACTTGGCAAGCACATAAGACCTAGCCTGTACCCCCAGCTCAAAGCGCTCCTCTGGGTACATTAACAAATGTTTCACTTTGTCGGAGAAACCCGCAACATCATCTGGCGCAATCAAAGCCCCTTGCCCATCTACCAATATTGAAGCTGTTCCAAGCTCGGCAATCGCAACCACTGGTGTGCCTTGCGCCATGGCTTCAAGCAACACCAAGCCCTGTGTTTCACTTTTGGAAGAAAACACAAAAACATCAGCCGCCTGATAGCAGGCATTAAGCTCTAACTCACGATTTAGGTAGCCAATAAACTTCACGTTATGTGTAAGCCCCAACTCCTGAGTTAAGCGATGCAAACTTGCTTCAGCGGGGCCTTCACCAGTAACAACCAGCAGCACATCAGGCACGTCCTGCACTAATACTTTCAGCATTTCCAACAAGAAAGCAATATTCTTTTCAAACGCAACGCGGCCTACATATAACAGCATAGGCCGCTCTAAAGGTATCTCGTACTTTTGCCTAAACGCTTTACCATCCGCACTTTTAAAGCTATGCATTTGCAGGCCGGTGGGTACTACTTCTGCATTTACCTTAACGCCGTAGCCGCGTAAAACATCCAGCATAGGTTGCGACGGTGCCACTATCGCATCAACCGCATTGCATTGGCGCTTAGAAATCATTCTGGCAACGCCGCGCGCTATGGTCTTAGGAATCCACGGTAAATAATGGTGTAAGTAATCTTCAAAAAACGTGTGGTAAGTTTCTACACACGGTACATTTAACTCACGCGCCAGCTTTAAGCCTACATAATGCGCCACAAACGGGGTATGGATATGCACAATGTCATACCTTTCGCGGCGCAGACCTGGCAAGCGCTGTAGCACCTCTCCATACTTCATGAGTTTATCTTCTGGGTCAAAATAAATACTACGTGCAGGAATGCGCTTAATCCATGACTCGTCTTGAGTGGCAACACCGTAATCTGGTGTAATCAAATGCACCTCATGCCCCAAGCCCTGCATCTGCTCGACAAATGTTCTAATCGAGGTTGAAACGCCATTAATACGTGGGAAATATACATCAGATATAAATAGTATTTTCATGCGTGCTGTTCACCCATCTGTTAATAAATTCAATCCGTTATCAACAATATAAACATGCTATATGACAGTTTAATGAAAGAAAAAATCGGGCAACACCACCACGACAACAAACCAACATAAAGGGAATGAATGATGCGTTTTCCATAAAACATCATCATATTGTCATTTTTATTTAATGTGGCGCTGGCAAATTGGCTCGCATGCAAGTAGCTAAGATAATCAAAAAATATTACTGGTGGCTGCCATGCTGTATGTACTCAGCTGATGCAAATGCTTGGGGGTTGATGACCCATCTCTATTTTGCACAATCACTGTTATGGGCCATGCCGCTGCTAGACCCTAAACTGCAAGCTGCCATCAAGAAGTTTCCAGATTTAGTCATGGCCGGCGCATGCATTCCTGACCTTGCGCTAGTAAGCCAGCCGTTTAACAATACCCACGCTTGGAAAAGCGCGCATCAGTTACTTGATGCCGCAGAGTCCGATGAAGAAATGGCGATTGCCATTGGTTACGCCAGCCATTTATATATTGATGTAATTGCGCATCATCACTTTGTGCCGGCCCATGAGGCTATGTGGTTTAAAAGCACCATGTTCACCCATATCACCTCAGAGTGGGCCATGGACGCATATTTAATGCCGCTTATAAAAACCTCACCACATCGGTTGTTGAGCAAACACCACATTACCATTACCAGCTTTATCAGCACCCACTTTAATTGTGCTGAAGACATTACCAGTGCTGCAATTAAACGTCTGGCATTAGGGGATGCATTATTAAGGCTGGTGAAGCTACCGCAGTTGATTCACGGCGTTGCGCGCTTGCTTGATCGCAGCCTTAGCCAGAATTTTGTGTATTACATCTCAAAAACGCAAATTGCGTTAGAGGATATAGGTAAGGTATTGGACGGGAATCAACCCGAATTTGACGCTGAATTAAAGAATATCAGCATAGAACAATTAGAACACTGGCGTGAACAGTGCTTGAATCATTTACAGCATATGCACCCACAGCCGGTGCAATATTTCACACATCAAAAACACTAACAAAAGTGCTGCTAAAGATTTAGTGTAAGCGCAATAGCATGACACGCGCTTAACACGACTCAGTTATTATTTATACAATCAGGAAAGACAAGCCTGCGATTGACGCACCGATTGCCGCACCAGCCAACACATCACTTGGGTAATGCAAACCCAATACCACACGTGACAGTGCCACCATCACGGTAAACGGCACCAGTATAAATGCTAGCTGCGGGTAATAACTTAAAGCCACCATGCTAAACACCACTGCATGCAAGGTATGGCCAGATGGAAAGCTGAACTTATCAAGCGGCTTACCGGTTAACCATATATCCTGCCTCACCTCGTATGGGCGTGGGCGCAGGGTTTTCCCTTTCAACCACTTATAAAACAAAGTACCAGATAGCCCAGCCAGCCCCATATGCAATACCGGCACCATGCCATCGCTGCCATACACCAGCAATACGGTTGCCATTAACACATACCAAAATACGCCATCACCCAGCCGGCTCGCTAATCTAAAGCTATCGCGTACCAAACGATAGCGGCTGGTATGGTTAACTGCTACGCAAACATTGCTATCAAACTGATGCATGCGGTGCAGATATAAACGTGTTCTAGATGTCATCATTCACCTCCAATGTTTAGTTAAAGTGAGGCTAGCTTGTCACCGTAATGTGAACAATTGATGAAACAGAGATGAAGCTTTGTTGAATCGAACACGCTAAGCAACTGAATGTTCAATCCAACTAAAGCTATTGAATAGGCAGCCACAGGATCATTGTGAGCCGCCTACAAATGACTGTAAGGTGATGTGGTGAGCTACATCACCCTGATACGTAAATGCTTAAGATGCAACCTGCTTGACTACATCCGCAATGCTTTGCGCCAACGTGGTGACTTGTGATTGACTTTCACCCTCTACCATCACGCGGATTTTTGGCTCAGTACCAGAGGCTCTCAAGAGCACGCGCCCTGAGTCTTTGAGCTCAGCTTCGGCCTGTTTAACCGCGGCTTGAATCAAGGTATTGCTCAAATCAATCTTATGCTTGGTGGTGACATTAATTAACACCTGCGGATATAGTGTTAAGTCCGCACCTAACTCACTTAACGTTTTGCCAGTCTGAATCACCGCATGCAGCACTTGCAACGCAGCAATAATGCCATCGCCACTGCTGTGCTTGTCCAGCGTTAAAATATGGCCTGAGTTTTCTCCGCCCAGTTGCCAATTATTTTGGTTCAGCAACTCCAGTACGTAGCGGTCACCTACCTTGGCACGGGCAAAAGGTATATTCATCGCAGCAAGCTTATGCTCTAACGCTAAATTAGTCATTAACGTTCCGGCTACGCCACCCTGTAACACACCAGTTTGCTGACGGGCAGCGGCAATGATATAAAGCAACTGGTCGCCATCTAACAAGCGGCCAGTATGATCCACCATCATCACGCGGTCGCCATCGCCATCAAAAGCGATGCCTAAATCTGCCTGATGCTCGACTACCGCCTTCTGTAATGCTTGTGGATGTGTAGAGCCAACTTGTTCATTGATATTCAAACCATCAGGATGGTTACCAATGACGACAATCTCTGCTCCCAGCTCATGAAACACTGGTGGTGCCACATGGTAGGTAGCGCCATGTGCGCAATCCAACACAATTTTCAAACCACGCAAATCTAAATGGTTAGGGAAAGTGCTTTTACAGAACTCAACATAACGCCCTGCTGCATCATCAATACGACGTGCCTTACCTAACTTTGCAGACTCCATCACCTGCATAGGCTCATCTAATGCAGCTTCAATCGCATGCTCAACGTCATCCGGCAATTTAGTGCCTAGGCTGGAGAAGAACTTAATGCCGTTATCATAATAAGGGTTATGCGATGCAGAAATCACAATGCCAGCCTGCGCACGCAATGCTCGCGTTAAATACGCCACTGCTGGTGTTGGCATAGGTCCTGTGAGCAAAACATCTACACCAGCCGCGGACAAGCCAGCTTCTAAAGCTGCTTCCAACATATAGCCAGAAATACGCGTATCTTTACCAATTAACACCGCAGGGTGTGCGCCTTTCGCCAAGTTGCTATCAATACTGGTCAGCACTCGCCCTGCCGCATAACCTAAACGCATCACAAATTCTGGCGTAATCGGTGCATCTCCTACGCGACCGCGAATTCCATCTGTACCAAAGTATTTTTTACTCATTCATGTTTCTTTCAAGCGTTTAATTACAATCCATGCCCACTAGTGTATGTTCACTAGCGACTCGCCCTATTAAGCAGGCAGCACTGCCGTTACTACTTTTAGTGCATCTACTGTTGCTTTAACGTCATGCACACGCACAATCTTTGCACCCTTCATGGCAGATATAACTGAAGCCGCCAAACCTGCGTGCAAGCGCTGCTGCTCATCACCGCCAGCAATTTTCCCTAATACAGCTTTGCGAGATAAACCAACCAACAAAGGCCCTAGTTCGCCAATCTCACCCAAATGCTGTATCAACGCAATATTATGCTCTGTCGTTTTACCAAAACCAAAACCTGGGTCTAACACGATGCGCTCTTGTGCGATGCCGGCCGACATCACTACCTGCATACGCTCGATTAAAAACTGCTTCACTTCGGCGACTACATCTTGATAACTAGGCGCAACCTGCATATTCTGTGGCATGCCCTGCATATGCATCAAACACACGCCCACATTGCTGTTCGCAACGATTTCAACAGCATGCTCTTCTTGTAGCGCACGCACGTCATTTACGATATCAATACCCGCCGCAATCGATTGACGCATCACTTCTGGTTTATACGTATCGATGGATAGCGGCACAGTAGAAACCGCACTCAAGGCCTCAATCACAGGAATCACACGTCGCAACTCTTCATCCAGACTGACGGGCGCAGCACCGGGTCTGGTGGACTCACCACCGATATCTAAAATATCAGCACCTTCTGCAATCAACTTTAAGCCATGCGCTACGGCTAAATCGATACTGGTGTATTTGCCGCCATCTGAAAACGAATCAGGCGTCACGTTAACAATGCCCATAACATGCGGGCGATTTAAGTTAAGCTGGTATTTGCCGCAATTAAATTGATATTGAGTCTGCATATGCTAATTATACTAAATTCGATTAAAAGTCGTTAGGATGTACCTAATCTAACTTAGGGCGCCTTCCCGAACCAAAGTTGTCACCACTGTAATAATCCATGGTTTCTGGCAATAAAAAAGGCTAGTTTGCGCTAGCCTTTTTTATTAAATCACTTAGTCAATTTAAGTGTTGGCAGAATGTTGTGGTTCGCCAGCTGCTGCCGGAGTTGAACCAGAGCTTGATGAACCAGCCGCTGGCGGTACCTTTGCCTGTCTAGGCTTAGGCTCGCGCACAGGTTTACCAGCCATGATGTCATTAATCTGCTCGGCATCAATGGTTTCATACTCAAGTAAAGCGGCAGTCATCGCTTCTACTTTGTCGCGGTTATCTTCCAGCAAGCGGCGGGCGATAGCATATTGCTCGTCTAAAATGCGGCGAATCTCTGCATCAACTTTTTGCTGCGTTGCTTCAGATACGGTTTTAGAGCTCATGCTACCAAAGAATGAATCCTGCTCATTACCCGTATACACCATCGTACCCAGCGCATCACTCATACCGTAACGTGTCACCATGTCGCGCGCCAGTTTTGTCGCACGCTCAAAGTCGTTTGATGCACCGGTAGACATCTGATGCATAAAGATTTCTTCAGCGATACGGCCACCAAACAAAATAGAAATCTCTTCCAGCATTTTGTCTTTGTAGTTGCTGATACGATCAAACTCAGGTAACTGCCAGGTTAAACCTAATGCCCAACCGCGCGGCATAATCGTTACTTTATGTACTGGGTCAGCTTTTGGTAGCAACTTAGCAACCACCGCATGGCCAGACTCATGGTAAGCAGTATTGCGACGCTCATCTTCACGCATCACCATCGATTTACGCTCAGGACCCATGAAAATCTTATCTTTAGCATCTTCAAAATCTTGCATATCCACAGTACGCTTGTTACGGCGCGCTGCAAATAATGCAGACTCATTCACAAGATTTGCTAAATCTGCACCACTAAAACCAGGTGTACCACGTGCCAAGATATCTGCTTTTACATCAGGATCAATTGGCACTTTACGCATATGCACTAATAAAATCTGCTCACGTCCTTTAATATCAGGCAAGCCTACCATCACTTGACGGTCAAAACGACCAGGCCGCAATAACGCTTTATCCAACACATCAGCACGGTTGGTGGCTGCAATCACAATCACGCCTGAATTAGCCTCAAAGCCATCCATTTCCACCAACATTTGGTTAAGTGTTTGCTCACGCTCATCGTTACCACCGCCAGTACCAGCACCACGGCTACGACCCACTGCATCAATTTCATCGATAAAAATAATGCAAGGCGCATTCTTTTTAGCGTTTTCAAACATATCACGCACGCGTGAAGCACCCACACCCACAAACATTTCTACAAAGTCAGAGCCTGAAATTGTAAAAAATGGAACCTTAGCCTCACCTGCAATCGCACGTGCCAATAAGGTTTTACCTGTACCAGGAGGGCCCACCATCAATACACCACGTGGAATACGCCCACCTAGTTTCTGGAACTTAGATGGGTCACGTAAAAACTCTACTAATTCAGATACTTCTTCTTTAGCTTCATCGCAGCCAGCTACATCAGCAAAGGTAGTATGGTTGTTACCTTCATCTAATTGACGCGCCTTGCTTTTACCAAATGAGAATGGACCGCCGCCTTTGCCGCCGCCTTGCATTTGGCGCATAAAGAAAATCCAAACACCGATCAATAAAATCATTGGGAACCATGAAACGAAGATACTCATCAGCAATGATTGCTCTTCTTCTGGTTTTGACTCTACAGCAACATTATATTTAAGTAAGTCAGATACTAACCATGGGTCAGATGGTGCGTAGGTATTGAACTTCTTACCATCTTGCGTCGTACCATGCAGCACACGACCATCAATCTGCACCTTGGCGATACGCCCGCCTTTAACATCTTGAATAAATTGCGAATATACGATTTGGTTGTCCGCGTTACCCTTAACGCCAGACAAGTTAAATACCGCCACAAGTATCATGCCGATTGCTATCCAAATAGCGACATTCTTAAACACGTTGTTCAAAATCTTTTCCTTTATCAACAACAATCACGCTTAAAATTTCTTAAGCATTTTAGATCTTACAAAAGCAGTTTAACCCAATTTTTTAAGGTTTACGACCTATTCCTAGCAAATAAACTTCACTGCTTCTATCGCGTGACGCCTTAGGCTTACGTGTCACGACTTTGTCGAACATTTGGCGCATAGTTTGCAAGATTTCCTCGAAGCCAGCCCCGATAAAAACCTTGACCAAAAAGTTGCCATTTGGTTTCAACCAATCCTTACTAAATTCTAGTGCCAGCTCGGTTAAATAGGCAGCACCGGCTTGGTCAACATCTTTTACTCCACTGATATTGGGGGCCATATCCGCAATTACAAGGTCTACTTGCACATTATTTAATGTTTGTTCCAATAATTTGAGTACTGAATCTTCACGAAAGTCACCTTGTAAAAAAGTAACACCACCGATAGGGCTCATCTCTAAAATATCGAGCGCAATGACTTTACCTTGACCTTTTAAACGCTGCACCGCCACTTGTGACCAGCTGCCAGGCGCAGAACCTAAATCCACTATAGTCATACCTGGCCTGATTAGTTTATCTTTATCGTCAATTTCCATTAACTTGTATGCAGCACGCGCACGATAGCCATCTTTCTGCGCGAGTTTTACATAAGGGTCGTTTAAATGCTCTTGCATCCAAGCTTTACTGGTACGTGTAGGTTTCATCGTTGATACTTTGCCATCAAATAAACATTGCTTCGTGTTAAAATAGTTAACTAATTAATTCTGTTAAAAAATATGAAACTAAGTACTAAACAAATCGCACACCTACGAGGCCTTGCTCATAGCTTAAACCCAGTTGTCATGATAGGCAACAATGGTTTAACGGAAAATGTAGTTAAAGAAATCGAGCTTAACTTAAACGTCCATGAACTCATTAAAGTACAGGTAGCAGGTGATGATCGCGTGGCGCGCAAAGCCATGTTTGAAGAAATCTGCAAACTGACTAATGCTATTGCAGTACACCACATTGGAAAACAATTGGTGTTTTACAGAGCAAGCAGCACCGTAAAAGAAAGTGCCAAGGTAGTCATTCCTAAACTTTAAAAAACATTCGGCCTGCGTTTAACCACCAGGCCGAATGATTGATTGTTATTAGGTAATGAAAAATTAACGCGCTTTTAGCACCATCACGACCGCGAGCACGCATTCAAACACATAAGCCAAACTGGCAACTCCATGCCAGTTTCTAAACCTGTCTGCGAACACACTTTGCATCACATCAGCAGGAAAAGCTTGTGACTTCAAGCCTTCTAAAATTGGCTGAATACCAAAGTGACCAGCCAACACCAAAAGTAACATCACAAAAACAGCCCAAAAGAACCCTTGCTTCAAAGCCGCTGTACCAAACTGCGCCAGACGATGAATCAGCAAATAAAATGCACTAGCAAAGCCAATGTAAGTCACTACGTTAAATAGCTTACCGGCAAGGCTACCCGCCAACTGCTTATCCTGCAGGGCATCAAACAACACATACGCACTCACACCAGTGCTCCACAATGCACCAGCCCACAACGCAATCAGAATCAAAGATAGTCGGGAAGCCATTGTCATCACCTTATTTAGATATATAGCACATCTAGCACTTCGTACTCTCGCACACCACCCGGTGCTGAAACTTCAGCAATGTCACCAGCAGATTTACCAATCAAGCCGCGCGCAATTGGTGAGCTCACAGAAATCTTGCCATTTTTAATATCAGCTTCATCTTCGCCCACAATCTGATAGGTTTTATTGTCACCAGAATCTAAGTCTTCAATATTTACAGTGGCACCAAATACTACACGACCTTCTGCGTTCAGTGTTTGTGGGTCAATCACTTGTAAATTCGATAGTTTTGCTTCTAACTCAGCAATACGGCCTTCAATAAAACTTTGACGTTCTTTTGCTGACTCGTACTCTGCGTTCTCAGACAAGTCACCTTGCGCACGTGCCTCAGCAATTGCCTGAATAATATTAGGACGATCAACACCGCGTAAGCGCTGTAATTCCTCTTTTAACAATTCTGCACCACGAACAGTTACTGGAAATTGACTCAATGCCATACTACACCCTCAAATAAAAAAGAAACCACACTCACATGAGCGTGGTTCCAGAAGTAAAATTAATATTTTTAAACTAGCTTAAGTGTATTTTAGCTTAATTGTTTATGCAAGTTTTGCAATGACTCAACTTGGATCTCTTGCATATGTGCCATACCAATACATGCAGCTTTAGCACCTGCAATTGTTGTGTAGTAAGTCACTTTATTTTGCAATGCTGAACGGCGGATCTCATAAGAGTCAGCAACCGCACGCTTATCTTCAGTCACATTCACAATAAAGCTAATATCATCATTCTTAATCATATCAACGATATGCGGTCGGCCTTCAGCCACTTTATTCACGGCTTGCACTTTCAAACCATGCTCAGCTAATGCTGCTGCCGTACCTTTGGTAGCAACCAACTCAAACCCTAGTTGGTGCAATTGCTGGCCGATTTCCACTACTTTTAAATAGTCTTCTTTACGCACACTAATAAAAGCACGTCCACCTTCAGGTAACTTGGTAGAAGCACCTAATTGTGACTTCAAGAACGCCTCAGCAAAAGTACTGCCTACACCCATCACTTCACCGGTTGATTTCATTTCAGGGCCAAGAATCGTATCCACACCTGGGAACTTGATAAACGGGAATACCGCTTCTTTTACAGAGAAGAATGGTGGAATGATTTCGCGTGTCACATTTTGTGACGCAAGCGTCTGGCCCGCCATACAGCGTGCTGCAACCTTAGCTAACTGCAAGCCGCAAGCTTTAGACACGAAAGGCACAGTACGTGATGCGCGTGGGTTTACTTCCAGCACATAAACCGTTTCACCTTGAATCGCAAACTGCACATTCATTAAACCTACCACACCCAAAGCTTTTGCCATTTGCTTGGTTTGTACGCGCAACTCATCTTGTAATGCAGCTGATAAGCTATACGGTGGTAATGAACATGCTGAGTCACCAGAGTGTACACCGGCTTGCTCAACGTGTTCCATGATGCCGCCAATAATGACTTCTTCGCCATCAGACAATGCGTCTACGTCCACTTCCAGCGCATCGTTCAAGAATCGGTCAAGCAATACTGGTGATTCGTTAGAAACTTTAACTGCTTCGCGCATATAGCGCTCAAGCTGGCTCTGCTCTTGTACGATTTCCATCGCACGACCGCCAAGTACATAACTAGGGCGCACCACTAATGGGTAACCAATTTCCATTGCTAAGCGAATAGCCTCTTCCGGCGTTCTTGCAGTACGGTTTGGTGGTTGTTTTAAACCTAATTCTTGCAACATTTTTTGGAAGCGCTCGCGGTCTTCTGCTTTATCAATCGCGTCTGGTGTGGTACCGATAATTGGCACACCGGCTTTTTCTAGGTCGCGCGCTAATTTCAATGGCGTTTGTCCGCCGTATTGCACAATCACGCCTACTGGTTTTTCCAGTGCAACAATTTCCAATACGTCTTCCAATGTTACTGGCTCAAAATACAGACGGTCAGATGTGTCGTAATCGGTAGAAACAGTTTCTGGGTTACAGTTCACCATAATGGTTTCGTAACCATCTTCACGCATTGCAAATGCAGCGTGCACACAGCAGTAGTCAAACTCGATACCTTGGCCAATACGATTCGGCCCGCCACCCAACACCATGATTTTCTTTTTATTAGTTGGCGCTGCTTCGCACTCTTCTTCATAAGTTGAGTACATGTAAGCAGTATTAGTTGAGAACTCCGCTGCACAAGTATCTACACGCTTGTACACTGGGCGCACGCTTAATGCCTGACGATAAGCACGCACAGCGTGCTGATCAGTATCTAACAGTTTAGCAAGGCGTCTGTCAGAAAAACCACGGCGTTTTAGTTGCAGCAAGGCAGCTTTGTCTAAATCTGCAATATGCTTGCCTTTTAGCGCTTGCTCGCGGTCAATAATATCTTTCAACTGCACTAAGAACCATGGGTCAATTTTAGAAATATTAAATACTTCATCAACACTCAAACCCATTCTGAATGCATCACCTACGTACCAAATACGCTCAGGGCCCGGCACACCAATTTCTTTGGTGATGGTGTCTAGATCTGTTGTCTTTTCGTCCAAACCATCCACGCCGACTTCAAGGCCGCGCAATGCTTTTTGGAATGACTCTTGGAATGTACGGCCAATCGCCATTACCTCACCCACAGATTTCATCTGTGTAGTTAAACGAGAGTCAGCCTGTGGGAATTTCTCAAAGGCGAATCTAGGGATTTTGGTCACAACGTAATCGATACTTGGCTCAAATGATGCAGGTGTTGCGCCGCCAGTAATTTCATTACGTAGCTCATCCAGAGTAAAGCCTACAGCCAATTTAGCAGCTACTTTAGCAATTGGGAAACCTGTCGCTTTTGAAGCAAGTGCTGATGAACGCGACACACGCGGGTTCATCTCAATCACAATCATACGGCCATCATCTGGGTTAATTGCAAACTGTACGTTTGAACCACCAGTATCCACGCCAATTTCACGTAACACTGCCAATGAGGCGTTACGCATGATTTGGTATTCTTTGTCAGTCAATGTTTGTGCTGGCGCCACAGTGATAGAGTCACCGGTATGCACGCCCATTGGGTCTAAGTTTTCAATTGAACAGATAATGATGCAGTTGTCAGCAGAGTCGCGCACCACTTCCATCTCGTACTCTTTCCAGCCGAGTAGAGACTCTTCAATCAACAGTTCACTAGTAGGTGAAGCATCTAAACCACGTTCGCAAATAGTGATGAACTCTTCACGGTTGTAAGCAATACCGCCGCCGCTACCACCCATGGTGAATGATGGGCGAATAATCGCTGGGTAGCCAATGCTAGCTTGCACTTGCAATGCTTCTTCCATGCTATGCGCAATGGCAGAACGTGCTGAACCCAAACCAATTTTGGTCATAGCTTCTTTAAATTTTTGACGATCTTCAGCTTTATCAATTGCTTCTTTTGACGCGCCAATTAACTCAACGTTAAACTTAGCAAGCACGCCGTGCTTGTCTAGATCTAAAGCGCAATTTAATGCAGTTTGACCGCCCATAGTAGGCAGCAATGCATCTGGACGCTCTTTTTCAATAATCTTTTCAACCACTTGCCAAGTCACTGGCTCGATATAAGTAGCATCGGCCATTTCAGGGTCGGTCATAATCGTTGCAGGATTAGAGTTAACCAAAATAACGCGATAACCCTCTTCACGCAACGCTTTACATGCCTGCGCACCTGAATAGTCGAATTCACAAGCCTGGCCAATTACAATTGGACCTGCACCGATGATAAGAATTGATTTTATGTCTGTACGTTTTGCCATTAGATTTACTTTTTAACGAATTTATTTTGCATCAATACACGCGAATTTGCGTGATGCTTCATATCCAAGCCGCCTTTTACTACACAAGCAGACGGCCGGATGAATTCCATTTACTGCGCCCGCATTAAGTCGATAAACTTATCGAACAGATAACTCATTTCAGTTGGACCAGGGCTCGCCTCTGGGTGGCCTTGGAAGCTAAACGCAGGCTTATCTGTACGCGCCATACCTTGCAAGCTGCCATCAAACAACGACATATGCGTCACTTTGATATTTGCTGGCAAACTATCCACATCCGCTGCAAAACCATGGTTTTGGCTAGTAATATAAACACGTTTTGTTTCAACATCTTGCACAGGATGGTTTGCGCCATGATGGCCGAATTTCATTTTAAGCGTCTTAGCACCAGAAGCAAGTGCTAACAATTGATGCCCTAAACAGATACCAAACGTAGGGATGCCTTTATCTACAATGGTTTTAATTGCAGAGATTGCGTAATCACATGGCTCTGGGTCACCCGGGCCGTTTGATAAGAACACGCCGTCAGGGTTAAGTGCCAAAGCTTCTTCTGCTGTGGCTTGTGCAGGCAGAACAGTTACTTTACAGCCGCGTGAAACTAACATGCGTAGAATGTTACGTTTTACACCGTAATCAAATGCCACTACATGAAACTGCTCTTGCGGTGCTGGAGTAAAGCCCTGACCTAACGCCCACTCACCTTCAGTGAACTGGTAAGCTTTCTCACAGCTCACTACTTTGGCTAAATCCATGCCAGCCAAACCAGGGAAACCAGCGATTGCATGTGTGGCTAATGACAGCGCCGTGGCTTCATCAGTTTCACCCGCAACGATGACGCCGGTTTGTGCGCCTTTTTCACGCAGGATTCTGGTCAGTTTACGCGTATCGATGTCAGCGATCGCAACTACGTTGTTAGCGACCAAGTATTCAGATAAAGACTGGGTGTTTCTAAAGTTACTATGTGTTAGCGGCAAATCCCTAATCACCAAACCGCTGGCATACACTTTGCCAGACTCTACGTCTTCATTATTTACACCGTAGTTTCCGATGTGTGGATAAGTAAGCGTAACAATTTGTTTGGTATAAGATGGGTCTGTCAATATTTCTTGGTAGCCTGTCATCGAAGTATTAAACACAACTTCAGCTACAGCATGCCCAGAAGCTCCGATCGACATGCCACGAAACACGGTTCCATCTGCTAGTACAAGTATGGCGGGCAGGCTTTGTGACACAATAACTCCTCGGTTTTACGATAATTAAAATTTACGACATTAAAAACTTCTAATCTTTAGTCCATCATGAACAGATGGCAGATGTGCAAAACGGGAGGAGCTTGTATATACTCTTCCCGTTTCAGAATTAACGAATTATAGCGAAAAAAAACCGACTAATCAATGTCAACGTGACAGATTGATTATCTGCCGATCATGCAATGCGCCCAAAAATGTTTGTGCAGTAACCGCTCCGACCAGCGCCATCAACATATCCCACTGCGCATCCCATACATCGCCTTGCGTACCTAAAAAAGCATCCGCAGCACCGCCCTCGTAGGCCGCCACCCACCATTCAATGAACTCGTAAACAGCACTAATACTGAGACAAATGCAGCTCACTATAAAGAACAGCCAGCGACCAGGCACTAAAGGGGATTTTTTCAATAAGACTTCACGCGCCACCATAGCAGGCACAAACCCTTGCGCAAAATGACCAAGCCTATCGTAATAATTGCGAGATAGCTCATAAGTATCGCGCAACCAATTAAACCAAGGCACTTCGGCGTAGGTGTAATGCCCGCCAACCAACAAGATGAGTGCGTGAATTAATATCAAGGCATACACCAGTGGCGTGAACACAAAAGAACTGTAGGTAAAAACCAATATAGGTAATGCAATCACCACGGGCGCCACTTCTAGCGCCCATGTCAACCTGTCAGCGGGGTGAATTGCAGACCAAACAAACACAGCACTGAGGATGCTGAGTAAAACTATGTAGAAGTGACGGTGATCTCGCACCATTGGTTAGCTATTAACGCAAACCCAATACATCTCGCATATCGTACAAGCCAGATGTTTTATCCGTTAAATACTTGGAGGCACGCAACGCACCCAGCGCAAAGGTAGCGCGACTGCTTGCTTTATGCGTAAGCTCTACACGCTCACCGATACCCGCAAGCACCACGGTATGGTCACCAACCACATCACCACCGCGCATTGTTGCAAAACCAATCTTGCCAGCCTCACGCTCGCCAGTCACACCTTCGCGCGCATATACCGCACAATCTTTTAAGTCTTGATCTAAGCCGTGCGCAGCTGCTTCACCCAAACGCAAAGCGGTACCAGATGGTGCATCAACCTTGTGGCGATGGTGCATCTCCACCACTTCAATATCGTAACCCTCATTTAACACGCGGGCAGCTTGCTCAACCAGATTAATCAGCAACGTCACACCCACGCTCATATTCGGCGCAAATACAATGGCTATATTTTTTGAAGCCGCTTCAATAGCCTGCTTCTCTTCTACAGAGAAGCCTGTGGTGCCAATAATCATTTTTACTTGATGCTTTTGACATGCAGCCAAATAAGTCATGCTTGCTTCTGGCCTTGTAAAATCAACCAGCACATCAGCACCCTTTAGCGCAACATCAATATCAGAAACCACTTTCACACCTGACACACGACCAAACTGTTCACCCGCATCGCGACCAAGATGAACATTATCAGCACGATCCAATGCACTATGCAGCACCAAATCAGCGTCCGCAAACACACCCTCTAACAGCGCATGCCCCATACGGCCTGAACAACCAGCAATTACAACTTTTAATGGACTTACCATATCAACAACCTATCAATTTCTACTAATTACTTTATTAAAAGATTAAAAACCAATCTTTTCTAACATACGGTCAAAAAAGCTAGGCTCACTCTCCGGCGGCAAGGCCTGAGGTGTTGGCGCAACCTTATTGCCCACGCGTGGCGCGGCAACAGCAGCCACCGCTTCTGGCTCGACCTCTTCCGGCAATGAGCGCAACCTGCGATCAAACAGCATGCCGGATGTAGATTCATAAAGCGTAGCGTTCACCGGCTGTTCATCAGACACGACAACCGGGGGCACAGCAACCGGGGCCACAACTTCAGCCACAGGCGCCTTGACCGCATCAGGCGCGATAGGAGCCACTGCCGGCGCAGGGCTAACTTCGGTTGCCACCGCAGCCGGTGCAGCAATGGCGACAGGTGCAGAAGCCGCTACCGCCGCAGCAACCGGCACTTCAAGTGGCACTGCCAACATAGATGGCGCAGCGTCCGCTTCTGTAGCTACATACTGCTCAGCAGCAGCTTTAACATTTGGCTCAACGGCTTTGGTTTCCGGTGTTTTCTTAACATCAGGCTTTACCGCAGGCTCTTTAGCCGGTGTAGCCTCGTCTTTTTCCCAGAACTTTAACTTATTCATTAAGCTTTTTTCTTCGGGCTTTTTATACGGCTCGACCAAGCGGGTTCCAGTATTCGCGCGATCCTCCTCAGGTGCGGCAGTTCCCGCAGGAATCACGTCACCGCGTACCGCTTTTAACAGGTCTTTTTCAAAGTCAAGAATCACACGGCGCTGTTCGGTAACTTTGCCAGCCTCACGCATCTGATAGACATAATCCCAGCGATTACCATGGAAACTATCTTGAATCAGCGGCGTGCCCATAATAAAGCGCACTTGCGATTTGGTCATGCCTGGGCGTAGCTGCAATAGCATTTTAGAGGTGACCACATTACCCTGCTGGACATCTAGCTTATATGGTTTTATGCTCGGCACAGCCGTACCACATGCGGAGCAAAGCAAAACCAGCAAAACAACTAGATAACGTAAAGTAGAAAAATAACGCATATCATGACTTTAATTTGAATTGGCGTTAATATACCACGTAGCGACTGAAGCCAAAACATCCACCTTATTAATTGTGAATATTCCAAAATCATGCAAGATCAAAAAGATTTAAAAAACGCCGGTCTAAAGGCCACCTTACCACGACTTAAGGTGTTAAACCTGTTTGAGAACAGCAAAGACCGACACTTATCTGCCGAAGATATCTACAAAATTATGATTAACGCCGGCGAGGATGTTGGTTTGGCCACGGTATATCGCGTACTCACACAATTTGAGCAAGCCGGACTGTTGATTAGGCACCACTTTGAAAGCGGCAAAGCAGTATTTGAGCTTAACAGCGGCGGGCATCATGACCATATCGTCTGTATTAAATGTGGTCGCGTTGAAGAGTTTTATGATCCGGAAATCGAAAAAAGGCAAGAAAGCGCTGCTGCAAAATTAGGCTTCACCATGCAAGACCACTCACTAACCATTTACGGCGTTTGCACTAAACAACCTTGCGAGAGCAAAGACTAAAGCCGCGTATTTTTACTACAGCCCAGTAAACTAAAGCCCAGTTACAAGACGACCTTACCCTAACAACATTTCCTTGGCATGCTGCCTTGTTGTTTCGGTAAGCTCTATACCGCCGAGCATTCGCGCCACCTCCTCGATACGGCTTGCTGCATTTAATGCGGCAATCGTACTTAAGGTTTGACCATCGACTTGTGACTTACTTACCCGCAAATGATGTTTACCAAGCGCTGCCACCTGTGGCAAGTGTGTAATCACTAACACCTGTCGCTGCTCACCTAGTTGTTTCAGCAAGTTACCTACAACTTCGGCCACGCCGCCGCCAATACCAACGTCAACTTCATCAAAAATCATGGTTGGAATACTGCCCTGCTGTGCGGTAACTACGCGGATTGCCAAGCTGATGCGAGACAACTCACCGCCAGAAGCCACTTTACTTAACGGGCGCGGTGCAACGCCAGCGTGACCGGCAACTAGAAACTCGACCTGCTCCAAGCCGTTAGCGCTAGCCGCAATAGGCGTTAACGCTACCGAGAACTGACCGCCACTCAAAGACAATCTTTGCATTTCAGCAGTGATTTTTTGGTGCAATATTGCTGCAGCACTGGTTCTGCCAGCACTTAAACTTTCGGCTAGCTTTGTATATTCACTAAACGCCAAACGCTCCTGCTCTGCAAGCGCGCCATCGTCTGCAAAATTAGACAACTCCGTCATTCTCAATTGCCAGCCTTGAAGCAAGCCTGGCAAATCTTCCACTCGTGACCTGTACTTACGCGCGGCCGCGTGTATTGACTGTATTCTTGCATCCACCTCACTCAAGCGCGCTGGATCCAGCTCCATGCGCTGAATGTAACGATTTAATGAGCGGCTTGCTTCTTGCAACTGAATCACGCCAGAATCAAGCGACTCAGAAACCTCGGCCAAACTGGCATCATAAGTCTGCATGCTTTGTAGATGATGCTGAACTTGTGCCAATAAATTTAGCGCAGATAGTTCACCCTCGCTCAGCAGGTCCAAGCAAGTTTCCCCACTGGTAATTAAGCTGGCGCCATTTGACAACAGCAAATGCTCATGCTGCAGCGCCTCCCACTCTTGCTGATCAAACGCTAGTGCAGAGAGTTCGCGTACGTTATCGCGCAACAAAGCCAACTCATCGGCATATGCCTCTGCATTTTTTTCCAACTCCAAGCGCAAGCCATGCAGGCGATACCACTGCTTATGCTGCTCGGCCACATCTTTTGCCACAGCTAACAGACCGCCAAATTCATCTAAAATTTGACGCTGCGTCGCTGACTTCAGCAGTGAGTGATGTGCATTTTGGCTGTAAATATCCACCAAAAACTCGCCCAATTCTTTAAGCTGCTGCATGGTTGCGGGGGTGCCATTAATGAACGCGCGTGAGCGACCATCCGCATAAATCACGCGGCGTAGCAGCAGCTCTGGCTCATCTTGTGCAATCTCCTGCTCGGCTAGCCAGGTTAAAGCTTCAACATTATTTTTTAAAGAGAAACATGCGCTAATCTCGGCTTTATCGCAGCCCGCACGTGTAATACCACCTTCGCCGCGCGCGCCCAAGGCCAGAGACAGTGCATCAATCAGAATAGATTTACCTGCGCCAGTTTCACCCGTCAACACCGTAAACCCAGATTGAAAATCCAGATCAAGCTGATCAACAATGACGAAATCGCGAATTGAAAGTGTTTGTAGCATAATTCAATTAGTCCATTTTATTGCCACATCAAAACGACAAGGCTTAAAGCAGTGCAGTACATCATATGAATACAAGTTAAGAGCGATTAATGTTGCCACAGGTATTGTGTGGTCGCTTGCCTGAGAGCTCAAACCCGACCAATGGGAACGAGCCGACATTAACCCCAGTTGAGTTTATTTCTGAGCATATCAAAATAGCAATATTCTGCCGGGTGTAACAATGAGATTGTTTTATCAGCACGGCGTACCGCAATCTTATCGCCTACTTCCAAACCCACCTGGAACTGACCATCAAAACTTAGCTGCGCCTCATCAAACTGCACAACGGTGACAACGATATTGCTTGAACTATTCACTGCTATTGGGCGGTTACTCAGCGTATGTGGACAGATTGGCACCAGTGAAATTGCTTCTAAATTAGGGTGTAAAATTGGGCCACCTGCAGACAAAGCATAAGCCGTGGCACCGGTTGGCGTGCTGATAATCAAGCCATCACTGCGCTGCTTGTAAACAAACTTGCCGTCGATTTCAATTTCCAGCTCGATCAGGCGCAAGCCACTTTTAATCACCACATCATTCAAGGCATGGCTGCTATAGATAACCTGGTTATCTCGCACCACATCGGTGGATAACAGCATACGTGGCTCTTTAATGGAGTCGCCCGCAAGGATGCGGTCAATCTCAACTAGCATATCTTCAGCGCGCAAATCGGTTAAAAAACCAAAACGGCCGCGATTGATACCAACCAAAGGAACTTCTGCGTCAATTAGGCTGCGAGCAACGCTGAGCATAGTGCCATCACCGCCCATCACGATAGCGAGGTCTGCAATTTGGCCAATTTCGCTTAAAGTCAGCGTTTGATAGTCAGCAAGCTGGGCATGGTGTGCGGTATTTTCCTCAATCCACACCTCGTAATTTTTAGCGGATAAATGTCGAGCTAAATCAGCTAAATCTGCCTGCATCAAGCGTAAAGCCGATACATTCATATATTTGCCAATAAGCGCTATTTTTTTAAAGTTTGTCTGCACGGCAGAATTAAAACATAGTCAGGAAATCTTAGCAAAGCTAAAACAATACATAGCATGCAATAAATATCATCCACCCCTACATTTTTTGCGTCATAATAACCAACCAGCCGCACAGCAACATGGTATAACGCGTGAATTTAATATAATAAACAATAGGTTAGTTAAAAAAATACAAGAAAAACGTATTGGCGTAATTTTTGCTTATACACTCCAATCTAACATTACCAAATAACAAAACATACATATATGACGGCTTCAACTCAATCCAACATACTGAAAACATATTTCTTACTCACGTACGTTGCAGTACTGTTTCTTGTATCTGACTCAATTCCTTTCACAAGCATTCTTCAGGATGGTTTGTTGCCGTTTGGCTACATGCTCGTTACATGGCTGCTATATGGCTTATATTATTTACTGCCGGCCATTGCCATTACCGCACTAGTCAGATTTATCAGTAAAAACACCTGGGCTGTGTACACAACAGCGGTCATCACTGGCGGCATTACCACCTTGCTGATGTATGCAAATGCCAAACTCTTTTCACTTTACGGCATGTTCTTTAATGGGTTTATTTTCAACCTGGTGTCCACGCCTGGCGGTATTGAGTCTTTAGGTGGCAGTAGCGCTTCTGATGTCGGTTTTGCACTGATTACACTGGGCTTTATCAGCTTACAAGCTGCTATTTTATGGCTAGCACACCGTTTATATGTAAAAAAATCAGCACCACAATTATCGTTCAAGTTTCTACCAATCACCGCAATTGTTGCCACCGTGCTGGTGCATATGGGCTTTGCGCTAGATAGCTACACCACTAACCAATTAAATGTAGTCGCGCAGGCGATTCCTTTTTACCAACCTGTATCGGCGCGCGGCTTCTTTAAAAGCCTTGGCTTTACCATGCAGCGTGAAGCTAAGCTGAAACTAAAAGGTAAACTCAATTACCCGCTTAACCCTATCCAGTTCAAACAACCAGCCAAACCGTACAATATTATTTGGCTCACTTCAGAATCTTGGCGCGCAGACACCCTCAACGAAAAAATCATGCCGAACAGCTGGGAGTTTGCAAAAGGCGCAGCTAGATTCACACGCAACTACAGCACCGGCAATGGTACACGCATGGGCGTGTTTGGTATGTTTACCGCTATGCCTGGAAACTATTGGTTTCCCTTTTTAGAGGAGCGCCGCGGTGCTGCGATTATTGATGTGTTGGAGCAACAGCAGTACCAAATGAGCTTTTACACCAGTGCTAAATTCTCTTACCCAGAATTTGATAAGACTATTTTTGCGCACGTGCCAACCAATCTGCTGCACGATAACAACAAAGGTGCGAGCGGCTGGGAAAACGACCGCAACAATGTCACCAGCTTGCTGTCATTTATCGACAACCGAGACAAATCCAAACCATTTTTCACCTTTATGTTTTTTGAGTCACCGCATGCGCGCTATTACTTCCCGCCTGAAAGCGTGATTGCAACGCCATACCGTGATGACCTTAATTACGCGACTTTAAGTAAAACGGCATTACGTGACGACATTGTCCCGATTAAAAATCGCTACATCAACTCTGTGCATCACTTAGATATGCAGTATGGCCGTGTTTTTGATTACCTCAAACAACACCAGCTACTGGATAACACCATAGTTATCCTAGTTGGCGACCACGGCGAAGAGTTCATGGAACATGGCTTCTGGGGGCATAACTCTACTTTTGTAGATCAACAGGTACGCACACCACTCGTGATTTACAAACCAAACTCAGCGCCGCTGGTAAGCGACCAAATGACCAGCCACATGGATATTGTGCCCACCATCATGCCGTTACTCGGCGTGACCAATCCAAGCAGTGACTATGCTACCGGCTATAACTTGCTTGCAGGTGAAAAACGCAGCCACACTTATATCTCAGACTGGGACAAAGTAACTTATGTGGATGATGATGTTAAAATCACCCAGCCTGTGAATGCAAAAAGCTTTGCGCTCATGACAGCCAGCAGAGGGGATGACAGCGCGCTACCCCATGATGAACGTAAAGCGATATTGCAGACGAAACAGCCTGCCATGCTGCAGCTCGTGCAAGATTTAAGCAAGTTCTTCAAGAAAAGAGATGCTAAAACACCAGCGCCTCCCCGATAACATTGCCTTATCAGGCTAACTGACCGATAATTTGCGCATGAGCTCCAGTATAGACAAACGTGCGCAAATTTTACTCAAAACCCTGGTTGAGCATTACATCAGTGAAGGCCAACCGATTGGGTCTCGTACCTTATTGCAGCATTCCGGCTTAGATGTCAGCCCTGCCACTATTCGCAATGTCATGAGCGATTTAGAGCAACAGGGGTTTATCGCCAGCCCACATACCTCAGCAGGCCGCATTCCCACACAAAAGGGTTATCGTTTATTTGTAGATTCACTGCTCACGGTCAGACCGCTAGAGTCACAGATAGTACAGCAGCTTAAAACTGGCTTAGCATCGCCCAACCCTAGCGAGCTGATTACTAATGCCGCTGACATGCTGTCGCAGCTTACCCAGTTTGCCGGTGTAATCATGACGCCAAAACACAAGCGTATTGCATTCAAGCATCTGGAATTTTTAACCCTTTCAGATAAAAGAATACTGGTCATCATTGTCACCAGTGACGGCAACGTGCAAAACCGCATTATCCTCACTGAAAAAACCTTCAGCGCCAGTGAACTGACGCAGGCAGGCAACTACTTTAACGCGCACTTTTCTGGCCATACCTTTGAAGAGGTGCAACAAAAGCTGCATGCAGAACTTAAGCAGATGCAAAATGACATGAATCAACTCATGACAGCCGCGCTAGAAGCAAGCAATAAAAAGGCGGATGACGATGGCGTGGTGATTGCAGGAGAACGCAATTTATTACAAGTAGACGACCTATCCACCAACGTTGCAAGCCTGCGCAAACTATTTGAAATTTTTGAACGCCGTACTAGCCTGATGCAATTACTGGACAACAGCCAACGTGCAGATGGCGTACAAATCTTCATCGGTGGCGAAAGTGGTTACTTACCCCTAGACGAATGCAGCATGATTACCGCACCGTATGAAGCGGATGGGCAAGTTGTAGGTACGCTAGGCGTAATTGGCCCTACACGTATGGCGTATGAGCGCGTGATTCCTATAGTGGATATCACCGCCAAACTACTATCCAGCGCACTTTCATCCACCTAGCGTGTCGCATACCAAGACAACCATTACATTAAAAGATTGGCAGCATGGCATATTACAACCCTGAACCAAAATACGAACACGGCGACCAACTGAAAGTAGGGATTCTGCTGGCTAACCTAGGCACACCAGATGCGCCCACAGCACAGGCACTGCGCCCCTATCTGCGCCAGTTTTTAAGTGACCGCCGTATCGTGGAGATTCCACGCCTGATTTGGTGGTTTATTTTAAACTGCATTATTTTAGCTATCAGGCCAAAAAAATCCGCAGAGAAATACGCCAGCGTATGGACCAGCGAAGGTTCACCCTTACTAGTGCATGCTAAAAAACAAACGCTACTGTTGCGTGGCTTTTTGGCACAAAAAATCAACTCACCGTTTACCGTGGAATTAGGGATGAGCTACGGCAACCCTTCTATGGAAAGCGCCATACAGAAACTAAAAGCCCAACACTGTGACCGCATACTGGTATTTCCGCTTTATCCGCAGTACGCAGCCAGTAGTACCGCCAGTGCATTAGATGCGGTTTGGCGTGTACTGCTTAAAACGCGCAATATGCCGGCGATCCGCACCATCAAGCACTACCATGACCACCCAGCATATATTGAAGCGCTGGCGCAAAGTGTGCGTGAACACTGGCGCATCAATGGCAAACCCAATAAATTAGTGATGAGCTTTCATGGTGTGCCTAAGTTTCATTTGCTCAAAGGCGATATGTACCACTGCGAATGCCACAAAACCGCACGCCTGCTGGCAAATGCATTAGGCATTAATCAAGACGAATATGTCATCGCGTTCCAGTCCAGATTTGGTAAGCAAGAGTGGCTAAAACCATACCTAGCCAACATATTAGAATCTTTAGGCAAAGCCAAGGTCAATCGTATTGACGTTATCTGCCCGGGCTTTTCCAGTGACTGCTTAGAAACGCTGGAAGAAATAGCGATGGAAGGCAAGCATATATTCCAAAGTAACGGCGGCGGCGAATTTCACTATATCCCGGCTCTTAACGAAAGTGAGGCATGGATACACGCCATGACCGCAATCGCGCTGGAAAACCTGCACGGTTGGATCAGCACCGATTGGGATGCGGACGCGGCTAAAAAAGAAGCAGAAATGACAAAATTAAGGGCGCAAGGTTTAGCCAACAATTAATAAGCGTTATACTGGACGCTTTACAACTTCAAAAACGCTGCTTATTTTTGTGGCGTAATAATGATTTAGGTACTGAGCAATGATCGTAATTACTGGCGGCGCTGGCATGATAGGCTCTATCATCGCATGGCATCTAAATACCAAGCTTCAGCGTGATGATTTAGTCATCGTAGACCGCATCACACACGAAGAACAATGGCAAAATCTGGCGCATCGCCACTATGCACATTATCTTGATAAAGACCAACTCATGTCCTGGCTGGAAGGCCGCACGGACATTGAAGCCGTTATTCACATGGGCGCGATTAGCGCGACTACTGAGCGCGACTTTAACAAGCTGGTCGAAACCAACATCCAGTACTCCCAAAATTTATGGACATGGTGTGCCAACCAGCAAGTGCCGTTCTTCTATGCAAGCTCTGCCGCAACTTACGGCGATGGCAACCTGGGCTATGACGATGCAAGCATAGAGAACCTGCGACCACTCAACGGTTACGGCTATTCAAAACACTTTTTTGACCAGTGGGCATTACGCCAAGTCAGCAAAAACTTACCTACACCGCCATCTTGGGCGGGCTTTAAATTCTTTAATGTGTATGGTCCAAACGAATACCATAAAGAGCGTATGGCAAGCGTTGCATTTCATACGTTTAACCAGTTCAGTACAACTGGCACCATGAAGCTATTTAAGGGCACCAAGGCTGGTGTAGAAGACGGCATGCAAATGCGTGATTTTGTCTATGTCAAAGATGCTGCCGCGGTAGTGAATCACTTTGTGACGTCGGCCATCGCTAAAAAAGGCGTGCCTAATGGCATTTATAACATCGGCACAGGTCACGCTAGAAGCTTTAAAGATTTAGCCACCAGTGTGATGCAAGGCATGCAGCGTGAGCCGCACATTACCTATGTGGATATGCCGCAGGACTTACAGGGTAAATACCAATACTTTACCGAGGCCACAATGCAGAAGTTAGCCAGCACTGGCTACACCCAACCTTTCCACAGCCTTGAGGATGGTGTGCGCGACTACGTACAGAACTACTTAATGCAAGAGGATAAATACTGCTAATGAAGTATGTTAACTACCTAAAAGACGAACATGCGGCCCATATGGCGATGTTTAATGCAATGGAGCCACTGTTTCCGCTTATCAGCGATGTAGGGATTGCCATGCAAAACACCATTAAAAATGGTGGCAAAATCTTACTGATGGGCAATGGCGGCAGCGCAGCAGATAGCCAGCATATTGCAGCCGAAATTGTGGGCAGATTTAAAAAAGAACGTAAAGGCATGCCGGCAATCGCGCTCACCACGGACACTTCCATCCTCACCTCTGTCGGTAACGACTACGGCTACCACTATATTTTTGCGCGCCAGATTGAAGCATTATGCCGCCCGGAAGACCTGGTAATCGGGCTTACCACTAGCGGCAATAGCGCCAATATAGTGAGCGCAATCGAGGCCGCCAACGCGATTGGAGCTACCACGGTAGGTTTAACCGGCGGCACAGGCGGTAAACTAAATGAGCTATGTACTTACAATATAGTGATTCCATCCAGCGTGACCGCGCGGATTCAAGAGGCGCATATTTTTGTCGGGCACTCTCTCTGCGAAATTCTAGAGTCTGCTTAAAGCAATGGATTGAGACTAGTGCGCTCAATCCATGATGCCTGCACATCCAACGCTGATTTTCATCGGCATGACAAAATGCATATCATATTCTTAGATGTATAATCTCCTCCACCATGACCCAGCAAAAACTCCTAGACACAGTTAAACATTTTGGCAACTTCACTCAACACGCACTCGTGATTGGTGATGTCATGCTCGATCGATATTTAATGGGCGAAGTGAACCGTATCTCTCCAGAGGCACCCGTACCTGTAGTATTAATCAAATCTCAACAGGACAGAGCTGGCGGTGCGGCAAACGTTGCAGCCAATTTATCATTACTTGGCATCAACACACACGTTATTGGCTGTGTAGGCACCGATATCGAAGCCGACATTCTGCTTAACTTAATGACAGCAACCAATATCAATGTTGAACATATGATTCGCTCTAAGCAGCGCCCCACCGTGGCCAAAACCCGCATTTTAGGCGGGCATCAGCAAATGATGCGGCTAGACCAAGAAGACAACACAACTTTCAGCGCAGAAGAAAATACTCAGCTATTAAACGCAATTAATGCTGAAATCGCACGCAAACCTGCCGTGGTTATTTTATCTGACTACGCAAAAGGCTTATTAAGTGCAGATATCTGCCAGCAGCTCATTTCGCAATGTCATGCACACGACATCACCGTGCTGGTTGACCCCAAAGGCCATGATTACTCTAAATACCAAGGTGCCACCGCACTCACCCCTAACAAAAAAGAAACTGCAGAAGCTTGCGGCACATCTATCCATGATGCCAGCCTGATTGAGAAAGCCACCGCGCTTAAAAACACGCTGAACCTAGAGTTCCTGGTGGTCACCCGCGGCGAAGAAGGCATTTCCCTGATTGATGCAGATAGCCACTTATTGCCGGCTACAGCCAAACAAGTGTTTGATGTATCAGGCGCAGGCGACACAGTGATTGCCACGCTGGCTGCCGGATTAATCCACGAGCTCAGCCCATTAGAGGCACTACAGCTTGCCAATATTGCAGCAGGCGTAGTGGTTGGAAAAGTAGGTACAGTGCCGATTAACCGTGATGAATTAATTGAGGCTTTAGCAAGCGAGCAATCCTCAGAGCAGGCACATAAAGTATGTGATTTAGCTCAGCTCATGCAAAAAGTAGAGGCCTGGAAAAAAGCCGCGCAAAAAATTGTGTTCACTAACGGCTGCTTTGATTTACTGCATGCTGGCCATGTGACGTATTTAGAAGCTGCAAAAAAACGTGGGGACAAACTGATTTTAGGTTTAAATACCGATCGCTCAGTCAGTGCGCTGAAAGGGCCAACCCGCCCAGTAGTGCATGAAAATGATCGTGCACGCGTGCTTGCTGCATTGGAATCCGTAGACGCCGTTATTTTGTTTGATGAAGACACACCCTTGAATTTAATTAACACGGTGAAACCGGATGTGATTGCCAAGGGCAGCGACTATACTGCAGACCAAGTAGTGGGCGGCAAAGAGGTAGAGTCATGGGGTGGTGAAATTGCGTTAATTGATTTAGTGGCAGGACGCAGCACCAGTAACATCATCAAAAAACTTGAGAGTTAATACTGTACTAAAAATGTCTGCTGAAAAAATCTTGATTCTCGGCCCATCTTGGGTGGGCGATATGGTGCTTGCACACAGCCTGTTCCAAACGCTCAAAACACAACGCCCCAATGCGATCATTGATGTGGCGGCGCCAGCATGGACATTACCGTTAATCGCACGCATGCCTGAAATTAACCGCGGCATTGCATTACCATTCAAACATGGTCAGCTAGCCCTGTTAGACCGTATAAAGTTTGGCCTATCTCTTAAAAAACAAGGTTATACGCAATCCATCACCTTGGTGAACTCGCTGAAATCAGCTATTTTACCTTTGGCTGCGGGCATTCCGCAGCGCACCGGCTTTTTGGGCGAGTGCCGCTACGGCTTGCTCAATGATATCCGCCCATTAGATAAAGCCAAGCTACCACGCACCGTGGATAGGTTTGTGACTTTAGGTACAGATAAAAATCAATCGCAGGTACAAAACAACACCAGCATTCCTAACCCGCGTCTGATTGCCGACCGCAACAATGCGCTGCAAGCCTTGTCCAATTTAGGACAGAATGCACCTACTACAAAAGTGTTGGGGCTATGCCCAGGTGCGGAATACGGCGAGGCCAAACGCTGGCCAGCCGAGTATTATGCAGAGGTCGCCAATGCGGCATTAAGCCACGGTTGGCAAGTGTGGCTGTTTGGCTCAGACAAAGACCTGCCTGTGACTCAAGAAATCAATCGGCTTGCAAACAACCGCTGCCTAGATTTCGGCGGTAAAACAAAACTAGGTGACGCCATTGATTTAATGTCGCTGTGCGACACGGTAATCAGCAATGACTCAGGTTTAATGCACGTTGCCGCAGCGCTAGATAAAAAAGTGATTGCGATTTATGGCTCAAGTGACCCGCACCATACCCCGCCTATGCATCCAGATGCAGTCGTTGCATACTTGGGGTTAAGCTGCAGCCCTTGCTTTAAACGCGTATGCCCATTAACTGAGCCGGATGCACAGCTTGCCTGTTTAAAACGGCTCACACCGCAATCCATTATTCAAGATATTAAGTTTTTAGCTTAGCCAGATGCAAAAGATTACAGCTTACATTCAACAATTAAGTGATAAAAAATTCATTTTATTGATGTCGTTATTAGCGGTCATCACGGCTTGGCGCATTCTGTATATTCAGCATGGCTGGATTAACGTAGATTCTTTGCTTTATTTTGAGTCTGCCAGATTATTTGCCATCGGGGAGTTTAAACAAGGGATTGCGGTATTTAACTGGCCCTTATATTCGCTGCTAATTAGTGCAGTGCATCGCATCACGGGGCTAAGCATCCATACCTCGGCGCAAGTGCTGGATATTGTGTTTTTTACGATTAGCACTTTTAGTTTTAGCTATCTGATTAAGCTCGCTGGCGGCAATAAGCTCACCATCGCTTGCGGCGTATTTCTGCTATTAAGCACACCTTATATCGTTGGCGATGTGCTGCCCATGCTGCTGCGTGACCAAGGCTTCTGGGCGGCTTTCTTAAGCAGTTTGGTATTTTTTGTGCAGTATTATCGTACGCAAAAAATCAGCGACGCCCTGTTCTGGCAAGTATCAACTATCGTTGCGATGCTGTTCAGAATCGAAGGCATTACCTTCCTAATCGGCCTACCGTTCATCTTATGGCTACGCCATGACCTAAGTTTCAAACAAAAACTCAGCCAGTTTTTGTTAATTAACAGCCTATCCATACTAGCAGCGCTATGTATGTTAGCAATGTTACTGTTCTCGCCTGCAGTCACCCTTAGTGACTTTGGCCGCATAAAAGAGGTTATTTCTCTGGCATCGGATGTTTCTCATGCATTTAACGTCAAAGCAACGATGATGGGGAGCGTGCTTGGGGGGTATTTTGAAGATTATGGCCTTATCGCCTTGGTAGCGGGCCTAATCAGCATTTTGCTATTAAAACTTGCCAGTATCATTAGCTGGCCAGTGATTGCACTTTATGCGCTTAATCGCAAGGCACTCAATCACACGCAGCAAACCTCACTGGCACTCCCGCTACAAGCCGATACGCGTATTATTTTTTACAGTGTTAGCGCGATTAGCATTATCAACGCCAGTGCCAGCATGGCTAGAGTGTTCGTATTGTCTAATAGGTATATCGTTACCATAGGATTTATCGCACTTATTTTTGCAGCGTTTTGCCTAGCATCACTCATTAACAAGTTGCGTACTAACACATTTAATCGCCCATGGCACAAATGGCTCACCATAGGCTTAATCGTTATTTTTAGTGCATCCTATATCAAGAACACCCTGCCTAAAAAAGCAGGCTACACTTTTGAGCAAGATGCGGTTGCTTACGTAAAGCAAAAAAACATTACAAACGATAGAATATTCTTTGTGACTGATAAAACTGTGTTTTATGCAGGCGCCCGTTTTAATGGCCGACACTCAGACCACTGGAAACTAACGCTAAATGCCATCAAAGACGGCTCTATCTATCATTATGATTATTTAATGCTTTACGCTGAGGCGGATGCAAATGCCGCTGAGCAACAAAAGGTAATCCGCGAGCAATTAAGCCAGTATCGATTGGAAAAAGAGTTTTACGGCGTTAATCAAAAAAAGAAGATTATGCTTTATGTTAAGCAGTAACAGGCATTCAAGACAATGAACAAGCTCACATCTATTTTTCGTCGTTTGCGCTTAGGTGAAAAATTCAAACACCAGTATAGCTGCCACCCTGATTTTGATATTAAGCGTGATGCAGACCGCTGTACCATTGTATGGAAAGGCAAAGCAATTGCCGACGTTGCGTTTGCACATACCTTAAGCCATCAATACACAGGCGCGTGCTTTACTGTGGCCACCGGCCCTTCTTTAGCTGAAGTCGACCTCAAACAACTCGCGGCTTTTGACACGATTAGCCTGAATTGCGCCATTAAAAAATTTAACGATGCCGGCTTAAAACCAACGCACTGCATTGTGGTGGATCGCCGAGTCTTTGAAAACCAATGGGCATGCATTAGAGACTCTATCCTGTCTGGCGCAAACTGCTTTTTCTCATACGTGGGTTTATCCAGAATATGTGAGCGAGAACCAGAACTACTCCAGCACGGCAACATTTTCCTCATCGAATCCATCTCCAGAAAGTTTGGCGTACCTCGTATCAGCAAAAGCGATTTACTGAAAGAAGCTGCAAACGATGCTGAAGTATTTTTAGATGCAAAGTTTCCAGAACTATGTAGGTCGGTTGGCTTTAGTGCCAACCTGAAAAAAGGCTTATTTTCAGGCAAAACGGTCGCCACCTGGGCAACACAGCTAGCGCCAGCATTGGGGTATCAGCAGAATTTCATTGTCGGCATGGATTTAGGTGGCACAGGTAAAAAGCACTTTTACGCTGACGGCAATAATGCACCACCTGACTTTATGCGCGACTACGAGCCCTATATCCGCGTTTGCTTTGAGCAAGCCAAGCGTGCAAGCTCGGCGATTGGATTTGAGGTTTATAATCTGTCAAAAGATAGTACACTACCACATGAGATTATTCCGAAAATTAGTATGCAACAAGCACTAGATCTGGCTACAGTACATCATCAAAAATAACTATTAAATTGCATCAGCACACAATATGAAAATTATCATTCCGCTACAAACCTGCTCTACACGTATTCCGTTAAAAAACATTCGTCCTTTTTATAACGACGATTCTTTGTTTGATATTAAGGCAAAGCAGATTTTAGAGTTTGAATCAGCAGACAATGTCTATGTGTCTTCAGAAGATGAAGAAAAAGTGCGCCCGTTATGCGAAAAATACGGCTTTCACTTTATGCTGAGAGACCAGTCTTTAACCGGCAACAAAATCTACCAGCCGGACTTGGTTAAAGCACTTACCGAGCCATTGCCGGGCGATGATGACATCATGTGGATACAAGTCACATCACCGCTATTTAACCAGTTTAAAGAAGCGCTGGCAGAGTGGAAAAAGGTACGTGATGACTATGATTCATTAGTGGCAGTCAAACCGTTTAAAGGCCATTTGCTCGATGACAAAGGCAACCCGGTCAACTATAGCTTTGGCTACTGGCATAAAGTATCGCAAGACCTACCTAAGCTTTACTCTGTATTGTGGAGCTTGTTTATTTTAAAACGCACTACGGTTAACCGCTTTAATTACCATATAGGCGTCAATCCTTATCTATTTGCCTCAGACAATATGGTGGTTGATATTGATTACCATGAGGACTTTGAGCTTGCGCGCCATATCTATACCAAGATTCATGGCAATAACGACTAACCGCCATTAGCCGCACTAGTCAACAAGCTAACAAGCCACCTCAAGAAGCTGAATATGAACTTACCTTTCTTTCAATACATTTGCTGTATTAACCTAGACTCTCGTCCTGACCGCTGGGATGGCATGCAAGCCCAGTTTAACAAAGTGAACATCGTGGATGCACAAAGATTTTCTGCGGTGTCATTTGAAAAGCTGCAAGACAACCCGCCCCCAGCAAGCTTTAAGGCCAAAATTATGGCCGCATTGCAGCGTAAAAATGAAGCGCAAAATGCCGAGCATCAAATTAAAGCGATGTGGGGCTGCTTATCCAGCCATGTGGCTGTGATTAAGCATGCAAAAGCCCAAAACTGGCCGTATGTGCTGATTTTGGAAGATGACTGTGAATTTGAGCCTTACACCAATACCGTGATGCAACGCGTTATGCAGCAGGTAGGTGACCTGGATTGGGATATGCTTTACTTAGGTGGCAATCAAAAGAAATATGGCCTACGTCAGCGTAAAAGCAAAAACTTAGTCGCCGTAACCGGCATCACCTTGACCCACGCCTATATGGTAAGAGCCAGCATATACGACAAAATCATCAATGAGGCACCGCAGGCGAGCATGACCATCGATGACTTCTACGCCAAACAGCTACAGAATCATGTAAAAACCTTGTTGGTAGAGCCACCGGTTGCATACCAAGCACCGGATGAAGTCAGCGACATTAGCCAAGTGGCCAGAAGAAAAAAATACAACTGGAAGAGCCTACTCAGGCGCAGCAAACGTTGGCTAGCCAACGTTAGATATGGCACATTGGCCAGCTAGCTTGGCTAAAGCCTAAATAACAATTTAGAATACTTTGCTTACATAAGATGAAGATACTGTTAGTCGGCGGTGCAGGTTATATTGGTTCGCACATGTTAAAAATGCTGCTGGCTGAAGGCCATCAAGTCATTACTTTTGACAACCTCTCCAGCGGCCATCGCGATGCGGTACTTGGAGGTGAGTTTATACAAGGCGACTTGGCCGACTCTGCTGCTTTAGACCAAGTATTTAGCCAACACCAGCCAGAAGCAATAATGCATTTTGCCTCATACATTCAAGTAGGCGAGTCGGTCAAGCGGCCGGACATTTACTACCAGAACAATGTCGCTAATACGCTTAACCTGCTCAACGCGATGTTGAAGCATGATGTCAAGAAATTCATCTTTTCATCCACCGCAGCAATCTTTGGCGAGCCTAATGCTGTACCCATAGACGAACTGCACCCTAAGCAACCTGTTAACCCTTACGGCAAGTCCAAATGGATTATAGAGCAGGTATTAGCCGATTATGACTTAGCTTTTGGCTTAAAGTCGATCTGCCTGCGTTATTTCAATGCTGCTGGCGCAGATCCAGAAGGTCAACTTGGCGAACGCCATGACCCCGAAACGCATCTCATCCCCTTGTTACTACAGGTAGCCTCAGGCCGTAAACCTGATATACATGTATTTGGCAGGGATTATGATACAGAGGACGGTACTTGTATTCGAGATTACATACACGTGGTGGATTTATGCAAAGCTCATTTACTGGCCTTACAGTATTTAGAAAAACAACAGCAAAGCAACCAGTTTAATCTAGGCAATGGCAAAGGTTTTTCGGTACAAGAGGTGATTAACACCGTACAGCAAGTTACCGGAAAGCCTATCCACATCATCAATAGCGCGCGCCGTCATGGTGACCCTGCACGACTGATTGCTAACGCTACGCGCGCACAACGCGAGCTAGGGTGGAACCCTAGCCTTTCTAGCCTAGAAACGATAGTGCAGCACGCATGGCGTTGGGAGCAACAAGTTACTTGTACAACTCCTTAATGGCGTTTAGGGCAAGAATCTGATGTTCTGCACAATAACGCTGCCAGTCAGCCACTTCGGTCCAAGCACTTAAAAATACAAAATCCAAGCCAGCACGTGTGGCTGCTTCAAAGTCATATTTACTATCCCCAATAAATAATGCGGGGAACTGTAAGTTACCATTTTCTTTTTCGCGTGCGAGCACGGTGTCTTTATTATCCGGGCTACCAAATAAGCCACCATCAAAATATTTGGCTAAATCGCGCTTGGCAAATAAAGTGCGTATCTCCTGTTGGTCACCGCCAGACAGTATCATCCAGTTAGCAGTTGAGGCTGCACGCAGCTCTGGCAAACCCTCAGCAACAGCACACTCCATCAACACCACTTCAAGCTCACGTGCAAACTCATCTAACAAGACCTGCACTGCCTTTTGCGTTGCTGGCTGATGCAACACCTCACGTAAGTACCAATCAAACTTATGATAACGCGAAATGCCACCTAGCCTTACGTGGTAATCAACCAGTGCCTGCGCTTGCGCATCGGTTGCTCCCAAGCTTTTAGCGGTACGGAAGTAGGCTTCGGTTTTAACCAGGTTGGAGTCAAGTACGACACCATCACAGTCAAATACGATGGATTTATATTTATTAATATCTAGCTGCACACTTTAAGTCCCAATAAAAAAGGGCTTTGCACTAAAACTTAGTACAAAGCCCGATGATAGCTTGCTGATATTAAACTTGAGTGAAACTCACTCACCAGCTCACAGCATTCAGTTAAGCGGCTTTAATTGCACTCGCTTCTTTAGCCAATTTAGTAATATGCGCCCAATCGCCACGTGCTACTGCATCAGCTGGTGTTAACCATGTACCACCGCAAACTACTACGTTAGGCAGTGCCAAGAACTGTGGTGCGCTTTCAACTGTTACGCCGCCAGTAGGGCAGAATTTCACATCACCGAATGGACCAGCAAAACCTTTTAATAGGTTGATGCCACCCACAGCAACCGCTGGGAATAGTTTTAAGAAGTAGTAATCATCAGCATTTGCCATCATGATTTCAGAGCCAGTAGAAACGCCTGGCAACAACGGCAAACCAATTTTACGTGCATATTGACCTAACTCGCTGGTGTAGCCTGGGCTAACTGCAAACTGACAGCCAGCATCTTTAGAAGCTTGCGCATCTTTAAGGTTACGCACTGTACCTGAACCTAAAATTGCATCTGGCACGTGTTTAGCAATTTGTTCCATACCGGCTAATGCACATGATGTACGCAATGTTACTTCTAACACCTTGATACCACCTTCAAGTAGCGCTTCTGCCATTGGCACAGCATCTTCTACTCGGTTAATCACAATCACTGGAATCACTGGACCGTGATTAGCTAAATCTAATGTACTCATTTTTTCTACCTATGATATTAATCTATTCGATAGGACTCATGCTTACGCATGAGCCCTGTGTTTAAAATTTCCCGCAACTGGAAAGCGTTTCAAAATTAATTTAGGCAAGGCACTTGAGCGCAGACAGTACGAATAGTACGGCAAGCGAAAGTAACGCCGCATAAATTATATTTTCAAACGGTTACAACCAGGTTACTGCGCCTTCTTCAGCTGACAATACATTTTTACGCATACCACCAAATAACTCACGGCCAAAACCATGTGAATTGCTATGGCGTTTGCTATCAGAAAGCTCGGCAACTTCACGCTCTGCCCACTCATCTTCATCTACCAGTACGTTCACCATACCTACCGTTGCATTCAAGCGAATAATGTCGCCATCACGCACTTTAGCTAATGGACCACCCGCTGAAGCTTCTGGGCTTAAATGGATAGCAGCAGGAATCTTGCCTGATGCACCACTCATACGGCCATCGGTCACAATCGCAACTTTAAAGCCTTTATTTTGCAGCACAGCCATTGGCGGTGTTAATTTATGCAGTTCTGGCATACCGTTGGCTTTAGGACCTTGGAAACGCACCACAGCTACAAAGTCTTTTTCTAACTCACCACGGTCAAATGCAGCCAATAACTCTTCTTGTGCATCAAACACAATTGCTGGTGCTTCAATAATGTGACGATCTTCAGGCACTGCTGAAATCTTAATCACGCTACGACCCAAGTTACCTTTAAGTAAACGTAAGCCACCTGATTCGTTGAATGGGAATGCCGCTGTACGCACGATGGTTTCATCACTGCTTTCTTTTGGCAGATCTTTCCATACCACTTTATTTTCTTCTTTAACTGGTAACTTGCCGTATTCACGTAAGCCACCATGCGCTACTGTCAGCACATCAGGGAACATGTAACCAGCATCAATCAACTCACGAATCACAAATGCAGGGCCGCCAGCAGATTGGAACTCATTCACGTCAGCTTTACCGTTAGGGTAAACACTTGCCAACAATGGTGTTGTTTTCGCTAAATGGTAGAAATCTGTCCAGTCAATGATAATGCCTGCAGCACGTGCAATCGCCACCCAGTGAATCAAGTGGTTGGTTGAGCCGCCAGTTGCCAACAAGGCAACCATCGCATTCACAATCACGTGCTCATCAACCATACGGCCAATCGGCGTAAAGTTTTTAGCTTTGACGTTATTTAGCACCATTCTTACAGACTCACGCGTTAATAGTTCGCGTAAACCTTCGTGCGGATGCACAAATGCAGCGCCTGGTACATGTAAGCCCATGGCTTCCATCAACATTTGGTTACTGTTAGCAGTACCGTAGAACGTACAGGTACCAGCACCGTGATATGCAGCAGACTCAGAAGCGAGCAACTCTTCGCGCCCTACTTTACCTTGCGCATATTGTTCACGCACTTTAGATTTAGTGGTGTTATCGATACCAGTGCTCATTGGGCCAGCCGGTACAAATACACATGGTAAATGACCGAACTGTAAAGCACCGATTAACAGGCCCGGTACGATTTTATCGCACACGCCTAGTAGCAATGCTGCGTCGAACACATCATGTGAAAGCGCGACAGCGGTACTCATAGCAATGGTATCGCGGCTAAATAGCGACAACTCCATGCCTGGCTCACCTTGTGTGATGCCATCACACATTGCAGGCACACCGCCCGCTACTTGAACAGTAGCACCATACTTATGGGCTTCGTCACGAATAATATCTGGGTAGTTTACATACGGCTGATGCGCTGAAAGCATTTCATTGTATGCGGTCACAATACCAATATTAGGCGCTTTTTCTACAACTACACGTAACTTATCATTAGCTGGCATCGCAGCAAAGGCATGCGCAACATTGGCGCAACCCAATCGATCAGCACCGCGTGGTCGATTGACAATATCATCTAAACGATTCAAATAGGCAGCACGCGTTGGGCGGCTTTTCTCAATAATACGTTCAGTAACTTCTATATGGGACTGTTTCATA
>Ga0208269_100172_pt1 | contig 44211 bp, 28 predicted proteins | sample LakWasMe88_LOW11_2_FD_183912 | JGI IMG/M metagenome (GOLD analysis project Ga0208269, IMG submission 183912) | Freshwater sediment methanotrophic microbial communities from Lake Washington under simulated oxygen tension - Sediment Metagenome... | ecosystem: Environmental > Aquatic > Freshwater >...
GCTCCACCGCCTCGGCATCGCGCAGCGAGGTCAGCAGGGCGTGGGTGTGGCGACGCGGCTCGGGGCCTTCGTCCCAGGGGGCCCAGCTGGCATGGCGGTTGTTCTCCCACACATGCGGAACCGGGCGGCCCTGGTAGAGCCAGGCCCAGCCTTCGCGGCCCAGGGCGGGGTCACAGGCGTTCTGGGCGCAGTTCACCACGGCCGAGGGCACATAGCCGACCACGGCCGACACCAGATCCGGGAACATCGACCCCAGCAGCAGCACCAGTTCACCGCCGCGCGACTGGCCGCTCAGCGCCACAAAGCCGTGGGCGGGCTGCAGGGTGCGGTGCACCCAGTGCAGGGCGGTCTCGAAGTACTCCAGCGGCGTGTTCGAGATGTAGTCCGACAGGCCCGGCGCCTTGAAGTAGCCCAGCGCCAGGGCGGTGTAGCCGCGTGAGGCGTACAGCGCACCCCGGGCTTCGTTGATGCCGCCGCCCGAGCCGTTGAGCACCAGCACCGCCGGGTGGGGCCCGGGGCCGGCCGGCGTCCACAGGCTGCCCACCAGGCCTTGCTCGCGGATCTCGCGGCGTTGCACGCCGGGGGCCGCCAGTTGCTGCACCAGCGGGGCGCTGGTGTCCGCTTGATCCCCGCGCAGCAGGGTGATGCGGGTGTGCAGCGCGGCCCCAGGCTCGGCGCCAAACACCTCGCGCGAGGCACCGGGCTGCTCGGGCGCCTGGGCCCAGATCAGGCCCATGGCATCCACGCCTTCGTAGGCCGACCCCGGCAAAGGGGCATCGCGGCCCAGGTCGACCTGGCCGGCGGCATCGGCCTGGTAACGGGCCGTGGCCACCCAGGCCACGCCGGGCCCGCGCACGGTGCGGCTTTGCAGCGTGATGGCTTCGCCGGGCCGCAGGCCCTGCACCTGGATCTGGCGCGGCACGTCGATCAGCGCCTCGGCCGGGCTGATGTGGAGGCGGGCGGGGGCGCTCATGGCTTACTTGCCCACGCGGCTGACCTGCATGGCGGTGGTGCGGTCGCTCAGCAGCGGCACCACCTTCAGGCCCTTCTTGGCGGCCCAGATGTTCTGGTAGTGGAACAGCGGAATGGCGCCCACATCGTCGGTCACCAGCTTGGCCGAGTGGCGCAGGATGGCTTCGCGGCGCCGGGCGTCGAACTCGACCGTGGCGGCGTCGAGCGACTTGTCGACCGATTCATTGCTGTAACGGCCCCAGTTCGAGGCGCCGCGGCCGCGCTTGGGGTCCGCACTGGCAAAGGCGTTCAGCAGGCCGTAGCTGGCTTCGCCGGTGCCGTTGCCCCAGGCCAGCAAGCTCACCGCGTACTCGTTCTTGTTGGCCTTGCCGGCGTACACCGACCAGGGCACCACCTCGACCTTGGTCTTGACGCCGATGCGGCTCCAGAACTGGGCCACCGCCTGGGCGGTCTCGGGGCCTTGCGGGTAGCGGTCGCCAGGCACGTGGATGCTGATCTGGAAGCCCTGCGGAAAGCCGGCCGCTGCCAGCAGCTTCTTGGCCTGCTCGGGGTCGTTGGCGATCTCGGGAATGTCGGGGTTGAAGCCGAAGCTGCCCTTGGGCATCCACTGGTTGGCCACCGTCACCGTGCCTTGCAGGATGCGGTCGGCAATCGCCTTGCGGTTGATGGCCAGCGACAGGGCCTGCCGCACCTGCACGTCCAGCAGCGGGTTCTGTGCCAGCGGCTTGCCGGCGTTGTCGGTGATGAACTCATTGGGCCCGGCGCGGAAGCTGGGCTGCACCAGCAGCACGCGCAGGCCCGGGTAGGTGTACACGCTGAAGGCCGGGTTCTTGCGCAGCTTCTCGACATCGGTGACCGCCACCTTGTCGATCACGTCCACATCGCCGGCCAGCAGGGCGGCTGTGCGGGCCGCACCGTTGTTGATGAAGCGGTAGTTCACCTTCTCCCACTCGGGCTTGGGGCCCCAGTAGCTGGGGCTGCGCTCGAACACCGTGCGGTCGCCCGGCACGTGCGAGATCCATTTGTACGGCCCCGTGCCCACCATGGCGCGGCCGGCGTTGTAGTCCTCGGTCTTGGATTTTTCGCCCACGTGCTTGCTCACGATGTAGACCGAGGCGATCTCCAGCGGCAGCATGGGGTTGGGGGTGGTGGTTTTGATGACCACGGTGTGGGCATCGCGCGCCGTGGCCGATTCAACCGAGCGCAGCGCCCCGGTGTACGAGGCCACGCTGCCCGGCACGTTGCGAGCGCGCTGGAACGAGAACACGATGTCGTCGGCCGTGAAGGGCGTGCCGTCCTGCCACTTGATGTCGGTGCGCAGCTTGAACTCCCAGGTGCGCTCGTCCAGGCTCTTCCAGCTGCTGGCCAGGGCCGGCTCCAGCTTGCCGCCATCACGCGAGTTGATGATCGAATCCCAGAAGTGCAGGGCCAGCGAACGGTCGCCCGCGTGGTTGTTGAGCTGCGGGTCCAGCGAGGACAACGGGTCGGCATAGCCGATCGACAGGGTTTGCGCGCCGGCCAGATGGCCGGCCAGGCTGGCGGCCAGGGCCAAGGCGGTTAGGGTGGTTTTCATGGGCGTTATTCCGGGTGGGGTGGGTGGTTCAGAGCGTGTCGTGCAGGTGGCAGGCCACCTCATGGCGCACCGCAATGCCCCGCAGCGTGGGTGCTTCGGTGCGGCAGCGCTCGGTGGCCTGGGGGCAGCGCGGGTGGAAATGGCAGCCCGGCGGCGGTGCCAGCGGGCTGGGGATTTCGCCGGCCAGCGCAGTGAAGCGGGTGCGCCGCTGGGCGATGTCAGGGATCTCAGCCAGCAGGGCCTGGGTGTAGGGGTGGGCCGGCAGGGCAAACAGCTCTTCGGCCGAGGCGGTCTCGACCACCCGGCCCAGGTACATCACCACCACCCGATCGCACAGGTGGTGGATCACGCCCAGATCGTGGCTGATGAACAGGTAGGCCAGGCCCAGTTGGTCGCGCAGGTCCATGAACAGGTTCAGGATCTGGGCCTGGATCGACACATCCAGCGCGGCCACTGCCTCATCGCACACCAGCATCGCCGGCTGCACCGCCAGGGCGCGGGCAATGCCGATGCGCTGGCGCTGACCGCCACTGAACTGGTGCGGGTAGCGGTGGCGCAGGCTGGGGTCAAGACCGGCGCGCTGCAGCTGGGCACACACATAGTCGTCCAGCCCGGCGGCATCGCTCAGGCCGTGGTGGCGCGGGGCCTCGCCCACGATGCGTGATACGCGCAGGCGCGGGTTCAGGCTGGCGTTGGGGTCCTGGAACACCATCTGCACGCGCAGCCGGGCGGCCAGACGCTCGGCCGGGTTCAGGGCCTCCAGCGATTGCCCCAGCACCTGCACCTCACCGGCCGTGGGCCGCAGCAGGCCGGCCGCGATGCGGCCCAGGGTGGATTTGCCGCAGCCCGATTCACCCACCACGCCGACCACTTCGCCGGCCTGCACGCTCAGGCTCACGCCATCGACGGCGCGGGTGATGCGGGGCGGGGCGGGCGGCAGCAGGCGGTCCAGGCCACGCCCCAGCCAGCCGCGCGGGGCGCGCTGGCCGAAGTGCTGGCGGATGTCGCGCAGGGCGACCAGGGGCGGCGGGGTCTCAAGGGGCATGTTGAATGACGGAGTGCTCATGCAGCGACCTCGGCAGAGAGGCTGGCCGCAGGGGCGGCGCCTGGGTGGTGGCAACGCACGGCGTGGTCCGGCGCCTCGGGGCGCGGGAGGCTGATCTCGGGCCGGGCTTGCTGGCAGGTGGCGCTGGCACGGGGGCAGCGCGGGGCAAAGGCGCAGCCGGCGGGCATGTCCAGCAGGCTGGGGGCCATGCCGCTGATCTGGCGCAGGCGTGTGCCGCGCTGGTTGGCGCTGGGCAGGCTGCCGATCAGGCCCTGGGTGTAGGGGTGCTGGGGGTGGTCCAGCACCTGGTCGACCGTGCCGTGCTCCACGATGCGCCCGGCGTACATCACCGCGATCTGGTCGGCCAGGCCGGCCACCACCGACAGGTCGTGGCTGATCCAGATCAGCGCCGTGCCGCGCTCGCGCACCAGGGCCTGCACCTCGGACAGGATTTGCGCCTGCAGCGTCACGTCCAGGGCGGTGGTGGGTTCGTCGGCAATGATCAGGTCGGGCCCGTGCAGCAGCGCGATGGCAATCGCCACCCGCTGCCGCATGCCGCCTGAGAGCTGGTGCGGGTAGGCGTCCAGGCGCTCGTCGGGGCTGGGAATGCCCATGCTCGCCAGGGTGTCGCGCGCCAGTTGCCGGGCCTGGGCCCGGCTCACGCGGCGGTGCGCCTGCACCGCCTCGATCATCTGGGTGGCGATGTCCAGCACCGGGTTCAGCGTGGCCATGGGGTCTTGAAAGATCATGGCCATGCGGTCGCCCTGCAGGCTGCGCCGCTCGCGCGGGCTCAGGGTGCGCAATTCGCGGCCCTGGAACAGCAGTTGCCCGCTTTCCACCCGGCCGGGCGGGTCGATCAGGCCCATGATGGAAAAGCCGGTGACCGACTTGCCCGAGCCCGATTCACCCACCAGGCCCAGCACCTGGCCGCGCCGCAGCGTGAAAGACACACCGTCCACCACCGGCAGCACCCCTTCGCGGGTGTGGAAGCGGGTGTGCAGGTCGCGCACCTCCAGCGTGATGTTGCCGGCGTCTGTCGAAATGTGGGAAGCCATGGCGTTCACTTCATGAGGCGGGGGTTGAGCACATCGCGCAACTGATCCCCCACCAGGTTGATGGCCACGATGGTGGCCAGCAGGGCCAGGCCCGGAAACACGCTGATCCAGTATTCATTGGACAGCAGGTACTGGTAGCCGTTGGAGATCAGCAGCCCCAGCGAGGGCTCGGTGATCGGCACCCCCAGGCCCAGAAAGGACAAGGTGGCCTCCAGCGTGATGGCGCGGGCCACCTGCAGCGCCCCGATCACCAGCAGGGGCGGCAGGCAGTTGGGCAGGATGTGGCCCAGCAGGATGCGCCAGTCGGGCAGGCCCAGGCCGCGCGCCGCTTCCACGTAGTCGCGCCGCGCCTCCACCAGGGCCTGGCCGCGCGCGGTGCGGGCGTAATAGGCCCATTCGAGCAGCACCAGGGTCAGCACCACATTGCCCACGCCCTTGCCGGTCCAGGCCAGGATCATCAAGGCCATCAGCAGGGTGGGGAAGGACAGCAGCAGGTCGACCAGGCGCATGATCAGCGCGTCGATGCGCCCACCCGCGTATGCGGCCAGCAGGCCCATCAGCGTGCCGACCACGGCGGCCACAGCGGCCGAGCCCACGCCCACCAGCAAGCTGATGCGCAGGCCGTAGACGATGGCCGAGTACAGGTCGCGCCCCTGGCCGTCGGTGCCCAGCCAGTAGGTGTACTGGCCGCTGCCCTGCGGGCTGCCCGGGGGCAGGCGCGCGTCCAGCACATCGAGCTGCATCAGGTCGTAGGGGTTCTGCGGCGTGATCCAGGGGGCCACCAGGGCCACCAGCAGCACGGCGACGAGCAACAGCAGGCCGGCCAGGGCCATGCGCGAGCGCGCAAAGTCGGCGGCCATGCGCCACCAGATCGAGTGCTCGCGCAGCGGGCGTGCGGCGGGCTTGGCGGCCGCCTGGGATGGGATGAGGCTCATGCCGCGCCCTCCAGCCGCACGCGCGGGTCCAGCAGCTTGTAGAGCACGTCCACCAGCAGGTTCAGGGTGACGAAGATCAGCACCACCACCATCAGGTAGGCCACCACCACGGGACGGTCCAGCGAGTTGATGCTGTCCAGGATCAGCTTGCCGGCGCCGGGCCAGGCAAAAATGCTTTCGGTGACCACGGCGTAGGCGATGGTCGAGCCCAGCTCCAGGCCCAGCACCGTCACCAGCGGGATCAGGGTGTTGCGCAGCACATGCCAAACCAGCACCCGGGTGGGCGACAGGCCCTTGGCGCGGGCAAATTTCACAAAATCCTGCGGCAGCACCTCGCGCACGCCGGCCCGGGTCAGGCGCAGCACCAGCGAGATCTTGAACAGCGCCAGGTTGACCGCCGGCAGCAACAGGTGCTGCAGCCCGTCCAGGGTGAGCCAGGACCAGGCCACCCCAAGCCACTCGCGGGTGGCCCCGCGGCCGCTGGCCGGCAACCAGCCCAGTTGCACGCTGAACACCATGATCAGCATCAGCGCCACCCAGAAGGCGGGCAGCGAAAAGCCCACGATCGAGCCCGCCATCAAGGCCTTGGAAAGCGGGTGCTCGGGCCACATGCCGGCCACCAGCCCCAGGGGCACACCGATCAGCACCGCCAGCAACAGGGCCGACACCGCCAGCTCCAGGGTGGCGGGCAGGCGTTGCAGGATCAGGTGAAAGGCGTCTTCCTGGTACACAAAACTGCGCCCCAGGCTGCCATGCAGGGCGCCGTCCACAAAGGCCAGGTACTGCCGCCACAGCGGCTGGTCCAGGCCCAGGCGGGCGATGGCCTGCAGGCGTTCCTGCTGGTTCAGGTCGTCGCCGATCAGGATGTCGACCGGGTTGCCCACGGCGTGCAGGCCCACGAACACGATCACCGTCATGGCCAGCACCACCAGGGCGGCCTGGCCGACGCGGCGCAGCAGCCAGCCGCTCATGCCGGGATCGCCGAGGCTGAAGGCGCGCTGGGGGCAGCCGCGCTGTCCACCTCTTCGTAAGGGGGCAGGGCCGGGGCCGGGGTCCATTCCTGGCCGTCCAGCTCGGGGTCGGCATAGGCCTCCATGGTGGCAAAGTGCTGGGCGGCGTCTTCGCTCAGCAGTTGGGCCGCCAGGCCGCGCGCCAGGCGCTGGGCGCCTTCGCTGATCTGCGGGATGTCGCCCGCGCCGGCGCCTTGCGACAGGGCGGCCGCATAGCAGAAGCAGTGCACTCGCTCCAGGCCCGGCAGGCTGCCAGGCGTGCGCTGCTGGAACTCGAACAGCGGGCCGAGGTCGGGCGACTGGTCGAGTTCGCTGTCTTCCTGTCCGGCCGGGGCGGTGAAGCGGTCCTGCCAGGTGCGCACATGGGGCGCCAGGCGGGCGTACTCGGGGCGCAGGCTCCAGTCGGTGCGGAAACCGGTGCTGAAGATCAGCACATCGGCCGCCAATGGGCCCTTGGCCGTGTCCACGCGCAAAGAGCCATCGCTGCGCTGGGTGACGCCGTGGATCGGCGTGCCCAGGTGGAAATGGGCATTGGCATGGCGCGACACCCGCAGGGTGCTGCCGTGCGGCGGGGGCACCTGCTGCACATTGATGTAGTGGCGAAAGCGCCACTTCCACTCGTCTGGCAGGGTCGGGTAGCCATGCACCATGCCCGGGTGGCCGGCGCCCTTGCCCTTGTTGATGCGGGGCAGATCAGCGCGGCGGATCAGCAGGTCCACCCGCTGCGCGCCCGATTCCAGCGCCGTGGCGGCCACGTCCATGGCCGATGAGCCGCCGCCCACCACGGCCACGCGCAGGCCGCGCATGCGCTCGCCGTCCCACACATCAGAGGAATGCACCCAGCGGTCGCGCGGCACCTGGTGGGCCCAGGCCGGCACCCAGGCGCCGCCCAGGCCGTCACGCCCGGTGGCCAGCACCAGGTGGCGGGCCCGCACCGTCAGGGCGCGGGCGGGTGTCTGGCGCTGGTCCTGCAGTTCGATCTGTACCGTGCCATCGGCCTGCGGCAGCACATCGCTCACCCGGTGCTGGTTGAGCACCTCCAGGTCCAGCACCTGGCGGTACCAGCGCAGGTAGTCGGCCCATTGCAGGCGCGGGATCTTGTCCAGCGCGTTCCAGGCGTCCAGCCCGAACTGTGCCTCGAACCAGGCGCGGAAGGTCAGGGCGGGCAGGCCCAGCGCCGGGCCGGTCAGTTCCTTGGGCGAGCGCAGGGTTTCCATGCGCGCCGTGGTGGCCCAGGGGCCTTCGAAGCCGGCCGGTGCCTGGTCGTAGATGCGGTTGCGGATGCCCAGGTGGCGCAGCGAGGCCGACAGGGCCAGGCCCGCCATGCCGCCGCCAATGATGGCCACGTCCAGCACCTCGGGGTCGGCCTGCTGGGGCACCCAGGGCTTGGCCGGCAGGCACAGCCACTGCAGGTCTTGTTTCAGGCGCGCCTCCAGGGCGGCTAGGCCGGTGGGCGAAACGGCGCCGGAACCGGCGGTGGAGGGGGTTGAGGTGCTCATATTTGAAACCTTCTTGTCAAAGTGAAACGGGGGGCGGGCTCAGGCCCTGGCGGGCAGGCCATGGTCAGCATCCAGTAGATGGGCGTGGGCCGAGGGCGGGTGCTCCTGGAAGCCCGGCAACTGCCGGGCCTGCTCCAGCAGCGCCTGCACCAGCGCTTCGGTGCGCTGCTGCTGGGCCGGTGCCACCGGCCGGGTCGGCAGGGTGATCACGCCAAAGTAGAAAGGCACGTCGGTGTCCAAAGGGCGCACGGCCACGCCCGCCGATTGCAGGCCTTGCGGGGTCAGCGGCTCCAGCACGGCCACGCCCAGCCCGGCCTGCACCAGGGCCAGCGCGCTGGCCGAGGCATTGGTTTCGATGAGTGCAGGCTGTTGCGTGGGCCCCAGCGCGTGTTCCAGGCGATGGCGCAGCCGGTAAGGGTTGCCCATGGTGATGAGGCGGCGTTGCCCCAGGGCCTGCAGGGGCACCACCGCGAGGTGGGCCAGTTCATCATCGGCCGGCAACACCGCCACGCAGGGCAGTTGGCCGATCCAGTGCACCTGCAGGCCCCGGTGCTCCAGGGGCAGGCTGCACAGGCCGAGATCGACCTCGCCGCCCAGCACCGCCTGCAGCACCTGCTCGGGCACGGTGGTGCGCAACTGCAGGGGGCTGGGGCCCTGGCCTTGCTCCAGGTGGGCCAGGGCGGGGGGCAGCAGGCCCAGGGCCAGGGCGGAGGTGGCGGCCACTTCCAGGGCCGGCAGCTCGCGGCTGGCGATCTGCCGCGCCCGCTCGCCAACCTGGCGCAGGCCGGCCAGGGCCCGCTCCACATCGCCGCGCAGGCCAAAACCGTGCTCGGTGGGCGTGACGCGGGGGCCATGGCGCTGGAACAGGGGGTGGCCGATTTCGGCCTCCAGCTCCTGGATCAGCCGGGTGACCGCCGGTTGCGAACGCGCCAACAAGCGTGCCGCACCGGTGATGCTGCCGCTGGACATGACGGCCGAAAAGGCCTCGAGGTGGCGAGTTTCCATGCCAAGAATCTACATTGCGCATTAATGCAGGTCAATCATTCAATATTTATATGCTTATGCGCTGAGCGCGCTAGAGATGCCGGTGACCTGTTACAAAGCGCCCTTGGTCGAGGTCTCAGGGGCTTGCCCGGGGTGAAAACGCAGGCCTGTGACCCAAATCACGCGGGCGAGGACGCAAAAATGGGCGCTGCGGCTTGCTGCACCGCGGAACACGGGTGCGCTCGGGTAACATCGTGCCCCGCGGATCATCCGGACCGAAGCCCTGCGGGTTGCTGTCGGTCCCATGCCATCAAGCTGCCTGCGGCGCCCCCGTGGCGACAGGCCGAACAGGGTTTCTCGTGCGTCTCAATTCAATCAAGCTATCAGGGTTCAAGTCGTTCGCCGAACCGACCAACTTCCTGCTGCCGGGGCAGCTGGTGGGGGTGGTGGGCCCGAACGGCTGCGGCAAGTCCAACATCATGGATGCCGTGCGCTGGGTGCTGGGCGAAAGCAAGGCCAGCGAGCTGCGCGGCGAATCGATGCAGGACGTGATCTTCAACGGCACGACCACGCGCAAGCCGGCCAGCCGCTCCAGTGTCGAGCTGGTGTTCGACAACATCGACCACCGCGCCGGCGGCCAGTGGAACCAGTACGAAGAGATTGCCGTCAAGCGGGTGCTGACGCGCGATGGCAACAGCAGCTACTACATCAACAACCAGCCGGTGCGCCGCAAAGACGTGCAGGACGTGTTCCTGGGCACCGGCCTGGGGCCGCGCGCCTACGCCATCATCGGCCAGGGCACGATCAGCCGCATCATCGAATCCAAGCCTGAGGAACTGCGCCTGTTCCTCGAAGAGGCGGCCGGGGTGTCCAAGTACAAGGAACGCCGCCGCGAGACCGAAAACCGCCTGTCTGACACGCGCGAGAACCTGACCCGGGTCGAAGACATCCTGCGCGAGCTCAATGCCAACCTCGACAAGCTTGAAAAGCAGGCCGAGGTGGCGCGCAAATACAACGCGCTGCAGAGCGATGTCACGCTCAAGCAGCACCAGCTGTGGTTTCTGAAGCGGCGCGAAAGCGAGGCCGATCAGGCCAAGGTGCGGGCCGACGCGGCCCAGGCCGTGAACGACCTCGAATCGCGCACCGCCGACCTGCGCCACATCGAAGCCGACTTGGAAACCATCCGCCAGGCCCATTACGCCGCGGGCGACCAGGTCAACCAGGCCCAGGGCGCGCTGTACGAAGCCAGCGCCGAAGTCGGCCGCCTGGAGGCCGAGATCCGCTTCGTGGTGGAAGGCCGCCAGCGGGTGGAGCAGCGCCTGGCCACGCTGCGCGAGCAGATCGGGCAGTGGTCGCTGCGCCGTGAAGACGCCGAAGCCCAGCTGGAAACCCTGGCCGAGGACGACGTCAGCGCCGAAGAAAAGGCCGAACTGCTGGCCGCCCAGGTCGAAGAGCAGGCCATGCGCCTGCCCGAGCTGGAAGACGCCCTGCGCCTGAGCCAGCAGCGCGCCAACGAGCAGCGTGGGCTGGTCAGCCAGGTGCAGCAGCAGATCCAGGTGCTGGCCGCAGAGCAGCGCAGCCTGGATGAGCAAAGCCGCAGCCTGAACCAGCGCCACGACAAGCTCAGCACCGACCGCAAGGCGCTGGCCGCGCCCGATGAGGCCTTGCTGAACAGCCGCCGCGCCGAACTCGAAGAGGCCCAGGCCGTGGCCGAAGAGGCCGAGGCCCGCCTGCACGAGCTGCAGGAAAGCGTGCCCGCCCTCGATGAAGACCGGCGCCACCGCCAGCAGGCCGTGAACAGCGAAAGCGCGCGCCAGGCCGACCTGTCGGCCCGCCTGGAGGCCCTCAAGGCCTTGCAGGAAAAGGTGCGCACCGACGGCAAGCTCAAGCCCTGGCTGGCCAAGCACGGGCTGGACCACCTGCAGGGCCTGTGGAACCGGCTGCACATCGAGGCTGGCTGGGAAAACGCCCTGGAGGCCGCCCTGCGCGAGCGCCTGGGCGCCCTCGAGGTCTCACGCCTGGAGCTGGTGCGCGGCTTTCTGGGCCAGGGCCCGGCCGATGCGCCGCCCACCCGCCTGGCCTTCTTCAGCCCGCCGGCAGCGGCCGTGCCTGCACCCGCCGGTGCCTGGCCCCGTCTGTCGGATCTGCTGCGCCTCAACGATGCCGGCCTGAGCGCCTTGCTGGCCGACTGGCTGCACGGCTGCTACACCGCCCCCAGCCTGGACGAAGCCCTGGCCCAGCGGGCCAGCCTCCAGCCCGGCGAGGTGGTGTACGTGGCCGGTGGCCATGCGGTGTCTGCGCACGGCGTGACCTTCTATGCCCCCGACTCCGAGCAGGCCGGCCTGCTGGCCCGGGCCCAGGAGATCGAAAACCTCGACAAACAACTGCGTGCCCAGGTGTTGCTGGGCGAGGAAGCCCGCAGCGCCCTGGTGCGCGCCGAGGCCGCCTACGCCGATGCCTCGCAACGCCTGGTGGCCGTGCGCCGCGAGGCCGCCGAGGCCCAGGGCCGCCGCCACGAGCTCGAAGTGGAGACCCTGCGCCTGAGCCAACAGGCCGAACAGGCCCGCCAGCGCAGCGAGCAGCTGCAGGCCGATCTGGCCGAGGTGGATGCCGCCCTGGAAGAACTGCAAGAGCGCCGCATCACCGCCGAGGCCCGTTTCGAAGAGCTGGACCTGCAACTGGCCGACACCCAGGAGCGCCATGCCCAGCTTGACGAGCGTGTGATCGAAGCCGAGCGCAAGCTGGCCGAAAGCCGCGAGCAGCAGCGCACCCTGGAGCGCCAGGCGCAAGAAGCCACCTTTGCCCGCCGCTCACTCGAAGCGCGGCGCGGCGAGCTGTCGCGCACCATCGACACCGCCCGCCAGCAGGCCGAAAGCCTGGTGGCCGAGCAGCAGCGGGCCCACGACGAACTGGCCCGCTTGTCCGACGCCGCCGCCCAGGGCGGGCTGCAGGATGCCCTGCACCTCAAGCTGGAGCGCGAAAAGAACCTGGGCGCCCGCCGCAGCGAGTACGACGACCTGACCACCAAGCTGCGCGCCAGTGACGAAATGCGCCAGAAGCTCGAGCGCGAACTCGAGCCGCTGCGCCAACGCATCACCGAGTTCCAGCTCAAGGAGCAGGCCGCACGCCTGGGCTTCGAGCAGTACGAGGGCCTGCTGGCCGATGCCGGGGCCGACCTGACCGCCGTGGCCGCCTCGATCGAGCAGGGCGCCGTGCGCCTGACCGGCCTGCAGTCCGAGATCGACCGGCTGAACCGCGAGATCGCCGCTTTGGGCGCCGTCAACCTGGCCGCGCTCGAAGAGCTGACGGTGGCGCGCGAGCGCAAGACCTTCCTCGATGCCCAGTCGGCCGACCTGACCGAGGCCATGAACACGCTGGAAGACGCGATCCGCAAGATCGACGGCGAAACCCGCGAGTTGCTGGCCGGCACCTTCAACACCGTTAACCAGCATTTCGGGCGCATGTTCCCCGAGCTGTTCGGCGGCGGCAATGCCAAGCTGATGATGACCGGCGAGGAGATCCTCGACTCGGGCGTGCAGGTGCTGGCCCAGCCGCCGGGCAAAAAGAACCAGACCATCCACCTGCTGTCGGGGGGCGAGAAGGCCCTGACGGCCATCGCCCTGGTGTTTGCCATCTTCCAGCTCAACCCCGCGCCGTTCTGCCTGCTCGATGAGGTGGACGCCCCGCTGGACGACGCCAACACCGAGCGCTATGCCAAACTGGTGGCCAGCATGAGCAAGGAAACCCAGTTCCTGTTCATCAGCCACAACAAGATCGCGATGGAAATGGCCGAACAACTGATCGGCGTGACCATGCAGGAGCAGGGCGTCTCGCGCATCGTGGCGGTCGACATGGAGTCGGCCCTCTCGATGGCCGACCACGCCTGACCCCGCCCAGAGACTCAGGAACCCCAAGCAACCATGAGCAATTTGCAAATCAGCCTGGCCATTGCCGGCGGCGCCATCCTGGCGGCGGTGGTGGCCTACAACACCTGGACTTCGCGCAAGAACGAACCGCGCAAGCCCGAGCCCGAACCCGACAGCCAACACCCCGGCACCGACCTGACCGACCCGCTGGCCCGCCGCGAACCCGGCCTGGATGCGGCCCTGGTTGACCCGCTGGAGCCCGCCCAGGCTGGAGACGCCCCGGTCGGCCTCGGCGTGCCGCTGCCCGTGCCCGAGCGCAAGCCCGGCCTGGATTCGCTGATCGACGTGATCGCCCCCATGACACTCGAAGGCGTGGTGTCGGGCGATGCCGCCCTGGCCGCCTCGCCGCACACCCGCCGCGCCGGCAGCAAGCCCTTCGCCATCGAGGGCCTGAACGAGTCCACCCAGCACTGGGAAACCCCCGTGCCCGGCCAGCGCTATGGCGCCTTCCAGGCCGGCGTGCAACTGGCCAACCGCACCGGGGCGCTCAATGAGATTGAGTTCTCAGAGTTCGTGATGAAGGCGCAGGCCTTTGCCGACGCGGTGAACGCCTTGCCCGAGTTCCCCGACATGCTGCACGAGGTGGCCCGCGGGCGCGAACTGGACCAGTTCGCCAGCGACCACGACGCCCAGCTGACCTTCAGCCTGCGCGCCCGCCAGGCCGCCTGGAGCCCCGGCTATGTGCAGCAGAACGCGGCCCGCCTGGGCTTTGTGCCCGGCGTGATTCCGGGGCGCATGGTGCTGCCCTCGACCGTGGCCGGCCTGCCGCCCATGCTGGGCCTGACCTACGACGCCCAGGCCGCCATGGCCGACGACCCCGAACAATCGGCCCTGCGTGACATCTCGCTGCACCTGGACGTGCCCCAGGTGCCACGCAGCGAGCAGCCCTTCCGCCAACTGCGCCAGGTGGCCCAGGCCCTGGCCGAGGCCATGGACGGCGTGGTCACCGACCAGAACGGCAACCTGATCCCCGACCAGGCCATGGACGCCATCGGCGTCGATCTGGAGCAGCTGTACGACGCCCTCGACAGCCGCGACCTGGCCGCCGGCTCGCCCCAGGCGCGGCGTCTTTTCAGCTGAGTCCTTTCAGCTGAGCCGATCAGCCCTGCCGGCGGGCTGTTTCAGGGCCGCATTGATGCAGCTTCTGGCTAGGCCGGCCCGCCGACCTGCCTGATGGCCTGCTCATTGACTTGAAACGCTTTTTCCCGGCGGCCGAGATTGTCGCGTCGCTGTCACGACAATTGACCTGGTCTCATTTCCTGGCCTTGCTCCCCCTCAAAGACCCCCTCCAACGCGATTTCTACGCCCAGATGGCCAGCACCAAACGCTGGAGCGTGCGCACCTTGCGGGGGCGCATCGATTCGATGCTTGATGAGCGCAGGCCTTGCCTCAGCAGCCGGCAGCGCTGATCGAACAGGCGCTGACAAGCCTTCGGCAGGACGAAGGCCCCGCCGCTGGGTTAGGATGATCGGCCGCTTGCGCGATGGCCTGAGCCCTGGCCGGGCAAGCCGGCACCAAGCCCTGAGCCGCCCCCATCTTGTATAGAATTTTTGCCGCATGCGGCCCAGCGTCTGGGCCCGCCGCCGGACGTTTTTCATGACCACCCTTGACCCGAACGGGGCTGCCACGGCGCCCGCGGACGCCGCTACCGTGGCGCAGGCCCAGGCCTTGCGCGAGCAGCTGCACCACCATGCCCACCGCTATTACGTGCTGGATGCACCCGAGATCCCGGATGCCGAGTACGACCGCCTGTTTCGAGCCCTGCAAGCCCTGGAGGCGGCCCACCCCGAGCTGCTGACGCCCGATTCGCCCACCCAACGCGTGGGCGGGCGTGTTTTGGAGGCCTTTGCCAGCGTGCGCCATGCCGTGCCCATGCTCAGCATCCGCACCGAGACCGACACCGAAGCCAGTGGCGCCGAAGCCTTTGACGCGCGCATCCGGCGCGAGCTGGGCCTGGGGGAGGGCGGCGAGCCGGTCGAGTACGTGGCCGAACTCAAGTTCGATGGCCTGGCCATGAACCTGCGCTACGAAGGTGGCGTGCTGGTGCAGGCCGCCACCCGGGGCGATGGCGAGCTGGGTGAAGACGTGACCAGCAACATCCGCACCATTGGCCAGATTCCGCTGCGTCTGCCGGCCAGCGCCCCTGCCGTGCTCGAGGTGCGTGGTGAGGTCTACATGCGGCGCGCCGACTTTGAGCGCCTGAACGAGGCGCAGCGCTCTCGTGGCGACAAGCTGTTCGTCAACCCACGCAATGCCGCGGCCGGGGCTGTGCGCCAACTGGATTCGAACATCGCGGCCCAGCGGCCGCTGAGCTTTTTTGCCTATGGCCTGGGCGAGGTCTCGCCGCCGGAGCAGGGCGGGCCGGCCTGGCAGACCCATTTCGAGATTCTGCAAACCCTGAAATCCTGGGGGTTTCCGGTCGAGGCACTGGACCAGACGGCCCGTGGCGCGGCCGAACTGGTGGCCTACCACCAGAAGATCGGCGCCTTGCGCGACAGCCTGCCCTACGACATCGACGGCGTGGTCTACAAGGTCAACAGCCTGGCCCTGCAGCGCCGACTGGGCTTTGTCACCCGCGAGCCCCGCTGGGCCGTGGCCCACAAGTACCCGGCGCAAGAGCAGCTGACCACCGTGCTGGGCATCGACGTGCAGGTGGGGCGCACGGGGGCCATCACCCCCGTGGCCCGGCTGGAGCCGGTGTTTGTGGGCGGCGTGATGGTGTCCAACGTCACCCTGCACAACCAGGACGAGATCGCCCGCCTGGGCCTGCTGGTGGGCGACACGGTGATCGTGCGCCGGGCCGGTGATGTGATTCCGCAGGTGGTGGCGGTGGTGGCCGAGCGCCGCCCGGCCGAGCTGGATGTGGCCGCCGAGCCGCTGCCCGAACCCTACAAGCGCTTTGTGATGCCCACCCAGTGCCCCGTGTGCGGCTCGCACGTGATGCGCGACGAGGGCGAGGTAGTGGCCCGCTGCACCGGCGGCCTGTTCTGCAAGGCCCAGCGCAAGGAGTCGATCCGCCACTTTGCCAGCCGCCGCGCCATGGACATCGAGGGCCTGGGCGAGCGCCACATCGACAACCTGGTCGAGTACGACCAGATTCACAGCGTGGCCGACCTGTACAGCCTCACGCTGCAGCAGTTTCTCGACGTGAAGCGCCGGGTGGACGAGCGCGACGGCGTGGCAGCCGAGCTGCAAGGCCGTGACGAGGTGCCCACCAAGTGGGCGCAGAACATCCTCGACGGCATTGCCGCCAGCAAGCAGCGCCCGCTGGGCCGCTTTCTGTTTGCCCTGGGCATCCGCCACGTGGGCGAATCCACCGGCAAGACCCTGGCCGACTGGCTGGGGCGTCTGGCCTGGGTGCGGCGCGCGCCCTTGCCCCTGCTGCGGGTGCTGCCCGATGTGGGCGATGTGGTGGCCACCTCGATCTATGAGTTCTTGCAGGAAGACCACAACCGCAAGGTCATCGACACCCTGATCGACCAAGGCGTGGTGCCGCCCGACACCGGCCTGCCCAACCCGGCGCTGGCCGACAAGCTCAGCCTGCCCAGCCTGCTGGGGGCCTTGAAGGTGCCCAAGCTCACGCCCCTGCGCGCTGAGCAGCTGGCCCCGCACCTGCAGGCCCTGAGCGATCTGCTGGATGCCCAGGGCGCCTGGCAGACCGTGGCCGAGCTGCCGGCTGAGGTGCTCAAATCGCTGCAAGCCTTTGTGGCCGAGCCCGGCCAGGCCGAAGTGCTGCAGGCCCTGGACCAGATCCGGGCCGAGCTGCTGGCCGCCTTGCCGGCCCCCAGCAGCGGCCCGCGCTCGTCCTTGGCAGGCAAGACCGTGGTGCTGACCGGCACCTTGCCCACCCTGGGCCGCGACCAGGCCAAGGATTTGCTGGAAGCCGCCGGTGCCAAGGTGACCGGCTCGGTGAGCAAAAAGACCGACTACCTGGTGGCCGGCGCCGAGGCCGGCAGCAAGCTCGACAAGGCCCTGAGCCTGGGCGTGCCGGTGCTCGACGAGGCCGGCATGCTGAGCCTGCTGGCCCAGACCGAGGCGGGGCCGGAGCCCGAGCCATCGGTGACCCCTTCTGTGGCTGATGCTGCATCGACCCCTTCTGCCGAGCCCCCCCAGGGCGAACTGCCCTTCACCCTGACCGGAGACTGAACATGGCGATCCGAGACATCCTGAAAATGGGCGACCCGCGCCTGCTGCGCATCGCCAAGCCCCTGGCCGAGACCGATTTCGACAGCGATGCCCTGCACCTGCTGGTGCGCGACATGTTCGAGACCATGGCCGCCGTCAACGGCGCCGGCCTGGCCGCACCGCAGATCGGGGTGGACCTGCAACTGGTGATCTTCGGCACCGACGCCCCCAACCCGCGCTACCCCGACGCGCCCCCGGTCCCCCGCACCGTGCTGTGCAACCCGGTGCTCACCCCGTTGGGCGACGAAGAAGAGGACGACTGGGAGGGCTGCCTGTCGGTGCCCGGCCTGCGCGGCGTGGTGCCGCGCTACAAGCGCCTGCACTACCGCGGCCTGGACCCCTACGGTGACCCGATCGAGCGCACGGTGGAGGGCTTTCACGCCCGGGTGGTGCAGCACGAGTGCGACCACCTGATCGGCAAGCTCTACCCCATGCGGGTGCGCGATTTCTCGCGCTTCGGCTTCACCGAGGTGCTGTTTCCGGGGCTGGATCCGAAGCAGGATGATTGAGCCCTGCCAACCGGGCCTTCGCCAGGCTGTCATACACCGGCAACTGCGCGTCCCGGTGCAGCAGCGCAGGCAGGGTCAGGCGCTGGAAGGGTTTGCTCGCGTAGCGTGAGGCGCTGCTGTAGAAGCGCTGCTCCAGGTCGAGCCCCATCTGGGCGTAGGCCTCGGCCACCTGCTCGTCGAGCTTGAAGCCGTCGTAGTTGATCACCGCGCCCACCTTGTGACCCAGCGGGGCACACAGGGCGGTCACAGCGCTGCGGATGCGTTCCACATCGGCTTCGGTGCGCACGCTGAGGTGCTGAAAGTTCAGGAACAGCAGGCCTTGTGCGGCGTCGTAGCGGAAGCGGGCCTCGAAGGCCATGTTCAGCAGGCGCTCACGCAGGCCCATGGGCTCGGGGCGGAACAGGGCCGGGTCCATCAGGCGGGGCTGCTCGATCAGGGGGCGAAAGCCCATGTGGGCCACGATGTCGCGCTCAATGTCCACCCCGGGGGCCACTTCCGTGAGGCGCAGGCCCTGTGAGCTCAGCTCGAACACGCAGCGCTCGGTCACATACAGCACGCGCTGGCCCTGCTGGGCGGCGCGTTGGCCGGCAAAGGTGATCTGCTCGACCTGGGGCAGGAACTTGCGCGAGCGGCCTTCCTGCACGATGCGCAGTTGGCCGTCGGACGCGGCCACCTTCAGGCCGCCCGCGGTGAAGGTGCCGGCAAACAGCACGGTGCGGGCGTTCTGCGAGATGTTGATGAAGCCGCCGGCCCCGGCCAGCTTGGGGCCGAAGCGGCTCACGTTGACGTTGCCGGCCGCGTCGCATTCGGCCATGCCCAGGCAGGCCAGGTCCAGGCCGCCGCCGTCGTAGAAGTCGAACTGCTGGTTCTGGTCGATCACGGCCTCGACGTTGAAGCCGGCGCCAAAGTCCAACCCGCCTGCGGGCATGCCCCCCACAATGCCGGGCTCGGCCGTGAGGGTGAACAGGTCGAGCACGCGTTCTTCGTTGGCCACGGCCGACACGCCCTCGGGCATGCCGATGCCGAGGTTGAGCACGCCGTCCAGGGGCAGCTCCAGGGCGCAGCGGCGCGCGATGATCTTGCGCTCATCCAGGGCCATGGGGGTCAGGGTGTCCAGCGGTACCTGCAGCTCGGATGAGAAAGCCGCCGAGTAGCGCGTGCCGTAGGTCTGCAGGTGGTTGTCGGGCTGGGCCACCACCACGCAGTCGACCAGGGTGCCGGGGATGCAGACCTGGCGCGGGTTGAGCGAGCCGGCCTGGGCCACGCGCTCGACCTGGGCGATCACGATGCCACCCGAGTTGCGGGCCGCCATGGCCATGGCCAGGTTGTCCAGGGTCAGGGCCTCGCGCTCCATGGTGATGTTGCCGTGGGTGTCGGCGGTGGTGCCGCGCACCAGCGCCACATCGATGCCGAAGGCCTTGTAGAACAGCCATTCTTCGCCGTCGATGTCCATCAGCCGCACCAGGTCTTCCTGAGTGCAGGCGTTGATCTTGCCGCCGCCCAGGCGCGGGTCGACAAAGGTGCCCAGGCCTACCTTGGAGAAGGTACCGGGCTTGCCCGCCGCAATGTCGCGGTAAAGCTGCGAGATGCAGCCCTGGGGCAGGTTGTAGGCCTCGATCTGGTCGGCCAGGGCCATTTTGCCGACCTTGGGGATCAGGCCCCAGTGCCCGCCGATGGCGCGCCGCACCAGCCCGGGGTGCCCCAGGTGGTTGAGCCCGCGCTCGCCGCCGTCGCCTTGGCCGGCGGCAAACACCAGGGTCAGGTCGCGCGGGGCCTGGCTGGCCGTGAAGCGTTGCTCCAGGGCCAGCAGCAGTTCTTCGGGCGTGCCGATGCCCACAAAGCCCGAGGTGGCCACCACGTCGCCATCGCGAACCAGGGCGGCCGCCTCGGCGGCCGAAACGATCTTGTTGCGCATGTCTTGTCTCCGGATTCTTGTCTTGTCTGATGTTGTTTTGTCTTGTTCCAGCGGGCCGGCCCCGGGCCTCGCCCTGGGGCGGGGGCCGCGGGGCCGGTGGGCTGGCAGCCGACGGCCTCAGTAGAGGCCGGTCAGGTAGTAGGTGGCGATGATCACGCCCACGGCCGCCGTCTTGATCAGGGTGATCGCGAAGATGTCCTTGTACGAGGTCTTGTGGGTGAGGCCGGTGACGGCCAGCAAGGTGATCACGGCGCCGTTGTGCGGCAGGGTGTCCATGCCGCCGCTGGCCATGGCGGCCACGCGGTGGAACACCTCCAGCGGGATGTTCGCCGCGTTGGCGGCCTGGATGAAGGTGTCGGACATGGCGGCCAGCGCAATGCTCATGCCGCCCGAGGCCGAGCCGGTGATGCCGGCCAGCGCCGAGATCGAGATGGCTTCATTGAGCAGCGGGTTGGGGATGGCACGCAGCGCATCGGCCACCACGGTGAAGCCGGGCAGGGCGGCGATGATGCCGCCAAAGCCGTACTCCGACGCGGTGTTCATGGCGGCTAGCAGGGCGCCGCCCACGGCGGCCTTGGTGCCATCGGCAAAGCGCTGCTTCACCGGGCCCCAGGCAAAAATCACCACGGTCAGGATGCCCATCAGCAGTGCCGCCTCAACGGCCCAGATCGCGGCCACCTTGCTCACATCGGTGACCACCGGCTTGGCCATGGTGGGCAGGGCCGAGGTGTGCACCGTGCCATAGAACTGGGGGATCACCACCGTGAACACCTTGTTCATCACGCCCACCACCAGCAAGGGGGCCAGGGCCAGCCAGGCGTTGGGCAGCTTTTCGGCGGCATAGGGCTCGGGTTCGTTGCTGTGGCCGCTGCCGTAGCCTTCGCCGGCTTCACGCGCGCGACGACGGCACCAGGCCAGGTAGCTCAGGCCGGCCACCAGGATAAAGGCCGTGCCCACCACGCCCAGCCAGGGCGCGGCCCAGGTGTTGGTCTTGAAAAAGGTGCTGGGGATGATGTTCTGGATCTGCGGGCTGCCGGGCAGCGCGTCCATGGTGAAGGTGAAGGCGCCCAGGGCGATGGTGCCCGGGATCAGCCGCTTGGGGATGTCGCTTTGCCGGAACATTTCGGCCGCGAACGGGTACACCGCGAACACCACCACGAACAGCGACACGCCGCCGTAGGTGAGCAGCGCACACACCACCACGATGGACAGCGTGGCGCGCTCACGCCCCAGCAGGCCGATCACCGCCGCCACGATGGACTTGGAAAAGCCCGACAGCTCGATCACCTTGCCGAACACCGCGCCCAGCAGGAAGACCGGGAAGTACAGCTGCACAAAGCCCACCAGCTTGTCCATGAAGATGCCGCTGAACAGCGGCGGCACCAGGCTGGGGTCGGTCAGCAGCACGGCCAGCAAGGCGCAGACCGGCGCAAACAGGATCACGCTGAGGCCGCGGTAGGCCACGAACATCAGCAAACCCAGCGAAAGCAGGATGATCAGAAAACTCATGCGGACCTCCGCAGCGTCAGGCTTGGGTGACGGGCCGGCGCGCTGGGCGGCACGGCACAGAAAAGGCTTGGATTCACGGTGTCTCTCTCCAGTCGAAATAAGAAAACCGTCGGGCGGTGTGGGGCTCGACGGTCTGGGGGAGGAGATTGTTGGTGCCGGAAATGGGCGGGCCCGTCCGCAGTTGTTAGCGTGTGTTATTTGCGTTTTGGGCCAACGCGCTGTTCAGCCCAAGCGCGCCGGGGCGTCGGCCCAGAGGGCCTCCAGCCAGTGCAGCAGGTGTAGCGGGCTGAAGGGCTTGCCCATGTGGGCCTTGGCGCCCAGGGCCAGGCTGGCTTCGATGTCGGCCTCGCTGGCATGGGCCGAGATGACCAGCACCGGCGTGCCGGCCAAGCGGACATCGGCGCGCAGGGCCCGCAGCAGGTCGTGCCCGCTCATGCCGGGGCCAAAGCACAGGTCGGTGATCACCAGATCGGGCCGTTCGCTCTGGGTCAGGGCCCAGCCAGTGGCCGCATCGGAGGCCAGCAGCACTTCGAAGTGCGGGGCCAGCACCAAGCGCAGAAGTTCGATGATGAAGGCGTTGTCTTCCACCAGCAGGATGCGCCGGGGCGGCGGGGCAGGGGCGATGTCGAGGGTCCGGAGGACGGCATTCATGGCGATCTTTCAGGGCTGCTGCTGCGGGGGCACCCCACCGTGCGCCGCACCTGGGCTGGTGCGGGCATGCTCCGTCGGTGGGATTTGTTGCAGTTTGATGCAGTCGCCGAAGGGGCCATGCAGGCCACAGGCGGCAGGCCCTGTAGGAGGGCGTCGATGCCCGTGCGGCCCCGCCAAGGGTTCGCCTGGCCGCAGGTCAGGGGCTCAGACCGTGCCCAGGGCCTTCAGCAGCTCGGTCTCGATCTCGATCTGCTTGCGGTTTTGCTGCAGCTCGGGGCCCTGGATCAGGAAGGTGTCTTCCACCCGCTCGCCCAGGGTGCTGACCTTGGCCATCTGCAGGCTGATGTGGTGCTGGGCCAGCACTCGGGCCACCATGTACAGCAGGCCCAGGCGGTCGCTGGCCGAGATGCTGAGCAGCCAGCGCTGGGCCTTTTCATCGGGGCGCAGGTCGATGCGCGGGGCGATCGGAAAGCTCTTGACCCGGCGCGACACCCGGCCCCGGCTGGGCGGGGGCAGGGGGCCGGCCTCGGTCAGGGTGCGGGCCAGATCGCTCTGCACCATGCTGGTCAGCTCACGGTAGTGCTCGGGCAGCATCTGGGTCACCACCTGGAAGGTGTCGAGCGCGTAGCCGTTCGAGGTGGTGTGGACCTTGGCGTCCAGGATGCTGAAGCCAGCCTGGTCGAAGTAGCCGCAGATGCGGGCAAACAGGTCGGGCTGGTCGGCAGTGTAGACCAGCACCTGCATGCCTTCGCCCACCGGCGACTGGCGTGCCCGCACGATCGGGTCGGGGGTGGCCACGTGGCGTGACAGTTGCCGGGTGTGCCAGGCGATGTCACCCGCGTCGTGGCGCATGAAGTAGCTCACGTCCAGCGTGTCCCACAGCGGCTTTTGCACCTCGTGCGGCAGTGCGTACAGGGCCAGTTGCACCAGGGCCTCGCGCTTGCGGGCCTCGATCTCGGCGCTGGCGTCGGGGGCGCGGCCGCCCAGCACGCGCAGGGTGTAGCGGTACAGGTCTTCCAGCAGCTTGCCTTTCCAGGCGTTCCAGACCTTGGGGCTGGTGCCGCGGATGTCGGCCACCGTCAGCAGGTACAGGGCGGTCAGGTTGCGCTCGTTGCCCACGCGCTTGGCAAAATTCTGGATCACCTCGGGGTCGCTCAGGTCTTCCTTCTGGGCGATGCGGCTCATGGTGAGGTGTTCGCCCACCAGCAGCTCGATCAGGTGGCTGTCTTCGGTGGCGATGTCGTGGTCGCGGCAGAAGCGGCGCACCTCGGCGCGGCCCAACTCGGAGTGGTCGCCGCCCCGGCCCTTGGCGATGTCGTGGAACAGCGCCGCGGTGTACAGGATCCAGGGCTTGTCCCAGCCGGCTGCCAGTTGCGAGCAGAAGGGGTATTCGTGCGCATGCTCGGCCATGAAGAAGCGGCGCACGTTGCGCAGCACCATCAGGATGTGCTGGTCCACGGTGTAGACGTGGAACAGGTCGTGCTGCATCTGCCCCACGATGCGGCGGAACACCCACAGGTAGCGCCCCAGCACCGAGGTCTGGTTCATCAGGCGCATGGCGTGGGTGATGCCCTCGGACTGCTGCAGAATGCTCAAGAAGGTGCGGCGGTTCACCGGGTCGCGGCGGAAGGCCCCATCCATCACATGGCGGGCGTTGTACAGCGCCCGCAGCGTGCGGGCCGACAGGCCCTTCAGGCCCACCGTGGTCTCGTACAGCAAAAAGGTTTCGAGGATGGCGTGCGGCTGGTTCAGGTACAGGTCGTCGCTGGCCACCTCGATCATGCCGGCCTTCTCGAAGAAGCGCTCGTTGATGCGGCGCGGCTCGTGGGTGTTGGGGTGCAGGCGCTCTTCGATGTTGAGCATCAGGATCTGGTGCAGCTGCGACACCGCCTTGGCGGCCCAGTAGTAGCGGCGCATCAGGGCCTCGCTGGCCCGCACGGCCAGGCGCGAGCCATCGGGTGCATGCGACTGGTAGCCGAAGGTCTCGGCCACGGCGGTCTGCAGGTCGAACACCAGCCGGTCTTCACGCCGCTTGGCCACCACATGCAGCCGGGCCCGAATCAGGCTCAGCAGCGCCTCGTTGCTCTTGATCTGGCGCACCTCGAAGGGCGTGGCCAGGCCGTTGGCGGCCAGGTCGTCCCAGGTGTCGCCAAAACCGGCCGCCTTGGCCACCCACAGAATGGTCTGCAGATCGCGCAGGCCGCCGGGCGACTCCTTGCAGTTGGGCTCCAGCGAGTAGGGCGTGTTTTCTGATTTGTTGTGGCGCTGGCGCAGCTCCAGGCTCTTGGCCACAAAAAAGGCCTGGGCGTCCAGGTGGGCCCGAAAGGCCTGCTGGAAGGCCGCAAACAGCTCGGCCGGGCCGATCAGCAGCCGCGCTTCGAGCAGCGAGGTCTGCACCGTGACATCCTTGCCGGCCTCGGCCACGCACTCGCTCAGGGTGCGCACGCTGGAGCCGATTTCCAGGCCCACGTCCCAGCACGAGCCGATGAAGGTCTCGAGTCGGGATTTGAGCTCGGGCTCGTTGTCGGCCACCACACTGTCGGGCAGCAGCACCAGCACGTCCACATCCGAGTACGGAAACAGCTCGCCGCGCCCATAGCCGCCCACGGCGGCCAGCGCAAAGGCCTCAGGAAAGCCGGCGCGCTGCCACAGCTCGGCCAGCAGCTCGTCGACCAGCCGGGCCAGCCGTGTCAGCAGGCCGTGGATGCCCCGGGTGGTGGCACCTTCGGTCTGGAGTTGTTGCAACAGAGCCGCTTTTTGCTCTTTGTACTGCTGGCGCAAGGCCTGGAGGTCGGTCATGGCGGGGCGGGCGGCGCGGGGTGGAAGGTGGGCTGGGGCCGGGGCCTCAGGTCTTGACGCTGGTGACGAAGCTCGGCAGCGGCGGGCTGCCGGCCGACAGGGTCAGCACTTCGTAGCCGGTCTCGGTGACCAGGATGGTGTGCTCCCACTGAGCCGACAGGCTGTGGTCTTTGGTGACGATGGTCCAGCCGTCGTTACCGTGCGACTTCACTTCGCGTTTGCCTGCATTGATCATGGGCTCGATGGTGAAGGTCATGCCGGGCTTGAGCTCTTCCAGCGTGCCGGGCTTGCCGTAGTGCAGCACCTGGGGCTCTTCGTGGAAGCGCTGGCCGATGCCGTGGCCGCAGAACTCGCGCACCACCGAGAAGCCATGGCCTTCGGCAAACTTCTGGATGGCGTGACCGATGTCGCCCAGGCGGGCGCCGGGCTTGACCTGCTGGATGCCGATCCACATGGCTTCGAAGGTCAGCGCGCTCAGGCGCTTGGCCGCGATCGAGGCGTCGGGCATCACGTACATGCGGCTGTTGTCGCCGTACCAGCCCTTGTCGGTGATCACGGTGACATCGATGTTCATGATGTCGGTCTTCTTGAGCGGCTTGTCGTTGGGGATGCCGTGGCACACCACGTGGTTCAGCGAGGTGCACAGCGAAGCCGGGTAGGGCGGGTAGCCCGGGGGCTGGTAGCCGATGGTGGCCGACTTGGTGCCCTGCACATTGACCATGTACTCATGGGCCAGGCGATCGATTTCCTGGGTGGTGACACCGGGTTTGACGAAGGGGGTCAGGTAGTCCAGAACCTCGGACGCGAGGCGGCAGGCCACGCGCATGCCCTCGATCTCTTCCGCGTTTTTGTAGGTGATGCTCATGGCGCGGATTATCCCATCTCGAAATATCCGCGTCGGGGCCCGGCTTTGAGGCCGGGCCCGCGGCCAAACTCAGCGCAGGTTGCCGGTGTGGCCCAGCGAGTAGCGACCGGGCTGCGGCCACACGGCCAGGCCATGGGGCTCCTGGCCCACCTTGATCTGCGCCACGGCCCCGCTTTGGGTGTCAAAGCGGTACACCACGTCGTCAAAACGGCCCGACAGCCACAGCCACTTGCCATCGGCGCTGACATTGCCCATGTCGGGGCTGCCACCGCCTGCGATCGGCCAGTGGGCCGTGACCTTTTCGGTGGCGAAGTCGATCACGGTCACGCTGCCGGGGCTCTTGCGGGGGCCGTGGATGCGGTGTGAGCCGCGGTTGGCCACGTAAAGTTGCTTGCCGTCGCGGCTGGGGTACAGGCCGTGGGCGGCCACCCCGGTGGCGATGAAGCCCACCTCGGTGAGGGCATCGCCATCGAGCACATGCACGCCGTCGGCCTCCATGTCGGCCACATAGAAGTGCTTGCCGTCGGGCGAGATGCGGATGTCCTGCGGCATGCCCTTGGTGGCCGAGCAGACCTCGGTCTCCATCGGCGACACATTCGGGTCGCTGAGTTTTTGCCCGTCCTTGAAGCGGGTCTTGGGCATCTGCAGCTTCAGGTAGCCCAGCACCTCGCGCTTGCCCAGGTCAATCTTGGCCACGCTGCCCTGGAACTCGCAGGTGAAGATCGCGTAGCGCCCGTCAATCGAGAAATCGGCATGGTTGATGCCGCCGCACTTGGGCACATCGATGGCGTATTGCAGGGCCAGGGTCTTGGGATCGCGGAAATCGAGCCGGTGCTTGGCCTCGGCCACCACGATCAGCGAGGCGCCGTCGGGCGTGGCATACACGTTGTAGGGGTCATCGACCGCGATCTCCTTGCCCGGCTTGCCGGTGCGCGGGTCGATGGGCGTCAGGCTGCCATCGGTGCGGCGTTCGGCGTTGTTGGCCACCCACAGCGTGCGCAGGTCCCACGAGGGCACCACGTGCTGCGGCGCCGGGCCCACCTTGAACTTGTCGACCACCTTCATCTTGGCCGGGTCGATCACATACACGTCGTTGGAGCGCAGGTTGGGCACATAGATGCGCTCCAGGTCGTCGCGCACGGCCGGGGCGATGTGGTCGGCCCCGGTTTCGCTGTACAGATTCGCCGGGTTGGGCACCGGCGGCATGCCGGGCACGGTGGTGACCGCAGCGGCCTTGGCCGCACCCTGCTTGCCGACCGCGTCGGCCCCGTGCACCCCGCTGGCCAGCAGGCCCATCACGATGACGGCCGAACTGACGGCCAAACCCACGGCGTTGCGGGCTAAGACTTTCCCGAGGGACATGAGAAGAACACTCCAGATTAAAGAGGCGGCTCAGGGCTTGACGGCCGCCTGGATCGCTGCCGCCGAAGTCTCCACGATTTGCTGCACCCCGACTTGACCCAGCGCAACGCTTGCGCGACGCGGGTCGCCGGTCACGCCCCGGGCCCGGTCGCGGGCCGCCGGGCTGGCCAATGTGTCGGTGCGCACCAGCGCCGGGTCGGTGGCCAGCATCAGCGAGGTGTCGGCCAGGCCGGCGTGCTCGCCGATTTCGGCCGGGCTGAAGCCGCGCTGCTTCAGATCGGCCACATAGGTGGTCTGCGTCACGCGGTAGTACTCGCTCAGGGCGTGCACCCGCGCAGGCGGGCCCCCGTCGCGGGCCCAGGCCTGGTTCAGGCGCTCGGCCACGCGCTCCAGGTTCTTGCGGTAGCCCCCGTGGTCGCCCAAAAAGAACACATCGTGAAAGCCATGTTGGCGCAGGCTGCGCGCCGTGCCCTCCAGCAAGGCCTCGAAAGCCGGCTCAGGGATCGAGATCGTGCCGGCAAAGCGCATGTGCCCGGCCGGCGGGTGGATGGGGCCCTCAGGCACATAGGCCAGCACCGGGGCCACCACCGTGTGCCCCACGCGCCGGGCAATCTGCCCCGCCAGCACATGCACCCGCACGTTGTGCTTGCCCAGCGCCATCTGCGGCCCGCTCTGCTCGGTGCCGCCGATGGGGATCAGCACCGTGCGCGTGCCCGCATCGATGCGGGCCTGCAGCTCGGGGCTGGTCAGGTCTTCCAGAAATGGGCTGTCCGGCTCTGCCGCCAGGGCCATCGGCCCCAGCGGGCCGGCCAGCAGGGCCATGAGGCCCAGGCAGGCCAGGGTGTGGGAGAGGCGGCGAAACGGCATGCGAAGGAGGTTGGCGAAGCGGGAGCAGGGATTATGTGTTGGGTATGTCAACGGGCGGTGAATGGGCGGTATCGGGTGGCCTAAGTTCGGCAGTGGTGCTGCGGTGGTGGGGCAGTGGTGGGGCAAGGGCACCGCCAAAAGAGGGCCGGTGCGCTCATGTCGCCGCTGACGACATGAGCCCAGGACGTGTTCTCATTTTGAGGAAATGGCGACACGTTCTGCCGACCCGGCCTCGGCAGCGACATGTGGCCTCACCCATCCCCCAGGCGATGGGCGCCCCTTCAAGGTGTTTGCGGCAGCGTGTCAGGGATCACCGCCGAAACCCCCGCCCCCAGCCGGGTCCAGGGCAGGCTGGCCGGGTCGGCGGGCATGGGGCCGGGGGCGCGGGCGACCAGGATGTGGGAGGCGATGGGGGTGAAGTCGGCGCGGAAGTGCACCGAGCTTTTGTTGACCAGCAGCTTCATGGCCTCGGGCTGCACGCCGACGCAGCGGTACAGCTCGCGGTCCAGCATCTGGATCTTGCCGCTGGCGACCACGACCAGCACGCCGTCCAGTTCCAGGCAGGCGGCCTGGCCGAGTTGGCTTTGCAGGCCGTTCAGCATGGGCCCCAGCAGGCGCACGCTGCCTTCGAACAGGGCGCGCACGGTGACCTCGGCCTGCACGGGTGGGTCGCTGAGCTGGCCGGGCAGGGTGCTCACCTGGCGGCCCAGGCTCAGGCTCAGTCGGGCGCCGGGGCCGGCCCGGTGGGCAGCTGCGGCGGCTTCGGGGTCGTACAGCAGGCCCAGCGCCACCTGGCCGGGGTAGCGGCGCCCGGCGCCGGCCTGCAGCAGGGCGTGCAGCATGCCGGTGGTGTTGCTGTCGCCGCCGGCGCCGGGGTTGTCCTGGGTGTCGGCGATCACCACCGGGGCGCTGGCGTGTTCGGCCAGCGCCAGGGCCTGCTGCACCGCGGCCAGGGGCTCGGGCAGGCTGATGCGCCAACGCTGGGGCGGCTGGCAAAGCGCGGTCCACAGCTGTTGCACCACGGCCTCGGCCTGCTCGCCATAGGCCCACACGCAGGGGCCGCAGCAGTCGATGTCGGCGGCCGGAAAGCCCATGGCGATGCTGGTGAGGGTGCCTTGGCGGGCGTCCACCTCGGGCAGCTGCGCGTACAAGGAGGCGGCCGGCTCGATCAGCGTGCAGCCGGCGTTGATCGGGATCAGAAAGGGCACGCGGCGCCAGGCCAGCGGCAGGCGTTGGCCGGCCTGCAGGCGGCGCTCCAGCAACTGGGCGGCCAGGCGGCCGGTGGCTTCGGTGTCCACATGGGGGTAGGTGCGGTAGGCCACCAGGCCGTCGGCCAGTTGCAACATGTCGGCGCTCACGTTGGCGTGCAGATCGAGGCTGGCCACGATGGGCAGCTGTTCACCCACCAGGGCGCGCAAGCGCTTCAGCAGCTCGCCCTCGGCGTCTTCGTGGGCAAAGCTGACGGCCGCACCGTGCAAATCCAGGTAGATGGCCTGCAGGCCGGGGCCGGCCAGCGCCTGGCGGGCCGCCTCGACGATGTTGCCGGCAATGCGTTCGAAGGCCTCGTCGCTGACCTGGGCCGAGGGCGTGGCCCCTGCCCAGCAGGCGGGCAGCAAAGCCCAGCCGCGCGCCTGGGCCTCGCTGATGAAGCCGCCGATGGGCAGGCTGCTGCCGGTGAAGCGGCGCAGCATGTCGGCCCCTTCGCTGTAGGCCGGAAAGCCGTCGCCGCGCAAAAAGGCGGCCCAGTCGGCGGGGCTGGGGGCGAAGGTGTTGGTCTCGTGCTGAAAGCCGGCGATCAGGATGTTCATGGTGTTTCGCAGTGGGCAGGAATGGGTGGAGGCCTTGGGCTGGGGCCTTACCAGCCCAGGGCCAGGTGCAGGCCGAGCAACACGCCCATGCCGGCAAACAGGGCATGGTTGATGTTGCGCCGGCCCCCGAAATAGGTCAGCAGGGCGGCGGCGCAGGCCCACCAGCGGGCATCCTGCCATTGCGGCGCCCACTGGCCCTGGTTCAGCGCCACCTCGGGGACGACCATGGCCAGCAGGGCGCCCAGCGGCGCAAAGCGCAGGCAAGTGCGCAGCCAGCCCGGCAGGCGGGGCTGCTGGCCGGGCAGCAGAAAAAAGGCCCGGGTCAGCACGGTGACCAGCACCAGCAGGGCCACGGCCAGCCAGCCGCGGTGCTCGGGGTCATCCAGCATGCGGCCTCGGTTGGCGGTGTTCGGCCAGCAGGCCGGCGGCCATGGCGGCCAGCATGGTGACCAGCACCGGCAGGCCGCGCGGCAGGGCCTGGGCCGGCAGGGCCACGGCACAGGCCGCCAGGGCGGCCACGCGGGTGGGGCGGTCTTTGACCATGGGCAGGGTCAGGGTCAGCAAGGCCAGGATGGCCACAAAGCGCAGGCTGTTGGCGCCGGGCAACTGGTCGGCCAGCACCAGGCCCACCGCCGACGACAGCTGCCACACGGCCCAGTTGCTCAGTGCCAGGCCCAGGTAGTAGGCCACCTCGCGGCGGCGTTGCCGCCCGTTGCGGCCCGGCAGGGGGTGGCGCTGGGTGAACAGCGCATAGATCGGGTCGCCGGCAAAGTACGACAGGGCCACGCGCTGGGGCCGGCTCAGGTGGTGGAAGTAGCGGCTCCATTCGGCGCTGAACACCACGAAGCGCAGGTTCAGCACCGCCGCCGTGGCCCCCACCAGCCACAGCGGGGCCTGGCTGGCCATCAGGGGCAGGCAGGCCAGCTGGGACGAGCTGGCATACACCAGCAGCGACATGGGCAGCAGCACGGCCATGGGCAGGCCACTCTGGGCCATGGCCACGCCGGCCACCAGCCCCATGGCGGCGGTGCCGGTGGCCGGCCCGGTGACGGCCCGCACCCCGGCCAGCGCATGCCGCAGGGTGCGCGGGCCGGGCCAGGCCAGCCTGGCGGGCAGGAAGGACCGCCAACGCCGCATCAGGCCCCCGCAATATTCGCCGAAATTTGCGGCCAGGGCCGTTGGGCCGGGCGCATCTGTTCAAAGGCGCGCGCCATCTGCAGCACGCCCAGGTCGTCAAAGCGGCGCCCGGCGATCTGCAGGCCGATGGGCACGCCGTGGCTGTCGTAGCCGCAGTTCACCGAGGCAGCGGGCTGTTCGCTCATGCTGAAGGGCAGGGTGAAGCCGATGTGGTCCATGGCCTCGTTCACGTTGTTGGTCGGATAGGCCCATTCGGCCGGGAAGCTGGTGTTGGGCGAGACCGGTGACAGCACATAGTCGTAGGGCTGGGTGGCGGCCACGGTGGCGGCGCGGGTCTTGAAGGTCATGCTGTAGGCCTCGAAAGCCTGCTCGCCGCTGAAGCCCAGGCCGCCTTCGGCCCACTGGCGCACGATGGGCAGCACCTTGGCGCGCCGCTCGGGCGGCAGGGCCTGCACGTCCACGCCGGAGCGGATGCGCCAGAAGCGGTCCACCCCGTGCAGCAGTTCGTTGCTCATCCAGGGCTGCAGGGTCTCGATCACGGCACCGGCCTGCTCGAACAGGCGGGCCGCGGCCACCACGGCCTGCTGCACCTGGGGCGACACCGGCATGCCGCAGCCGGCCTCCAGCAGCAGCCCGATGCGCAGGCCCTTGAGCTCGCGTTGCAGCGACAGCCAGGGGATGTCGGCCGGTGGCAGGCTCATGTGGTCGCGCGGGTCGGGGCGCGACAGCACGGCCATCATCAGGGCCGCATCGGTGACGGTGCGGGTCATGGGGCCGGCGCAGCGACCCATGTAGGGCGGGTCGATCGGCACCCGGCCCAGGCTGGGCTTGAGGCCGGCCAGGCCGCACCAGGCGGCCGGCAGGCGCACCGAGCCGCCGATGTCGGTGCCGATGTGCAGCGGGCCGTAGCCCGCCGCACCGGCGGCACCCGCGCCGGCACTGCTGCCGCCAGGGTTCATGGCGGTGTTCCAGGGGTTGCGGGCCAGGGCATGGAAGCTCGACAGGCCCGACGACAGCATGCCGTATTCGGGCATGGTGGTCTTGGCCACAAACACGGCGCCGGCCTCGCGCAGGCGGGCGGCGGGTGGGGCATCGGCCGCGGCCGGCACCGGCAGGCTGGCGGCGGTGCCCACCGGCACGGGCACGCCGCGGGTGGCGATGTTTTCCTTGATGGTGGCGGGCACGCCGTCGATGCACACGCCCCCCACGCTGATGGGGGTACCGGCATGCCAGCGGGCCTCGGCGGCGCGCGCCATGCTCAGTGCGGCCTCGGCATCGAGCGCGTAGGTGGCACACAGCACGGGTTCGCAGCGCTCGATGTGCTGCAGCACCGCCTGGGTCACGTCGACGGGCGACAGGCTGCCGTCGCGGTAGGCCGCCACCATGGCAGAGGCGGAAAGGGCGTGGAGTTCACTCATGGGTCAGGGGTCCTGGGGGTGGAAAAACAAAGGGGAGGAGCACCGTGGCGCTCACATCGGGTCCAGCGGGTAGATGGGGCGGCGCACCCGCTTGAATTGCAGCGCGCCGTAGTCGGAGGTGGTCACGCCCAGGCCATCGCACTCGATCACCTCGCGGGCCAGGTCGCCAAAGCCGGCGCGCCAGTGCACCCGGCTCTTGAGGATGACAAAGCGCTTTTGCAGCGGGTCGACGCCGACGCTGGAGAGGCAGTTCAGGTCAAACGGCTCCTGGTGCTCGGAGATCAGCACGATCTCCAGGCCGCCCACGGCCAGCACCACGGTCGGGCCCAGCCGGGTCTGCACCCCCTGGTACATGGGCCCGCGGTTGCGAAAGCGCCCGTCAAAGGCCAGCTTGACCCGGCCCGTCACGCTCAGGGGCGGGCTGTCGCGGCGCAGCGCGGGCATGGCGGTCTTGCCGCCCAGGCTCAGCGTGATCTCGCTGCCAATGCCCGCGGCCAGCGCCTGCTGCACGGCCTGCGGATCCCAGATGGCATAGAACACGGCCTCGTCCAGGCCCTGGCGCAGCACCTCGGCCAGCACTTCGGTGGTGTCCATCGAGCCGCCCGAGGCGGAGTTGTCGCAGTGGTCCAGCAACACGACCGGACCGTCAAGACCGATGGCGCAGGCCTTGGCCCGGGCCACGGCCTCGGCCAGCGGGGTGGGGTGGAACACAAAGCCCTCGCGGGCCTGCCAGGCCTGGGCCAGCAGGGCCTCGCAGTGCTGGCGGGCCGCCTCGGGTGCCGCATCGGTGCAGACCACGGCACTAAGGCCGGCCTGGCTGATGTCGGCATGCGGAAAACCCACAAACACCGAGGCCGCCAGCACCTCGCCACTCGTCTCCAGGGCCTGGCAGCGCGCCTGCAGCGAGCGGTTGGGCTCGGCATGCGTGCCCTGGCGCATCACATGCGGCAGCATGGGGGCCTGGCCCCACTGCATCACGGGGCGGATGGCACCGCTCAGGGTGCGCAGGATCAGCTCGGCCGCGCGCACGCCAGCGGCATGGATGTCGACATGGGGGTAGGTGTGGTAGCCGGTGATCACGGTGGCGTGGCGCACCATGTCGTCGTACACATTGGCGTGCATGTCCAGGGTGACGCCCACGGGGATGTCGGGGTCGATCTCGCGCAGGCGGCGCAGCAGCGTGCCTTCGGCGTCTTCCAGCGATTCGGTGACCATGGCCCCATGCAGGTCGAGCAGCACGGCATCGAAGCCGCCGCGCGCCACGCGCGACAGGATGGCCTGGCTGATGCGTTCGTAGGTGGCGTCGTCGGTGGGGCGGCTGGGTTGCGCCTCGGCGGCGGTGGCGATCACCACCTCGGCGCCCACGCGCTCGGCCACGTCGATGAAGCCGCCCAGGGCCAGGCCGGTGCCGCGGTAGGCCGCCAGCAGGCTGGCCTGGTCGGCATCGGCCGGCAAGGCGCGGTAGAAGCGCTCGAACGGGGTGGGCACCGGCGAGAAGGTGTTGGTCTCGTGTTTGAACTGGGCCAGCAGAAGTCGCATGGTGGGGATCCTGTGGGGTGAGAGGGCTCAGGCCCGGCGGGCCAGCTCGGCCCGGGGGGCGGCGGCCAGCAGGCGGCGGGTGTAGTCGTGGGCGGGCTGCTGGAACACCTGCGCCGTGGGGCCTTGCTCGACGATCTCGCCCTGGCTCATCACGATCACGCGGTCGCACAGCTGGGCCGCCACCCGCAGGTCGTGGGTGATGAACAGGATGCCCAGGCCCAGGTCGGCCTGGATTTCACGCAGCAGGGCCAGGATCTGGGCCTGCACCGACACGTCCAGGGCCGACACAGCCTCATCGGCCACCAGCACCTGGGGCTGGCAGGCCACGGCGCGGGCAATCGCCAGGCGCTGCCGCTGCCCGCCCGAGAACTGGTGCGGGTAGCGGTCGAGGGCGGTGCGGGGCAGCTGGATGCGGTCCATCAGCTCTTCGGCGGTCTGGCGGGCCTGGCGCTCGCCCATGCCGAAGTTCATCGCCCCTTCCATCAGCGACGAGCCCACGGTGCGGCGCGGGTTCAGTGAGCGGTTGGGGTCCTGGAACACCACCTGCACCCGCGAGCGCAGGGGGCGCAGCCGCCCCTCGGGCAGGCTTTGCACCGGGGTTTCACCCCACAGGATGCTGCCTTCGCTGGGGTCGATCAGGCGGATCATGCAGCGCGCGAACGTGGATTTGCCCGAGCCCGACTCGCCCACCACGCCCACGGTCTCGCCGCGGTGCACGGCCACGCTGGCGTCGCGCAGCGCGGTGTTGGGCTTGGCCCGGCCCAGCCAGTCGCGGCGCACATAGGTCTTGCCCACGCCGGTGGCGCTGAGCAGGGCGCGCCCGCCGGGCAGCTCGCGCGGGGGTGGCGGGGTCATGCCGGGCACGGCGTCCAGCAGCATGCGGGTGTAGGCCTCGCGCGGCGCGTGCAGCACCTGTTCTGCCGGGCCCTGCTCGACCACGCGGCCGCGGTGCATCACCATCACCTGGTCGGCAATCTCGGCCACCACGCCCATGTCGTGGGTGATGAAGAGCACGGCCGAGCGTTGCTCCACCTGCAGCTCGGCGATCAGGCGCAGGATCTCGGCCTGGGTGGTCACGTCCAGCGCGGTGGTGGGCTCGTCGCAGATCAACAGCCGGGGCTTGAGGATGATGGCCATGGCGATCACGATGCGCTGCCGCTGGCCGCCCGAGAGCTGGTGTGGGTAGCTGTCGTAGATGCGCTTGGGGTCGGGCAGGCGCACCCGGTCGAAGATGGCCAGGATGTGGGCCTTGCGCTCGTGCGCGGGCCACTGGGTGTGGGTGCGCAGCAGCTCGTCCACCTGCTCGCCGCAGCTGTGCACGGGGTTGAGGGCGGTCATGGGCTCCTGGAACACCATGCCCATGCGGGTGCCGCGCCAGGCACGCAGGCGCGATTCGGGGGCCAGGCGGGCCTGGTCCATCAGGGTTTCGCCGGCCAGGCGGATGTGGCCCTGGGTGGCCGTGAGGCCCTTGGCCAGCAGGCCCATGACGGTGGTGGCCAGCACGGACTTGCCCGAGCCCGACTCGCCGACGATGCACAGGGTCTGGCCGGCTTCGATGCGCACGTCCAGGTGCTCGATGGCAAAGGGGCGGTCGGCATCGGCCGGCAGGGCCACCTGCAGGCCCTGCACGTCGAGAATCACCTCGGCGGGCCGGGGTTGGGGTGGCGGCGCAGAGTCCAGGAAGACGGGGGTGGGGGAGGTCAGGGTGTTCATGGCAGGGGGGCTCGCTCAGGCTCGCTTGGAGAACTTGGGGTCCAGCACGTCACGCAGGCCGTCGCCCAGCAGGTTGATGGCCAGCACGGTGGGCACCAGGAACAGCGCCGGAAACATCACATTGCCCGGGCTCTGGGCAAACTGCACCCGCCCTTCGGCCATGATGTTGCCCCAGGTGGGCACGTCGGCCGGCAGGCCCAGGCCGAGAAAGCTCAGGATGGCCTCGGTCAGCACCGCCGAGGCGGCAATGAAGGTGCCCTGCACGATCAGGGGGGCCAGCGCATTGGGCAGGATGTCGCGCCACAGGATGGTGAGGTTGGACGAGGCCAGGGCCCGTGCTGCCTCGACAAAGGGCTCGTCGCGCAGGCCCATCACCAGGGCGCGCACCAGCCGCGTCACGCGGGGGATCTCGGGCACGGCGATGGCCAGGATCACGGTGGGCAGGCTGGCCCCCAGCATGGCCACCAGGGTGATGGCGACCAGCACGGCGGGGATGGCCATCATGCCGTCCACCAGGCGCATCACCACCGCGTCCACGGGCCTGAAGTAGCCCGCCAGCATGCCCAGCAGGCAGCCACCGGTGATGGCCAGCACGGCGGTGCACAGCCCCACACCCAGCGAAACGCGGGTGCCGAAGAGCACGCGGCTCCAGATGTCGCGGCCAAAGTTGTCGCTGCCCATCCAGAACACATGCTGCAGGGTCTGGCCGTCGGGCAGGGTGACTTCGCCACGGGTGCCGGCGGCCACCGAGATGAAGCTGGGGTCCATCGCCGAGGGGTCGAAGGTGCCCAGCCACGGGGCCAGCACGGCCAGCAGCAGCAGGACGGCCAGCACCGCGCAGCCCAGGCGCACGGCGCTGTTGCGCCAGAGTTTGTTCCAGTTGCTCATGAGAGATCCGGGGAAGGGGGTCAGTAACGGATGCGCGGGTCGAGGAACAGGTAGCTCAGGTCGACCAGCAGGTTGATCAGCACATAGGCCAGCGCAAAGAACAGCACCACGCCCTGCAGCACCGGAAAGTCGCGGTTCAGCACCGCGTCCACCGTGAGCTGGCCCAGGCCGGGGATGGCGTACACGGTCTCGGTCACCACCACGCCGCCCAGCAGCAGGGCGGCACTGACGCCGATCACGGTGATCACCGGCACGGCGGCGTTGCGCAGCGCGTGGTGGGTCAGCACGGCCAGTTCGGTGATGCCCTTGGCGCGGGCGGTGCGGATGTAGTCCTCGGTCAGGGCCTCGCTGACGGCGGCGCGGGTGACCCGGGCCAGCAGAGCCACGTAGGTGACCGACAGGGTCAGGCAGGGCAGGATCAGCTGGTGCAGCCAGGGCCAGACACCGGCCTCCAGGCGCCGGTAGCCCTGCACCGGAAACCAGTGCAGCTGCAGCGCCATCACATAGATCAGCACATAGCCCACCACGAACACCGGCACCGAGAAGCCGGCCACCGAGAACGCCATCACGGCCTTGTCCAGCCAGCTGCCCATGCGCCAGGCGGCCAGGGTGCCCAGGGGCAGGGCCAGCACGATGGCCAGCAGCAGGGTGCCGGCGGCCAGCGACAGGGTGGGCTCCATGCGTTGGGCGATCAGCTCGAGCACGGGTTTGTTCATGAAGAACGAGTGGCCCAGGTCGCCCTGCAGCACGGCACCGCCCCACAGGCGGAACTGCTGCCACAGCGGCTGGGTCAGGCCCAGTTGGGCGCGGATGCGGTCCAGGTCTTCACTGGTGGCGCTGTTGCCGCCGATCACGGCGGCCGGGTCGCCGGGCGTGAGCCGCACGATCATGAAGACCGCCACGGCCACCACCAGCAGCACCGGCAAGGTGGCCAGCAGTCGTTTGGCCAGGAAAGAAAGCATCAGGAAATCTCCGGAAAACAAAGGCCCCTGGGCCGGCTGCGCACACGCTGGTGAAGGCGCAGGCCAGGCCCATCAGGCTGGGAGGCAGGCAAGCAAGTAAGCCAGGGCCCCGATCAGGGCTTCTTGATGTTCCAGTACACCTGGGCGCCGGCCGGCACCAGACCGGTGATGCCCTTGCGCACGGCAGCCGGCTGGCTGTACTGGCCCACGGGCACGTGGGTCACGGTCTCGAAGGCGCGCAGCTGGGCGGCCTGGGCCAGCTTCTTCTTGTCGGCGTCGGTGCTGGCCTGCGAGAACTGCAGCTTGATCTTCTGCAGCTCGGGGTCGTCCTGCCAGCCGAACCAGCCCTTGTCGCCACCGGCATTCATCATGGCCATGGTCAGGGGGTTGAGGATGTCCGAGGCGGTCCAGGAGGTCATGAAGGCGTTCCAGCCGCCGGCGCTGGGCAGGTCTTTCTTGGCGCGACGGGCCACCAGGGTCTGCCAGTCCATGGTCTGCAGGTCGACCTTGAAGCCGGCCTGCTCCAGCTGCTGCTTGGCCACCAGGGGCAGCTTGGCGATGGCGCCCAGGTCGGTGGGGCGCATCAGCACCACCGGTTCGCCCTTGTACCCGGCCTCGGCCAGCAAGGCCTTGGCCTTGGCCGGGTTGGCGATGCCGGTGTACTCACCGGTGGCATCGGATTCAAAGGGCGTGCCGCAGGGGAACATGCTCTTGCAGTAGCGTGACATGCCGGGGGCGCCCACCTGGGTCTTGAGGAAGGCTTCCTGGCCCATGGCCAGCATGGCGGCGCGGCGGATCTTCTCGTTGTTGAAGGGCGCGTGCAGGAAGTTGAAGCGGAAGATGAACTGGTTGCCCGCGGGTTGCGCATCCACCAGGGTCAGATCGGGGTTGCTGCGCAGGGTGGCGTATTGTTCGAAGGCGGGCTGCTCCAGGATGTCGACCTCGCCGTTGATCAGGGCGTTCATCTGGGTCTGGGCATCGCGCACGATCACCCACTCGACCCGGTCCACATACACGTTCTTGCCGCCGGTGGTGCCCGAGGGGGCTTCGGCGCGGGGCTTGTAGCGGGCGTTCTTCAGGAATACCACCTTTTCGCCGGGGCGGTACTCGTCGGCCTTGAAGGTGTAGGGGCCCGAGCCGATGGTTTCCTTGATCTGGGTGTCGCCCGGGGTGTCAGCCACGCGCTTGGGCATGATGAAGGGCACGTTGGCCGAGGGCTTGCCCAGGGCTTCGAGCACCAGGCCGAAGGGCTCCTTGAGCACCAGCACAAAGGTCTTGGCGTCGGGGGTCTCGTAGTGGTCCAGGGCCTTGGCCAGCTGGCCGCCCATGGTGTCGCGGCTGGCCCAGCGGGTCAGCGAGGCCACCACGTCTTCGCTGGCGACGGGCTTGCCGTCGTGGAACTCCAGGCCGTCGCGCAGCTTGAAGGTCCAGGTCTTGTTGTCTTTGGAGACGCTCCACTTGTCCACCATCTGCGGCTTGATGCGGCCTTCCAGATCGGTGCCGAACAAGGTGTCGTAGATCATGTAGCCGAAGTTGCGCGAGATGTAGGCCGTGGTCCAGATCGGGTCGAGCACCGTGATGTTCGAGTGCGGGATGATGCGCAGCGTCTTGGTGTCGGCCAGGGCACCCAGGTGGGTGCCGGCGGCGGCCAGGCCCAGCAGCAGGCCGGCGGCCAACTGGCGGCGGCGGGCGCTGTTGAAGGAACGTTCGGACAAGGCTTTGTGCAGTGGCAGGGGCATGGACAGGTTCCTGTTCGGTAGCAAGGGGGGTGACGGGGCCGTTGACGGGCTGCGGTCGCTGTGCGCGGCAGCCTTCAGCGATGGGGGTATTTAGTCACGCCTGATACCAATTGACTATGTACAGTTGGGGCCATGAAGATCAGCACAGTACGCACCCCAACCGCGCCCGCATGCCCCAGCAACAGGCCCCTGGCGCACCGTTTTCAGGCATGGCCGACCGCTTTTGACGGGGGTGCACCACGATGATCACCTTGCAGCCCGACAGCGCCACGCCGCTGGTGCGCCAGGTGTTCGAGGCCCTGGCCGCCCTGATCGACAAGGGCAGCCTGCGCCCTGGCACCCGGCTGCCCTCGGTGCGGGGCCTGGCGCGCGAGCAGGGCATCAGCACCATGACGGTCACCCACGCCTACCAGCGCCTGGTGGCCGAAGCCTATGTGGAGGCACGCCGCGGCAGCGGCTACTACGTGGCGGCCCCGGCCAAGGCGCAGCCGCGCCACCGCCCCTTTGTGGGCCGCACCCAGGTGGATTCGCTGTGGCTGATCCAGCGCGTGTTCGAAGACGACAGCGCCTTGCTCAACGCCGGCTGCGGCTGGCTGCCCCCCGACTGGCTGCACCTGGAGGGCGTGCGCCAGGCCCTGGCCAGCCTGGCGCGCAAGAGCCCCGCCGGCCTGGCCCATTACGGCACGGCGCACGGCTACCTGCCGCTGCGCCAACAGATCCAGACCCAGCTGGCGGCCCGCGGGGTGCAGGCCAACCCGCACCAACTGGTGCTCACGCATGGCGCCACGCAAGCCCTGGCGCTGCTGGGGCGCTGCCTGCTGCAGCCGCGCGACACGGTGCTGGTCGACTCGCCGGGGGCCACCAACTTCTTTGCCGCGTTGCGCGCCATGGACCTGCGCCTGATCGGGGTGGAGCGCCGGCTGGACGGCCCCGATGTGCAGGCCCTGGCCACCCTGGCCCAACGGCACCGGCCCAAGGCCTTTTTCACCACCACCACGCTGCACAACCCCACCGGCAGCCAATGCTCACCGGCGGTGGCGGCCCAGGTGCTGAAACTGGCCGAGCAGCATGACTTTCATGTGGTGGAGAACGAGGTCATGGCCGGCCTGGAGCCCCCGGGTTCGGTCAACCTGGCCGCCCTGGCGCCGCTGGGGCGGGTGTCTTATGTGGGCAGTTTCTCGAAAACCATCACGCCCAGCCTGCGTGTGGGCTTTGCGGCGGTGAGCGAAGACCTGGCCGAAAAACTGGTCTACCAGAAGATGCTGGGCAGCCTGACCAGCTCGGAGTTGACCGAGAAGCTGGTGCACACCGTGCTGGTGGACGGGCATTACCGCAGCCACCTGGCGCGCCTGGGCGAGCGCTTGGCCCAGGCCCAGCGCCAGGTGTGCGACGGGCTGGAGGCGGCCGGCATGCAACTGTTCACCCGCCCGCAGGGAGGGCCTTTTGTGTGGGCTGGCCTGGGGCGCGACGGGGTGGATGTGCAGGCCGTGGCCCAGCGCGCGGTGGCCGAGGGGCTGATGCTGGCCCCGGGCAACCTGTTCCGGCCCGACCTCAAGCCCACGCCCTGGCTGCGCTTCAACGTGGCCTATGCCCATGATCCTCGGCTGTACCGGTTCTTGAGCCAGGAGGTGAAGCGTGCTGCGCGCCCCTGAATCGGTAGCAGGAAAGGGTGGGGCAGCGGGTGAAGGAGGCGATGCAGCCACCGCCTGATCGGGTGGGCTGCCCGCCCACACGCTAAAATGCCGGGTTTTCCACGCACCGCTCGGGTCAGGGCGGGCCGGTCCCATTCAGCGACCGGCCGTTCTGCCCCCAGCCCCTGCAGCACCACCCAAACAGGCCGCCCAAGTGACCTCGCACCCCTCGCCCACGATGCACCACCTGCACATCAGCACCTTTGAAGGCGGCAACGCCCTGAGCGCTTTCCGGGTTCAGCAACTGCTGCCCCGGCTGCAAGTCATCCACGACCGCATCTCCGGCATCGCTGCGCGCTTTGTGCACCTGGTGGCGTCCGAACAGCAGCCCGACGCGGCCACCCGCGAGCGCCTGGCCGCCTTGCTGACCTACGGCGACCCCTACACCGGCCCCACCGAGGGCGAACTGCTGCTGGTCAGCCCGCGCTTTGGCACCGTGTCGCCCTGGGCCTCCAAGGCCACCGACATCGCCCACAACTGCGGCCTGGCCCTGAAGCGCGTCGAGCGTGTGACCGAGTACGTGATCACCCTGAAGCAGCCCCTGCTGGGCAAGGCGGCCCTGAGCGAAGAGCAGCGCCTGGCCGTGGCGGCCCTGCTGCACGACCGCATGACCGAGTCGGTGATGTTCGAACGTGCCCAGGCGGCCGGCCTGTTCACCGAACTGCAGGCCCAGGCCATGGAATACGTGGATGTGTTGGGCGGCGGCCGTGCCGCGCTGGAAACCGCCAACACCCAGTTCGGCCTGGCCCTGGCCGACGACGAGATCGACTACCTGGTGGCCGCCTTCACCGGCTTGCAGCGCAACCCCACCGATGTGGAGTTGATGATGTTTGCCCAGGCCAACAGCGAGCACTGCCGGCACAAGATCTTCAACGCCCAATTCACCATCGATGGCGTGGCGCAAGACAAAAGCATGTTCGGCATGATCCGCAACACGCATCAACTGGCCCCGCAGCACACCGTGATTGCCTATTCGGACAACGCCTCGGTGATGGAAGGCCATGTGGTGGAGCGCTTCAACGCCGCCTCGGCCCAGGGCCAGTCGGTGGCCTATGCCAAGAGCGAAGCCACCCACCACGTGCTGATGAAGGTGGAAACCCACAACCACCCGACCGCGATTTCGCCCTTCCCGGGTGCCTCGACCGGCGCGGGCGGCGAGATCCGCGACGAAGGCGCCACGGGCCGGGGCTCCAAGCCCAAGGCCGGCATGACCGGCTTCACCGTGTCGCGCCTGGTGTTCGACGAGCAGCAGAGCACCGAGTTCGGCAAGCCCGAGCACATCGCCAGCCCGCTGCAGATCATGGTGGAAGGCCCCCTGGGCGGCGCCGCCTTCAACAACGAGTTCGGTCGCCCGAACCTGGTGGGCTACTTCCGCGAGTACGAGCAGACGATTGAGTCTGACGTGGACAGCATCCGCCGCGGCTACCACAAGCCCATCATGATTGCGGGTGGTCTGGGCGTGATCGACGCCAATCTGACGAAGAAGATCGAGTTCCCGGCCGGCACGCTGCTGATCCAGCTGGGCGGCCCGGGCATGCGCATCGGTATGGGCGGTGGTGCCGCCAGCTCGATGGCCACCGGCGCCAATGCTGCCGAGCTCGACTTTGACTCGGTGCAGCGCGGCAACCCCGAGATCGAGCGCCGGGCCCAAGAGGTGATCAACCATTGCTGGTCCCAGGGCGCGGGCAACCCGATCCTGGCCATCCACGATGTGGGCGCGGGCGGCCTGTCGAATGCCTTCCCCGAGCTGACCAACGATGCCGGCCGAGGCGCCCGCTTTGATCTGCGCAAAGTGCCGCTGGAGGAGTCCGGCCTGGCCCCCAAGGAAATCTGGAGCAACGAAAGCCAGGAACGCTACGTGCTGGCCATTGCCCCGGAATCGCTGGAGCAGTTCAAGGCCTTCTGCGAGCGTGAGCGCTGCCCGTTTGCGGTGGTGGGCGTTGCGACCGAAGAGCGTCAGCTGGTTTTGTCGGACGAGGGGCAAGCGACTCCCGTCGACATGCCGATGAACGTTTTGTTGGGCAAGCCGCCCAAGATGCACCGCGACGTGAAGACCGTGGCGCGCCAGTTCAAGCCGGTGGACCTGACCGGCGTGAGCCTGCAGCAGGCCGCCATCGAGGTGCTGGCCCACCCGACCGTGGCCAGCAAGCGCTTTTTGATCACCATCGGCGACCGCACCGTGGGCGGCATGAGCCACCGCGACCAGATGGTGGGCCCGTGGCAGGTGCCGGTCGCAGACTGCGCCGTGACCCTGGCCGATTACAAGGGCTTTGCCGGCGAAGCCATGAGCATGGGCGAGCGCACCCCGCTGGCCGCCCTGGACGCCCCGGCCTCGGGCCGCATGGCGGTGGCCGAAGCCATCACCAACCTGCTGGCGGCGCCCATCGAACTGCCCCGCGTGAAGCTGTCGGCCAACTGGATGGCCGCCTGCGGCGAGGCCGGTGAAGACGCCGCCCTGTACGAAACCGTGAAGGCCGTGGGCATGGAGCTGTGCCCGGCCCTGGGCATCTCGATCCCGGTGGGCAAGGACAGCCTGTCCATGCGCACGCAGTGGAAGGACGAATCGGGCCAGGCCAAGAAGGTGACCTCGCCGGTCAGCCTGATCGTGAGCGCCTTTGCCAGCCTGGGCGACGTGCGTGGCACGCTGACGCCGCAGCTCGATGCCAGCGTGGACGACAGCACCCTGGTGCTGATCGACCTGGGCAAGGGCCAAAACCGCATGGGCGGCTCCATCCTGGCCCAGGTGCTGAACCAGGTGGGCGACTCGGTGCCCGATGTGGACGACGCGCAAGACCTGAAGAACCTGGTGAACGCCGTCAACGCCTTGCGGGCCCAGGGCAAGATCCTGGCCTACCACGACCGCAGCGATGGCGGCCTGTTTGCCAGCGTGTGCGAAATGGCCTTTGCCGGCCATGTGGGCGTGGCCCTGAATGTGGACATGCTGGTCACCGAAGGCGACGGCATCAGCGACAGCCGCGCCGAGTACGGCGACAGCAAGAACTGGGCGCAGCAGGTCAGCGCCCGCCGTGAAGAGCTGACCCTGAAGGCCTTGTTCAGCGAAGAACTGGGCGTGGTGCTGCAGGTGCGCACCGCCGAGCGCAACGAGGTCATGCAGACCCTGCGCGAGCACGGCCTGAGCAAGCACAGCCACTTCATCGGCAAGACCCGCCCCGCCGGCGCCGCGCTGGACGTGGGCAAGGGCGAGATCCAGGTCTGGCGCGACACCAAGAACGTGTTCAGTGCCAGCCTGTCGGACCTGCACCAGGTCTGGGATGCGGTGAGCTGGAAGATCTGCCAGCGCCGCGACAACCCGGCCTGTGCCGATGCCGAGCACGCCGCGGCCGGCGCGCCCAGCGACCCGGGCGCCCATGTGAGCCTGAGCTTTGACCCGGCCGACAACGTGGCCGCACCGTTCCTGAACCTGAGCCGCCCCAAGGTGGCGATCCTGCGCGAGCAGGGCGTGAACTCGCACGTCGAGATGGCCTATGCCTTCACCGAGGCAGGCTTCGAGGCCTACGACGTGCACATGACCGACCTGCAAAGCGGCCGGGCCCAGTTGGGCGACTTCAAGGGCGTGGTGGCCTGCGGTGGTTTCAGCTACGGCGACACGCTGGGTGCCGGCATCGGCTGGGCCCGCTCGATCACCTTCAACCCG
>Ga0208269_100175_pt1 | contig 43511 bp, 33 predicted proteins | sample LakWasMe88_LOW11_2_FD_183912 | JGI IMG/M metagenome (GOLD analysis project Ga0208269, IMG submission 183912) | Freshwater sediment methanotrophic microbial communities from Lake Washington under simulated oxygen tension - Sediment Metagenome... | ecosystem: Environmental > Aquatic > Freshwater >...
TGCGGCCACTCGGGGCGCACCTGTTCCTGTCGGCCAACGAAAGCGATGTGCGCCAGGCCCTGGCCATGGGGTTTCCGGCGGCCCGGGTGCTGACGGAGTCGGTGCAGGCCAGCAACAGCCACCCGACCGAGGTGCGCATCGCCTTCGACGGGGACGCGGTGCTGTTCTCGGACGAGGCCGAGCGCGTCTTTCAGAGCCAGGGGCTGGATGCCTTTCAGCAGCACGAGCGCAGCAAGGCCAGCCACCCGCTGCCCGATGGCCCGTTCAAACCCCTGCTGGCCGCTCTGCACCACCTGCAGCAGGCGGGCACGGCCCACATGCGCATCCGCACCGCCCTGGTCACGGCCCGCAGCGCCCCGGCGCACGAGCGCGCCATCCGCACGCTGATGGACTGGAACATCGCGGTGGACGAGGCGATGTTCCTGGGCGGGCTCGAAAAAGGCGGCTTTCTGCGCGAGTTCGAGCCCGACTTCTTCTTTGACGACCAGACCGGCCATGTCAATTCGGCGGCGCGCCATGTGCCCGCTGGGCATGTCAACAGCGGTGTGTCCAACCCACCGCCCGCCGCCTGAACGCAGGCGCTCCGCGGGGGTGAAGCCTCTGTAAAGGCTACGTAACACTGCGAAAAACCAGCTGCCATGGCGAGACCTCAGGCGTTGAAGTCTGTGTCCTGTGCCACCATCTGTCCCCGACGAAAGGATCAGCATGAGTTCTACTGACCGTTTGCGCGCTTTGGCCGCAGCTTTGAAATCCCCCTGGGCCCCGGCTTGCCTGGGCTTGTTGTTGTGCCTGGGCCCGCTGGGCGCCAGCGCCGAATCCGCCCCGGCGACCGCCCCCCAACCCTCGGATGAGCAGCCCAGCGAGGGCGAAGCCCTGGCGGCCCGCCAGTTCCGCATGCTCGACTTCAATGGCGACGGCTACCTGTCGCGCGGCGAGGTGGCCCTGTTCCCCAAGCTGTCCAAGGCCTTTGACGCGGCCGACGCCAACCACGACGGCAAGGTGAGTTTCGAGGAAATCCGCGCCTACGCACGTGAAGTGCGCGCCCAGAAAGACAAGGCCGAAGCCAGCAACAAGGCCGATGCCGGCGCATCCAAGCCCTGACCCTCCCCGCTCCACCCGTCCTCCAGCCCCATGCTCCAGAAACTGAAATCCTTCAGCGCCGTCACCGCCCGCGTCTGGGCCTTGTCCCTGCCGTATTTCAAGTCCGACGAGCGCTGGAAGGCGCGGGGCCTGCTGGCCGCCATCGTGGGCCTGAACCTGGCCGCCGTGTACATGCTGGTGCTGATCAACGACTGGAACCGGGTCTTCTACGATGCGCTGCAGAACAAGCAGGCCGACGTGTTCTGGCAGCAACTGGGGCGTTTTGCCCTGCTGGCGGCGGCCTACATCGTGATCGCGGTCTACAAGTTCTACCTCACCCAATGGCTGGAACTGCAGTGGCGGCGCTGGATGACCCAGCACTACCTGCAGCGCTGGCTGGGCCAGCACCTGTTTTACCGGCTGGAGCTGAGCCGCTTTGCCCGCGCACACGCCCAAGGGGCCGCCTCGCCCGACAACCCCGACCAGCGCATCCAGGAAGACGTGAACCTGTTCACCTCGGCCTCGATCTCGCTCAGCATGGGCCTGCTCAATGCGGCGGTCACGCTGGCCAGCTTTGTCGGCATTCTGTGGGGGCTGTCGGGCAGCTTCGGGTTCTCGTGGCAGGGCAGCGACTACAGCATTCCCGGCTTCATGGTCTGGATGGCGGTGCTGTACTGCGTGGCCGGCAGTGTGGCCACGCACTACATCGGCCGGCCCCTGATCGCCTTGAACTTCGGGCAGCAGAAGCTGGAAGCCGACTTTCGCAGCCACATGGGACGGGTGCGTGAATACAGCGAATCCATCGCGCTGGACCGCGGCGCGGCGGTCGAGAACCAGCAGCTGGACCTGCGCTTCTCGCACGTGATGCGCAACACCCTGGACCTGATGCGGGCCCAGAAGCGGCTGATCTGGTTCACCACCTTCTTCGGCCAGGCGGCCGTGGTGTTCCCCTTCATCGTGGCGGCGCCCCGCTTCTTCAGCGGCGCGATCCAGTTGGGTGAGCTGATGCAGATTGCCTCGGCCTTTGACCGGGTACAGGGTTCGCTGAGCTGGCTGGTGGACAACTACGACTCGCTGGCCGGCTGGCGCGCCACCACCGAACGCCTGGCCAGCTTCGAAGAAAACCTGAATGCCCAGGAGACACCCACCCAGGGGCTCACAACGCAGACAGGGGATGGCCTGCGAATCGACCAGCTGAGCCTGACGCTGCCCGATGGCGCCCCTTTGCTGGCCCCCAGTTCCGCCCAGGTCGCGACGGGGGCTCGGGTGCTGCTGCAAGGCCCCTCGGGCAGCGGCAAGTCGTCGCTGTTCCGTGCGCTGGCGGGCTTGTGGCCCTATGCCCAGGGCTCGATCACCCAGCCGGCTGACGTGATGTTCATCCCCCAGAAGCCCTACCTGCCCAACGGCCGCCTGCGCGATGCCCTGGCCTATCCCGAGATCGCCAGCCGCTATGACGACGCTCAGTTGCGCGAGGCCCTGGAGCAGGCCTTGCTGCCCCACCTGGGTGACGCACTGGACCAGGAAGACGCCTGGAGCCAGAAACTCTCCGGTGGCGAGCAGCAAAGACTGGCCCTGGCCCGGGTGTTCCTGAAACAGCCCGCCTGGGTGATGGCCGACGAAGCCACCAGCGCCCTGGACGAAGCCAGCGAACAACAGATCTACCAGCGTCTGCTGGCACTCACCCAAGGCCGCGGCGGAGGCCTGGTGTCAATTGCACACCGGCCAGCGCTGGCCGCCTTCCATGATCACCGCTGGCAACTGGAGCCCCTGCCCGGACCCGGCCGGGCGTTCCGGCTGGTCAGCGCAGCTGCCGAGGCCCATCAGAGCGCCCCATAAAAAAACGCAGCCCGAAGGCTGCGTTGAATTGGGGAGAAACTCGCTCGCTCAAACCATCAGAAAGAATGACGGATACCGACGCCGAAGCTGTTGCCAGTCGACTTGGCGGTGATCTTGTCGTTCATGTACACCGCGTAGATGTCGGTGCGCTTGGACAGGAAGTAGTCGTAACCGAAGCTGGCGGTCTTGCGCGATGCGCCACCGTCGATCTTGGTCTGGGCATAGGCAGCCAGGAACTTGCCGGCCCCCACCGGAGCAGACGCGCCGATGGAGGTGGTCTTGGCCTTGGGGGTCAGGTCGTTGTTGGCCTGGCCGTAGGTCAGGAAAGCCTTGGCCACCGAGAAGTCGTACGAGCCACCCAGCATCCAGTCGGTCTTGGTGTTGAGCGGGCTGAAGGTGGTGACGGTGGGGTTGGTCAACTGGTCACGCTCGTAGAAAGCGGTCAGCGCCAGAGGGCCGTTGAAGTACAGGGCGTTGGCGCCGACGTTCTTCTTGCCCGAGTTGCCACCGGTGTCAGCCAGGTTGCTGAACTGGTAGTGCACATTGCCCGACAGGCCGCCGAACTTCGGCGTGCTGTAGATGATTTCGTTGGACCAACCGGTGTCCGAAGGCGTGGTGGCGGTCCAGCCCGTGCCGTTGAACAGGCCCACGTTGGCGTGCAGCACCAGGGGCGAGAAGGTGAAGGAGTCACCGAAGGGGTTGAAGATAACGGTGGGCAGGAAGTTGGGTGCCAGACCGCGGCCGATGGTGACGGCACCGAAATCGCCCGACAGGCCCAGGTTGGCGTCACGCGAGAAGAAGTTGTCGCCCGTGAAACGGCCCGGGGTACCCGAGTTGATGCGCATGAACGAAGTCAGCGCAAAGTTGGCCTTGAGGCCGCCGCCCAGATCTTCGGTGCCCTTGAACCCGACCCACGAGGTGGTCATGCCACCGCTGCCCACCTGCTTGGTGGCACCGGAATCACCGGCCATGCGAATGGAACCTGCAAAGCCGTCCATCAGGCCCATGACCTGAACCGAGCTTTGAGCCTGTGCGCCACCGGCCACAGCCGCCAGCGCCAACATCGACAGAAGAGATTTTTTCAAGTTTTTCTCCAGAGGTTTAAAAAACAGCACGCCATGAAAATCAATCAGACCCGGTGACTACCCGGGCATCCCTGTGCCATCGCAGCGGCTCCATGCTCCCCCGCTCGGTGGCCTGCTTGGGCCACCTGACGATCACAAACTCAGGGATGGGGTCTGTTGACATTCTGTTGTCAGCACACGAATGAAACAGACCGTTTCAATTTAGTGACAAGCAATTGGCGGGCCATCCTGAAGGTCAGATAGTTGCCATATGAAAACCGTTACACCCAATTGAACGGCTTTCGAGTAGGGAATGTATACAAGGAAAGCCCGGCATTCAGCCCCAAACGCTCTCCAAACGACCGCCGGTAGCCGCTTCACAGCGTGTCAGGGCGGCGCGCGCGCTCCTGCATGCCCCGACGGTAGTCCACGCAGGCCTGGGTATCGGTGTTTTGGGGTTTGGCACATTCTCGGTGCATGCACAGCGTGCGCAACAGGACGCCGACGTCCGCACACAAGGCTGCACCATTTTGGTGATTTTTATCCACCGAGGCCTCAGCGGCCCGGGGAGCTGCCGGGGCCACAGAGGGCGTTTCAGAGGTTTTTGGAAGGGGCTCATTGCGCCTCTGACGCAACGTCGCAGAAGGTGTGGGTGCCGCTGCGGCCTGTCCAGGATGGCTTGCAGAAGCATGCGCAGCAGGCGGCATGGCGTGCGTCACAGACGCGGTCGGGCCGGCCGAAGTGGTGGGGCGAACCGGTGCATCAGGCACGGCGGGGGCCAAAGGAACTGCCGATGGCGACGGCAAGGTCTTCTCCTGCCCCTGACCCGGGCCTGCTTCCGCCACGGTGACCACAGGGAGCACCTCAGGAGACCGCCAGGCCAGCCAGCTGCCAGCACCCGCCATCATCAGGGCCAAGGCCGCCCCGCCCCATCCAAGCCGCCGCGACCAGGTCATCGGTTGGCGAACGGAGGCCGGGCGTACCGGGTTGATCGACAGATCCAATGTCGGCTCAGGCTTGGCGTGCATGGGGATGGCACCCACACCCGCCTCGAGACCGCCTGGCATGGAGGCGCCATGGGCAGACGCTTCGTGGCCCATGCCTGCGGTCACCTCGCCCACCAGGCCCCGCTCCGGCAAGCGCTGCGTGACGGCCTCAGGCTCGGTCCGCGCCAACACACCGTCGGCCTGGGCCGCAGGCAACCAGAGATCGCCGAGCTCCTGGCGCCAGTCGAAGCGGCTCAGGTTTTCGTCGTCGGGGCTCAGTTGCATGCACGCGGCCAGGGCTCGGGTGCTGGCAGGCCTCTTTTCCGGTCGTATTTCCAACGCCTGACCCAATCCATCCAGGAACGGTGTCGAATAGCGCAGGCCGAATTCGGTCGTCAACACGCGGGCCACCTCGTGGAAGGGCTGCATGCGGTCCTTGATGATGCGGAAGGTGGCCGGGGTCGGCGCCTGGCCACACAAGCAGTCGTAGACCACGGCAGCCAGCGAATACAGGTCAGACCAAGGCCCGGGCTGCATGTCTTCGGTGTCGGCATACTGCTCGATCGGCGCGTAATGCACCTTGAGGATGGCCGTGTGCTGATGCCCTCGTCCGGCCAGGGCCCGGCGTGCCGCCCCCAGGTCGAGCAGCACGGGGGGTCCGATGTCCTGCAAAAAGATGTTGTCGGGCGACACATCCCGGTGCAGGGTCTGGTGCTCGTGCAGGCACTGCAAAGCCCCCAGCAGCCCCCCGATCACCTTGCGCAACCAGGCCTCGGGCGGCGGCCCACGCATCTGGGAGCGGGCCTGCTGCAAGGTCATGCCCTGGTAGAGCGGCATCACCATGTAGGCGGTGCCATGGGTCTCCCAGAAGCGGAACACCTTGACCAGGGAGGGGTGGTCGAACGAGGCCAGCAGCCGCGCCTCGTTCAGAAAGCCTTGCAGCCCGCGCTGGAAAGCCGGCGCCTCATGGGGTGAGCGCAGCGCCACCGACAGGCCCTGCCCCCGACCGACCAGTGCGCCAGGCAGGTACTCCTTGATGGCCACCGAGCGCTGCAGGGAGCGGTCAAAGGCCTTGTAAACCAGCCCGAAACCGCCCACACCCAGCAGCCCTTCGATGTCGAACTCGGCCAGCCGCGTGCCCACCGGCAGGGCTTCGGCATGGCTGGGCCCCTGAGCGGAGGGTTCGGGCAGGACGGGTGAAGACATGGCTGAGATGGGTCAGGACGAGGCGGCAAGACCGTGACGGTCGGGGTGGTATCCCCTGCGCGGTCTGCTGCAGGCATAGACATGCTCGCACTACCAATTGTCCTAAATTTGACCGACGAACGGCCAAAACGGGCAAATTTCGCGCCGATCGTCGAAATTTGGGGGCGAGATTTCTTCAGATACCCAGTGCGGGGAGGCCACTCAAGCCCCGGTTCCGGGCCCGGGCCGTTACCATTGGCGCCATGTTCAGTTACCGCCACGCCTTCCATGCGGGCAACCACGCCGATGTGCTCAAGCACACCGTGCTGGTGTCCGCGCTCCAATACATGACCGAGAAAGACGCGGCCCTGACCGTGATCGACACCCATGGGGGCGCGGGTCTTTACAGACTGGACGGTGATTACGCCAGCACCAGCGGTGAGGCCGACACCGGCATCCGCTGCCTCGTCGATGGCCCCTTCTCGGCCCAGAACACGGCCCTGGCCATCAAACAGGCCCCGGCCAAACCGGCACCGGAGGCCGTGGCCAAACCCCTCACCCCGGCGCTGCAAAGCTACCTGGACCAGATCCGCTCCTTCAACAGCGGCAACTCGCTCAAGGTGTACCCGGGCTCGCCCTTCATCATCCAGCGCCTGCTGCGCAGCCACGACCGCCTGAAGGTGTTTGAGTTGCATCCCACCGATGCCCGATCGCTGGACGGCAACATCGCCCAGTTGGAAGCAGGCCGCCAGGTGGCGGTGCTGCGCGAAGACGGGTTCGAGGGTGTGAAGAAGTTCCTGCCACCGCCGGCACGGCGCGCCCTGCTGCTGTGCGACCCCAGCTACGAGATCAAGACCGACTACCTGCGGGTGCAGGACCTGATCGCCGATTGCCTGAAGCGCTTTGCGACCGGCACCTATGCGGTCTGGTACCCGATCATCCCGCGCCCCGAGGCGCACGATCTGCCCAAGCGCCTGAAGACCATGGCCAACAAGGCCGGCAAGGCCTGGCTGCACGCCACGCTGACGGTGAAATCGGGCAAGGCCGGCTCCGGGCTGCCGGCCAGCGGCATGTTCCTGATCAACCCGCCCTTCACGCTCAAGGCCATTCTCAAGGACTCCCTGCCGCAAATGGTGGAGCTGATGGGCCAGGACCGCGGCGCCGGCTTCACGCTGGACAGCGGGGGCTGAAGCCCCCGTCCCGCCAGCCCTGCCAGCCTAGTTGCCGCAGGGCAGGCCGGTCACCACCGGCAGCGACAGCGCCACTTCCTTGATGCCCACGCCCGTCAGATCGAGGGCAACGGCCGCCGCACGGCTCACGTCGATGATGCGCCCCATGGTATGGGGCCCCCGGTCGTTGATGCGAACCAGCACCTCTTTGCCATTGTTGAGGTTGCGCACGCAAACCCGGGTGCCAAAAGGCAGGGTGCGATGCGCGGCGGTCATGGCGTTCATGTTGAAGCGCTCACCGCTGGCGGTGCGACGGCGGTGCAGCTCGATGCCGTACCACGATGCGCCACCGCGCTCGAAATACACCTCATCAGGTGCCATCAAAGTGCTCAAAGGGTCGCCGGGCGGCTCCTCCGGGTCCTCCTCGGATGGGCGACCCGCAGCCTCCAGCCGACTGGCCAGCGACAGTTCCACCCCGGCAAAACCGGGCTGGGCCGCCCAGGCCGAGTGCAACGGAGCGACCAGCGCCACCACCATCAGCAGCCCGCGCAGCCAGCCCGGCATCGCCATGGGCTCAGAGCGCTGCAGGGCCCGCATTGGCCACCAGGCCCAGCCGATCCAGCAAAGCCAGAGTGCTGACACTCTGGTTCATGGTGTAGAAGTGCAGCGCCGGGGCACCGCCCTGGCGCAGTTGCTCGCACAGGCGGGTCACGACATCCAGACCGAAAGCCTTGATCGACTCCACATCATCGCCAAAGCCTTGCAGGCGCAGGCGGATCCAGCGCGGGATCTCGGCGCCGCAGGCGTCCGAGAAACGCATCAGCTGGGTCGAACTGGTGATGGGCATGATGCCCGGCACCACCGGCACCTGCAGGCCCAGCTTGCGGCTTTCGTCGACAAAGCGGAAGTAGGCATCGGCGTTGTAGAAATACTGGGTGATGGCAGCATCCGCGCCGGCACGCACCTTGGCCGCATAGGCCTGCAGGTCGGCCTCGGGCGAACGGGCCTGGGGGTGCACCTCGGGGTAGGCCGCCACCTCGATGTGGAAGTCGTGCCCCGTCTCGGCGCGGATGAAGGCCACCAGATCGCTGGCATATTGGAACTCGCCACCCGCACCGTAGCCGCTGGGCAGGTCGCCCCGCAGCGCCACCAGACGCTTCACGCCCATGGCCTTCAGCGTGGCGAGTTGTTCGCGCACCGAGGCCCGTGTGGCGCCGATGCACGAGAAATGGGAGGCCGCGCTGCAGCCCTCAGACAGGATCTCGCGCACGGTGGCAAAGGTGCCCTCTTGCGTGGAACCACCGGCCCCGTAGGTGACCGAGCAGAACTCGGGCCGGCGGCTGTAGAGCGCCTGACGCACGGTGCGCAGTTTGGCCGCCCCTTCGGGCGTCTTGGGGGGAAAGAACTCGAAACTGACCGGCAGCAGGGCCGAGCCTGCTGCACTGGATGTGGACGCGCTCATGCCGCCCTCCTTGAGTGAATGAAGAATTCGCGGTTGCCATCGCCGCCGCTGATCGGGCTGTCAAACCAGGCCAGCACCTGCAGCCCCAGTTCCTGACACGCGTCGCGCAGGCGCTTCTCGACCACGGCGAACAGCGCCGGGTCGCGCACGATGCCGCCTTTGCCCACCTGGCCGGGCTGCAGCTCGAACTGCGGCTTGACCAGCATGAGCAGCTCGCCGCCCACACCCAGCATGGGCATCAGCGCCGGCAGCACCAGGGTCAGCGAGATGAAAGACAGGTCACCCGTGATGAAGTCGAACTGGCCATCAAACGGGCCGCGCGGGCTTTCCAGCCCCTCGCAGTGCTCCATCAGCTCCAGCGTGGTCAGGTGGCGGGCATTGACCTGCTCGATGCAGGTGACGCGCTCGTCGAAGCGCAGGCGCTCGTACAACTGCCCTTGGCCCACATCGACACCCACCACATGGGCGGCGCCCGCCTGCAGCAGGCAGTCGGTGAAGCCACCGGTGGATTGGCCCACGTCCAGGCACAGCTTGCCCGCCACCGACAGGCCAGTGGCTTGCAGGGCGCCTTCCAGCTTCAGACCGCCGCGCGACACATAACGCGCCTCGGCGGTGTCGACCAGCTCGATCAGGGCGCTGTCGGGCAGCTCCTGGCCGTTTTTCAGCACCGCCACCCAGGGCGAGGCCTCGCTGGGGCGCCATTGGACGCCCGCCGCGATGAGGCGCGAGGCCTGCGACCGGGAAACGGCCAGGCCGCGCTCCACCAACAACTGATCAGCTCGCATGAAATCCTTAAAAATGAAATACCGTGGGCCAGGGCGCCCGCCCTGCCCGCCCGGAAAACCAGGCACGCCCCATCGCAAGAATGCCACCACCCCGCCCCGGGGCCGGTGGCACTCTCCGATCACAGACCGATCAGAGACCGATCAATAGCGGTAGGTATCGGGCTTGTAAGGGCCTTGCTTGGGCACGCCGATGTAGGCGGCTTGCTCGTCGGTCAGTTCGGACAGCATGGCGCCCACCTTCTTCAGGTGCAGACGGGCCACCTTTTCATCGAGGTGCTTGGGCAGCACATAGACCTTGCCGCTTTCGTAGTAATCGCTGTGCGTGAACAGTTCGATCTGGGCGATGGTCTGGTTGGCAAAGCTGGAGCTCATCACGAAGCTGGGGTGGCCGGTGGCGCAGCCCAGGTTCACCAGGCGGCCCTTGGCCAGCATGATGATCTTCTTGCCGTCCGGGAAGATGATGTGATCGACCTGGGGCTTGATCTCTTCCCATTCGTACTTCTCGACCGAGGCGATGTCGATCTCGTTGTCGAAGTGGCCGATGTTGCAGACGATGGCCTGGTCCTTCATCTTGGCCATGTGGTCGTGCGTGATGACGTGCTTGTTGCCGGTGCAGGTGACGAAGATGTCGCACTTGTCGGCGGCGTAGTCCATGGTCACGACCTTGTAGCCTTCCATGGCGGCCTGCAGCGCGTTGATGGGGTCGATTTCAGTGACCCACACCTGAGCAGACAAGGCGCGCAGGGCCTGGGCACTGCCCTTGCCCACATCGCCGTAGCCGGCCACGCAGGCGACCTTGCCGGCGATCATCACATCGGTGGCGCGCTTGATGCCGTCCACCAGCGACTCGCGGCAGCCGTACAGGTTGTCGAACTTGCTCTTGGTCACAGAGTCGTTCACGTTGATGGCACGGAACATCAGGCTGCCCTTGGCCGACATTTCCTTCAGGCGGTGCACGCCGGTGGTGGTTTCTTCGGTCACGCCGATGATGTGGGCGCTCTTGCGGCTGTACCAGGTCGGGTCTTGGGCCAGCTTGGCCTTGATGGCGGCGAACAGGCAGGTTTCTTCTTCGCTGGTCGGGTTGGCCAACAGGGACGGATCGGTCTCGGCACGCTTGCCCAGGTGCATCAGCAGCGTGGCGTCACCCCCGTCGTCCAGGATCATGTTGGGGCCTTCGCCTTCGGTGCCGGCAGCGCCGAAATCGAAGATGCGGTGGGTGTAATCCCAGTAGTCGGTCAGGCTTTCACCCTTGATGGCGAACACCGGCGTGCCCGAGGCGGCGATGGCGGCGGCAGCGTGGTCCTGCGTCGAGAAGATGTTGCACGAGGCCCAACGCACGGTGGCGCCCAGGGACTGCAGGGTTTCGATCAGCACGGCGGTCTGGATCGTCATGTGCAGCGAGCCGGTGATGCGGGCGCCCTTGAGCGGCTGCTGGGCCTTGAACTCGTCACGGATGGCCATCAGACCGGGCATTTCGGTCTCGGCGATCTTGATTTCCTTGCGGCCCCATTCGGCCAGGCCGATGTCGGTGATCGCGCAATCGGCGTTGAGTGCGGGGGTGCTGCGTGCGTTCATGGTTTGCTCCAAAACATGTTTGAAAAAACCACTTGCCGGGGCGAAAAAGACTCATCGCACGGGAAGTGGATGAGCGTCGTTGCGTAGATGGTCCGAGCCTCACGCCCCGCTGTGCTGGGGGCGCTGCAACGCTCCTCGGATAGCGGCATTTTAGTGGCAAAACGCCGTTTGTCACCCAATGCCCCCAGATCGGCCTCGGCCAGACGCCTATCGGATGCCCATCGGATGCCCTCCCGCCCCGTCCCGACTACAGCGCCGGCATGGCCTCTCGCGGGATGATGGCCCCAGGCCAGCCGATCACCGCGCCCGAGACCCGGTGCGCCAGGGCCGCCGCCTCCGGGATCGAAGCCCCGCGCAAGCGCCCCGCCAGATAACCCGCCGCAAAGGAGTCGCCCGCAGCACTGGTGTCGACCACCCGCGCCACCGGCTGGGTCGGCACGTGCCATTGACCGGCTTCGGTGGCCACCACACAGGGTCGAGCCCCCTGCTTGACCACCACTTCGCGGCAACCCAAGCCCAGGCTGCGCTGTACCGTCTGCTGGGCAGGGTGCGGCCCGTACAGCAGAGTTTCATCGTCCAGCGTCAGCAGGGCGACATCGGCCAGGGCCAGCACGCGCTCATGGGCTTCACGGGCCTGGTCTGCGCGCCACAGTGTGGGCCTGAAGTTGTTGTCAAACCAGATCAGCCCGCCGGCGCGCCGGAAGGCGGCCAGGGCCTCGAACAAGGCCTCGCGCCGCGCCGGTGGAAACAGCGCCAGCGTGATGCCCGACAGGTAAAGCACATCGATCTGGCCCGGATTCAGCAGGGTGGCGAAATCGAGCTCGCCACTGAAGTAGTGACGGGCAGCGCTGTCGTTGCGCCAGTAAAAGAACCGGCGCTCCCCGCCGGCATCGGTCTCGATCAGGTACAGGCCTGGCATGCGTCCGGGCAGGCGGGCCACCCGCTCGGTGAACAGCCCTTCGTCCTGCCACTGGCTCAGCAAGCCCTCACTCAGCGGGTCGTCGCCCAGCGCGGTGGCGTAATGCACCTCGGCGGGCCAGCCCTGCAACAGCCGCGCCAGGTAGATCGCCGTGTTCAGGGTGTCCCCCCCGTAGCGACGCATCAGGGGCTGCCCCCCGAACTCGATCATGCACTCGCCCAGCGACACGATGTGCACGGGCCCGGCGCTCGCAGCCGCCGGAAAATGGGAACTCATGGCGCCAGACCCCTGCTCAGACCGCTGTGGGCCGGCGGTAGGCCACGCAGTCCACCTCAACCCGGCAGTCGATGACCATGGGGGACACCACGCAGGCGCGCGCCGGCGGATGCTCGCCAAAATAGCTCATGAACACGCGGTTGAACGAGGCGAAGTCACGTGGGTCGTCCAGCCAGACACCGCAGCGCACCACATGCTCTGGGCCATAGCCGGCCTCGGCCAGCACAGCCAGCACGTTGCGGATGGCCTGGTGCGACTGGGCCACGATGCCGCCGTCGATCACCTCGCCATCGCGCATCGGGGTCTGCCCCGACACAAACAACCACCCGTCGGCTTGGGCGGCGCGTGCAAACGGCATCTTCTGGCCGCCTGTGCCATCGGCGACGCCATAACGCTGGATATCGGACATGAGAAAACTCCTTCTTTCTTGAATTCAATGACGCGCCGTGAAGCGCTGTGAAGCTCGGGTTGGGGGCGCCGAGCGGCTTGTCAGGCCTGGGCCTCAAGCCGCTGCGGTGCTGCAGCAAAACGGGCGGGCAAGTCGGATGCGCGTGGCAGGAAACGCCCGGCACGGGCGCCGGTGGCCTGCCCCTGGTGGTACGACAGCAAGCCGTTGACCCACACCGCCTCGATGCCCGCGGCGCGCTGCTGGGGGTCGTCGAAGGTGGCGGTGTCTCGCACCGTGCGGGGGTTGAACAAGACCAGATCCGCCCAGTACCCCTGCACAATGCGGCCCCGCTGCTCCAGCCCATAACGGGCTGCCGACAGGCCGGTCATCTTGCGCAGGGCTTCGGGCAAGGCGAACAAGCCCTGCTCGCGGGCGTAATGGCCCAGCACCCGGGGAAAGGCCCCCCACAGACGCGGATGGGGATGGGGGTCTTCAGGCAAGCCATCCGAGCCCACCATGGACATCGGGTGGGACAGGATGCGACGCACATCGCCCTCGTTCATGCCGTGGTAGACCGCGCCCGCAGGCTGCAGCCGACGCGCCGCCTCCAGCAGGCTGAGCTGCCAGGACCGCGCGATCGCGGCCAGGGTCTGCCCGGCCATGTCGGGGTGGGGCGTGGACCAGGTGATGAAGATGTCGAACTCGTCGGTCACCTGCTTGAGGTCCAGCGTGGACGAACTGGCGGCATAGGGGTAGCAGTCGCAACCCACGGGCTGCAGGCGGGCGGCGCCTTCCATGGCGGCCAGCACTTCGGTGCTGCGCCCCCAGTTGCGGGCGCCCGCGCACTTGAGGTGCGACACGATCAGGGGGCTGGGCCCGTGGCGGGCCACGTCAAAGGCCTCGTCCAACGCCGCCAGGATGGGCTCGAACTCGCTGCGCAAATGGGTGGTGTAGAGGGCGCCATGGGCCGCCACCTCGGCCACCAATCGCTTGAGCTCGTCGGTGCTGGCGGCAAAGGCCGAGGCATAGGCCAGCCCGGTGCTCAAGCCCAGGGCCCCGGCCGCCAGGCTGTCAGCCAGCTCCAGCCGCATGGCCTCGATTTCAGCCGGGTGGGCCGCCCGGTCCAGGTCATCCAGGTGGTTGCTGCGCAAGGCCGTGTGCCCGACTAGCGCGGCCACATTGACCGCCGGCTGCGCCGCCTCGATGGCCTGCCGGTAATCGGCAAAGCGCGGGTAGCGGAAGGCCGAATCCGGCCCCAGCAGGTTCATGGGGTCGGGCGCGCTGCCGCGCAGGCGCACCGGCGACGCGCTGATGCCGCAATTGCCCACCACCACCGTGGTCACGCCCTGGCTGATCTTGGGCAGCATCTCGGGCTGGCGGATCACCACGGTGTCATCGTGGGTGTGCACGTCAATGAAGCCGGGCGCCAGCGCCAGGCCCTGGGCATCGACCTCGACCCGGGCGGCGGGACGGGGCTCGTCGCCTCGGAACAGGCACAGCCGGCCGGCGGAGTCCACCCCCACATCGGCCAACTCGCCCGGGCGGCCCGTGCCGTCGTAAACCGTGGCGTGGCGGATCAGCGTGTCGAGGGCCTCCATCACAGCACCCCAGCCAAGGCCCACACCAGGCCAAACGCCACCACCGAGATCAAGGTCTCAAGCACCGTCCAGGTCTTCAGGGTCTGCCCCACGCTCATGTTGAAGTACTCCTTGATCAGCCAGAAGCCGCCGTCGTTGACGTGCGACAGGATCAGCGAACCTGCGCCGGTGGCCAGCACCAGCAACTCAGGGTGGGGGTAATGCATGGCCAGCGCGATCGGCGCCACGATGCCGGCCGAGGTGGTCATGGCCACGGTGGCCGAACCGGTGGCCACCCGCATCAAGGCAGCCAGCAGCCAGCCCAGCAGCAGGGGCGACAACTGGAAGGCCGCCGACAGGGCCACGATCTGCGTGGTCACGCCCGAATCCACCAGGATGCGGTTGAGGCCGCCACCCGCCCCCACCAGCAAGGTGATGCCCGCCGTCGGCGCCAGGCATTCCTGCGAGAACTTGAGCACGTCTTCACGTGAAAAGCCGCGTGCCAGACCCAAGGTCCAGAAGCTGACCACGGTGGCAATCAACAAGGCGATCACCGAATTGCCGATGAACAGCAGAAAGCCGTTCAGCGGGGTGCCGGCCGGCGCCAGCACCGGGGCCCAACCGCCCAGCAACATCAGCCCCACCGGCAGCAGCACGGTGAACATGGTGATGCCGAAGCCCGGCAGCGAGCGGGCGCCGGTGTCGCGGTCGGTGAACTGGTCGGCCATCGGGTTGTGGCTGGGCAGCACGATGCGCGGCGCGATGAACTTGGCGAACAGCGGGCCGGCGATGATGGCCGTGGGTACCCCCACCAGAATCGCGTACGCCACGGTCTTGCCCACTTCGGCGCCATAGGCGCCCACCGCCATCATGGCCGCCGGGTGAGGCGGCACCAGGCCGTGCACCACCGACAGGCCGGCCACCATGGGCAGCCCCACCATCAGCATGGACACCCCTGTGCGCCGGGCCACCGTGAAGGCGATCGGGATCAGCAGCACAAAGCCCACCTCGAAGAACAGGGGCAGCCCACAGACAAACGCGATGCAGACCATGGCCCAATGCGCATTGCGCTCGCCAAAGCGGTCGATCAGCGTGAGCGCAATACGGTCGGCCCCGCCGGACTCGGCCATCATCTTGCCCAGCATGGTGCCCAGGGCCACCACCAGGGCAATGTGCCCCAGGGTTTTGCCCACACCGGTCTCGTAGGCCGCCATGATGTCCTTGGCCGGCATGCCGGCCACCAGGGCCAGGCCAAGGGAGACCAGGGTCAGCACGATGAAGGGATTGATGCGGTAGCGTGCAATCAGCAGCACCAGCGCCACGATGGCGATGAGCGCATAGAGCAGCAAAGACGGGTTGGCGACAGCAGGCACAGGGTCTCCTTGGTTGTTGTTGATTGAGGCAAGCGGTTCAATCGGCGCCATCCGCGAGGGCGGTGTCGACGTGCTGCCCCAGCGCGGCCTGGCATGCAGGCATCGCGTGGTGGTCAGACGCGCCGCCGGCGGTTCAGGGCCTGGGCGTCAGAACAGGGTCTCGACGGCGCTCAGCACCTGGTAGTGCTCGTCCACCAGCAGCAACTGACGCCATTTGTCGAAGGTCAGGCAGGGGTGGGAGATGTCGAAGATCAGGATGTCGCCCACCCGCAGGTCGGCGCCCTCGGGCACGCTCATGAAGGCGTGCTGATCCATCATGGCGGTCAGCACCCAATCCTCGGGGGCGGGCCGCACCCCGGCAAAGCCGCCCGGCCGGGCCTGCAGGCTCACGGTGGGCAGGCCGGCATCGAAGGCCGCGTCGCGCTTGCCCAGCGCGATGATGGCGCGCCCGGGCTCCGGCAAGGACTGCACATGGGCACACAGCTGCAGGGCCGGCAACAGGCTTTGCCCCATCTCGCGCGCCACCGGGTTGTCGGCCCGGATACGGCGCTCGGCGGCGCGGTAGATGCCCACGTCGTGGGTCAGGTAGCAACCCGGGCGCAGCACCACGTCCAGCGTGCAGCCCAGGTCCTGCCCCGAAAACACCTCGGCCACCACGTCAAACCAGGCCGAGCCGGCACCCGACAGCAGCACCGTGTCTTCGGCAAAGCGCTGCTCGGCCGCCAGTGCCCGGGTGCGCTCCAGCACCTGCTGCAAAAAGCCCCGGATCGCGTCAGTCTGCTGCAACACCCCTTCGTAGACCTCCACCCCGACCAGGGCCAGGGCGCGGGGCCAGCGGGCCAGGGCGGCCAGGCATTCGGCCTCCTGGGCGGTATCGCGCACCCCGGTACGGCCACCCGGAACGCCATACTCGATCAGCACCCGCAGGCGCTGCCCCACCTCGGTGAAAAAATGCCCCAGCGCATCGATGTTGGCCGCCGAATCGACAATGCAGCAAAAGCTGAAATCCGGGTCTTGCGCCTGGATGCGCGCGATCAGCGCCATGTTGCCGCGCCCCACCAGTTGATTCGCCATCAGGATGCGGCGCACACCGTGGCGGTAGGCGGCATTCACTTGCGAGGCTGTTGCCAGCGTGATGCCCCAGGCGCCGTGCTCCAGTTGCCGATGGAACAGGGCCGGGCTCATGGTGGTCTTGCCATGGGGCGCCAGCTTCACCCCATAGCGGGCCATGAAGGTCTTCATCCAGCGCAGGTTGTGCTCGATGCAGCTTTCGCGCAGCACGGCCACCGGCAGGCTCACCTCGTCGTCAAGAATGCGCCATTGCAGGTCCTTGAGCTGGGCCAGCGTGCATCCGTCAGGTGCGGCACCCAGGCCCTTGGTGTCGAAGTTCAGGTGATTTTGGGAAAAGAGGGCTGCAGTGGTCATCGTCGATCCTGGTCTAGACCGGATTCTTGGCGATGGCAGCCGTTTCGCGTGCGGGATTTTCAAACACTTGTGGCTCGCAACACATGGACACAAGAGTGCCTCTTTCGACGACTGTCCGGGCCAAGCCGGTAAAATCGGCACCCACGGGCCCGGCTCAGGCCACCGCCCTTGGCTCCCAACTTGGATCCGCCATCCCTGGCGACTGCCGGCCAGCCCTGAGCGTTTGCCGGCCAGGCCACGACAACCCTCTGCCTCACTCGGACAAAGACCTTGAGCTTTCTCGAAGAAACCCGCCGCCGTCGCACTTTCGCGATCATTTCCCACCCGGACGCGGGCAAGACCACGCTGACTGAAAAGCTGCTGCTGTTTTCGGGTGCGATCCAGATCGCCGGCTCGGTGAAGGCACGCAAGGCCAGCCGCCACGCCACCTCGGACTGGATGGAGATCGAAAAGCAGCGCGGCATCTCGGTGGCCTCGTCGGTGATGCAGATGCTGTACCGCGATCACGTGATCAACCTGCTCGACACCCCGGGCCACAAGGACTTCTCGGAAGACACCTACCGGGTGTTGACGGCCGTCGACTCGGCCTTGATGGTGATCGATGCCGCCAACGGCGTGGAATCGCAGACCCGCCGGCTGATCGAGGTGTGCCGTCAGCGTGACACCCCCATCCTCACCTTCGTCAACAAGATGGACCGCGAAGTGCGCGAGCCGCTGGACATCCTCGACGAGGTGGAGCGCGAGTTGGGCATGCCCTGCGTGCCCATGACCTGGCCGGTGGGCCAGGGCAAGAGCTTTGCCGGCATCATCAACCTGCGTACCCAGGCCATGACGGTGTTCGAGGCCGGCAGCGAACGCCTGCCGCATGACTTTGAATCGATCCCGCTGTCCGAGCGCGACACCCTGGTCAAGCGCTTCGGCAGCGAGTTTGAGGCTGCGGTGGAAGCCATGGAGCTGGCCACCGGCGCCTCGCCCAGCTACGACCATGACGCCTTCCTGGCGGGCAAGCAGACCCCGGTGTTCTTCGGCTCGGGTGTGAACAACTTCGGCGTGATGGAGGTGCTCGACGCCCTGGTCGACCTGGCGCCGCCCCCCCAATCACGCAAGAGCACTGTGCTCGTCAACCGCCAGCCGGTCGAAAAGGTGATCCAGCCCGAGGACGACGCGTTTTCGGGCGTCGTGTTCAAGGTACAGGCCAACATGGACGCCAACCACCGCGACCGCATCGCTTTTGTGCGCATGGCCTCGGGCAAGTACGTCCCGGGCATGAAGCTGCGCGTGCAGCGCACAGGCAAGGAACTGCGCCCCACCAGCGTGGTGACCTTTCTGTCGCAACGCCGCGAGGCGGTGGACGAGGCCTATGCTGGCGACATCATCGGCTTCACCACCCACGGCGGCGTGCAACTGGGCGACACCATCACCGACGGCGCCAGCCTGCAGTTCACCGGCCTGCCCTTCTTTGCGCCCGAGCTGTTCATGAACGTGATCCTCAAGAACCCGCTGCGCACCAAGCAGTTGCAGCAAGGCCTGGCGCAGCTGGGCGAAGAAGGCGCCATCCAGGTCTTCAAGCCCGACATGGGCGGGGCCATGCTGCTGGGCGCCGTGGGCCAGCTACAGTTTGAAGTGGTGCAGCACCGCCTCAAGACCGAGTACGACGCCGACGTGCGCCTGGAAAGCAGCCAGTACACCAGCGCCCGCTGGATCACCGCCGACACCCCGGCCGAACTCAAGGCCTTCACCGACGCCTACCCCCTGCGCCTGGCCCACGACGCGGCCAACACCCTGGCCTACCTGTGCACCTCGCCCTATGACGTGCGCCTGGCCCAGGAGCGTTTCCCGAAGATCCATTTCCACCCGCTGCGCGAACACGCGGGCCTGGCGCTGCAGACGGCGGGTTGAGGGCCATGACAGCCGAAACCGGCGCATCGACGGCCCCGCCACGTTCCGTGATCCATCAACTGTTCTGGTTCGGGGTCTCGGGGGTGCTGGGCCTGCTGGTTGACATGGCGGCGCTCTGGCTGACCACGCCCTGGCTGGGACTTTACGGGGGGCGGGTGTTGTCCTTTTTGTGCGCGGCAACCACCACCTGGGCGTTCAACCGGCGCCAGACCTTCGCACCGACCGGGCGACAGGGCAAGACACTGGCAGCGGAATACATGGCCTACCTGGGCACCATGAGCGTGGGCGGGGTGATCAACTACAGCGCCTATGTGGCCTTTGTTCATCACTTCCCGGACCTGCCCGGCTTTGCAATGTGGGGCGTTGCCGTGGGAAGCCTGGCCGGGCTTGGTTTCAACTTTGCCAGCGCCCGCTTTCTGATTTTTCGGCACACCCCGAAACCACCGAAGTCCTGAAACCGAGGGACAGCAGACAGAAGCGGCGAATCTCGGCGGCAGCTCCGATTGTCGCAAGCCTCAGGCACCTGAGTTCCGCCGATGATCGGCCCGTCAAAGTCGCCCGGGTTTGCCCCAGTGGACTGTGGCAAGATAACATCTCAATCCAACAATTTGTTACCCGGGGAGGAGAAGGGAAGCGATAGCCCTGACCTGGGTGCCGTCCGCTATATCTGCCCCAATGGTCACGAGCCCGCCCCGTATTGCCGTCGTTGTTCCTTGCTACAACGAAGCCCTGTCGATCCAATTGGTGATCGACGAATTCAAGACCTGCCTGCCCGAAGCCGAGTTGTTTGTCTTCGACAACAACTCCAGCGATGACACGGCTGGCATCGCCCGCCGGGCCGGTGCCACCGTGATCCCGGTCAAACTGCGCGGCAAGGGCAATGTGGTGCGGCGCATGTTTGCCGATGTCGATGCCGATGTCTATGTGATGGTCGATGGTGATGCCACCTATGACCTGCGCGACATCCGGGCCCACATCGACCAATTGCTGGCGCAACGCCTGGACATGCTGGTGGGTTGTCGGCGCGACGATGGATCCAACCCGCAGACCTATCGGCCCGGCCATCGCCTGGGCAACCTCATGCTGACGGGTTCGGTCGCCTGGATCTTCGGGGGAAGTTTCACCGACATGCTGTCGGGCTACCGGGTGTTCTCGCGCCGCTACGTGAAATCCTTCCCGGCCATGTCGCATGGTTTTGAAACCGAAACCGAACTGACTGTGCATGCCCTCGAATTGCGCATGCCCTATGCCGAAGCCGACATCATCTACCGCGCCCGCCCCGAGGGTTCGACCAGCAAACTCTCGACGCTGCGTGATGGCTGGCGCATCCTGGGCACCATCCTGAAGCTGTTCATCAGCGAGCGACCGCTGGCCTTCTTCGGGCTGCTTGCTCTGCTGCTGTCTTTGCTTGGCCTGGCCCTGGCCATTCCACTTTTGCTGACCTATGCCGAAACCGGATTGGTTCCGCGCCTACCCACCGGGGTGTTGGCCACCGGCATCATGATGTGTGCAGGGCTGTCATTGGTGTGCGGAGCCATCCTGCACACCGTGACCACCGGGCGACGCGAAGCCAAAAATCTGGCCTATCTGGCCATACCTGCCCCAGCCAACCGCTGACGTGGACTTTTGACCATGCGAGGACACCGCATGCTGGCCCGAAGAGACTCTGTCCTCATGCCCCCTGAAACACCGCAAGCGCTGTGCACGAAAATGAGCCAGAGGCATGACTGAATTCGCCTTCTTCCAAAAGTTTTATGGTTCTCTGGCCCTGTTGATCTTGGCCTTCTGGGCGCTGGGGATCACGGCCCTGAATCACTTGAGAGCACCGCTGCAGGGCGATCGCTGGCTGCACGGTGCGCTGGCCACCACCTTGGGCATGGGTGTGTTCATTGTGGTCGTGCAGGGCCTGGCCATCGCCGGGCAACTGACGCGCCCTGCGCTGTTTGTCCTGCTGACAGGGTGTTGGTGTCTGGCACTCTGGCAGTGCATTCGCGCCTGGCGCAGGCGTGTGGCAACAGGAGGTCGGTCTACCGCAGTGACTTGGCATGCCCACGAGTTGTTCTGGCTTTGGCTGGTTCTTGTCGCACTCCTGCCCACGTTGGTGGCGCCACTGACGCCGCCGCAGCAATGGGATGAGCTGATGTACCACCTCCCCCACGCCAGCCAATGGGCCGCCAGTGGAACCTTGACCGTCAATGAGTGGCTGCGTTTTCCCTGGTTTCCCTACAACTACGACTTGCTTTACGCCGTCGCCTTGTTGCTCAAGGGCGACGTCCTGGCGCACCTGCTGCATGCCCTGGCAGGCTGGCTGGTCGCCTTGATCACCTATCGGGTGGGCGTGAGGTATGCGGGTCATGCCACGGCGGGTCTCGCCACGGCAACTTGGCTGGTGCTTGGAGGGCCACTTTATGCATCGGCCTACATCGACCTTGGAGTGGCCCTGTTTCTGATGACCAGCGCGGTCGCTATGTGGCTTTGGCTGCAGAACCGGACGCAACTGGCCTGGTTGGTATCTGCTGCGTTCGCCCTGGGCCTGGCGGCCGGCAGCAAATACCAGGCACTGATCTACCTGCCGTTTTTCGGCGCAGTACTGCTCCGATTCGAACGCCGCCCAAAAGCCTGGGCGGCCGTGGTGATGGCCTTTTTACTTCCCTGCGTGTATTGGTACGCGCGCAACGCGATTCAAACAGGTGACCCCTTCGACCCGCTGGGTGCCCGTCTGTTTGGCTACCACGACTGGAACGAGTGGGACCTGACAGCACAGTTCAATGACCTGAAGGGCGTCGCCAACTGGCCGCCGAAATGCCTGTGGCCCGCACTGCTAGCCCTTTTGATGCCGCGTTTCTACCGTACACCGGCTTGGCGCAGCACCATGCTGTTGGCGGCCTATGCCAGCATCGTCTGGCTGCTCACCTCCCATTACGACCGTTACCTGCTACCCATGTTTCCCCTGCTCGCCTTGCTCAGCGCCCAGGTGGTGCTGGAGGGGGGCAACTGGGTGCTGCGCTGGCGGCCGCACTGGGTTCTCGAACCGCGTTGGATGGCCCAACAATTGGGGCTATTGCTGACGCTATCGGCCATGGGGCTCTTGGGTGCCTATGGCTGGCACACCACCGAAAAGGCCTTGGCCAGTGTGGCTCTCACAACAGAGCAACGCGAAGCCCTGCTGACCCGATCGCTGCCGGCCTACCCGCTGGTGCTGAAACTGCACCATCCCCCAGGCCGGCGCATTTATCAGTTCGCCCTGGAAAACCTGACCTACTACGCCCCCAACCCGATCTGGGGCGAGATTTTTGGCCCCTGGCGCAACCACGATCGGATGCTGCTGGGTGCCAAAGGCCTTGCGCTACGCCTCAGGGCTGAGGGCTTTGACACCTTGCTGATCCGCAACGATGTGCTGGGTCTGTTTCAGCACGATGCGGACTTTGACCAGTACTTCCGATCCATTGACAAAGCCCCAGGCGCCGAGGCTTTCGACATCCTTCACCCTTCACCATGAGTGTCTCGACACCTGTCCTGCAACTGTTGTCAAACCTGAACAGCGACCAGACCAAGGCCTTGAAAGGTGTTCTGACCGACATCGACGACACCCTCACCACCGAGGGCGCCATCACGCCCGATGCCCTGCAAGCCCTGCATGAGCTGAAGGCGGCGGGCCTGCGGGTGATCGCCATCACCGGGCGGCCGGTGGGCTGGAGCGAGCCCTTTGCGCAGGTCTGGCCGCTGGATGCCATCGTGGCAGAAAACGGGGCCGTGGCCTTGATCCCCGAGTCCGATGGCCGCCTGCGGCGCTGCTACCAGCAAGACGAGGCCCTGCGACAGCAGCAGTACCAGCGCATGCAAGCCGTGTTGCAGGACATTGAAGCCACCGTGCCCGGCGCACGGCGGGCCACCGACTCGGCCGGGCGCGAGACCGACATCGCCATCGACCACAGCGAGTTCACCGAGCTGCCGGCCCAGGCCATCGAGCAGGTGGTGGCCAGGATGCGGGCCACGGGCATGAACGCCACCGTGAGCAGCATCCACATCAACGGCTGGTATGGCCCGCACAACAAGCTCGAAGGGGCGCGCTGGATTTTGCGTGAACTGTGGGGCTGCCCCCTGGACGAGGAACTGGACCGCTGGGTGTATGTGGGTGATTCGACCAACGACCAGCTGATGTTCCAGCACTTTCCGCTCAGCGTGGGGGTGGCCAACGTGCGCCGCTTCGTGCCGCAATTGCAGCACCTGCCGCGCTACATCACCCCCAGCGAGCGAGGTGCAGGGTTTGCCGAGCTAGCCCAGGTGTTGCTGGCCGCGCGCTCAGTCTCGCTGGGCTGAATCGGGCACCTCGATCGCCGCATCGCAGCCCACGCCCGCCGCAATCCAGCGCCGGGCCAGGCGGGCCAGCAGCGGCGCGGCCCAGCGCAGAGGCGCCGGCAGGTGGGCGGCCGGGGCGCTGACCATGCCGCAGCGGTAGATCGACAGCTCAGGCGCCCACTGAAGCGCCCGGCAGGCGCCCTGACGGCGCCGCGACACCAGCACGCCCAAGGGGCAAGGCTCGGCCAGGCAGCACACGCCGCAACCATTGCAGGGCTGGGCCCAGGCCGGCTTGGCCGGGGCTTGGGGGTGGATCTCGATGACGCGGTGTTCGGACATGGGCAGCGCTGAGGGCCCCGCCATCATGCCAGTCCGGGCCAGAAGCCCACGCGATCAGGACGGCTTGTTCAGGCCCAGCTTCTCAATCAAGGCCTTCTCGCGGCTGAAGGTGTCCTGGGCAAACTTCTGGTACTGGGCGCTGTCCATGTAGTTGGGCAGCATGTCGTAACGGCCCAGGGCCTGCACGTAGCTGGGCTCTTCCATGGCCTTCTTGAAGGCATCGTGCAGGCGCTTGACCACCTCGGGCGGCGTGCCGCGGGGGGCACCGAGGCCGAAGGGCGAGTTCTGCACCAGGTCCAGGCCCAGCTCCTTGAGCGTGGGGGCATCGGGGAACTTGGCCAGGCGTTGTTCGCCCCAGGTGTTGAGCACGCGCAGCTTGCCGCTTTCAACCTGCGGCGCAAAGCCGGTCGAATCGGCAGCGGCCATCACGTGCCCGCCCAGCACGGCCTGCATCAGGTCGGCGCTGCCCTTGTAGGGCACATGGGTCAGTTGCAGGCCCAGCTTCTGTGCCACCTGCTCCATGGTCAGGTGCGGGCTGGTCAGGGTGCCGGTGGAGCCAAACGTGAGCTTGCCCGGGTTGGCCTTGGCATAGGCCACAAAGTCGGCCCAGGTCTTGAACGGGCTGCTGCTGGGCACCACCAGGCCAAAGGCATAGCCGGTGACGTTGATCACGTAGCTGATGTCTTTCACCGGGTCCCAGTTGATCTTGGTGGTGTAGGGCATGCGGAACACGCCCAGGGGGATCTGCGCCACGGTGTAGCCATCGGCCGCCGAGCTCTGCAGGGCCTGGGCCGGCAGGGTGCCGCCGGCGCCGGGCTTGTTCTCGACGATGACGGGCTGGCCCAGGATCTTGCCGGCGTTGTCGGCCAGCTGGCGCATGGTGATGTCGGTGGGGCCACCGGCCGGAAAGGCCACGATCAGCTTGACAGGTCGGGCCGGAAAGGCCTGGGCGCGGGCCGCCAACGGGCCCAGGGCCAGGGTGCTGCCAGCCAGCTTCAGCAGGGATCTTCTTAGCATGGGGGTGTCTCCAGTGAAATGGCGCCGAGCGCCGAATCTCAGGCTGCGCTTTTGCGCAGCCTTGTCCCATGACCGTAAACGATCAGACCTCTGCCGCCTGTCCCCCGCGTGCCAGCACAGGCGCCAGCGCCACCCCGGTGTGGGTGGCGCGCTGCACCAGGCCTTCGGGGGTGGTGGCGGCCACGATGCGGCCCCCGCCCTGCCCGCCTTCGGGCCCCAGGTCGATGATCCAGTCGGCCTCGGCCATCACGTCCAGATCGTGCTCGATCACCACCACGCTGTGGCCGCCGTTGACCAGGCGGTGCAGCACGTGGATCAGCTTTTCCACGTCGGCCATGTGCAGGCCCACGGTGGGTTCGTCCAGCACGTAGAGGGTGTGCGGCGCCTTGTTGCCGCGCCGGGTCACGTCGTCGCGCACCTTGCTGAGCTCGGTCACCAACTTGATGCGTTGCGCCTCGCCACCCGACAGCGTGGGCGACGGCTGGCCCAGCGTGAGGTAGCCCAGGCCCACGTCCTTGAGCAGCTGCAGCGGGTGGCTGATGTTGGGCATGGAGGCGAAGAAATCCACCGCCTCGTCCACCTCCATCTGCAGCACATCGCCGATGCTCTTGCCGCGCCAGGTCACGGCCAGGGTCTCGGGGTTGAAGCGCGCGCCGTGGCAGGTCTCGCAGGGCACCTTCACGTCGGGCAGAAAGCTCATCTCGATGGTGCGCACCCCAGCGCCCTCGCAGGCCGGGCAGCGCCCTTCACCGGTGTTGAAGGAGAAGCGCCCGGCGGCATAGCCCCGGGCCTTGGCCTCCAGCGTCTCGGCAAACAGCTTGCGGATGGTGTCCCAAAAGCCGATGTAGGTGGCCGGGCAGCTGCGCGGGGTCTTGCCGATGGGGGTCTGGTCCACCTCCAGCACCCGGTCGATCACCTCATAGCCTTGTACATCGGCGCAGCCGACCAGGCCCACACGGCGCCCCTCGGCCTGGGCCAGCCGCCCGGCCTGGGTGCTGCGCTGCTGCACCAGGGCCTGCACATTGGTGAGCAGCACGTCACGCGCCAGGGTCGACTTGCCCGAACCCGAGACACCGGTCACCGCCACCAGGCGCTTGAGCGGCACCTGCAGGGTGATGTTGGCCAGGTTGTGCAGGCGCGCCCCTTCCACGCTCAGCCATTGGCCGCCTTCGGGCGCGCTCAGCACCTCACGGCGCGGTGCCAGCGGGTGCCGGATGGCCTGCAGCAGGTAGCGTCCGGTGACCGATTCGGCACAAGCGCCGATTTCGGCCGCCGTGCCCTGGGCCACCAGACGGCCCCCGCGCTTGCCCGCGCTGGGGCCGATGTCGATGATGTGGTCGGCGTGGCGGATGGTGTCCTCGTCGTGCTCGACCACCACCAGGGTGTTGCCCTTGTCGCTGAGGTTCTGCAGCGCCTTCAGCAGGATCTGGTTGTCGCGCGGGTGCAGACCGATGGTGGGCTCGTCGAGCACGTAGCACACGCCCTGCAGGTTGCTGCCCAGTTGGGCGGCCAGGCGGATGCGCTGGGCCTCGCCACCGCTCAGGGTGGGGGCGCCGCGGTCCAGGGTGAGGTAGCCCAGGCCCACTTCGTCGAGAAAGTCGACGCGGCTGCCGATCTCGGGGATCAGGTCGCGGGCGATGTCGCGCTCACGCGCACTCATCTCGTCGGGCAAGGCCAGCGAGGCCACCCAGTCGCGCACCTGCAGCACCGAGCGCCGGGCGATGTCGGTGATGCCCACCTGGGCAAAGCGCACCGCACGCGCCACCTTGTTGAGCCGGGTGCCTTCGCAGCTCGGGCAGGCCTCGTCGCTCAGGTCTTCCACCTCGGGCTCGGCAAAGGTCTGCTCGCGGCCCTTGTTGTCGTCGTCGCGCACCGAATCGTCAAGCGCCTTGCGTTGCTCCTTGCTCAGGCGCACGCCGGTGCCCACGCAATCGGGGCACCAGCCGTGCTTGCTGTTGTACGAGAACAGACGCGGGTCGAGTTCGGCGTAGCTGGTGCTGCACACGGGGCAGGCGCGCTTGGTGCTGTACTGCGTCAGGCGGCCGATGGCCGAGGTGTCGCGGCCCTCGGCCATGGCCTCTTTCAGGCCGGCCAGGTCGCTCAGCACATGGACCACGCCCTTGCCATGCTCCAGCGCGGTGGCCAGGGCCTGGCGCAGCTCGGCCTCGTTGTCGGGTCGCACCATCAGGCTCCACACCGGCAACTCGATGGTGTGTTCCTTGAAGCGGTCGATCCGCGGGAAGCCCGTGGTGGGCAGGAACTGCCCATCCACCCGCAGGTGGGTGTAGCCGCGCGGGCGGGCCCAGTCGGCCAGCTCGGTGTAGACCCCCTTGCGGTTGATCACCAGCGGCGCCAGCAGGCCGATGTGCTGGCCGCGGAACTGGCGCAGCAGCTGGGAGGCGATGCTGTCGGGCGTCTGCGGCTGCACGGCGGCGCCGTCATGCACGCAGTGCTGCACGCCCAGCTTCACATAGAGCAGGCGCAAGAAGTGCCACAGCTCGGTGGTGGTGCCCACGGTGGACTTGCGCCCGCCGCGCGACAGGCGCTGCTCGATGGCCACCGTGGGCGGGATGCCATACACCGCATCCACCTCGGGCCGGCCGGCCGGCTGCACGATGCTGCGCGCGTAGGCGTTGAGGCTTTCGAGGTAGCGACGCTGGCCTTCGTTGAACAGGATGTCAAACGCCAGGGTCGATTTGCCCGAGCCGCTGACCCCCGTGACCACGCTGAACTTGCCGCGCGGGATGTCGACCGACAAGCCCTTCAGGTTGTGCTCGCGGGCGTTGACGATCTGGATCGCATCGGCCCCGTGGGCCGGCACCTGGCGGCGCGGGCGCACCAGGGCCTGCAGCGGCGTGCCCTCTTCCACCGCATGAGCGCCCAGGCCCATGGCACGGTCGTACTCGCGCAGCGCCTGGCCAGTGTGCGAGGTGGCGTGGGCCCGCACGTCTTCGGGCGTGCCCACGGCCACCACCAGGCCGCCGCCATCGCCCCCTTCGGGGCCCAGGTCGATCAGCCAGTCGCTGGCCCGGATCACGTCCAGGTTGTGCTCGATCACCAGCAGTGAGTGCCCCGCCTCCAGCAGCTTGCGCAGCGCGCGCATGAGCTTGGCGATGTCGTCAAAGTGCAGGCCGGTGGTGGGTTCGTCGAACAGGAACAGCGTGCCCTTGCGCGCCACCGGCTGGCGGCTGGAGCTGCCGGCCTTGGCGGCCTCGGCCAGAAAACCGGCCAGCTTCAGGCGTTGCGCCTCGCCGCCCGACAAAGTGGGCACGGGCTGGCCCAGTTTCACGTATTCCAGGCCCACATCCACGATGGGCTGCAGGGCGCGCAGCACCTCGCGGTCGCCGGCAAACAGGCTGGCCGCCTCGCTGACGGTCAGGTCCAGCACGTCGGCCACGCTCAGGTGGCGGCCCCCGCGCTCGATCTTGACCTCCAGGATCTCAGGCCGGTAGCGCTGGCCATCGCAATCCTGGCAACGCAGGTACACGTCCGACAGGAACTGCATCTCGACGTGTTCGAAGCCCGAACCGCCACAGGTGGGGCAACGCCCATCACCGCTGTTGAAGCTGAACTTGCTGGCGGTGTAGCTGCGCTGGCGGGCCATCGGCGCGGTGGCGAAGATCTCGCGCAGCGTGTCCCAGGCGCCCACATAGCTGACGGGGTTGGAGCGCGCCGTCTTGCCGATGGGCGACTGGTCGACAAACACCACATCGCCCAGGTGGTCGGCGCCCAGCAGGCGGTCGTGCAGGCCCGGGGTTTCGGTGGCCTTGCCGAAATGGCGCAGCAGCGCGGGCGCCAGCACGTCCTGGATCAGCGAGGACTTGCCCGACCCCGACACGCCGGTCACGCAGACCAGGCGCTGCAGCGGGATCTCGACCGACACATTCTGCAGGTTGTGCTCGCGCGCCCCTTCCAGGATGAGGCGCGGCGTGTTGTCACTGACCAGGCGCTTGAAACCCATGCCCACCTGCTTGCGCGCGCCCAGGTACTGGCCGGTCAGGGTGTCGGCACGGCGCAGGTCGTCGGTGGTTCCGTCGAACACGATCTGGCCGCCGCGCTCGCCCGGGCCCGGGCCCATGTCGATCATGCGGTCGGCCGCCAGCATCACGGCCGGGTCGTGCTCGACCACCACCAGGGTGTTGCCGGCGTCGCGCAGTCGGTGCATGGCCTCGGTGATGCGGTTCATGTCGCGGGGGTGCAGGCCGATGCTGGGCTCGTCAAGCACGAACAGCGTGTTCACCAGGGAGGTGCCCAGCGCCGTGGTCAGGTTGATGCGCTGCACCTCGCCGCCCGACAGGGTGCGGCTTTGCCGGTCCAGCGTGAGGTAGCCGATGCCCACATCGCACAGGTATTTGAGGCGGGTGGTGATCTCTTCGTACAGCAGCTTGAGGGCCTGGGCCTCGCCGTCCGAGCCATGGCCCGGCAGGTGCAGGGCATCGAAGAAGCGGCGCAGGCGCTCCAGCGGCAGCAGCATCAGGTCGTGCAGGCACAGGCCGGGCAAGGCCTCGAGCTGTTCACGCGACCAGGCCACGCCGGCCGGCATGAAGCGTTTGGCAGGCGCCAGCACGGCATCGGCGGCTTCGCGGCTGCCGATGCGCCACAGCAGGCTTTCGGTCTTCAGGCGGGCGCCGGCGCAGGTCTCACAGGGCGTGTAGCTGCGGTACTTAGACAGCAGCACCCGGATGTGCATCTTGTAGCTCTTGGTCTCCAGGTACTCAAAGAAGCGTTTGACGCCGTACCAGTGCTGGTTCCACTTGCCGTTCCAGTTGGGCGAGCCCTGGATCACCCACTTTTGCTGCTCGGGGGTGAGCTTGTACCAGGGCGTGTCGCGCGGGATGCCAGCCGCCTCGGCGTGGCGCATCAGGTCGTCCTGGCACTCGGCCCAGGCCGGGGTCTGCAGGGTCTTGATGGCACCGGCGCGCAGCGTGAGCTTGTCGTTCGGGATCACCAGGCCGTAGTCCACCCCGATCACGCGCCCGAAGCCACGGCACACCTCGCAGGCGCCCACGGCCGAATTGAAGGAAAAGGCCGACGGGATCGGCTCGCTGTAGCGCTGGTCGCTGTCGGGGCAGTGCAGCCCGGTGGAAAAGCGCCACAGCTCGGGCTCGGCATCCTCACCCGCCAGGGCATAGACGTTCAAACGCCCGCTGCCGCGCTTGAGCGCGGTCTCGATGGCCTCGACCACCCGCACCTTCTCGGCGTTGCCCACGCGCAGGCGGTCGGCCACCACGTCCAGCACCTTGCGTGGGCCGGTGGGCGTGGCCACCTCGCGCTCGGCCTGCACACGGGTGAAGCCGCTGGCGGCCAGCCACTGGCTCACCTCGTCGGCCGTGGCGCTGGCCGGCAGCTCGACCGGAAAGGTCAGGATCAGGCGCGGCTCCACCCCGTCAACGCTGGCGGCCTGGGCCCGCGCCAGCAACTGGGCGTAGATGGTCTCGGGCGAATCGTGGCGCACGGGCTGCGCGGTCTGGCGATCGAACAAGGCGCCGGCACGGGCAAACAAGAGCTTGAGGTGGTCGTTCAGCTCGGTCATGGTGCCCACGGTGGAGCGCGAACTGCGCACCGGGTTGGTCTGGTCGATCGCAATCGCCGGCGGCACGCCCTCCACCCGGTCCACCGCGGGCTTGTCCATGCGGTCCAGGAACTGACGCGCATAGGCGGAGAAGGTCTCGACGTAACGGCGCTGCCCCTCGGCATACAGGGTGTCGAACACCAGGCTCGACTTGCCCGAACCACTGGGCCCCGTGACCACGGTCAGCTCACCCGTGCGGATGTCCAGATCGAGGTTCTTGAGGTTGTGCTGGCGGGCACCGCGGATTTTGATGATTCCCTGGGTCATGGTCGGCTGGTTCCTGTGGAGGCCAAACATTCTAGGCAGCCCACCGCGAAGCCCGCATGACGCAAGCCAAAGCCCTTCAAAGTCGGTGCACCCTGGCCGGGCGCACCGACAGCAGCTCAATCAGCGCTGTAGATATCCACCTGCCGGGTCTCCGGCACAAACACCAGGCCGATGGCCAGGGTGGCCGCGGCGATCACCACCGGGTACCACAGCCCATGGAACATGTTGCCGTTCTGCGCCACCATGGCAAAGCTGATGGTGGGCAACAGGCCGCCGAACCAGCCGTTGCCCACGTGGTAGGGCAGGCTCATCGAGGTGTAGCGGATGCGGGTGGGGAACAGCTCGACCAGCATGGCCGCGATGGGCGCGTAGACCATGGTCACGTAGATCACCAGCAAGGTCAGGATGAGCACGATGGTCACGTGGTCCACCTTGGCCGGGTCGGCCTGGGTCGGGTAGCCCGCGGCCTTCAGGGCCTCGCCCACCTGCTTCTTGAAGGCCGTGATGGCCCGGTAGCTCTCATCGTCGAACTTGTGGTTGACCACCCGCCCCACCGGGGCCGGGATGTCCTGCTCGCCGATGCGCACCCGGGCCGGGCCGCCAGCCGCCGATACCTGGTTGGAGTAGCTCACCGCGTTCTGGGCCAGAAAGCGCTTGGCGATGTCGCAAGAGCGGTAGAAGTCGATCTCGCGCGCCACCGGGTTGCCCTGGAAGGAGCAATCCCCCGCAGCGGCGATCACCACGATCTGGTTGCGCGCCTGGGCCGCCGCCAAATCGGGGTTGGCCGCCTGGGTCAGCGCCTTGAACAGGGGGAAGTAACTCACGGTGGCCAACAGCAGGCCGGCCAGGATGATGGGCTTGCGCCCGATGCGGTCGGACAGCGTGCCGAACACGATGAAGAAGGGCGTGCCCAGCAGCAGGGCCACGGCGGTCAGGATGTTGGCGGTCGAGCCGTCCACCCGCAGCACATTGGTCAGGAAGAAAGGTGCATAGAACTGCCCCGTGTACCAGACCACGGCCTGCCCGGCCACCAGGCCGAACAGGGCCAGCAGCACCACGCGCAGGTTCTTCCAGCGGCCGAAGGATTCGGTCAGCGGCGCCTTGGAGGTCTTGCCCTCGGCCTTCATCTGCTTGAAGGCGGGCGACTCGTTCATCGACAGGCGAATGAACACCGACACCCCCAGCAGCAGGATGGAGACCAGAAAGGGAATGCGCCAGCCCCAGTCGGCAAAGGCGGCCTCGCCCACCAGGCTGCGCACGCCCAGGATGACCACCAGCGACAGGAACAGCCCCAGCGTGGCGGTGGTCTGGATCCAGGCCGTGTAGGCCCCCCGCCGCCCGGGCGGCGAATGCTCGGCCACATAGGTGGCCGCCCCGCCGTACTCGCCCCCCAGGGCCAGGCCCTGCAACATGCGCAAGGCCACCAGGATCACCGGCGCCGCAAGCCCCACCGTGGCGTACGACGGCAGGATGCCCACGATGAAGGTGGACATGCCCATGATCAGGATGGTGACCAGGAAGGTGTACTTGCGCCCGATCATGTCGCCCAACCGGCCGAACACCAGGGCCCCGAAAGGCCGCACGATGAAGCCGGCCGCAAAGGCCAGCAGGGCGAAGATGAAGGCCGAACTCGGGTCCAGCCCCGAAAAGAACTGCTGCGCGATGATGCCGGCCAGCGACCCGTACAGGTAGAAGTCGTACCACTCGAAGACGGTTCCGAGTGAGGATGCAACGATGACACGGCGCTCCTCGGGCGTCATGGGGCGTGCAGAGGCTGCCATGGTTTGTCTCCAGTCGTGTGGGTGCAGCGTGCCCTGCTGGGCACTTGCAGCCACTATCAGAAGCTTCTCTGACCGAACCCTGACAAACCGGCTCGGGACATGCCCTGATGCAAGGGTAAACACGGGCCAGGGGTTTACCCGAGCCTCGTGCCGTCTGTCGCTAGCTGAACGGTCGATCACATACCGCTCAGCGCGCCAAAACACCGCTGGAACCCGCATGGGGCTTGGGTTTTCGGATTTTCGGGTCTCGGCCGATGAGCCTGGCTTATCGCTGGCTTACGTAAGCAGTTGGTCAGGGAGGCTACCCAGAATTGTTTCGTGGCCGGTGGCTTTCGGGCCACGCCCTGCATCCATTCCACCAACTGGAGAGAGACATGAGCGACCCCGTTGTCGACAAGATAAAAACCCACCCGAAGTACCTGGAACTGCGCCGCAAGCGCAATGGCCTGGGCGTTCTGCTGACCATCCTGATGCTGGTCGTCTACTACGGCTACATCGCCCTAATCGCCTTTGACAAGGCCTTTCTGGCGCAGCCCATCGGCACCGGCGTGACCACGGTGGGCGTGCCGATCGGCATGGGCGTGATCATTTTCACCATCATCATCACGGCCATCTACGTGAAGCGTGCCAACGGTGAATTCGACCAGCTGACCAAGGACATCCTGAAGGACGCCACAAAATGACAAAGCAACTCCAATTCGCACTGGCGGGCGCCCTGGCACTGGCGGCCAGCGGCTCGGCCCTCGCGGCTGGCGGGGACCTGGGCGAAGCCGCCAAGCAGGCCACCAACTGGACCGCCATCATCATGTTCGGCGCCTTTGTGGCGGGCACGCTGTGGATCACCAAGTGGGCGGCCGCCAAGACCAAGTCGGCCTCTGACTTCTACACCGCAGGCGGCGGCATCACCGGCTTCCAGAACGGCCTGGCGATTGCAGGCGACTACATGTCGGCCGCTTCGTTCCTGGGCATTTCGGCCATGGTGATGGGCGCTGGCTATGACGGCATCATCTACTCGATCGGCTTCCTGGTGGGCTGGCCCATCATCACCTTCCTGATGGCCGAGCGCCTGCGCAACCTGGGCAAGTTCACCTTTGCCGACGTGGCCGGGTACCGCTTTCAGCAGACCCCGATCCGCGCCTTCGCGGCCTCGGGCACGCTGGTGGTGGTGGCCTTCTACCTGATCGCCCAGATGGTGGGTGCCGGCCAGCTGATCAAGCTGCTGTTCGGCCTGGACTACTGGCTGGCGGTGGTGATCGTGGGCGCGCTGATGATGGTCTACGTGCTGTTCGGCGGCATGACCGCCACCACCTGGGTGCAGATCATCAAGGCCTGCATGCTGCTGGCCGGCGTGAGCTTCATGGCCTTCATGGTGCTGGCCAAGTACGGTTTCAGCCCCGAAGCGCTGTTTGCTGAAGGCGTGAAGGTGAAAGCCGCCATCGCCGCCAACGCTGGCAAATCGCCTGAAGAGGCGGCCAAGATCGGCCTGTCGGTCATGGGCCCAGGGGGCTTCATCAAGGACCCGATCTCGGCCATCTCCTTCGGCATGGCGCTGATGTTCGGTACCGCCGGTCTGCCCCACATCCTGATGCGCTTCTTCACGGTGCCCGACGCCAAGGAAGCCCGCAAGTCGGTGCTGTGGGCCACCACCTGGATCGGCTACTTCTACGTGCTGATCTTCATCATCGGCTTCGGCGCCATCACCCTGGTGCTGACCAACCCTGAAATGGCTGACGTGGCCAAGGGCGTGATCAAGGGCGGTGCCGGTACCGCCAACATGGCGGCCGTGCTGGTGGCCAAGTCGGTCGGCGGCGACGTGTTCTATGGCTTCATCTCGGCCGTGGCCTTCGCCACCATCCTGGCCGTGGTGGCCGGTCTGACGCTGTCGGGTGCCTCGGCCGTGTCGCATGACCTGTACGCCACCGTGTTCAAGAACGGCAAGGCCGACAGCGCCTCCGAACTGAAGGTGTCGCGCCTGACCACCATCGCCCTGGGCGTCGTCGCCGTGGTGCTGGGCATTGCCTTCGAGAAGCAGAACATCGCCTTCATGGTGTCGCTGGCCTTCGCGATTGCCGCCTCGGCCAACTTCCCGGTGCTGTTCCTGTCGGTGCTCTGGAAGGACTGCACCACCAAGGGTGCCGTGATCGGTGGCTTCCTGGGCCTGATCTCCTCGGTGGGCCTGACCATCGTGTCGCCCTCGGTGTGGGAAGCCACGCTGGGCTACCCCAAGGGCTCGGCCTGGTTCCCGTACTCGTCGCCGGCCCTGTTCTCGATGGCCATCGGCTTCTTCGGTGTGTGGCTGTTCTCGGTGCTGGACCGCAGCGCCCAGGCCACCAAGGAACGTGCCGCCTTCGCTTCGCAGCAGGTGCGCTCGGAAACCGGCCTGGGTGCCTCCGGCGCCTCGGGTCACTGAAGCGGAATCGGGTCGCCCTGACGCGACCCGTCTCCCCCCCATGAAAAAACCGGGCCTAGGCCCGGTTTTTCTTTTTCTGCGCCGCGGGCGCTAGCCGCTCTTCAGCGCCCGCAGCTTGATGAAGGCCAGGCCCGCCATCACCGCGTCATTGATGGCGTCGTGGGCATCGCGCAGCGGCAGCTGCAAATCGGCCATCAGGGTGGCAAAGCGCAGGTCGATGTCGGCGTTGTCGTGCTGCTGGTAAGGGGGCAGCTGGCGAAACTTGTGGTCGTAGTACAGGGCCGACACCTCGATCTTGGGCTGCGGCAAAGGCTGGCCCAGCAAGGGCCGCACCACGCGGTTGAGCATGGCCACATCGAACTCCAGAAAGTAGCCCACCAGCGGGCGCGGCCCGATGAAGTGCAGCAGCCGGCGCACGGCCTCGTCGGCGGGCAGGCCTTCGGCCACGTCGCGCTCGCGCAGGCGGTGGATGCGCACGCTCTCGGCCGACACACCGCGCTCAGGGCGCACCAGCAGCTCCAGCCGCTCGCTGGTCATGAGGCGGTCGCCCACGATGCGCACGGCCCCGATGGAGACGATCTCGTCGCTGCGCACATTGAGGCCGGTGGTCTCGCAGTCGAGCGACACCCACTCATCGGGCGGTGGGTCGTCGAACAGAAAGGCAAACGACGGGTCGGCCAGGCGGCGCAAGGCCCAGTCACGGCGCAGGCGTTGCAACCAGCGGTTGGCCACCGAGGGCAATGGTAGGGTGCTCATGACAGGGCGTCCAGGCGGAAACGGTGGCGCAGTTGCACCTTGAAGCGCTTGACCACGCTGAGCGAATCCTTGAGCAGGTCGCGGTCCAGGGCGCTGAGCTGGGCAAAGTCGACCGCGCCGGTGACCGGCCGCTTCAGGTCGATCTCGGCCAGGCCGGCTTTCAGCTTGAGGCCCATGAACACCTGCAGGCTGTCGGTCAGCTCGGTGGCCGTGTCGGCGCTCAGGGCCCCGGTGCTCACCAGGGCGGCAATGCGGCCGCTGGTGCTGGTCTCGGTGATGCGATGGGCCAGCGCCAGGCTGCGCACCCCATGCACCAGCGGAAAGATGCCTTCTTTCTTGAGGTTGAGCTGGCGATCATCCTCGCCAAGCGAGAACAACCGGTGCAGCCAGCCATTGGAAGATTCGCCGAAAGCGTCGAGCGCAGAGGCAAAGCGGCTCAGCATGGCCTCGTTGTCCAGCGACAGGGCCTGCACCTGCTCCTGCACCCTGGTCAGCAACTGGGCGTCGCCACACACCGCGTGGGCGTCCATGAAGATGGCGAGCTTCATGAGCTTGTCGGCATCGGGCATCAGCAGCCAATCGCGCGCCCGCTGGCTGAACTCGCTGACGCTGCCGCGCCAGTCGGGGTTGCTCAGCATGATGTGGCCCGGGCATTCGGGGTAGCCGAATCGGCTCAGGGCCGCCGAGAAGCGCTCGCACAGGGCCTGCAGATCGAGCGGTGGCACATAGCCGTCGCGCAGCACCAGGGCGTTGTCCTGATCGGTCTTGAGCAACTGCTCACCGCGGCCCTCGCTGCCCATCACGAACAGGCAGCTGTTGGCCACCAGTTCGGGTGGCGCCAGCATGTCCCAGGCGCGTTCGAACAAGCGCAGGTTGAGCTGCTGCACCAGGCGTGCAATCAGCCCCACCCGGGTGCCGCCCCGCGACAACAGGCCGATCATGCGGTTGATCTGGGCTGCGGCCTGCTCCAGGCCGGCCAGATCGCGGGCCTGCTCGATCTGCACCGTGATGAGGTGCGAGTGGTTGCCCAGGAAGCTGAACAGGTCCAGGGCCTCCAGAATGCCCCGCACCTCGCCGCCTTCGGCCACCACCACGCGATGCACCCGGCTGCGCAGCATCAGGGCCATGGCGTCGCCCAGTAGATCGCCTGGGCGCACGGTGACCAGTTGGTAGCTGGCCAGCTCGCCCACGGCCAACTGGTCGAGCGGGCGGCCGTCGAGCACGGCGCGCTGCAAGGCCGTGGCGGTGAAGATGCCCAGGCGGGGCGGATCGCTGCGGCGGTCGCGCACCAGCACGTTGGAGGTCTTTTCGGCCTGAAATCGGCGCACCACCGTGACGATGTCGGTGTCGGCCTCCACCGTGGGGGCCGGCCGCACAAAGGCCTCGTCGACCCGTGCCATGGTCAGCGAGTGCAGCTCGTGGCTGCCCTGGCGCTGGGCCAGGGTGCTGAGCTTGTTGCTGAGGTCGGAGAACAGCAGGGCGCCAAAGGTGGCGTTCGAGGCAATCAGCTCGTTGACGGCCTGGTGCGCCAGTTGGTAGGCCACCACCTCTTCCGAGGCCACGAAACGGTGGCTGACACGGCCCGCCACCAGGCCCCGGCCATCAAAGCAGTCGTCGGGGCCGTAACTGCCGATGACCTCCTCGCCATCGAGCTGGGTCACATAGCCCTTGATGATGACGAACAGGTGGGTGGGCGCCGAACCCACCTCGAGGATGGGGGTGCCGGCGCGGAAGTAGGCCACATCGACACTGTTGCGCACCAGACGCTGCTCGTCGGGGTTCAGGCAGTCGAATGGCGAAGCCGAGAAATTGAAGGCGTTGGGCATCGCTTGTCTCCGATCAGGGGCCGCGGCGCCGAGGCGGGCTGCGGTGTTGTCGAAGGATTGTCGCGCGCCGGAATGGCTCGCGACTTGACCCAGGTTCAGCTTTGGAGGTCCGACTTGAAACCGTTCGTCACCTGGGGCACCGTGTCCCAGTGGTCCTGCAGCCAGGGGTCCCCGGCCAGGCAGGCGCGCAGCAGGGGCAAGGCGTCCAGGCCCCAGAACACGCGCCCATCGACCACCCAGGTCGGCACACCGAAGGCGCCGGCCGCCAGCGCCTCCTGGGTGTTCTGGCGCAACCGGGCCCGCAGCGCATCGGCGCCCGGCTCGTGGCGCAGGGTCAGGCGCTGCTGCAAGGCCTGCAGGCGCTCGGGGGCCAGCGCGTCCTGGCCGCCGTGCCAGACATGGCGCATCACTTCACGCGCCACATGGCGGCTGATGCAGCCGTCCACGCTGGTGGCCAGGGCCAGGCTCAGCAGAGGCACGGGCGAGAACGGGTGCTGCGCCGGCATCTGCAGGCCCACGCCCAGGCTGTGCCCCAGCCAGGCCACATGGCGGTAGGTCCAGTCGCGCTTGGGGGCGATGGCGGCCGGCCCGCCGTGGCCGTATTGCTTGACCAGGGCCCCCAGCAGCACGGGCTTGTAGCTCACGTGGTAGCTCAGGCCCTGCAGGGCCTGGGGCAGTTGCTCCAGCGCCAGCCAGGCATAGGGCGACACGAAGTCGAGGTAGAAGTCGATGTGTTTCATGCGGTCCTGAGGGGCTGGGCCTGGGTTCGGGGTCAGGCCTGGGGTGCGCGCACCAGGCCGCTGCGCAGCAGCACCTGGCGCCAGACGCTGCGCTTGTAGCCGTCGGAGGCGCCGCTCCAGGCGCGCAGCTCGTCCAGCGTGCGGTAGCAACCCTGGCACAGGCTGCGGTCGGCCGTCATGCGGCACACCGAGACACAGGGCGAGGGCACGTTGTCTTCGGCCGCCAGGGCGGCCTCGGCCTTGGCGGCCAGCAGCTCGAGTGGGCTGCTCATGGCGCCGGGGCCTGCACCACATCGGCCACCGGGGCGCCGCCGGTGAGGGCTTCCAGGTCTTGCGGGCGCAGGCGGAACACGCCGTTGGGGTGCCCGGCCGCGGCCCAGACCTCTTCGAAGCGGAACAGCTCACGGTCGATCAAGGTCACGGGCGGGTTGAGGTGGCCCACCGGCGACACGCCACCGATGGCAAAGCCGGTGCTGGCGCGCACGAAATCGGCGTCGGCCCGGCCGGTCTTGCCCACCAGGGCGTCGACCTTTTTCTCGTCCACGCGGCGGTCGCCCGAGGCGATCACCAGCACGGCGAGGTTGTCGCTCTTGCGCTTGAAGATGATGCTCTTGGCAATCTGGCCCACGGCCACGCCCAGGGTGTCGGCGGCCTCCTGGGCCGTGCGGCAGGATTCGCCCAGCATTTGCGGGGCATGGGGATGGCCCTTGGCCTGCAGCGCAGCGGCCACGCGCTGCACGCCGTCAGGCAGGGGTTTCAATTCGGCACCACACATGGTTCTGGCTTCCTCAGGATTCATCACGGCCAGCATTGTGCCGCTGTCGCGATGCCCAGGCAGGCGCAGGGTTCAAGCCGAGCGCTTGTTGAGGATGGCCTTGCCGGCGCGCGAGCCCGTGGGCCGGCCCAGGTGGCGGCTGATGAAATCGCCCGCGTCGATCAGGGCATCCAGGTCGATGCCGGTTTCGATGCCCATGCCGTGCAGCATGTAGACCACGTCTTCGGTGGCCACATTGCCGGTGGCGCCCTTGGCATAGGGGCAGCCACCCAGGCCGGCCACCGAGGTGTCGTACTGCCACACCCCCATCTGCAGCGTGGCCAGGGTGTTGGCCAGGGCCTGGCCGTAGGTGTCATGGAAGTGGCCCGACACATCGTCGAGCGCGTACACCTGCAGGGCGGCCTCCATGGCGCGCTGCACCTTGAGCGGCGTGCCCACGCCGATGGTGTCGGCCACGCCCACATGCTGCACCCCGATGCCTTTCATGAGCCGGGCCACCTGGGTCACGCGCTCGGGGGCGATGTCGCCCTCGTAGGGGCAGCCCACGGTGCACGAGATGGCGCCCCGCACGCGGATGCCGGCGGCCAGCGCTGCGGCCACCACGGGTGCAAAACGCTCGATGCTCTCAGCGATGGAGCAGTTGATGTTGCGCTGGCTGAAGGCCTCGCTGGCCGCACCGAAGACCACGATCTCATCGGGCCGCGACAGCACCGCCGCCTCATAGCCCTTGAGGTTGGGCGTGAGCACCGAGTACTGCACCCCGGCACGGCGCTGCAGGCCCGCCATGACCTCGGCGTTGTCGCCCATCTGGGGCACCCACTTGGGGCTGACGAAGCTGGTGACCTCGATGTGCGTGAGGCCGGCCTCCTGCAGGCGGTGCACCAGGCCGATCTTGACCTCAGCAGGCACGGGCTGCTTTTCGTTCTGCAGGCCGTCACGGGGGCCGACCTCGACCAGTTTGACGCGGGTGGGCAGTGTCATGGGGGGTGTCTCCGGGGATGAATGCGCGCCGGCCTCAGTAGCCGCGCTCGGGGTTGACCACGCCGGCGATGGTGCTCAGCGGGGCGCCGGCCTGCAGCGCCCGGATCTTGCCGGCGATCTGGGCAATGCTTTCTTCTCGCAGGGTGCGGGCCGAGGTGTGGGGGGTGACCGTGATCTGCGGGTGCTGCCAGAACGCATGGCCGGCGGGCAGCGGCTCGGTGCGGAACACGTCCAGGGTGGCGCCGGCCACCTGGCCACGGGCCAGGGCCTCCAGCAGATCGGCCTCGACCAGGTGCGCGCCCCGCGCCACATTGATCACATAGGCGCCGGGCGCCAGGGCCGCCAGGGTGTGGCGGTCGATGATGTTCTCGGTCTCGGGGGTGAGGGGCAGCAGGCAGACCAGCACCCGGGTGCCGCGCAAAAAGGCCTGGAAGCCCTCGCCACCCACCGGGCCCGAGAAGCACTCGACGCCCTCGACCTGCTTGGCGCTGCGGCTGTAGCCGCGCACCGGAAACTCGAACAGGCGCAAGGCCTGGGCCACCCGCTGGCCCAGCACGCCCAGGCCCATCACGCCGACTGTGAAGTCGCTGCGCAGGCGGGGCTTGCGGTACGACCACTTGCCCTGGGCCACATCGGCTTCATAGCCATCGAGCTCGCGGAAATGCCGGATCACGGCATGGGCCACGAACTCTGCCATCTGCACCGACATGCCGGCATCGTCCAGGCGCACCACCGGCACCCCGGCGGGCAGGCGGCTTTTCATCAGGGCATCGACGCCCGCGCCGATGTTGAAGATCGCGCGCAGGCCGGCCTGCTGATCCAGAAAAGCCTGGGGCGGCGCCCAGACCACGGCGTAGTCGGCCGGCGCAGCGCCGGCTTGCCAGACGGAAACCTGGGCATCAGGGAAAGCAGCGGACAAGCCGGCCTGCCAGGGCTCGGGCTTGGTGTCGGTGAGGCAGAGGGTGATGTTCATGGTGCAGCAGTCTGCCATCCCGCAGGATGGCCTGCAGTCACGCGCCGGTCAGGCCGCCGCCTTGGCCGTGGCCGCCACCTCGAGGCGCAGCAACTCGGCGCCGTCGCTGACTTGGTCGCCCGGGGCGTAGAGCAGCTCTTGCACCGTGCCATCGGCGGGCGCGGCGATGGTGTGTTCCATTTTCATGGCCTCCATCACCGCCAGGGGCTGACCCTTGCGCACCACATCGCCGGCCTTGACGGCAAAGGACACCACCTTGCCCGGCATCGGTGCCGTGAGGCGCCCGCCCTCGCCCTGGCTGTCGCCCGCGTGGGCCAGCAGGTCGATCACGGTGATCTGCGAGGCGCCGGCCGCCGCAAACACATGGGCCACCTCGCCCAGCACATCGACCTGAACGCCCAGGCGCTGGCCCTGGAATTCCAGCAGCAGGCCCGAATCAGCGTGGCGCCAGTTCAAGGGGCCGGCGGCCTCGCCGATGGCCAGTTGCAGCTGACCGTCGTGGCCGTAGGTGAGGCGCGCCTCGCAGCGCTCGCCATGGAACTCGAAGGCAAAGCGGCGCACGTTCTCGCCGTGCGAGCGCCAGCCGTCGCGGCGGCTGAAGGGGTCGGCACCGGCCAGGGCCTGTTCAGCCGCCAGGGTCTGGGCCACCACCGCGGCCGCCACCCGGGGCAGCCCCAGCACCTCTTGCTGGAACAGCACGGCCTGCTCGCGCTGGATCAGCGCCGTGTCGAGCTGGGCCCCGGCAAACGAGGGGCTGCGCACCACATGGCGCAGGAACTGCACATTGGTGGCCAGGCCCACGATGTGGGTCTGGGCCAGTGCGGTGTCGAGCCGCGCCAGCGCCTCTTCGCGGGTGGCACCGTGCACGATGAGCTTGGCCACCATGGAGTCGTAGAACGGGCTGATGGCATCGCCTTGCCGCACGCCGTCGTCGATGCGCACCGTGCCGCGCTCGAAGCTGGTGCTGGCAGGCTTGCGGTAGATGTCGAGTCGGCCGGTGGCGGGCAGGAACTGGTTGTCGGGGTTCTCGGCGCAGATGCGGGCCTCGATCGCATGGCCCTGGATGCGCAGGTCGGCCTGCTGCAGAGGCAGCGGCTCGCCACTGGCCACGCGCAGTTGCCACTCGACCAGATCGAGGCCGGTGATGGCCTCGGTGACCGGGTGCTCCACCTGCAGCCGGGTGTTCATCTCCATGAAGAAGAAGTTCATGCTGCCGTCGGCGCGCTGCTCGACGATGAACTCGACCGTGCCGGCGCCCACGTACTGCACGGCCTTCGCGGCTGCCACGGCGGCGGCGCCCATCTGCTGGCGCAGGGTCTCGCTCAGGCCCGGGGCCGGGGCTTCTTCAAGCACTTTTTGATGGCGCCGCTGCACCGAGCAATCCCGCTCGAACAGGTAGACGCATTGGCCATGGGTGTCGCCAAACACCTGGATCTCGATGTGACGCGGGCGCTGCACGTATTTCTCGATCAGCACGGCGTCGTCGCCAAAGCTGTTGATGGCCTCGCGCTGGCACGAGGCCAGGGCGGCTGCAAAGTCTTCGGCCCGGTCGACTGCGCGCATGCCTTTGCCTCCACCGCCGGCGCTGGCCTTGATCAGCACCGGGTAGCCGATGCGGTCGGCCTCGCGCTGCAGCAGTTCGGGGTTCTGGTCGGCCCCGTGGTAGCCCGGCACCAGGGGCACGCCGGCCTTTTCCATCAGTTGCTTGGACTCGGCCTTGAGGCCCATGGCCTTGATGGCCGAGGCCGGCGGGCCGATGAAGACCAGGCCGGCGGCCGCACAGGCCTGGGCAAAGTCTTCGTTCTCGCTGAGAAAGCCATAGCCGGGGTGAATGGCCTCGGCCCCGGTGGACTTGGCGGCCTCGAGGATGCGCTCCCAGCGCAGGTAGCTGTCCTTGGGGGCGCTGCCGCCCACGTGCACCGCCTCGTCACAGGCGGCCACATGCTTGGCCTGGGCATCGGCATCGGAGTAGACCGCCACGGTCTTGATGCCCATGCGGCGGGCCGTCGAGGCGACCCTGCAGGCTATTTCGCCGCGATTGGCAATCAGGATTTTTTTGAACATGGTGCCCTCGCGTCTCAATACCCTGCACACGCTGCGCGTGTCAGGCAATTTGGCTTCGCCGCTGCGCCGCGTTGCGGCTTGTCCCCACGGTTGGCAATCAGAATTTTCTTGAACATACGGTGGTCTCCAAAATCACGGTGCCCAGACGACCTGGTCGTCCACGGCGTACAGCTTGCAGGTCTGGCCTTTGCGGGCCTGGCAGAAGCCCAGGGCGCGGCCCACGGCCCAGTCGCCGGTGGCCCAGCCCACGTTGCCCGAGGGGCCGATGGCGAAAGCGCGGGGTGCAGGGGCGGCGAGAAATTTGCGGTAGAAGCCTTCGCGGGCGCTGTCGCTGATGGGCACCTCGTTCAGGGCATCAACGCGGCGCTGGCCCTGGGCCAGCGGCATGGTGGGCACACCCGGGCGGGTGAAACCCAGCCGGGCCAGGTAGGCCTCCACCAGGGGCACCCAATGGTCCATGTCGGCATTCATGCCGTTGTGGCCGTCCTTGCCCGATGCGGGCAAGGTGTGGAATTCGACCTGGGCACCGCCCGCCGTCCAGGCCTGTTGCCAACGGCGGGGGTTGTCTTCGCCCCAGTACAGATCGTTGGCCCAATACAGCCACAGCATGGGCACCCGGGCCTCTTTGGCCTGGGCCTCCCAGGCCTTGGCAATGACAGCCGGACCGCAGGGGTTGCCGGCCCGGCGCTCAGGATCCCCGCCAGTCCCCCCC
>Ga0208269_100176_pt1 | contig 43247 bp, 39 predicted proteins | sample LakWasMe88_LOW11_2_FD_183912 | JGI IMG/M metagenome (GOLD analysis project Ga0208269, IMG submission 183912) | Freshwater sediment methanotrophic microbial communities from Lake Washington under simulated oxygen tension - Sediment Metagenome... | ecosystem: Environmental > Aquatic > Freshwater >...
CGCAACGAGTGCCGGGAGCTAAAGCGGGCACAGATCGACTTGGCTAAGGGCATGGCGAGCATTCCCGACACCAAAAACGGCAAACCCCACGCCCTGCCAATCACGCCACTGATGCGGGAGATTTTGGAGCGGCGGTGTAAGGATTTGGACGATTCGGATGAGCTGTTCGCAGGCGTCAGTGCCGAACACCTATACCAGATGGCAATGCGCGTCGGTTCGCCCCGGTTCATGCTGCATGACCTGCGGAAACTGGTGGCGACCGTGGGCGAAAAGCTGGACTTGAGTTCAGCGGTGATGCGGAGAATCCTCAACCACACAGCCCCCAAGACCGATGTGCTGCATCGGCATTACGTGGGCTTGGGGGTGGCAGATATTGCTGACGGGCTGGAGCGGATTCAGGGCGAGATGGTGCGACTGAGTCGCGGAGACCTGCCGGCAGTCGCCTGAGCGGCTTTTTGACCGGGTGGTGGCACTCCGGTCGCATCGCGAAAAAAGTCGAGATGCTACGAGTAGATGTCACGATCGTTTAATATGTGCGCACACAGAAATTTGGAGGAAAAAATGCACCATATTACAATTGACAGCTATAAATGTTGGCTCGAAAATTCCCCAAACCTGCAGCAAAAAAATCTTCACTGCATCGACCCAAATAAGCCACCCAATTCATCGACAGCATGGCTACTTCAGACTATTGACAGCATTGCCCCCACACTCGATATTCTCTTTCCCAAGATGGAGGTTTACTATCTCCTAGAGCATGAGGAGGAATGCAATGCCCGCGTTCTTAAATTTCTCGATGGACATGCTCGTATTGTTGTTACCGATAAGTGTGGCGAGTTTTTTTTAACGTGGGCCAATGGGCTTCATGTTGGTCTTCTCCAAGTTATAGATGCCGAGTCTGAGAAAGCACTTCTTCAAACCTTGGTGGAAACTCGTAAGAGCGCCAACCTCAAGGTAGTTAAGTCGCTTGGGGCAGATATATATAGTGTGTGCGCAGTTGCGTGCCTATTAGGACACGAACTTGGGCACGTGCATGAAAAACATTTCGACCCAAGTTTCAAGACTCAAGCTGAGGAAGATGGCCGCTGGGCATTGATTAAGCATGGCAAAGAATTCGCGGCCGATTTCTGGTCTGTCTGGACAGCGGCAGACTTTCTTCGTCCTTTGATCAACATTGCGCTTGAGGAGGCATGGCGGGATGAAGAAAAGCTCGCATGCCAACATCTCCTCTCCACCCTTGCTCTTGCGGCTTTTGCTTGCATTGATCCGATTTGGTTTTCGGACAAATGGGGCGCCGAGAATCCAAAAGACATGAACGACACACATCCTGCCGCTGCTGCGCGTTTGATGAGTGCCGCCGTTTCTCTAACCGACTGGTGGATTAAACGAGGAGGGGTAGATAGTGTGTCTGTAGCCTCACCCATTTGCGTAACAGCCCTGCAACGCATTCTTGCCCTTAGCCAATCAGATAACGCAGACGTTTCTACGCTAAGTGATGCAGAACTCCTTCGAGACCTACTCAACAAATATGACGAAGCACAGAAGTACATGGAGCTTGTAAGGGAGGTGTATCCACAGGTGAACCAGGACTAGTTCTGTTTGGTGCATGGACTGAGCCAAGGGCGTTTTGAGAATTCCTACGACCGAAAACGGCACCCCCCACTCCCTGCCCGTCACCGGGGCAATTCAAGACATTCTGGAAAGGCGTTGTGCGGGCCTTGATCCTGATAACGAGCCGTTTGATGAAGTGGCTGCCGGCCACCTCACGAAGATGGTAGCGCGGGCAGGCGGCCCCTAATTCATGCTGCATGACCTGCGAAAGCTGGTGGCAACCGTCGGGGAGAGTATTGGAGTTGGTGATGTCGTCCTTCGCAGGATCTTGCCCCCAGGACCGATGTGCTTCATCGACATTACATTGAGACCAACCATGAGACCGTGGAGGTAAGCCTTGAGCGTATTCAAGCGGCCCTTGCCAATGCTTGTAACGCGCCAAACAGGTCGAGACACTCCTTGATTCCGTGATTCCGTGAAGGCAAACCTAGCGACTTTTCGGGCAGTGGCTCAAGGACCATCGACACTCGCTGGGTATCATGGAGTCGCGTCCTGACTTCCATTGCTTCCGCCATACCGTACGCCACCTGATGCGTCAGGCAGGGTCACCGCAGTTGTACAAAGCCCAGTGGGGCATCGTCCACAACCGTAACAGTTAGGGAAGTGGCGCTGGTGATATGCGGCGGAGGCGGATGACGCTTCACAGCCAACTGCCGAAGTTCGAGACTGACCGCTTTGTCAAAGGCTGAGAGGCGGCTAAGTGCCCAAAGCGGTATTCCAAGCAGACATATTCAATACCTGAAAGCAGCTATCAGTCAATTGTCTTGCCTTAGGTTGGTTAAAGCCCTTAACACCGGCTCGCCGAGTTGCCGTTGATAATGCTGTTTTTATAGGCACAGGGAGGAAAGATGCCAGTAGCGAAGGATCGGCTGGTGACAGCCCAATGGATTCTTGAACGGAACTTGGCCTGGATTGCAGCGGCGGACGCCAAGGTCGCGATCATCGTCACCATTAACATCGCAATGCTCGGCGGCCTCGCCGGCACATTTGGCTGGTCCGACGCTCACCGCACTGATTGGGCCTACGTCGCATGCATAGCAGCAGTAGTCTTAAGCGGCTCAGGTGTGTTCTGCGCCGCAATGGCCATGTTCCCCAGGACTGACGGCCCGAAGCAGTCTTTGCTGTTCTCCGTGCCGGTGGCGTGCATGAGCTTGTCAGATTACCAAGCGGCCCTAGGTGTCCGCTCGGACGAGCAGTTGCTGGATGATTGGGTCGGTCAGGTTCACCGGAATGCTGAGATTGCAAAGAGCAAATTCGAGTGGGTCAGGGTCGCGATGATCTGGTCGTTTCTCGGTGTTCCTGCTTGGGTAGTCGCAATTGGCGTGATGCTGAGTAAGTGAGGGTCGTATGGTTACCAGCACTGATCTCCGCACAGCAGTTAGCGACATCTTCCGGCACCAGTGGATGCAAACGGACGGACGGGTGATTCCAGTCCCAGGCGACCTCGGCCTTGGCAACGTAGCCAGATCCTTTGATGCCGCGACCGTCATGTATGCGGACCTAGACGGTTCCACATCCCTCGTTGACAGTTATAAATGGCAATTCGCAGCGGAGGTCTACAAGGCATACCTCCGGTGCGCTGCAAGAATTATCAACGACGAAGGCGGAGCCATCACCGCTTATGACGGCGACCGCGTGATGGCTATTTTCTTGGGGCAGAGCAAAAATACGCAGGCCGTGCGAGCTGCCATGAAGATCGCCTACGCAGTAGAGAACGTCATCAACCCGGCACTCAAGGACCAATACTCAGGCACGGATTACACCGTTGCGCACTCGATCGGTATAGACGTTAGTCAGATCCATGCAGCGAGCATCGGCGTTCGTGGTGACAACGATCTCGTGTGGGTTGGCCGTGCAGCAAACCATGCCGCAAAGCTTGCTGGCAAGAATGGATACCCGATTTGGATCACGAAGGAAGTTCACGACGTGATCAACGATGACGTCAAGAAGGACTCAAGCACGGGTGCCAGCTGCTGGTGCCGCAACACATGGACCGAAATGGGCAATCGAGACATCTACGGCACCACTTACGTCTATCGGTTCTGACGATGCTGTCTCAGCGGCGCAACAGCAATGCTGCTCGCGGCCCTTAGCTTCTCCGGTGACGAACACCGACGTCAATCCGAAAGTCATTCGTTGACGACTCGAATCAGCCTAAAGCCAGGGTCGATGCCTCACGGCTTTTTGGTGGATGGACTACCTTTCTGTTGCTCCAAAGCAGACGCCTTCGAGTTTCAGCCGGCTGTATTCTGCCCCACATCAGAGGGCGCCGGTGGGCCCAAAACAGTCACCGCTTGCCAAGCCATTCCCGGCGCTGCCCTCTAACCGAAAGATCTGGACCATCGCGCGCGTCAGCAACCCCTGAAAGACTGCGCAAGAGCAAGCGAATATATCCAGTTCCAGCTGTCCAACTAACTTCGTACCCACTGCCTAGGTGCGACCTGAAAACTCGGCATGCCAATGAGCCATCGCAATCAGGATGCGCCCAAGAAGCCCCGCAATGCCCCTGGAAGCCGTCCAAGGCACCACAGGGGATCCTAACGGCAGCCACGCCTAGAGCCTTGCAGGCGGCCCAGGCACTGGTAATCGGGCAGGCGCTCAGAACTCGGTCAAGGCGGCGTCGGGTCAGAGAGCGACTGGGGCGCTGCCTCTTGCCATGCACCGTGAGCCAAGTCCGCGCAAGTCGGCTGCTAGACCTGTCACGCAGACGTACTAGGCCAAAAAATAGAAAAATCTTGATGTAATCCAAAGCCGCACCTGACACCCCCTCCCAAACGCACCCCAAACGCGCCAAAACATACCTAAGAAGCCCAAACACAACCCGAGGCACCCCGCACCCAGGGCAGACAACTATGGCGGCGTCTCAGACCGATCTGGCGAGTTTTCAACTGTGCGTCTTAGAAAACTGCCTATACGAAGATCCGCAAGATAACTCAGCGCTGACTATAAATAACGGTCCTTGGCAACTTAGAAAGGACCCCAGAGCCATGAGCTATCTCTCCGACGACTTCCGCAATGATCAAGACGATGCAGTTCTTGACGAGGCTATCGACGAATTGAACCAATTGACTGAGTTCCGACATCTTCAGTGGAGCGACATCACGCCGTCGATCCCCGCCCCGGCAACTGAATTCCCAGCACATGACTGGGTGGAACTCAAAAGCTGGGAGTCACCCCAAAAGATTCTTGGCAAATTGAATAATCTTCTCTTGCTTGGTGCCAAGTATGCTGATGTCCGGGACGCTTATTGCCATGCGCACATCGACCTGAACAAGAGGTCCAATGTCGCTCCGGCGTTTCGGACTGAACTTCGCCTGAAGGCGCCGAAGGACGACCCGGCCTACCTCGCACTGCATCAAGACCAGATGGTGGTCGACCTGCATTGGCTCAGGGAAAAGGGGAATTGCATCCGGATCCACGACAAAGAGTGGAGAAATCTCATGCTTCAAGAGGGTGACCCGGACTTCGGCTTCGACTTTGATCTGGCGTGGTCTTTCGCTTGCCAGAACTGGTCCACTGAATTCAGAGTCAAAACCGTTCTTGGCCTGAAAGAGGTCCATCAATGCCAACTGATGGCGCTTCGTTCCAATGACATGAAGGCACGTTTCAAGGCAATCATGTACGGCGGCGCCCGATCCGGCATCACGAAGGTGCGCCAAGTCCTTTCCGAATGGACTGAAGACGATCCACGCATGGAGCGGTATGTAGAAGATTACGAAGCCCTCTGGCTTGCCCGAGAACTTCTCAAGCCAATCAAGTCGTCACGCAAGCTCCCAATCCGCAACATCGCCAAGGTCGCAGCAATCATGAGAGGCAGCGAGCAGCTCACCGACAAGACGGTTCGCGAAAAGCTCACCAAGCTGGACTCACGCCTTCTTCGTGCCTGATAGTGCAACCGAGAGGGGAGATCCCAGGGACTTCCCCTTTGCGGGGGAGTTCAGGGGGACATCTCCGGGTGAGCGGGGAAGACTTCTGGAGATCCATCCAGAATTTTTCTCCTTTCATTTCAATGAGTTACCGACCTCCCCCCACTTTGGAGCCGCCCATAGAAGAAAGAAAGATATCTAGGAAACAAGGAAGAGGAAAAAAGAGAGCTTTTCTGCTCGCCGGGGGCGAGCAAAAAATCTCAGACTAAGGTTCACCTGCACAAGGTTTTCAGGACTCTTCATCGTCGGGATGGGAAGGGCTCCGGCTCCGAGAGAGAACTGTCACTTTGAAGTGATGCCCCCCGTTGGGGGCATCACTGCATGGTCAGCCTTCACCAACCAGCGCCTTGTGAACTGCAACACCGAGCCCATCCAAGGCGAAGTCAAATGAGTCGGCGGTCACCCGAAATATAAGGATCCTCGGGAAAATTCTCGGATTGAGGACTCGACCACCCCCAACGTCCGCGGATCCTTCTAGGACTTCGATAATTTCGTCGCCCACGAAACAAAAGTCCGGATTTACATATGCTCAGACTATAGAAAACGAAACTATGGTGAGTCGGAGATCCAGGTCATAAGACCAGCTCAACCGAGCCTCACCCCTGAGTTCAACTCAGATCATTCCCCCCAAGCCTCCCCAAACGCCTGCGCCTGTTCAAGCACCAGCTCCACCGCAGCCTCTTGCTGATCCGGCGGATATTTGTACTTGCGCAGAATGCGCTTGACCATCAGACGCAGCTTGGCCCGCACGCTTTCGCGCTGTGACCAGTCCACAGTCAGGTTCTGACGCAGGTTCTCGGTCAGCTCATGGGCGATCTTCTTGAGCGTTTCGTCGGCCAGTTCTTTGACGGCGGACTCGTTGTTGGCCAGGGCGTCGTAGAACTTCACCTCGTCATCGGTCAGCCCCAGTTGCTCACCCCGGGTCGCCTGTTCGCGGAACTTCTTGGCCATCTCGACCAGTTCTTCCATCACCTGGGCGGTTTCGATGGAACGGTTTTGGTAGCGCTTGATGACGTTGCCCAGCATCTCCGAGAACTTCTTCTCTTGCACCACGTTGCTGCCAAAGCGGCTTTTGATTTCGCCTTCGAGCAGGCGCTCCAGCAGCTCCACCGCCAGGTTCTTCTCGGGCAGATTCTTCACCTGGGCCAGAAACTCGTCGTCCAACAAGCCGATGTTGGGCTTGTCCAGCCCCACGGCGTCGAAGATGTCCACCACCTGGTCGGACACCACGGCGTTGCTGATGATCTGGCGGATGGCGGCGTCGCGTTGTTCGTCAGTGCGCTTCTGGGCAGTGATGTCTCGCTTGGTCAGGATCACCTTCACGGCTTGCATGAAGGCCACCTCTTCGCGCACCAACTTGGCCTCGTCCAGAGTGCAGCAAAGCGAGAAGGCCTGGCTCAATGCCAGGGTAGCATCGGCAAAGCGGCGCTTGCCGTCTCTGCCGGCCTCTTCTTTGAGCCCCAGAACGTGGTTGGCGGCTCGGGCAAGGGTCTGGTGGCCGCCAGTCAAAAAATCGCTGTAGTCGCAGCCGTGCAGCATGGCTCGCAGCACGTCGAGCTTTTCCATCAACACGCTGTAGGCCTCATGGGCGTCCACTGTAGGGCTGCCTCGGCCCTCGCTAGCGGTGTACTCGCGCATGGCGGCTTTCAGCTCGTTGCCGATGCCGATGTAGTCCACCACTAGGCCGCCCTGCTTGCCCCTAAACACCCGGTTGACCCGGGCAATGGCCTGCATCAGGTTGTGACCGCGCATGGGCTTGTCTACGTACAGGGTGTGGACGCAAGGGGCGTCAAAGCCGGTCAGCCACATGTCGCGCACGATCACCAGGCGCAGCGGGTCTTGCGGGTCTTTGAAACGCTTTTCCAGCCGCTTCTTCACCCGACCATCGTAGATGTGCGGGCGCAGCAAAGCCTTGTCGCTGGCCGAGCCAGTCATCACGATCTTGATGGCGCCCTTCTCGGGGTCGTCATCGTGCCAGTCGGGGCGCAGCTTGATGATCTCGTTGTAGAGGTGGACGCAGATCTCGCGGCTCATGGCCACGACCATGGCCTTGCCGGTCTGGGCCTGGTTGCGCTCCTCGAAGTGCTGCACCAGATCGGCTGCCACGCTGGCCACCCGGGGCTCCGCGCCCACGATCTTCTCCAGTGCCGCCCAACGGCTTTTGAGCTTGGCCTGAGTGCTTTCTTCTTCGTCTTCGGCCAGCTCGTCCACCTCGTCGTCGATGGCGGGCAGTTCGTCTTCTTTGAGGCGCAGCTTGGCCAGGCGCGATTCGTAGTAGATGGCCACGGTAGCGCCATCCTCCTTGGCCTGCTGCATGTCATAAACGTGGATGTAGTCGCCGAACACGGCCCGGGTGTCGTGATCCGCGCTGCTGACCGGCGTGCCGGTGAAGCCCACAAAGGTGGCGTTGGGCAGGGCATCGCGCAGGTGCTGGGCATAGCCCGCCTGGTAGCGCGTCACCTCGTACTTGCCAGGGTCCAATTCAGCCTGCCAGGCAGCCGGCACGCCATCGCCCGTGGTCAGCCCTGCCGAGCGCTTTTTGACGGTCTTGAGCTTGGCCTCAAAGCCGTACTGGGTGCGATGCGCCTCGTCGGCGATCACCACGATGTTGCTGCGCTCCGACAGCACCGGGAAGCTGTCTTCATCCTCCCCGGGCATGAACTTCTGGATGGTGGCGAAGATGATGCCGCCCGAAGGCCGGTTGCCGAGCTTGGCTCGCAAATCGGGCCGGGTCAGGGCCTGCACCGGCTGCTCACGCAGCAGGTCTTGCGCCAGGCTGAACACACCGAAGAGCTGGCCGTCCAGGTCATTGCGGTCGGTAATCACCACGATGGTCGGGTTCTCCATCGCCGGCTCTTGCATCACGCGGGCCGCAAAGCAGGTCATGGTGATGCTCTTGCCGCTGCCCTGGGTGTGCCACACCACACCACCTTTGCGCGAGGCCCCGGGGCGCGATGCAGTCACCACCTGCTGGATGGCCGCACGCACGGCATGGAACTGGTGGTAGCCCGCGATCTTCTTGACCAGGGTGCCATCTTCCTCAAACAGCACAAAGTAGCGGATGTAGTCCAGCAGGTACTGGGGAGCCAGCACGCCGCGCACCAGGGTCTGCAGCTCCTGGAAGGAGCCCAGCGGATCGAGCGTCACACCATCGATCGTGCGCCAGGCCATGAAGCGCTCGGCATCAGCGGAGAGCGAGCCCATCAAGGCCTCGGTGCCGTCCGAGATGACCAGTACCTCGTTGTACTGAAAGACGTCCGGGATCTGCTCTTTGTAGGTCTGGATCTGGTCGAAGGCCTTCCAGATGTTGGCGTTCTCGTCGGCGGGGTTCTTCAGCTCCAGCAAGACCAAGGGCAAGCCATTGACGAACAGGATGATGTCGGGGCGCCGGGTCTTGTGAGCGCCCTTGATAGTGAACTGATTGACAGCCCACCACTCGTTCTTCTCAGGCTGCGCCCAATCGACCAGGCGCACAAAGTCGCCACGCGTCTCGCCGTCCTTCTGGTACTGCACCGGCACGCCGCCCACCAAGAGCTTGTGGAAGGCCCGGTTGGCCGACAGCAAGGCGGGGATGCCGAGGTCTTGCACCTGCTTCAGGGCGTCTTCACGGGCTGCGGCAGGGATGCCAGGGTTCAGGCGGGCAATGGCCTCGCGCAGCCGAAAAGGCAGCAAGACCTGGCGGTAGTCGGCGCGCTCGGGCGAGGCACCGTCAAAGGCAATGTCGGGGCCGTAGCGATGGGTGTAGCCCACGTCTTGGAGCCAGGCCAAAGTTTCTTGTTCGAGTTGGTCTTCGGTCATTTGCACGCGCCTGACGGTCGCAATATTCTGTTTGTATTGACTATCGGTACGAGAGCTGCGACCGTTTGATCACAACGTTCGGCAACCCAAAATGCACCAATGCTCTTTGGAGCGCGTCTTCGTTCGTCCGATTGTTGGGCCCCAATGTGATTGACTCGATCACACCGGCATCAACCGTCGAACCCAGGAGAAATTCGCAATACTCTCTGACCTCGGACCCTGTTGCAAAGTAACCAACGCGAAAGCCTGACGTCATCGGGCACAGTTTTCCGCTTCGTGAGTCAATAGTGACAACCAACCGAGTTTCATGCTCTTCCTCGAACCCTGAGGGCTTGATTGCCCAGCGCTCTTTCGCAAACGCCTGAATAGCGGCAGGGCTTGGTGATCCCGTGCTAGTGAGCATCGCATTGATTGTCTTGGCTCGATCATTCGGCAGTTTACCCACCTCATCGGCATAGGCAACCGGATACAGAAGTGCTTCTTTACTTCCCTTGATCGCGTTGAGAATGGCCTTGCTCTTGAAACCAATCGAGACACCAGCGCCATTTGCAGCGTACCCTCGCCACTGACTTAGGCGATCACTCGAGGAGCTGAAACAGGTGACAAAAAACCCGAAGGAATCAAGGGCATCACGCAAGGCATCTATTCGCAGTGAATCTGGCGCGTTCGGGTGTGTTTTCAGCAATGCGAAGAACTGATCACCTTCCAAGGTGTCGTTGAGGTGATGCTTTGCACTCAACCTCAATGCCTTGTGTTCCAAGATTTTCAGCAGTACGTCGTTGGAGGTGTAGTGGTAGACCACCTCTGGAATTTCTAGCTTTCTCATATCTGGATACTGCCGTGCGTCATGCATGTTCGACCTCTGGCACCTCTCCAACATGGAGTTGGCCGGAGATCAGACGAGGGAGCAGGGTGTCACGGACCGTCGAGAGGGTTCGGGCCTGTTCGTGGTTTGTCAGAATGCCTTCGAGCATGTCAGCCATTACGCTATTGAAGCACTCCATCAATGGAGGGGGAGCAATGACGGCTGGAAATGCCATTAGAGATGCACCACTGACGTTCGCTTGCGCACTTCCGTGGGACTGCGCCTCGGCAAACTCTTTGAATGCTTGCGACCTTGCCGCGCAGTAAAGGTATCCAAGATCAGAGGCGCCTGACTTCGTTGCCATGCGACCAACACGTTGGTTCAGATAAGCAGCAGGCTCAACGGAAGGAACAAGCCCTGTTTCGCCAACGTAACCCGTCATCCCTACAAGGAGATCACCTCGTGAGAGCCGGAACCGATCTAACCCGGCGACTGTTTCTCGGGCCACGTAGGAGCAACCCTCTAAGTCAATGATGCCGGGTTTGACATCGCCGATCTTGACTACCGGGTGACCAACATCAGTCCAATCCTTGCTTTTGAATGCATAGCCGTTTTGGAAGGTTGCAAGATCGCTCAAAGTACCCCAGCGCCACCCCCTCGGAACCTCCCCCAACTCCGACTCTTCAAACCCATCCGGGAACAAGGCTGCCGTGGCCTCATCCATGTCTTCGGGCACGCGACCTTCCATCTTGGCGCGCACGGGGTCGAAATCGACAAACCAGGACTTGAACAGGGCCTGGGCGATGGCTTCGAGGGTAGCGTTGGTTTCGCGCAGGAGGGTGATGCGGTCGTCGATGACGCTCAGCACCGCAGAAATTTCAAGTTGCTCGTTTAATGGGGGTAAAAGAAACTGAAAAGCTTCGATTCGGCTAGGAGCCGTGTGCAAAATTTTCGTCCCGCTGGCAGTACCGACCAGATGTCGATTGAAGTTTTGAGACAAAAACAGCCAGTATGCGAACTCCGGAGAAATTTTGTCACTACGAAAAACTACGAGCCCTAGACGCTGATTGTGAAGGTAGATCCGACCATCGTCAGGAACTTTTGCAGGAATACCCAGAATCTCCCCACCGGCAGTTTGGCAAGTCATCACTAAAAGGATGTCTCCAGCTTTAAGAACGAATTCTGACGGGAAAGCATCAGTGTAACGCTTCACTTGCGTAGCATGAAATCGAAAGCCCCCCGAATATTCAAAGTTACCAATGGCCACGACAATGGGCAACGTAGAGCCTTGTCCTTCATCGATCTGAAAGTATTCGCTTTTGAATGGCCAACCATGGCGAATACTTACTAGGTCTCCCAACCGAACGACAGGCCACTCAGAACTCATACCCCAGCCCCCCCAACTTCGCCCTAATCAGCGCATCCAACTCTGCCCCCTTGGCCATCTGCTCGCCCAGCTTCTCGGTGAGCTTCTGCATCTTCTCGCCAAAGGCCTCGTCGTCGTCCTCCACCTCTTCAGCCCCCACATAGCGCCCAGGCGTCAGCACATGGCCGTGCTGGGCAATCTCGGCCAGGGGCACGCTGCGGCAGAAGCCCTTCACATCCTCATAGGGGCCGGCACCCGCCTCCCCCCGCCAGGCCGCCACAACGCCTTCAATGCGGCCAATGACCTCATCGGTCAGCTCGGCCTGCACCCGGCTGATCATGCTGGCCTGCTTGCGGGCGTCAATGAACAGCACCTCACCCTTTCGGGCAGTCTTCTGCTTGGACAAAAACCACAGGCAGGCGGGGATCTGGGTGTTGAAGAACAACTGGCCTGGCAGGGCCACCATGATCTCGACCACATCGGCCTCGACCATCGCGGCGCGGATCACGCCTTCGTTGTTCTGGCTGGAACTCATCGAGCCATTGGCCAGCACAATGCCGGCGCGGCCTGTGGGTTTGAGGTGGTGCAGCATGTGCTGCAGCCAGGCGTAGTTGGCGTTGCCTTGGGGTGGGTCGCCATACTCCCAGCGCGGGTCGCCTTCGAGGCTGCCGTGCCACCAGTCGCTGATGTTGAAGGGTGGGTTGGCCAGGATGTAGTCGGCCCGCAGATCGGGGTGCTGGTTGCGGGTGAATGTGTCGGCAGGTTCGCGGCCCAGGTTGTAGTCGATGCCGCGGATGGCCAGGTTCATGGCGGCCAGGCGCCAGGTGGTGGGGTTGGCCTCTTGGCCATAGATGCTCACATCGCCCAGCTTGCCGCCATGAGCCTCAATGAACTTCTCAGACTGCACAAACATGCCACCTGAGCCGCAGCAGGGGTCGTACACCTTGCCTTCATGCGGGGCCAGGATGGCGACCAGGGTTTTGACGATGGAGGCCGGCGTGTAGAACTGCCCGCCCCGCTTGCCCTCGGCGCTGGCGAACATGCCCAGAAAGTATTCGTACACCTGGCCCAGCACATCGCGCGCGGTGCTAGCGTTCTCGCCAAAGCCGATGGTGGACACCAGATCGACCAATTCACCCAGCTTGCCATCGGGCAACTGGGCACGGGCGTAGCGCTTGTCCAGAATGCCTTTGAGCTTGGGGTTCTCGGCCTCGATCAGGGTCAGAGCGTCGTCAATGCGCTTGCCGATGTCGGTCAGCTTGGCGGCATTACGCAGGGCCTCCCAACGCGCCTCGGCAGGCACCCAGAAGACATTGACCTCTTTGTAGTAGTCGCGGTCTTCCAGCTCGGCCTCGATGTCGGCCGGGTCAGCATCGCCGTAGAAGTATTCGTCGTCGGGGTCGGTCAGGCGGGTGGTCAGCTCGGCGCGGCGGGCTGCAAAAGTGTCCGAGATGTATTTGACGAAGATGAGGCCCAGCACCAGGTGCTTGTATTCGGCCGCATCCATGTTGGCCCGCAACTTGTCGGCGGTGGCCCAGAGGGTCTTCTTGATGTCTTCCAGCATGAGGTCGTCACCAGGGATGCCTCACCAGCCGGCTTGGCACGCTCCCTGCAGTCTTTTTGTTCGTTGATGTGGGTCGATGGTACACAGCTTTACGGGCCCAAATCGCTGGCTTTGTGCGCGCCCAAACCTCCACTTGGGAGCGCAACAAACTGCCATCGCAAGATAAGCACTGCCGACACTTAAATACGGGCTCGCACCGCAATGTTTGACGGTGCATTCAACCTCAATGAAGGAGCCCGACGATGAATCACCAGCCCATTTCCACCACCGTTGCCCAACTGATCCGCGAGCGCGTGGCCCAATCCAGCAAATCTCCCAGCCAGATCGCCCTCGAGGCGGGTTTGAGCAGCCCGAACCTGCTGCAATTGGTGGGAGAGGGCCGGGTCAAGCTGCCAGTGCAGCAAGTGCAGGCGGTCGCAACCGCTCTGGGCATTGATCCGGTACATCTGATGCGACTCACTGTGACCGAATATCTGCCCGGTGTGTGGGAGATGGTCGAGCAAGCTCTGCAGGGCACCGCCCTGACCGCCAATGAACGCAAGTTGGTCGATGCATACCGACAGGTCACTGGCAACAGCGACGCGGTACCCACCGTGATCGACCGGGATGCGGTGCTGGCCATCGTCATGGCTTGACGGGAGCGCGCATGACGAACCAGAACGAGATGGATTGGGGTGACGACACGCCTCCCAAGATTTCAATCCGGGTGTTGATCAAGCACCCACGCACAGGGTGGAGAAATTTTGATCTTTCGGATTCTTTCGAGGTCTACACCGACGACGACCTGAGCCTGCCCCAGTTTGCCAACCTGGTGATGAAGGTGGCCTATGCCCATGTGTTGGTCAGGAACGGCGTCGTTTTGGAGCTTGAGTCTGTCAGGGTGGCAGAGTGGCAGTTCGACGAACTGGGCAGGCTGGACCATGGGGCAGTGATGATGGGAATTTTGGCGAAATTGGATGCTGGTCTAGACGGGCCTGACACCCTGACACTGAGCCAAGAGGACCAGCTTCAAATTCAAAGACTCTTGGGGATGGACTGATGAGCCAGGCCGCACACCGATGGCCTGACGCTACAAGTTCAAACCGGTTTCATGGGTGAGCCAGAAGTGTTAGGTGTCAAAAACAAAGGCCTGCAGAAGAAGGCCTTTGTTTCACATACGACGCGGACTGTCCTAAAATTTAGCTCGGATTTTGCTGCAACGGACTGGCTTGTTTATGTAAGCGCTTGAAGCAAAAGGGATTTTCAGATCGCTCGGCAGAAGGGGTAGTTCTCGGCCGCGATGCCGGCCTTGGTCAGGGCGTTGAAAAGAGTGGACTTGCCGACGTTGGGCAGGCCCACGATGCCGCATTTGAGGCTCATGGAGGTTGCTTTCTTGGTGATGGTTCCCTGGCACGGCGGCGCGACCGACAGGGCCACGCGCGAATCCGGCCCGCTGCGACCTGATCCATCGACCGCTGGCCTTGCCCGGGGAAATTGGCGCTGATTGTACTGATCAGCGCCGACTCAATCGAAGCGGTACCGCCCCTGCACCACTTGCCCCACGCGCAACACGCGCTCGGCGCCTTCGATCACGATGGCGTTCATGCCGAAGGTGATGCCGCCGCCCACCCGGTCATCCCGGCGGAAGGTGCGCAAGGTGTCGCCCACTTCGGGGCTAGAGGTGGCGGTGGCGGGGTCGATGTCGGGGATGGGACAGCGGGTGCAGGGCTTGACCGGGCGCAGCACGGCGGGCCCGTCGTCGGCTCGGATCACGATGTCTTCCAAGCGGTCTTCGTCGAAGGACTCGACCCCGGCCAGCACCACGTTGGCCCGAAAGCGCTCCACGCCGACCGGCGCATGGCCGGCCTGGCCCAGGCGCTGGTTGAGTTCGCTCACCGAGGCCTCGCTGCAGACCAGCACGGGGAAGCCGTCGCTGAACTGGTTCGGGGCCTCCAGGCCGCGGGTCCACTGCAGGCTGGACAGGCGGCGCTGCTCGGGGTCAAAGCGCACCAGTCGCAGGGGGCGCCCCAGAAAGTCGCTGAACCACTGGGCGGCCAGGTCACCCATGTCGTAGGCCTTGACGGTGTCTTTCCAGACCTGCGCGGTGCAAGGGCCCTCGACGCCATCGATGGCCAGGTGCAGCGCCAGCATGCCCGGGGCGCGCAGCACGATCTCGTAGGTCTTGAGCTGGGGGCGGATCAGCGCCATGCGCGGCAGCTCGCGCTGGCTCACGAACACGCCTTCAGGGTCGACCACCATCCAGGCCCGGTCCAGGTCCAGACCGGTGTCGGTCAGCACCGCCTCCTGCACCTCGACGGCGGCGCAGGATTTGATGGGGTGCACAAACAGGCGCGCCACCGTGCCTTGAACGTCGAAATCAGCCTCTGGGTCCCATGTCATGTCCTGCTCACTCCTGCATCACATCCATTCATGTCGGCACAAACACCCCTGCAAGGCCGAATGGCGCTTGCGCAAGGTCAGGGCGCGATTGTGCCTGCCTCCTACAATCAGGCCCCATGACGCAAGCCTTTGATGTGTGTATCCGTGGTGCCGGCGTGGTCGGCCAGACCCTCGCCCTGTTGCTGGCCCGTGAACGCCTGCGGGTGGCCCTGGTGGCCCCGCCCCGCCCTGCCCAGACCACGCCCCTCGCCCCGGATGTGCGCGCCTATGCGCTGAACAACACATCGCAGCAATTGCTGGCGTCGCTGCGTTGCTGGCCGGAGGGCGATGCCGTCACGGCGGTCACCGGCATGCAGGTGCTGGGCGATCAGGGCGGCGAGGTGGTGTTTTCGGCCCGCGAGCAGAACACCCCGGCACTGACCTGGATCGTCGATGTGCCTGCGCTGGAGGCCCGGCTGACCGAGGCGGTGCGTTATCAGCCCCAGATCGAACGCGTCGACAGCCCGCGCGATGCGGCCCTGACGGTGGTCTGCGAAGGCCGCGCCAGCCGCACCCGCGAAGAATTCGGTGTGCAGTACGAGACCACCCCCTACCCGCACACCGCGATTGCCGCCCGCCTGCAGGCCACCGAGCCGCACGGGCAACTGGCGCGCCAGTGGTTTCTGCCCGGTCAGGTGATGGCTTTTTTGCCTTTGGGTGGCGATCAAGGGAACTCCATCGCGCTGGTGTGGTCAGTGCCTCATGCCGAGGTTGCCGAACTGATGTCCCTGCCCCCCCAAGAATTTGCCGATCGCGTGGCCGCCCAGGCCGGCTGGCCTGCGGGCTCGCTGAGCCTGAGCAGCGAGCGCGCCAGCTGGTCGCTGCAGCAGTCGCGTGCCGACCGCTGGGTGGGTGCCATGCCCGGCCAGCCCCCGGCTGGCCAGGTGCGCAGCTTTGCCTTGGCCGGGGACGCGGCCCATGCGGTGCACCCGCTGGCCGGCCAGGGCCTGAACCTGGGCCTGGGCGATGTCGAAGCCCTGGCCCGCGTGCTGCGCGAGCGTGACTACTGGCGCAGCGTGGGCGACCCCAAGCTGTTGCGCCGCTACGAGCGCGAGCGCAAGGCCGGCATCTGGGCCCTGGGCCTGGCCAGCGACGGGCTGCAAAGGCTGTTCGACCACACCCTGCCCACCGTGCAGAACGCCCGCAACTGGGGCATGAACCAGTTCAACCGCAGCGGCCCCCTCAAGAGCTGGGTGACGCGCCTGGCCATGGGCCTGGCCTGATCCCGGCCCTTTTTCACCTTTTGCCCCCACACCCCGACCCCACACCATGAAAACAGCCCTGATTCCCCGCCTGCTGCTGGCGGCATTGCCCCTGCTCAGCCTGGGGGCCATCGCCCAGGAGGCGGTGATCAAAAAGGCCTTGGCGGCCCGCATTCCGCAATTGCAGAACATCGACGAAGTGCGCAAGACGCCCATGAACGGCCTCTACGAGGTGCGCGTGGGCAATGACCTGTTCTACACCGACGCCAAGGGCAACTACCTGATCCAGGGCGAACTGATCGACACCGCCCAGCAACGCAACCTGACGGAAGAGCGCGTGGCCAAGATCACCGCGGTCGACTTCAGCACCCTGCCCATGGGTGACGCGTTCACCATCGTGCGTGGCAATGGCCAGCGCAAGATCGCCGTCTTCGAAGACCCCAACTGCGGCTATTGCAAGCGCTTCGAGAAAGACCTGTCCAAGGTGGACAACGTGACGGTCTACATGTTCCTGTACCCCATCCTGGGCCCGGATTCGGCCGACAAGGCGCGCAACCACTGGTGCGCCAAGGACAAGAGCGGCGTCTGGCTCGACTGGATGGTGCGCGAGAAGGCGGCCCCCAACGCCAGTTGCGACGTGGCGGCCATTGCCCGCAACGTGGAATTCGGGCGCAAGTACAAGATCACCGGCACGCCTACCATCATCTTCTCGGACGGCAGCCGTGTGCCCGGCGCGCTCAACACCCAGCAGATCGAGCAGCGCATCGCGCAGGCGGCCAGCCCCAGCAAAGAGTGATCGGGCGGGCAGGCGGCGGCGCCTGAGTGCGTCGTTCACGCCACACTCGCTCCCTGGATTGCCCTGGCCCGCGGCTGGGGCTCGCAAACCCGGCCACAATCCGGGACATGAACACCTCCGTCCCGACACCCCATCCGGCTGGGGCCCCCTTGTCCCTCGTGATCGAGCGCCTGGGTTATGCCGGCCTGGCGCCCTTTGTGTTGCTGGCCCTGCTGATGTGGCTGGTCACACCCGACCTGATGCCTTTTGTCGCCCTGGCCCTGATGGCCTATGCGGCCACCGTGGCCTCGTTTTTGGGCGGCATCCATTGGGGCATCGCCTTTCAACAGGGTGAAGCGGCCCCCCGCATCCATCTGGTCTGGGGCGTGATCCCGCCCATCGTCGCCTGGATTGCCGTGGTGATGCCCATCTATGCCGGCCTGCCGCTGCTGGGCCTGCTGCTGGTGGTGTGCTACCTGGTGGACCGCAAGACCTGGACCTCGCCGCAACTCCGGCCCTGGCTCACGCTGCGCTTCAGGCTCACCGTGGTGGCCACCCTGAGCTGCCTGCTGGGCGCTGCCAACACCTGAACCCCACCGCCGCGCACCCAGCGGCGAACCGCACCGCCTACTGCCCCCACCGGCCCGTATGAAACAACACCCCAGCGCTCCGCACTACCGCATCGACGCCCGGCAACGCCACGCCCATCTCTACGAGGTGACACTGACCATCCCCGCCCCGGCGGCCCAGCAAGAGGTCTCGCTGCCGGTGTGGATCCCGGGCAGCTACCTGGTGCGCGAATTCTCCAAAAACCTGCAGCAATTGCAGGCCCGGCAAAAAGGCCGGCGCGTGGCCATTCAGCAGCTGGACAAATGCCGCTGGCAGGTGGCCAGCCAGGCGGGCAGTGCGCTGGAGCTGCGCTACGAGGTCTATGCCTTCGACAATTCGGTGCGCACAGCCTGGCTGGACAGCCAGCGGGGCTTTTTCAATGGCACCAGCCTGTGCCTGCGGGTGCACGGCCAGGAAGGCCTGCCGCATCAGATCACGGTCGAATCGCCCGATGACAGCTGGCGCGCTGCCACGGCCCTGACCGCCTTGAAGACCGACCGGCGCGGCTTTGGCCTGTACCAGGCGGCCGACTACGACGAGTTGGTGGACAGCCCCTTCGAGCTGGGCGACTTCTGGCAGGCCAGCTTCAGCGCCTGCGGCGTTGAACACCAGATCGTGGTGGCCGGGGCCCCGGCGTCCTTTGATTCGGCCCGGCTGCTGCGCGACACCCAGCAGATCTGCGAGACCGCCATCCGCTTCTGGCACCCTGAAGTCGACCCCGCCAAGCCGGCGGCCAGCGGCGTGCCCCACCCGCGCTATGTCTTCATGCTCAATGCGGTGGACGACAACTATGGCGGGCTGGAGCACCGCGCCAGCACCGCGCTGATCTGCGGCCGCCGCGATCTGCCGCGCCTGGGCGAAACCCGCACGCCCGAGGGCTACACCACCTTGCTGGGCCTGATCTGCCACGAGTACTTCCACACCTGGAACGTGAAGCGGCTGCGCCCCGCAGAACTGGCTCGCTACGACTACACCCAAGAGAACTACACCCAACTGCTGTGGTTCTTCGAGGGCTTCACCAGCTACTACGACGACCTGCTGCTGCGCCGCGCCGGCCTGATCGACGATGCCGCCTACCTGCGCCTGCTCAACAAGGCCCTGAACCAGGTGCTGCAAGCCCCAGGGCGCCTGGTGCAGAGCGTGGCCGAGGCCAGCTTTGACGCCTGGGTGAAGTACTACCGGCAAGACGAAAACACCGCCAACGCCACCATCAGCTACTACACCAAGGGCTCGCTGGTGGCCCTGTGCCTGGACCTGACGCTGCGTGCCCAGGGCCGGAGCCTGGACCAGGCCCTGCGTGCGGTCTGGCAGCGCTGCAGCGGCGGCCCCATGAGCGAAGCCGACTTTGCCCAGGTGCTGTGCGAGGTCTCGGGCCGCGATTTCGGGCCCGAGCTGAAGGCCTGGGTGCACGGCGTGGCCGACCTGCCGGTGCAAGCCCTGCTGGAGAAGACCGGTGTGCGCTGGCACGATGACCCGGCCCAGCCCGCGCAGGCGTTGGGCCTGAGGGTGACGGAAAACGGCAGCATTCAAATCAAGGCAGTGCTGCGCGGTGGTCTGGCCGAGAAGGCCGGCATGGCCGCTGGCGACGAATGGCTTGGGCTGGAGGTGGAGGCCAAGAGCGGCCCACAAGGCTGGCGCCTGAGCAAACTCGACGACCTGGCGCTTTACGCCGGGCCGGCCAAACGTGCGACGGCCCTGGTGGCGCGCGACCGGCGCCTGCTGCGCCTGCCGCTGAAGCTGCCGGCAAAGGCCACCACCGTGCGCCTGGCCATTGAGCAGGCTGCTCTGGTCAAGGCCTGGTTGGGGGGTGAGCCGACGCCCGGCCCGGCATCCCTTGGCGCGCCAGTCAGCGTGCCAGCCGCCGCCCCCGAAACCAAGGCCCAAAGGCCTCAATCGCCCCGGAAAACCGGCGCACGCTTGGCCAAGAAGGCTTCCACGCCCTCAAAGTAATCGTGGGTGCGGCCCATGGCGGATTGGGCATCACGCTCGGCCAGCAACTGGGCGTCCAGCTCGCGTGTGGTGGATTCACGCAGCAGTCGCCGAGTGGCCACCAAGGCGGCCGTGGGCATGGCCGCCAGACGGCGGGCCATGGTCAGCGTGGTGCCAAGACAATCGTCGGCCACATCCCAGATCAAGCCCCACTCCCGCGCCTGCTGGGCGCCAAGTTTGTCACCCGTCAGCGCCAGGCCCAGCGCACGGGTCAGGCCCACGCGGCGTGGCAGCAGCCAGGTGCTGCCTGCATCCGGCACCAGCCCGATCTTGCTGAAGGCCTGGATGAAGCTGGCCTGGGGCGAGGCAATCGCCAGATCACAGCTCATCACCAGCGACATGCCGGCCCCGGCCGCCACCCCGTTCACGGCCGCCAGCACCGGCATGCGCAGGGCTTGCAGGCGGCGCGCGGTGGGGTTGAAGGCTTGGTCGATCACGGGCCCCGGGTCGGCCCGGCGCACGCGATCGGGCCCGGGGTCAAAGTCGAAGGCCGACAGATCGGCCCCCGCACAAAAGCCCCGGCCCGCCCCGGTCAGCACCACGGCACGCACTTTCTCGTCGGCCTCGGCCGCATCCAGGGCGGCCCACAAGGCACGGTGCATGGCCAGGTCAAAGCTGTTGAGCGTCTGCGGCCGGTTGAAAGTGATCAGGGCCACTGCGCCAGCGCTGGCATCGTCGGTGGCGTACAGAACAGCGGGCTGGGTGTCATCGGTCATGGCTTGTCTCCTTGGGGGCCGTTGCAATAGCAACCGGCATTCTGCCCAAGCCCCTCAGCACGCATTGCAACCCGTTTGACAGCTTGGCGACAAATGGCTTGGGTATAGTCCCGGCAACCCCTACTGACGGAGATATAGGTTTATGGCTTACGAAACCATCGAAGTGCGCGTCGAGGCTGACCAGGTCGGCATCATCACCCTGAACCGCCCCAAGCAGCTCAACGCCCTGAACGACCAGTTGATGACCGAACTGGGCAGCGCCCTGCGAGAGTTCGATGCCGACGCCAAGATCGGCTGCATCATCGTCACCGGCAGCGAGCGTGCCTTTGCCGCCGGGGCCGACATCGCCGCCATGGCCAAGTTCAGCTTTCAGGATGTGTACAAGGGCGACTTCATCTCGCGCAACTGGGAAACCATCCGCAGCATCCGCAAGCCCGTGATTGCCGCTGTGGCCGGCTTTGCCCTGGGCGGCGGCTGTGAGCTGGCGATGATGTGCGACTTCATCATCGCCGCCGACAACGCCAAGTTCGGCCAGCCCGAAATCAAGATCGGCGTCATCCCCGGCGCGGGCGGCACCCAGCGGCTGCCACGGGCTGTCGGCAAGTCCAAGGCCATGGACATGGCCCTCACGGCGCGGATGATGGACGTGACCGAAGCCGAACGCTCAGGCCTGGTGAGCCGGGTGGTCCCGGTGGACAAATTGATGGAAGAAGCCCTGGGCGCTGCGCTGGTGATCTGCTCTTATTCGCAGATCGCGGTGATGGCCGCCAAGGAGTCGGTCAACCGCGCCTTCGAGGGCACGCTGTCTGACGGCGTGATGTTCGAGCGCCGACTGTTCCACTCGCTGTTCGCGACCCAGGACCAGAAGGAAGGCATGGACGCATTTTTGAACAAGCGCACCCCAAATTTCACGCACCAGTGATTGAGCCCCCAATTTTGTGTCTATAATTGAGGGCTCAGACGAAATGAGTCTGAAACAAAAGCCTCAATCGCAAGGCTTTTGAAAAGTTGGCGCTTTAGCTCAGTCGGTTAGAGCGATGGAATCATAATCCACAGGTCCGCGGTTCGAATCCGTGAAGCGCCACCAAAATTTCTTCAAGTGCGACAAGCACTTGAACGCAAAAGCCACCTTCGGGTGGCTTTTTTGTTTGTAAAGCATCCAAACGCTCGGAGGCACTTCGGATGCATGTCACGCGCCACACATCTGACTGCACAACGGCGCGGCCGCTGACCACATTCCGGTTCAACCCTGGAGGGGCATCATGAACCCACTTAGCCAGCTTGGCATCGAGCTACCGAGCCTCAGCTACCTGATCGGATCTGTGATCTTTGGCTTGGTAGGCCTGCTCGCATGGCGCCACGGCCGACGCACCGAGCGCCCAGTCGTCAGATGGAGCGGGCTCGTTCTGATGCTCTACCCCTACGCGGTTTCGGAGACTTGGATGCTCTGGGCCCTGGGTGCGATTCTGTGCGCGTGGCTTTGGATACAGTGGAATGACTGAGGGTCGGTGACCAAGCCACCCGAATACAGGTGGTGCAAACGGACGTCACAAACGTGGCGCCACAATGGCCGCCGAATCCACCGAACTTTCAGACTCCGGACTTTCTGCATCTGGATTGGCCAGGGCATGCAATCCGTAACCGATCCACAGCAAGGCAAGCACCTGGGCAATCCGCAGGAGACGATCAAACACTTTGTTCCCCAGTTTGAAACTGGCCCCATTGGAACAGAACACAGGCATCGCTCGATTCCCGGCCGCCAGCCTGAGGCGCGATTCCTGGCCTTTATGAAAAATAGGTCCGGAATCTGGCAGATATGTCACTCAGATCAAGGCATCCAAAGGCCAGGGTGATTGACAATCCGGGCGCCATCAAGCCTGCCAGCATCATGGAAGTCTTTGTCAACACCGTACTCGAGCGAGCCAAGGGGCCGTCACCCGACCTGCACACGGCCGTCCACCTCATTGAAGAACACGACAGCCTGCTGGCCTTGGAGTTCCTGGATTCGGCTTTTCAACAGCTGGGCCCCACCGAAGTGCCACGGCCGCTGATCCATGCCCTGGAAGCCAGGCGATCAACGCTGTTGCTGGAGTTCTACAGGCGCTCGGTGGAGTACCTGAGCTCATTCGAACCCCTTGAGCAGTTGCTCAGGAACGGCTTTCCAGGGCTGACCATGGCCGACCGCTACCAGCTGAAGGAAGCCATAAGAAGGCAAACTGCCCGGATCAAGGCCGGCTTGGCCATGGGCCCGAAAGGTGGATCAGGCTCACACCTGATCCCAGGCCCGCCATCCACATCCCGAAACTAGGGGCGCGCCTTGAGGTGCTGCAAGATCACATCAAGCAACTGCTCCAGGGCAGCAGGCTCTTCCAGGCAATACATGGCGCGGCTGAGGGCCTCGGATGAGCCGATGCGCACCGTCAACCAATCGGGTCGGGCGCGTTCAAAGACGGGTTCATCATTCACATCATCACCCGCAAACAACAGGCTTTCACAGGCACTGAGCTCGAGGAGGCGTAGCACCGCATCGGCCTTGTCAGGTGCAGCATGTTGCAGCACATTGACCACCGCCTTGCCCCCCAATGTGGACAGATCGCCTGGCAGCGGCTGCAACCAGGCCTGGATGGCCTGCAACGCGTGTTGCGGATCGGGAGCCTGGCGGTAGTGCAAGGTGAGCGAGTACCGCTTGTCTTCAAACACAATGCCAGCCGCCTGCAGGCCGGCACCGCGGTCACGCCAACGGGCACGCAATCGGTCCAATCCACTGGACTCGGTCAGGGTGCCCAGGCCCTCTGCACCATGGTTACCAATCAGATAGTGCGGGTGAAAGCCCAGCCTCGACCGGGCGTCTGTCACGCTGCGCCCGGTGACCACTGCCACTGGCGCCAGCACCACCAACTGACGAAGGCGCTCGGCCATGGCATCGGACACCCGGGCATCGGCCGGGTGGTCGACGATAGGGGCCAAGGTACCGTCCAGGTCGAAAGCAAACAGGACTCGCCGACGCATCAAACGGGACAGCGCCTGCAGCCCGGGGGTAGCCAACAGATGTTGCATGACGCCTCTCAAGCTCCGTTGTGGCGTTGCATGCGGGCTTCTATGCGCTCGCGCAGGCGCCAACGCGCGGCGTCCGTGAGCATGCGCCCTGCCCATCGGTACACATTGTCATCTCGCACCGTGGTGCGCAGATTGCCCATGCGTTCGCGTTGCTCGGCTTCGGGCATGGTCAGGGCACGATGCAGGGTGTCAGCACCCTCTTCCACATGATAGGGGTTGATGATCAGCGCCTCATTGAGCTCGGCTGCGGCACCTGCAAAGCGACTCAGCACCAGCACGCCCTGTTCGTCATCGCGTGCGGCCACGAACTCCTTGCACACCAGGTTCATGCCGTCATGCAAGCTGGTGACCAGGCAGATTTCGCTGGCCCGATAGAGCTCGTTGACCGCCTCGAACTCGTGGTGCTCGGCCAACAGGTAGATCGGCAGGTAGCCCGGCCGACCAAAACGGGTGTTGAGCCTCTCGGTCGCCTGATGAATGCGTTGTTGAAAAGCCTGGTATTCGTCAAGCGTGCTGCGTGAAGGCGCGGCCACCTGGACCAGGCTGAACTGCCCCACCCACTGCGGGTACTTTTCCAGCAAACGCTCCACGGCATGCAAGCGCTCCAGAATGCCCTTGGTGTAATCGAAGCGGTCCACACCGATGGCCAGCTTGTGCTCCGCCGTCAGCCCCAGGCGCTGCCGCACCGCCTCCCGACAGGCTGCGATGGCTGGCCAACGCTGGCGCTCCTGCTCATCGGGCCAGGCAATCGAAATCGGGTAGCTTTCGATCAGCGTGGTCTGCTTGTTCACGGTGATGGTCGAATGCTCATGCTCGATGCGCGCTTCGAGGTGGCGGTCCACGGTCTCCATGAAGTTCTTGCAGTGGTATCGCGTGTGAAAGCCGACGATAGTGCTACCCAACAGGCCTTGCAGCAACTCCTCACGCCAGGGACAGATGCCAAAGGATTCCGGGTTGGGCCAGGGGATGTGCCAGAACGTGAGAATCGTGGCACGCGGCAGACGCTGACGGATCAGAGCGGGCAGCAAGGCCAGGTGATAGTCCTGAACCAACACCACAGGATCTGCGCTGCGGGCCTCTGCCACCACCGCGTCCGCAAAGCGCTCATTCACGGCTCGGTAGGCCACCCAATCTGACTCCCTGAACACAGGACGCACATGGGCCACATGGCACAGCGGCCACAGGCCCTCGTTGGAGAATCCGCTGTAATAGCCCCGCTCCTCCTCGGCACTGAGCCAAAGGCGCCGCAGCGTGTAGTCGGCGCTGCCGGGCGGCACCATCACCCGGTCATGCGCATCGACGACGCTGCGGTCTGCGCTGCCCCCACCGTGGGCGATCCAGGTGCCTGAGCAGGCACGCATGACGGGTTCAACGGCTGTGACCAGGCCGCTGGCGGGTCGTTTGCACACGATGCCGTCACCGCGCCGCTCATGGATGTAAGGCTCGCGGTTGGACACCACCATCAACTCATCGCCACGCAGTTGGGAGCGCAGCAAGGCACGCAGGCGCTCCGGCCCCCAATGATCATCGCGATCAAGTGATCGCCGGTAGCTGTCTTCGAGGTCGCGCAGGCGCTCGCGAAAATCAGCCGCAAGTGGCGCCAGTTCGCCACGGGTGCTGATCAAGGGGCTGAGCAAGCCTTCGCCACGCAACAGCGCTCGCGCGCCGGAGACCCACCCGCGCCAGCTCAGCTGCGCGACCACCACCGTGATCACCGAGATGACCAGCCCCAGGCCGGCCATGAATGCAATGAGGTACTTTTGAGTGTCCTGGCTACGCCGCTCCACAAAGCTGAGGTCGTGCAGCAACACCAGATTGCCCACCCGCTCGCCATCGACCATCACCGGATGCATGCCCACATGCACCGCGCCACTGGCCAGAGGCAGCTGGGCCAGGGTTTGGGCCGCCAAGCTGCGCGCTTGAGCACACCCGAGATCGGGCGGGTAGGTCCCCGTCTTGTGAACAATGGTGTCGTCTGAGCCGCACAAGGCCACGGCAAACAGACGTTCGTCCTGCACAGCCCGATTGAACAACGCCTGCAATCGCGCAGTGCGCTGGCGCACGGGCTCAGGCAGAGCCTCGGCAATGGGCTCGGTCAGCGCGCGGGTCACCAACTCCCCCCGCAGTGACAAGTCCCGTGACGACCAGCGCAGGGTGAGCTTGTCCATCAAAGGCAAGGCCAAGTAGGCGGCAGCCACCAAGGTCAGCACCAATGGCAGCAGAAATCGGAATTGCAACCGCAAGGTATTCAGAATCATGGTTCCACCCTTCCCTTTTTGCCCCTCCCCTTCCCCTTGCCCCTGCTGCCATCTGGGTCCGGGCTTCGCTGAAGGCCCGATTTGCCAGATCATGCGGCGGATGGACTTCCACCGGCTGGGCCGTCAAAATACATTTGCACAAATATACATGACTGTATTTCACAACCCATTCCAGGAGGTGTGTCGTGCCCCAGTTACAACCCAACGCCAACCTCGAGTTGGCCATGATCGGCAATTGCGCCATCAACGCACTCATCGACCGTCAAGCTCGCATCGTCTGGTGCTGCATGCCGCGTCCTGACGCCGATCCACTGTTTCATGCCTTGCTCGATTCGGCAGACGGCATCGGCCTGGACGGCACGCTGACCGTTGAGCTGGAAGGTCTGTGCCGTTCCGAGCAGGCCTACGATGAAAGCACAGCCATTGTGCGAACTCGTCTTTTCAACACTGCGGGTGCGGGTATCGAGGTGCTTGATTTCGCTCCACGCTACCGCAGCCGCGATCGCATGTTCAGACCGGCCCAGTTGGTGCGCCGGGTCCGCCCGATCTCGGGACATCCCAGGGTGCGCTTCGTGTTGCGACCGCGATCCGACTGGGGCAACACCCAACCCGAGTTGACCCGTGGCAGCAACCATGTCCGCTATGTGATGCCGGATGGAACCTGGCGGGTCAATACCAACATCCCCATCACTTACCTCGTGGACGAGACCTGGTTTTCCTTGTCCGGACCCGTGAGCCTGTTGCTGGGCCCGGATGAATCGCTCAACGGGGGCATCGAAGAAACGGCGCGACTGTTTGAAGAGGAAACCCATGCCTATTGGCGCCATTGGACTTCTCGTCTGGCCCTTCCTCTGGAGTGGCAGGACGCTGTGATCCGCGCGGCCATCACGCTCAAGCTATGTCAGTTCGAGGAGACGGGGGCGATCCTGGCTGCCGTGACCACCAGCCTGCCCGAAGCACCGCACAGCCAACGCAACTGGGACTACCGCTATTGCTGGCTGCGCGACGCGTTTTTTGTGGTTCGGGCGCTCAACAGCCTGGCCGAGGTAGGCACCATGGAAGACTATCTGCGTTGGCTGCACGACGTGGTGCGCGCCAGCCCCGGGCACGTGCAGCCCCTGTATGGCGTGGGTCTGGAGTCACAACTGCCAGAGCGTTTGCAGGCTGGCCCGGCCGGTTACCGAGGTATGGGCCCCGTGCGCGTTGGCAACCAAGCCTACGAGCACTTCCAGCATGACGTGTACGGCAACATTGTGCTGGGTGCGGCCCAGTCCTTCCACGACCATCGCTTGCAAAGACGTGCCGACGCCGACGATTTCAGACTGCTCGAACGCATGGGCGAACAAGCTTGGCAATTGCACGATGCCCCCGATGCCGGCATGTGGGAGTTGCGCACGCGGGCCAGGGTACATACCTCGTCATCGCTGATGTGCTGGGCCGCCTGCGACCGCCTGGCCAAAATCGCCCACAAGCTGGCCCTGCCCGAGCGCGAAGCGCTCTGGGCTGAACGAGCCACCGTGATCCGACGCAAGATTCTGGAACGGGCCTGGAGCGACAAGCGTCAGGCCTTTGTCGAGAGTTTCGAAGGCGAGCACCTGGACGCCAGCGTACTGCTGATGTGCGAAGTGGGTTTCATCGATGCGCTAGACCCTCGCTTCGTGAGCACCGTGCGGGTGTTGGACAACGAATTGTGCGATGGCCCCTTCATGCGCCGTTATGAGGCCCCAGATGATTTTGGCTTGCCTGAAACCGCGTTCAATGTCTGCTCATTCTGGCGGGTGGACGCCTTGGCCAGGGTGGGCCGCCTGGACGAGGCCCGTACCAGCTTCGAGCGCCTGCTCAGCCATCGCAATCATGTGGGCTTGCTCTCAGAGGATCTGGCGCCGAAAACAGGTGAGCTCTGGGGCAACTTTCCACAGACCTACTCGATGGTGGGGATCATCCATGGTGCCATGCGCCTGTCGCGGCCCTGGGATCAAGTGGTTTGAAGAGATCAACAAGGCCACAGGGCCTAACCGCTTGCCCAGCATTGCGGCGCGCCAGTGACCGAAGACAACCGGCAAGATGCAAAAAAGCGCCGACACCTTGCGGTATCAGCGCTTTCTGATGGGCAGACGTCTCAGTCAAACAGCCGAATCGGCCGTGACCTGAGCATCAAGCTCAACGAACGGGACGCTTGCGTGCGTCGTGCGGAACGAAAGGACGGGCCGGGCCGGGGCCAGCGTGACGCGGAGCACCACCAGGCTTGCGGGCAGCGAAATCACCACGGGGCGCAGCGCCACCGCCGAAATCACCGAAACCCGACTTGCGGCCATAACCCTGACCATCGCGCTGCGGCTCACGGCGGCCACCGCCGAAGCTGTCAGCACCTTGGAAACCTTCGCCACGGGCCGGGCGCTGGCCGCCACGATCACCTTGACCGCCAAAGCCACCACCGAAACCACCGCGGTCACCGCCGCCGAAGCCGCCACGGTCACCACCACCAAAGCCACCGCGATCACCGCCGGCAAAACCGCCACGGCCACCGCCGCCGAACTTGCGGTCACGCGGACCGTAGTCACGGCCTTCGCTGCCACGACCACGGCCACCGAAGTCGCCACGCGGACGTGCATCGAAGCGCTGTTGCGGCTCCATGCCGGGGATGACTTCGGCCTTGAAGGTCTGCTTGCTGTAGCCCTCGATGTCGAAGATCTTGCGACGATCACGGAACTCGGCAAAGGTCACAGCCAGGCCATCGCGGCCAGCACGGCCGGTACGGCCAATGCGGTGGGTGTAGTCTTCAGCCTTCATCGGCAGACCGAAGTTGAACACGTGGGTGATGGTGGGCACGTCAATGCCACGGGCCGCCACGTCGGTGGCCACCAGAATCTGCACCTGGCCACTGCGCAAGGCCATCAGGCGACGGTTGCGCAAGCCCTGGCTCAGGGCACCGTGCAAAGCAACGGCCGAGAAACCTTCTTGCTGCAGATCGGTGGCCAGGCCATCACACTCCACTTGGGTGCTGGCAAACACGATGGCTTGGTCGATGGTGGTGTCACGCAGCCAGTGGTCCAGCATCTTGCGCTTGTGCTGGGCGTTGTCAGCCCAGAACAGCACCTGCTTGATGTTGGCGTGCTTCTCTTGCGGAGAATCGATCTGGATGCGTTGCGGCTCGCGCATCACGCGGGCAGCCAGTTGCTGGATGCGCGGCGCGAAGGTGGCGCTGAACATCATGGTCTGCTGGCGTTGGATGGTGAGCTGGTTGATTTCAGCCAGATCGTCCGAGAAGCCCAGATCCAGCATGCGGTCGGCTTCGTCCACCACCAGGAACTGGACCTGGTCCAGCTTGATCTGCTGCGAGCGCTGCAGGTCGAGCAGGCGGCCCGGGGTGGCCACCACCAGATTGGCGTTTTGCAGCTTGGCGATCTGCACCTGGTAGGGCATGCCGCCCACCACGTTGGCAACACGCAGGCCACGGCAATGCTTGACCAGGTCAATGGCGTCATGGGCCACCTGCTGAGCCAGCTCGCGGGTCGGGCACAGGATCAGGGCGCCAGGAACGGCAGCCTTGAAGTTGCGGGCATTGGTGGGGTCTTTGCGCTTGGGGCGCTTGGGGGCGGGCTCGCCACGGGCGGCAGCTTCAGCCACGGCACGATCGAACTCGGCGCGGGCATCGGCCTCGGCCTGGGCTTGTTGCTGGATCAGCGTGTGCAGCACGGGCAGCAGGAAGGCGGCGGTCTTGCCGCTGCCGGTCTGGCTGGAGACCATCAGATCGATGTAGCGGGCGGCTTCGCCGGCTTGCACATCGGCGGGCAGGGCCAGCGGGATGGCCTTCAACTGCACGGAGGTGGGTTCGGTGTAGCCCAGGTCGGCGACAGCCTGGACCAGTTCGGGCGCCAGGCCCAGCTTCACGAAGCCATTGGGGAGAGCGGGTTCTGCGGGCTGGCTGGCAGCATCAGATTCGGTACCCAGCACCTGGGCAGCCACTTGGGCGACCACGGCGGCGGTGGAAACAAAGGATTCGGCAGGCGCGATGTCGCCCTGCACTGCAAGAGTGTCGGTCATGGTTTTCTCACACGAAATGCGCCGCAGGCGTAGCCAGCGGACGCTTCGTCAATGGTTAAACAACATCAACCATCAAACGAAGCCTGAGCCATCTGGTGTCTGGGAGACGATGGCGCGGGTGGGCGTTTCAGCGAATCTGGAAGACCGACATTCATCGATCCGGATGAGACCTGCTTTTCAGGAAAGCTCTGGGTCACCATCCACAGCCGCAAGCCCGGGAGTGAAGGGAGATGCACAAGAAGCACCCGTTTCCGAGTGCAGCCTGCGATTGTGACAGGTTCAGGGTTTTCCCGCAAGAGAAAGCCTAAAAATGACTTTGATGCACTGCCGATGATGGCAGAGCACTTGGCGCTCACAGCTTGAGCAAGTGCTCGCGGTAATGCGCCAGCTCGTCGATCGACTCATGCACATCGGCCAGAGCGGTGTGTTTCTGCGCCTTCTTGAAGCTGGCATAGACCTCAGGCTTCCAGCGCCTGGAGAGCTCCTTGAGGGTGCTGACGTCCAGGTTGCGGTAGTGAAAAAAAGCCTCCAGCTTGGGCATGTACTTGACCAGGAAGCGCCGGTCCTGACCGATCGAATTGCCGCACATGGGGGCCTTGCCCTTCGGCACGTACTGGCGGATGAACTCGATCAAGCCGGCCTCGGCTTCGGCTTCTGTGGTGGTGGACGCCTTCACCTTGTCGATCAGGCCGCTGCGGCCATGGGTGCCCTTGTTCCAGGCGTCCATCTTGTCGAGCTGCGCATCGCTTTGGTGAATCACGAAGACAGGGCCTTCGACGCGGGGCTCCAGATTCGGTCCGGTCACGACCACGGCGATCTCGATCAGGCGGTCCACCTCGGGGTCGAGTCCGGTCATTTCGCAATCCAGCCACACCAGGTTGAGGTCGGATTTGCTCAGGGGAGAAATGGTTTCTGACATGGGCCGATTGTCGCTGATGGCCTAAACTCCGCCACCATGCCTGAAGCCTCCTCGACCCTGAACCTCGCGCTGTTGCTCACCAGCGTTTTTGCCCTGGCCCTGGTGGCCAGCGTGTTGCTGCGCCTGTGGCTGTCGTCACGGCAGATCCGCCATGTGGCCCAACACCGTGCCATGGTGCCTGCGCCGTTCGCCCGGAGCATTTCTCTGGCCGCGCACCAGAAAGCGGCCGACTACACCATCGCCAAGAGCCAGTTCGGCATGCTGGAGTTGGCCTGGAGCACAGCCACCCTCATGGCCTGGACGCTGCTGGGTGGCCTGGACGCCCTGAACCAGGCCCTGCTCGGCTGGCTGGGCGCGGGCATGGTGCAACAGCTGGCCTTGCTGGGCGGCTTCGTGCTGATCGGCGGCCTGCTGGACTTGCCGCTGTCTTTGTACCAGACCTTTGTGATCGAAGAGCGCTTCGGCTTCAACAAGATCACCTGGCGCCTGTGGTTGGGCGACCTGCTGAAGTCCAGCCTGCTTGGCGTGCTGATCGGCCTGCCCTTGGCCAGCCTGATCCTCTGGCTGATGGGCAGCACGGGGCGTTTCTGGTGGCTTTGGGCCTGGAGCACCTGGATGGGATTCAGCCTGCTGATGATGGTGATCTTCCCCACCTTCATTGCGCCGCTGTTCAACAAGTTCCAGCCCCTGGAGGACGAAACGCTCAAGGCGCGCGTGACGGCCCTGATGCAGCGCTGCGGATTCTCCGCCAAAGGCCTGTTCGTGATGGATGGCAGCAGGCGCAGCGCGCATGGCAATGCCTATTTCACGGGCTTTGGCGCAGCCAAGCGGGTGGTGTTTTTCGACACCCTGCTCAGCAAACTCTCGCCGGCAGAGGTCGATGCCGTGCTGGCCCATGAATTGGGACACTTCAAGCACAAACACATCCTGAAGCGCCTGATCGGCGTGTTTGCCTTCAGCCTGGCCGGCTTTGCCCTGCTGGGCTGGGTCAGTGGCCAGGTGTGGTTCTTTGCCGGCTTGGGGGTGCAGCCCTCGTTGACCGGCGCCAATGATGCGCTGGCCTTGCTGCTGTTCATGCTGGTGGTGCCGGTCTTCAGTTTCTTTGTCTCGCCCCTGATGGCACGCATGTCCCGACGCCACGAGTTCGAGGCCGATGCCTACGCGGTGGCCCAGACCGACGGGCAGGCCCTGGCCAGCGCGCTGCTCAAGCTTTACGAGGACAATGCCTCCACGCTGACACCCGATCCGGTGTTTGCCAATTTTTACTACTCCCACCCACCGGCCTCTGAAAGGCTGGTCCGCCTGGGCACTTGAAACGGTTTGGCTCCAGGCCCACACGCCCCTCCATGAACGCCCCGCAATCCCCCTCCCTGCCAGAGCGCCCCTTGCGCGCTCTGAGCCCGACCGAAATCGTGACCCGCCTTGCCCGCCACCCAGGCTGGCGACTCAACGGCGATGGCGCCGACCTCTGCATCGAAAAGAGCTATGCCTTCACCAGCTATGGCGACACCATGGCCTTCGTCAATGCCGTGGCCTTCATCGCCCGCCGGCGCGATCACCATCCTGAATTGCTGGTGCGCCCCCACAGCTGCGTGGTTCGCTTCAACACCCATGATGTGAAAGGCCTGTCCGAGCGTGACTTCGATGCGGCCACCCAGGTCGATGCCCTCCTTGACAGCGACCCTGCAGGTAACGCCCGTGAGTGAGCGCCGCACTTTGCAAGAGGGCTTGGTGGTGGCCAGCCACGGGCGCCACTGCGTCGTCGAGAGCCCCGATGGCGTCAGGCGCATCTGCCACCCGCGTGGCAAGAAGAGTCAGGCCGTGGTGGGTGACCGTGTGAGCTGGTTGTCGGCCACACCAGGTCAAGGCGAGGAAGGCACCATCGAGAAGGTGCTGCCGCGCAAGAATCTTTTCTACCGGCAAGACGAGATCCGCACCAAGTCGTTCGCGGCCAACCTTGATCAGGTGCTGATCCTGGTGGCTGCCGAGCCCGAGTTTTCGGCACACCAGCTCTCGCGTGCCCTGATCGCAGCCGAAGCCGAGCACATCACTCCGATCATCGGCCTCAACAAAAGCGACCTGGTCGAGCCCTTTGCCCGCGCCTGGGCCCGGCTGGCCCCCTACCGGCACATGCATTACGGCGTCATGCCCTTGTCGCTCAAGAAATCAGGTGAGGTCGACCGCGAGCACCTGCTGCGCCTGCTGAGCAACAAGAACACCCTGGTGCTGGGTCCCTCAGGCTCGGGCAAAAGCACGCTGATCAACCTGCTGGTGCCCGGCGCCCTGGTCGAAACGCAGGAGATTTCGCAGGCCTTGAACTCAGGCAAGCACACCACCACCAGCACCTCCTGGTACTGGGTGGACGCAGAGCGCCAGACCGGGTTGATCGATTCGCCCGGCTTTCAGGAGTTCGGGCTGCACCACATCGACCCGGCGCAGTTGGCCGCCTACATGCCTGACCTCAAGCCTCATGTGGCGAACTGCAAGTTCTACAACTGCACCCATCTGCACGAGCCGGGCTGCGGGGTCATGGCCGCGGTGAGCGCCGAAGACCGCCCTGACGCCATCAGCGAGCAACGCTACCGCATCTATGCGGACCTGTTCGCTGAGCTGAGCCAGAGCCGGTATTGAGGCCATTGCTGAGGCAATTGCAGAGGCCAAAACGGCCTCGCCAGCCGATCAAGCTGGCAACAAAGGACGCAGTGCCTCGACCAGTGCTTGGCACTGGTCCGGGGTGCCCACCGTGATACGCAGGTACTGCTCAATGCGCGGCAGCCGGAAGTGCCGCACCAGCACTGCGCGCTCGCGCAGCCCGGCAGCCAGCAAACCCGCGTCACAACGCGGGTGGCGCACAAACAGGAAATTGGCCTGCGAGGGCAACACCTCAAAGCCCAGGTCTTCGAGCTGCAAGCTCAGGCCTTCACGGCTGTGCATCACCGCCTGGCGGGTCTGGTCAAAGTGGGCCTGGTCTTCATACGCCGCCTGAGCCCCGGCCTGGGCCAACTTGTCGAGGGGGTAGGAGTTGAAGCTGTTCTTGACCCGTTCCAGGGCATCGATGAGATGACGCTGGCCCATCGCCACCCCGACCCGCAGGCCAGCGAGCGAACGCGACTTGGACAGCGTGTGCACCACCAGCAAATTGGGATGCTGCTCAATCAAGGACACAGCGCTTTGAGCGCCGAAATCAACATAGGCCTCGTCCACCAACACCACCCTGTCGGGGTGCAGTAGCAGCAAACGCTGGATCTCAGCCAAAGGCAATCCGATGCCCGTGGGCGCATTGGGATTGGCCACCACCACCCCCGCCACCCCGGTGTCCGGCGGCGCGACCAGGTCAGAAACCTCAAGACGCAGGCCCTCTGCCAAGGGGATCTTCAGGGCAGGAATGCCATACAGATCGCAATAGACGCTGTAGAAGCTGTAGGTGATGTCCGGCATCAGCAGGGGAGCGCCGCCCTGCTGGAAAAAGGCCTGGAACGCGTGGGCCAGCACCTCGTCCGACCCATTGCCCACAAACACCTCACCCCACTGCAAACCATGGTGGGCCGCAATGGTGCGACGCAGTTCCACGGACTCCGGATCGGGGTAACGCTCCAGGCCCGAACGCGTGGCGGCATTGATCGCCGCCAGCACCTGAGGCGATGGCGGGTAAGGGTTCTCGTTGGTGTTGAGCTTGACCAGACCGGCCATGCGCGGCTGCTCGCCAGGCACATAGGGCTTGAGCGTGCCCACCAGAGGGCTCCAGAAACTCGGATTCATGACAGAGATCTCGCTTGGATGAATGCCCCAGGTCGCAGGGCTGAATCAGATAGGGAGGTGTGCAAGCCCGAAGCGATCAGGCATGCGGTGCCCAAAAAGGCACCCTCAACCCAGCAGGCGCGCCAGCGTCAACAGGGCCAACAACACCATCCAGACCACCACCGAGCGCCACACCAAGCCCACGATCTGGGCCAGATGCGCCACTTCGGGCTCTCGGCCTGGTGTGCTGTCGCTGTCCGCCGACTCGGCATCGGCTTCACCCGCTGAAAACTCGGGCAGTTGCGATGGCAGAGCCGTGACCTTCAAGGCCTCGCCACCCAGTCGCACATTGACGGCCCCCGCCGTCGCGGCCAGCACCACACCGTCGTTGTCATTGGGAAAGCGTTGGGCGTGGTAGCGCCACCCATCGATGGCTTCCTCGAAGTTGCCAACCACCGCGAACACCAGCGCCGTCAGGCGGGCGGGCAACCAATCGATCACCGTCCAGGTCTGGGCCGCGGCGCGCTGAAGCGCTTCGCTGACGGCCTGCTGCCCCACCCGGTTGCGATAGCGCCAGTAACGCGAAACGAACTCGGCCAGCCGGTAGATCACAGCCCCGGCAGGCCCCAGGCCCACGGCGGCCAGCACGGAGTACCAGGCCAGCACACCAAACACATGGCGGTGCGCCGCCAGCACCGAATACTCGATCACATGGCGAACGATCTCACTGCGCGGCAACTCGCTGGCGTCCACCTGCTGCCACTGAGCCAGCAACTCACGTGCACGCGCCTCGTCACCATCTTCAAGGGCATCGCGGATGTCGGTGAAGTGGTGGCTGAATTGCCTGAACCCCAGCGTGACATACAGCACGGCCACATTCCAGAGCATGGCCACCGGCCACCCCACGAAAACCCACAGCAACCAGTGGATCGCCAGCGCCACCAGCGCCGGAAACAGCACCGCCAGGCCCCAGGTGATCCAGCCATGCTGGGGTTTGCCGGCATCGAAATTGCGGCTGGCAGTGCGAGCCCAGGCGCGCAAGCCCGCATGAATCGGGTTGCTGCGCCCCAAGGGCCGGGCCTGCTCGATCAACAAAGCCAAAAGAATGGCGAAAAAACTCATGCTGCGATGATACCGGGGGCTGTTACCGCTTCTGCGTCGCGGCCCTCAAGCCGCCAGAAATCGGTAGAAATTGCGCAACATGCCTGCCGTGGCACCCCAGATGAAACGCTCCTGCTCGCCATCCATCCAGGGCATTGAAAACCATTCACGCCGCACGCCTTCGGCCTCATAGGCATGCCGCCGGTGGTTCGCAGGGTTCATCAAAAACGCCAACGGAACCTCAAAGGCCGAGGCCACCTCATCGGGGTTGAGTTGCAGGTTGAATCCTGGGCTGACCAAACCCACCACCGGGGTGACGATGTAGGCGGTGCCCGTGGTGTAGATGGGCAGGCTGCCCAGGATTTGCACATATTCAGGGGCCAGCCCCACCTCCTCCTGGGCTTCGCGCAGGGCTGTGGCCGCAGGCGAGGTGTCGGTGTCGTCCATGCGCCCCCCCGGAAAGGCGACCTGCCCAGAGTGCGTCGACAGATGCTCGGTGCGTTGGGTGAGCAAGACGGTCGGCTCATCGCGCAGCACGATGGGTACCAGCACCGAGGCCTGAGCCGGCTGCCGATTGGCAAAGCGCCGCTCCATCGTCACTTCGGGCTGCCAGCTTGGTGGCAGCGCAAACCGCTTTGCCAAGGCCTCAGGACGCAGCCGATCCGCGCCCACGGCAGGCAAATCGGCATCGGTGTGCAGCACAGGCACCGCACGCGGGTCAAAGTTCGGCAGGCGGGACAGGGGCGTGAGGGCAGAGGTGTCAGTGCTCAAGGGAGTGCCCCTGGGAGGAAAACGAGGGTGTGACCAACAAGGCGATGGTCCGCAGAAACAAAAAAGCCGCTGACAGCATGGGCTGCAGCGGCTTTCCCGGACGAAGCTGTCAAGCTCAGGCGGCAGCAGCCACCTTGTTGACACGCGCCGGCAGCTTTTCCTTGATGCGAGCCGACTTGCCGCTGCGCGAACGCAGGTAGTACAGCTTGGCACGACGGACATCGCCACGACGCTTGACTTCGATGCTGGCGATCAGCGGGCTGTAGGTTTGGAACGTACGTTCCACGCCTTCGCCGCTCGAGATCTTGCGCACGATGAAGCCACTGTTGAGGCCACGGTTGCGCTTGGCGATCACGACGCCTTCGAAAGCCTGAACGCGCTTGCGGGTGCCTTCAACCACGTTCACGCTGACGATCACGGTGTCGCCAGGGGCGAACTCGGGAATGGTCTTGTTCAGGCGAGCAATTTCTTCTTGCTCAAGAGTTTGGATCAGATTCATGAGGACCTCATACGATCTTGCCCGCGCCATGATTGGCAGTGTCGGAATGACTTGCACCTTGCTGCACAGGCCTGAAGCGAGACACTGTGCTTGCGCACCATGCTCTCTCCATGCCTCGTGGACCATTTCCGAAAGGGACTTCGAGGATCTCGAAGATTCGAAAAATTCCAAGGTGGCTTGCTCTAAAAAATCACAGAGCAAGCGGCCGGCCAGAGGATCGAAAAGCCTTTGATTATAACCAATCAGGAATTTCTGACCAGAGCAGCCTCATCCTTGGGGCTCAGCAGGCCGGCCTGACGCGCGGCCGAAATCAACTCAGGCCGGTGTTGCGCGGTGATGCGCAGGCGCTCATCGCGCCGCCAGCGCTCGATGTGGGCGTGGTGCCCCGACAGCAGCACCTCCGGAACCGGCACCGGCGCAGCACCCTCAGCGGGCTGCCAGACCTCCGGTCGGGTGTAGTGCGGGCAGTCCAGCAAACCATCCAGCGCCGGATTGAAACTGTCGAACTGGTGGCTGCCCTCGTCATTGAGCACACCGGGCTGCAAGCGCGTGACAGCATCGATCAGGGCCATCGCGGCAATTTCGCCGCCCGACAGCACGAAGTCGCCCAGGCTGATCTGCGCATCGACATGGGCATCGATGAATCGCTGATCGATGCCCTCGTAGCGGCCGCACAACAGAACAGCGCCCGGGCTTTGCGCCCACCGCGCCACCGCGGGGTGGTTGAGGACCTGCCCGATCGGCGAGAACAGCACCACAGGGGCCCGCTCGGGCTCGGCCAGACTGGCACGGTCGGCCCGGATGGCCTGCAAGCAGCGCTCCAACGGCTCGATCATCATGACCATGCCAGGGCCACCACCGAAAGGTCGATCGTCCACACGGCGGTAGTTGCCTTGTGCGAAATCACGGGGATTCCAGAGACGAACGCTCACCTGGCCCGAAGCGTAGGCCCGGCGTGTCACACCGACGGCCAGAAACGGCTCGAACAACTCGGGGAACAGGGTGATGACGTCAAATCGCATGGGTTGCTGCCGGCTCGGCTCAGTAATCAGGCTGCCAATCGACGGTGATGCATCGACCCGCCAAATCCACCTTGTCCACATAGGCCGATACGAAGGGCACCATGCGCTCCAGGGTCTTGCCATCCTGCTCGTAGGCAATCACCAGCACGGTCTGGGGCCCGGTGTGCATCAGATCACGCACCACACCGAGGGCCAGGCCTTCGCGGTTCACCACATTCAAGCCCATCAGGTCCACCCAGTAGTACTCATCGGTGGCCGCGGTCGGGAAGCTGGATCGGGGCACAAAGATGCGCGCGCCCTTCAGGGCTTCTGCGGCATTGCGATCGAGCACATCGTGTGCCGTGGCCACCACAGAGTCTGAGTGCTCCTTGGCCTCCTTGATGGCCAGGCGCACAGTGCCAGCGAAGGTCTTGGCGCCTTTTTCGGCGGGTTGAAGATACCAGCGCTTGGACGAAAACAGGGCTTCTGGCGTTGCGCTGTAAGGCAACACGCGGAACCAGCCTTTGATGCCCCAGGCATCGGCAATGCGGCCCACCTCGATGGCATCAGCCGGAAGTTCAGCAGCCTCAAGCGGGGGAAAGTTCTGTGACATGAAAATGCAGGCCCCAAAAAAATTCAGGCCGGCGGTGCGAACACTGCCGGCCTGTCTGTGCGCTCAATCAGCAAAGCGAAGAGCGTGCGGATTGAACGCGTGGCGCGATCAGGCAGCCTTCTTGGCGAGTTGCTTGATCAGGCGTTCGACGGTGTCGGAAGCCTGGGCGCCAACGCCCTTCCAGTAGGTCAGACGGTCTTGCGCAATGCGCAGGCCTTCTTCCGATTCCTTGGCGCTGGGGTTGTAAAAACCCAGACGTTCAATGAAGCGGCCATCGCGACGTTCGCGCTTGTCTGCGACGACGATGTTGTAAAACGGACGGGCCTTGGAGCCGCCGCGGGAGAGTCGAATGACGACCATGATTTATCCTTGGGTGGTGGAATTTCTTCCGAAATTTCTTTCAGCGTTGAGACACGCGACATAGCCACCCGGCCAGCGACACGCTGAAAAGCTCTCGATTATAACCGCTTCACATTTTCATGCCCATCATCCGACCCAGCACCGAGGCCGACGTGCCTGCCATCACCGCTCTTTATGCCCACCACGTGCTGCATGGCACCGGCACGTTTGAGGTCGATCCGCCCAGTGAATCCGACATGGCCGCACGGCGCGCCGACGTTCTGGCCAAGGGCCTGCCCTACCTCGTGATGGAGCACGAGGGCCGGGTCATCGGCTTCTCGTATTGCAACTGGTTCAAGCCCCGGCCAGCCTATCGCTTCTCCGCCGAAGACTCGATCTACATGGCCCCCGAGGCCAAGGGCCAGGGTTGGGGCCGAGCCCTGCTGGCCGAGTTGGCCGCCCGGGCCGAGGCCGTGGGCGTGCGCAAGCTGATTGCCGTGATCGGCGACTCGGCCAACGCCGGCTCGATCGGCGTACACCGCAGCCTCGGCTTCACCCCGGCAGGTGTGCTCAAGGCCTGCGGCTGGAAGTTCAACCGCTGGCTCGACATCGTGCTGATGGAAAAAAGCCTGGGCCAGGGCGACAACAGCTCGCCCGAGTAAAGTCGGCGCATGAAAAACAAAACCCTGGCAGCGTGGCTGGCCTTTCTGGGCGGGCCGCTCGGCCTGCATCGCTTCTACCTCCGAGGCTGGGGCGACTGGCTGGGCTGGGCTCTGTGGGTTCCGACGCTGCTGGGCCTGTGGGGCCTGGAGCGCGTGCAGACGCTGGGCCTGGACGACACCCTGAGCTGGGTGCTGCTGCCGGTGCTGGGCTTCAACATCGCCGCCTGCGCCCTGTGCGCCATCGTCTACGGGCTGATGACGCCCGAGAAATGGAACAGCCGCTACAACCCCGGTGTGGCAGCGGACGCGCCCCCTGGGCGCACCCACTGGGGCACGATTGCGGTGCTGGCAGCCGCTTTGTTGATCGGCACGGGGGTGCTGATGACCAGCCTGGTCTATAGCTTTCAGCGCTATTTTGAATACCAGATCGACGAGGCGCGCAAAATCTCTCAACCCGCCGACTGAAGTCCACGCCTCAATCGCGCAAGGGCAAGGGATTGAGCGGATCCCCCCCATAGAGCCAGGGCACATCCAGCAGCCGGTCCCCGAGAATCTGCATGCCCAGGTCGCGCCCCCAGCGCAGCAAGCCGCTGGAATGGAAGATGCGCCCATTGCGCTCGGCCCGGGCCTGCACACGGGCACAGCGCTGCCACCGGTTCAGGGCGTAGCGCTGCAATCGGGTGGGCAGATCGATCTCGGTCATGGCCAAGGATTGCGCCAGGGCATGGGCATCTTCGATGGCCATGCCCGCCCCCTGGGCCAGATAAGGGCGCATGGGGTGCGCCGCGTCGCCCAGCAGGGCCACCCGCCCACGCGCCATCTGCTCGGCTCCCGCCACAGGCGGCCTGTCGCACAGTGCCCACAGGCGCCATTCAGGAACCGCCCGGATCAGGTCCTGCAAGCCGGCGCAGGTGCCGGCCATGGCAGCCTGCAACTGCTGCGCATTGGTGCTGTGGTCCCAATGGCTGAGATCGCCCTCCACCTCGCCGTGCACGATGGCCACCACGTTCTGCCAGTCCCCACCGCGCACCGGGTAGGCCACCACGTGCAGGCGCGGCCCCAGCCAGGCCGTCACCGATTGGGTGCGCAAGCCGGCAGGCAAAGACGATTGCGGCAGCATGGCACGAAAGGCCAGATGGCCTGTGGCCCGTGGCTGGGTGTCACCCCATACCTCGCGCCGCACCTGGCTCCACAAGCCATCAGCCCCCACCAGGACGTCACCTTCGATGCGCTTGCGCCCTTCCAACTCCAGCGCCACCCCCTCGCCGGCCGCCGCCGCATGAACTCCTTGCACCGGCGAAGCCTGGTGCAAGGTGACCTGGCCATGAGCGCGGACAGCCTCAAGCAATACATGGTGCAAGTCAGCGCGGTGGATGGTGGCATAGGGCGCCCCATACCGCCCCTCGGCACGCCCGCGCAAGGGCAGCGCCCCCAGCACAGTGCCGGACAAGGCAGAACGCACCTGCAGCCGATCCGGAAAGGCGGCCACCGCATTCAACGCAGTCTCCAGGCCCCAGTGGTGCAGCACGCGGACCACGTTGGGACTGATCTGGATCCCCGCCCCCACCTCACTGAAGACCGGGGCGCGTTCAAACAGGCGCACCACCCACCCGGCTTGCGCACAGGCCAGGGCGGCGGCCAAGCCACCAATACCGCCACCGGCCACCAAAACTTCGATCTGCTGACTCATCCGAGGATTGTGCCGCGCTCAGAGGGCTCGTTTTCGGCCAAGCCTTGCGCTCGCTCAAGCACATCGACCGGTGACGGGCGCCCGAAGAGATAACCCTGAAAGGCCCGACACCCACTTTGGTAGAGAAACTCAAGCTGTCCCAGCGTCTCCACCCCTTCGGCCACCACGGCCAGATCCAGGCTGTTTGCCAAGGCCAGGATGGTGCGGACGATGACGGCATCGTTGGGATCGACCAGCACATCCCGCACAAATGACTGGTCGATCTTCAACTGGTCCAGCGGCAGGCGTTTGAGGTAGCTCAGGCTCGAATACCCGGTCCCAAAGTCGTCCAGCGAGAAGCGCACCCCTTCCATGCGCAACTCGGTCATCTTGGCAATCATGTCCTCGACGTCGGTGAGGAGCAGGCTCTCGGTCAATTCCAGCTGCAGGCAGCGCGCCCGCGCCCCCGAGCGCGACAGGCTTTGCCGCACCCAGGCCACGAAATCGGGGTGCCTGAACTGCCGGGCACTGACGTTGACAGAGATGGTCAGATCACGTGTGGCCTCTTGCTCAGACCAGCGCACAAGTTGGGCGCAGGCCTGGTCCAGCACCCATTGACCCAAAGGCAGGATCAGCCCCGTCTGCTCGGCCAGCGGGATGAACTCGGCTGGCGAAACCATGCCACGCTGCGGATGGGCCCAACGTACCAGGGCTTCCGCCCCTGTGATGCGCCGTGCGTCATCGACCACAGGCTGGTAGTAAAGCAGCAACTCATGGCGCAGCAGGCCCTGGCGCAGATCCCCCTCCAGGACGGACCGCGCCGTGACCGCGGCCTGCATCTGCGGGTCAAAAAAGCGCAGCGTGTTGCGTCCGTTCGCCTTGGCCTGGTACATGGCCAGATCAGCGCGCTTGAGCAACTCGTCAATCGGGGTGTCATCGCCCTGGAACAGGGTGATGCCGATGCTGGGTGTGCTGTAGTACTCCAGGCCATTGAGGTCAAAAGGTTTGTTCATGCTGGCCAGCAGCTTCTCGGCCACGCGTTCGGTCTGCTCGGCCGCTGCGGCCCGATCATGGGCCAGGTCTTCCAGCATCAGAACAAACTCATCGCCCCCGAAACGCGCCACCGTGTCGCACTGGCGCACGCACTTGACCAGCCGGCGTCCGACCTGCACCAGCAGTTGATCGCCCTTGGCGTGGCCCAAGGTGTCGTTGAGGTCTTTGAAGTTGTCCAGGTCCAGGAACAACAAGGCTCCGTGGTGCCCCATGCGCTCGCTGGACAGGCAGGCCTGGTGCAGGCGGTCGATCAGCAGGCGACGGTTGGGCAGTTCGGTGAGCGCATCGTAAAAAGCCAGGCGCTCAATCTCGCGCTCCGCGCGCTTGCGATCCGTAATGTCGCGCGCCACGCCCAGAATGCCTGTGATTTGACCTTCATTGTCCCGAATGGGCGTCTTGATGGTTTCGAACAAGCCATGGTGACCATCCGAGAACACCATGTCCTCTTCGTAGATCATCACTTGCTTCAATTTCAGCAGTTCCAGGTCACGGGCACGGTAATGCAGGGCGGCCTCCATCGAGAACAACTGCTCGTCTGTGCAACCCATGATGGCGTTCTCGCCGCGCCCAGCAAACCGCTCGAAGACCGGGTTGCAATACTGGTAACGACCCTCGACGTCTTTCAGGAACACCATGTCGGGCAGCGCATTGACCAGGGCCCGCAGCCGGGTCTGATTCTGCTGCAGGGCCAGCTCCATGGTCTTGCGCTCGGTGGTGTCGATGGCGAAGGCAATGAAGCCGATG
>Ga0208269_100177_pt1 | contig 43046 bp, 42 predicted proteins | sample LakWasMe88_LOW11_2_FD_183912 | JGI IMG/M metagenome (GOLD analysis project Ga0208269, IMG submission 183912) | Freshwater sediment methanotrophic microbial communities from Lake Washington under simulated oxygen tension - Sediment Metagenome... | ecosystem: Environmental > Aquatic > Freshwater >...
GCTGCCCTTCCTGGCCGCCAACCAGAAACTGATCCGCCAGGTGGAAGACCTGGAGCACAAATCGCGCCGCCAGGACGTGCTGGTTGATGAAGAGCTGATCTACGCCTTCTACGACAAGCTGCTGCCCGCCGACGTGTACAGCGGCGCCACGCTGGAGCATTGGTACAAGGAAGCCTCCAAGCTCAACCCCAAGCTGCTGTACCTGACCCGCGAAGAGCTGATGCGCCACGAGGCGGCCGGCATCACCACCAGCGCCTTCCCGCGCCATGTGCGCATGGGCGGCGTGGATTGCGTGGCCACCTACCTGCACCAGCCGGGTGACGCCAAAGATGGCGTCACGGTGGATGTGCCGCTGTTCGTACTCAACCAGGTCAACGACGAGCGCTGCGAGTGGCTGGTGCCCGGCATGCTCAAGGACAAGGTGCAGGCCCTGCTCAAAAGCCTGCCGCAAAAGCCCCGCGCCCGCCTGGTGCCGCTGCCCGAGAGTGCCAGCCGCTTCACCGAACGGCTGATCGAGCCGGCCGTGTACGGCCATGGCAGCCTGACCGACGCCCTGCTCAAGCTGGTGCGCGAGCAGGTGCAGCTGGATGTGAAGCGCGCCGACTTCAAGCTCGACATGCTGGCCACCCACCTGTTCATGAACGTCCGAGTGGTGGATGAGCACGGCCGGCAACTGGGCATCGGGCGCAACCTGGGGGCCTTGAAGGCCGAGCTGGGCTCCAAGGCTCGGGGGGCTTTCCAGGCCCTGGCCGGCCTCAAGGTGGCGGCTGCGCCTGCCCCCGCTTCTGAACCTCGCCAACCCGAATCGGCCGGGCGGGGCAAGGCTGCCACGGCCGCTGCATCGCCTGCCTCCCCCCCGGCGGCCCCCGCGCGCAGCGCCGAGCAGCGCTACACCGCCTGGACTTTTGGCGAGCTGCCCGAGCTGATGGAGATCCGCCGCGGCCAGCAGACCCTGATCGGCTTCCCGGCCCTGATCGATGGCGGTGATGCCGTCAGCATCGAGGTGTTCGACGAACCCGACGTGGCGGCCGCCAAGCACCGCGCCGGCCTGCGTCGTCTGTTTGCCCTGCAGATCCGCGATGCGCTCAAGTACCTTGAAAAGAACATCCCCGACCTGCAGAAGATGGCCGTGGCCTACATGCCGCTGGGCACGCAGGAGGAGTTGCGCGAGCAGATCCTGGATGTGGCACTGGAGCGCGCCTTTCTGCTGGAGCCCCTGCCCACCGACGAGTACGCCTTCAAACGCCGCATCGAGGAGGGCCGCGGCCGCCTGACTCTGATCGCCAACGAGGTGGCCCGCCTGGCGGGCGCCATCCTGCTCGAGTACGCCGCGGCGGCGCGCAAGATCAAGGACACCAAGAACGCGCCCGAGGCCACCGCCGATGGGGCCCAGCAGCTGCAGCGCCTGATGCCCAAGAAGTTCCTGGCCCTGACGCCCTGGGCCCAGTTGCAGCATTTCTCGCGCTACCTCAAGGCGATCACGCTGCGTCTGGACAAGTACCGCGCCGACCCCGCGCGCGACGCTACACGACTGGCCGAGCTGCGTCCGCAAGAGCAGCGCTACTGGCGCCTGGTGGCCGAACGCAAGGGCGCGGTGGATGCGCGCATGCAGGAGTTCCGCTGGTTGCTCGAAGAGCTGCGGGTGAGCTTTTTTGCGCAGGAGCTGCGCACCCCGCAGCCGGTCAGCCTCAAGCGGCTGGACAAGGCCTGGGCCCAGATCAACAGCTGATGGGCTGGGGGGCTTGATTGCAGCAATAAAACCGCCAGAAGATTGGTCACGAATGTGACGACCGGGCCCCGGGCCTTCCCCGATGCGGGCGAGAGGGGGGCTCTGTAAGCTCCGCGCAAGGAGATCTTATGAGCCTGCATGACAAGTTCTGGCCCAAGCGCCTGCCTCGCCACATCACGCCGCCCGCCACCCCCCTGTGGGACAACGTGGCCGTGAACGCCCGCCGCTTTCCCGACAAACCGGCCCTGGTCTTTCTGGGCCGCAGCACGTCCTACCGTGAACTGCTGGCGCAGGTGGAGCAACTGGCGGCCAAGCTATATGCGCTGGGCGTGCGCAAGGGCGACCGGGTGCTGCTGAACATGCAGAACTGCCCGCAGCTGGTGGTGGCCCATTTCGCCATCCTGCGCGCCAATGCGGTGGTGGTGCCGGTCAACCCCATGAACCGGGCCGAGGAGCTCAAGCACTACATCACCGACCCCGATGCCGCGGTGGCCATCACCACGGCCGACCTGGCTGCCGAGTTGGCCAAGGCCAGCAACGAGCTGCCCGACGCCCAGCGCCTGAAGCACCTGATCGTGACCCGCTTCACCGATGCCTTCGACCCGGCCCAGCCCGATGGCGATGCCTTGCCCCCGGCCTGGGAGCCCTGGTTGCTGGCCGATCACCCGGCCCCGCAACTGGCCGCTGGCACCGTGCACCACTGGCAAGAGTGCCTCACCGGCCAGGGCCCGGCACCGGCCCCTGACACCGGTGGCGCCGACATGGCGGTCTTGCCCTACACCAGCGGCACCACCGGTTTGCCCAAGGGGTGCGTCCACATCCATTCGAGCCTGATGCACAACGCCGTGGCCGGCGCCGCCTGGGGTGGTGCCACCTCGGAAAACGTGGTGCTGGGCGTGGTGCCCATGTTCCACATCACCGGCATGGTGGCCGTGATGCACACCACCGTTTACGCGGGCGGGACCTTGATCCTGATGCCGCGCTGGGACCGCGATCTGGCCGGGCGGCTGATCTCGCGCTACCGCGTCACCCACTGGACCAACATCCCCACCATGGTGATCGACCTGCTGGCCAGCCCGAACTTTGCGCAGTACGACCTGTCCTCGCTGATTTACATCGGCGGCGGTGGGGCCGCCATGCCGCAGGCCGTGGCCCAACGCCTGTTTGAGAACTACGGCCTGCGCTATGTGGAGGGCTACGGCCTGACCGAGACCTCGGCACCCTCGCACTCCAACCCGGTAGATGCTCCCAAACAGCAGTGCCTGGGCATTCCCTACATGAGCACCGAGGCTTATGTCATCGACCCCGACACCCTGCAGGAAATGCCCCAGGGTGAGGCTGGCGAAATCATCATCCACGGGCCCGAGGTGTTCCAGGGCTACTGGAAGCGGCCCGATGCCACCGCGGCGGCCTTCATCGAGTTCAAGGGCAAGCGCTTCTTCCGCTCGGGTGACATGGGGCGGGTGGATGAAGACGGCTATTTCTTCATGACCGACCGGCTCAAACGCATGATCAATGCCTCGGGCTACAAGGTCTGGCCGGCCGAGGTCGAGGCCCTGATGTTCCGCCACCCGGGCATCCAGGAGGCCTGCATCATCGCCACCAAGGACGCTTACCGGGGCGAATCGGTCAAGGCCGTGGTGGTGCGCCGCGCCAGCCACCCGCACCTGAGCGAGGCCGACATCATCGATTGGTGCCGCGAAAACATGGCCGTCTACAAGGTGCCCCGGGTGGTGCAGTTTGTGGACACCCTGCCCAAGAGCGGCAGCGGCAAGGTGATGTGGCGACAGTTGCAGGAGTTGGAAGCCGCGTGATCCTGCACAACACAGGCGGCTGACCCGTTTCAGGTCCTGTTCCATGGGCCAGGCCCGGCTGGGGTATCGAACCATCGATGCCCTGGTCGGGCCTTTTTTCGTTGTGCGTACAAATCCGATAGTTATCAAATTGGCGGAAATAATCATTTCCAATGTGTGCTTGGTTTTCATAAATATCATATAAAATCAAATCGAATCATATAATTCATTTTGATGAATGTGATGGGAGCCAGCAGGCCCTGCATTGCAAGCTCGTTCCTGCGCCTTGGCGTGCTCATCACGCCCACGGCTTTCTTTGTCTGCATTGCTGGAGTTGTCACATGAAGTTGTCCCACGTTTCCATCCGCCAGCGGTTCGTGGCCTTGCTGGCCTTGTTCCTGCTGGGCTTTCTGGTGACCGGCTTCTGGTCGCTGCGTACCCTGAGTTACCTCAAGGTCAACGGACCTCTGTATGAGCACATCGTGCAGGGCAAGGACCTGGTGGCCGACATCCTGCCGCCGCCCGAGTACGTGCTGGAGCCCTATCTGGTGTGTTTTCAGCTGGCCAGCACGACGGACCCGGCCCGGCAGGCCAAACTCCTCGAGCAGTGGGCAGCCTTGCGCAAGGCCTACGACGAGCGCCATGCCTATTGGGAGAAAGCCCAACTGGGCTCGGAGTTGAGTGAGTTGTTGCTCAAGCGTGCCCACGAGTCGGCACAGGCCTTTTTGGCGAGCGCAGAGAAGAATCTGCTGCCCGCAGTTCGCCAGGGGGATGCGGCTGCAACCCATCTGGCCCTCGAAAACCTCAGCGGGCTTTACGAGTCGCATCGGCAGGCCATCGATGCCACGGTGGTGGTGGCGACTCGGATGACCGAACAGGGGGAGGCTGCGGCGGCCCAGGAGATCGAGCACAACACGGCCTTGCTGATCCCTGATCTCGGTGCTGTCGGTCCTGGCCAGCCTGGGCTTGGCGGTGCTGATCATCCGCAGCATCACAGGCCCCCTGTTGGAGGCCGTCAAGGTGTCCCATCGGGTGGCGGCGGGTGACCTGAGCGAGCCGATCGAGGTCAGTGGGCGCGATGAGACTGCGCAACTGCAGGGCGCGTTGCGCAGCATGCAGGACAGTCTGGTGCAGACCGTCGGCCAGGTGCGCGGCAACGCTCGCCAGGTGGCCCTGGCCAGCGCCGAAATTGCCAGTGGCAACCACGATCTGAGTGAACGCACTGAACGCCAGGCCTCGGCGCTGGAAGAGACGGCCGCCGCCATGGCGGAGCTGGACGAGGCGGTGCGCCAGAACGCTGACAACGCGCGCCAGGCCAAGCAATTGGCCCACGGGGCCCGGGAAGTGGCCGCTCGAGGCAGTTCGGTGGTGGGCGAGGTGGTCGAGACGATGAAGAACATCAACGACAGCTCACGGCAGATCTCAGACATCGTGGGCACCATCGACGGCATTGCGTTCCAGACCAACATCCTGGCGTTGAATGCAGCTGTCGAGGCGGCCCGCGCTGGCGAGCAGGGCCGGGGTTTTGCTGTGGTGGCGGGCGAGGTGCGACGACTTGCGCAGCGCAGTGCGGAATCTGCGCGCGAGGTGCGTGCGCTGATCGGCGCCAGTGTCGAGCGGGTCGATCAGGGCAGCCGACTGGTGGATGCGGCACGTCGCGCGATGGACGATGTCGTGGTCGAAATCGAGCGGGTCAGCGAGGTGGTGGGCGCCATCAGCGATGCCAGCGCAGAGCAGAGCACCGGCGTGTCCGAAGTGGTGGCGGCGGTGGGCCAGATCGATCAGGTCACCCAGCAGAACGCGGCCCTGGTCGAAGAGAGTGCCGCCGCGGCCTCCAGCCTGCGTCAACAGGCACAGGAACTGCTCAAGGGCGTGTCCTTGTTCCGCTTGCCCGAGGGGGCTGATGATGCCCAGGCGCGGCTGCCTTCCCCTGAGCTGGCAAGCCCCACCAGACTGGCCTGGTCAAGCTGAGTTTCCCTGGGCCTCCAGGCCTGAAGAGATTCTGGTGTGAGCGCCTGTCATCGTCTTTGGCGATGGCAGGCTTTTTTCTTGTCGGGGCAGGCTGGGATGCCGATGGCAGATCGCTGCCGTCTGGCGCACGTTTTGCGCGCTTTTTGCGCGCACCAAGATGGTGATTTTGCATTTGGCCTCTTTTGGCCCCCTTTGGCAGCCGGGCCGGTGAGCGGCGCGCCATCGATGGCTTCGTGATCCGAGGGGGCAGGTCTCGATGGCCTTCGGACGGAGCCGCTGATAGTGGAAAACCTTAATATGTGAGTGGACATAATGTAAGGAAATGAAATTTGTCATTTGTGGCATTTCTGTTCACCCCATCAAGTCCTTTTCGCATGTCAGCCCTGATTTCGTCTGCCGCCTCCAACTCCCCTGTCTCTGCAGCCCGCAGAGACGGTCATGACACCGGCTTTTTCGCCTACCACGGCGCCTGGGCCCCTGGCGTGCGCCTGTTTCGCAAGCTGAGATTTGCCTCCAAGGCGCTGATCATCTCCCTGGCATTTCTGTTGCCGTTGCTGGCCTTGCTCAGTTGGCAGTTGGACGCCCATGCCGACAAGGCGATGGAGGCCCGCAAGACGGCCACCCGGCAGCATGTCGAGATTGCCTATGGCCTGCTGGAGTGGGCCCATGAGCAGGAGAAGGCGGGCAAGCTGAGCTCAGCGCAGGCCCAGGACATGGCCAAAGAGGCCATCAGCCGCTTGCGCTACGACAAGCAGGAGTATTTCTGGATCAATGACCTGCACCCGAGGGTGGTGATGCACCCCTTCAAGCCCGAGCTCAATGGGCAGGATGTGTCTGACGCCAAAGATCCCAATGGCCTGGCCCTGTTCAAGGCGTTTGCCGACATGGCGCGCAGCCGTGGTGAAGGTTTTGTGAACTACCAGTGGCCCAAGCCCGGGCATGACAAGCCCGTGGACAAAGTCAGCTTCGTGAAGGGCTTCGCGCCCTGGGGTTGGGTGATCGGCTCGGGCATCTATGTGGACGACCTGCGGGCCGACGTGCAGCGCACGGTGGTGTTCAGCGTGTCCATCGTGCTGGCTGCGGTGCTGGTGGCGGGCTACCTGTTTCTGAGCTTCTACCGGGTGATGGACGGTGGCCTGAAGGAAACCCGCCGCCATCTGCGCGCCATGACCGACGGCGACCTCACGACCTCGCCCTCGCCCTGGGGCCGTGATGAGGCGGCCCAGCTGATGCTGGAACTGCGCAACATGCAGACTTCGATGCGGGACATGGTCGCCCTGGTGCGCTTGTCGAGTGACCAGATTGTTCATTCAAGCAACGAGGTGGCGCTGGGCTCCATGGACCTGTCGTCGCGCACCGAACAGGCTGCAGCCAGTCTGGAAGAGTCTGCGGCCTCGATGGAGCAGATCTCGGCCACGGTGAAAGTGACCTATGCCAACACCGACGAGGCGAGCCAGGTGGCCAACCACAATGCCGAGTCGGCCATTCAGGGCGGGCAGGTCATGGGCGAGGTGGTGTCCACCATGGACCGCATCCGGGGCTCGTCGGCACGCATTGCCGAGATCATCGGCACCATCGATGGGATTGCTTTCCAGACCAACATCCTGGCCCTGAACGCGGCGGTGGAGGCCGCGCGTGCCGGCGAGCAGGGGCGTGGCTTTGCGGTGGTGGCTGGCGAGGTGCGCATGCTGGCCCAGCGCAGCGCCGAGGCGGCCCGCGAGATCAAGAGCCTGATCAGCACCAGTGTCGAGCAGGTCGAGCAGGGCACGGGCGTGGTGCACCGTGCCGGCAGCGCGATCCAGAGCATCGTGGACTCGGCCCGCCGAGTGAATGTGTTGTTGGGCGAGATTTCGGTGGGCGCGCGCGAGCAGGCCCAGGGGGTGGGGCAGGTCGGCCAGGCGCTGCAGGAACTGGACCGCATGACCCAGCAGAACGCCGCCCTGGTCGAACAGACGGCCGCAGCAGCCAGTGCGATGCGCGACCAGGCCACCCAGTTGGCCGGCCAGGTCTCGCGTTTCCGTCTGCCCGCTTGAGCGGCATTGGGTGCCGATGAGCGGTCGGACCCCCGACCTAAACTCTCGGCCTATGTCCAGTCATACCTCGAAGACCCCCCGTTTCACCCATCAGGCAGCAGCGGGCTGGCGTGAGCGCCTGTTTCGCATTGTTTTCGAGGCCGATACCCGAGCCGGCCGTGTCTTCGATTACAGCCTGATCGTCACCATCCTGCTCAGTGTGGCGGTGGTGCTGGCCGACAGTGTGGAGGCCCTGCGTGGGCGTTTCGGTCCGGCGTTCAACCTGCTGGAATGGTTGTTCACCGCGATCTTCACGGCCGAGTACCTGCTGCGCCTGCTGTGTGTGCGCCACCCGTGGCGCTACGCCTTGAGTTTCTTCGGCCTGGTGGACCTGCTGGCCCTGTTGCCGACCTACCTGGCCCTGTTCGTGCCGGAACTGCACTTGTTGATCGATGTGCGCGTGCTGCGTCTGCTGCGGGTGTTCCGGGTTTTCAAACTGGCGGCCTATGTCAACGAGTACCAGATGCTGGCCGAGGCCCTGGTGGCCACCCGGCGCAAGATCCTGATCTTCATGTCGGTGGTGCTGATGATCGTGCTGGTGGCCGGCACCGTGATGTACCTGGTGGAGGGGGCTGAGAACGGCTACTCCAGCATCCCGACCTCGATGTACTGGGCCATCACCACCATGACCACGGTGGGCTTTGGCGACATCACCCCCAAGACCGATCTGGGGCGCTTCATCGCCTCGGCCATGATGCTGTTGGGCTGGGGCACCCTGGCCGTGCCCACCGGCATCGTGACCAGCGAAATGGCCCAAAAGCGCCGTCAGGCGCCGCCTGCGCCCAGCACGCGCAGCTGTCCGGAGTGCCTGAGCGAAGGCCATTTGGCAGCGGCCCGGTTCTGCCATCACTGCGGTGCCGCTTTGCCTGCCGCGACCTGAAGAGGTATCTATTGGTGACATCTGTCACGCCAAAGCGCTGCTTTGTGACGGTTTTGTCGTCGAAATGGGGTACAAACAGGCGTTTTCTGATGACAAGTGGCTTTCTGAACGCCGCACGATGCCCATGGCCCTGTTCAATTCGCCTTCCGTGACTGATGACCTGACTGCGCCACGCTTCAGGGTGTCTGGAGTTCCGCTGTGATCGCCCGTCGCCTGCTGCAGATCAGCCTGGGCTGTGGGGTGGGGGTGCTGGCCTGGGCCGGGCCATTGGGATCCGGGCCCATCGAGGGGGGGCTGGTCCCGGTCGCCCCGGGCGTCTATGGCCGCATCAGCGATTGGGGCGACCAGCCGCCACCCGTGCTCAATGAGCAGCCGGTGCAAGTGCGCAAGGCGGCCGGGCAAGCTGTGGAGCCCATCTACCTGAACGTGCCCCCGGCCGAGCGCCGCCACTGGGCCCAGCACTGTGCCCGCCACAGGGCCTGCGCCACGCCGGTGTATTTCGTCGATGCGCAGCGTTGGGCGCGCGCGCCGGCGGGCCGGGTCGAGCTGGCCGCCCCGCCTGCCGAGCCCTCAAGTGCTGCCGCTGTCGCGGCTGAATAAGAAGAAGTCAAGTCGCTTGAATCCTGGTGTGGGCTGGAGCGTGTCTGCCACGCGGTAAGCTTCAGGTCCATGACCACCACCACCTTTCCCCCTCCGGCCGTCGAGGCCGATCAAGTGCTGCCCCAACTCCGTGAACGCGGCTATGCGGTGCTGAATGCGGCCACCGTCAGCCAATGGGCGGCCTGCGCGCTGCCGGACTTGCAGGGCCTGCGACCGGATTGGGACGGACTGCCCCCAGACAACTTCCTGAAGGATGGCGGTCGGTACCGTCGCCGCCGCCATTCCTGCTTTGTGGTGCAGGGCGAGCATGTGGAGCAGGTGCCGCACCGATCGCACTGGCAACCCCTGGAGTACAACGCCTTGCACGGCGGCATGGAGCGCTGGTTCGAACCCATGTTGCCCCACACCGTGGCCCAGCCGGTCTGGGCGCAACTGTTGCGTGCGGTGGCGGGCGTCACGGCGGCTCTCAAGCGACCGGTGGGCGCCAACCCTGAGCCTTGGTTCATCGAAGCCCACCAGTTCCGCATCGACACCACCGATGGCATCGGTCGGCCCACCCCTGAGGGGGCACACCGCGATGGCGTCGACCTGGTGGCTGTTTTTCTGATTGAACGCAGCGGCATCAAAGGTGGCGAAACCCGGGTCTTTGAAGCTGATGGCCCCAATGGGCAGCGCTTCACACTGTCCGAGCCCTGGTCCCTGCTGCTGCTCGACGACGCCCGTGTGATCCATGAATCCACCCCCATCCAGCCTCTGGCCGAGGGGGCGCACCGCGATACCCTGGTGCTGACCTGCCGATCGGGCGGGTTCCAGGGATTGCCGGTTTGATCAAGTTCTTTTTCTGATTTGATGCGTGTCAATGCGGCTGGCGAACATTCCGGCACACTGGCTGACATCAACCCACAAGGAGCTCTCCATGTTCAAGCACATCCTGATTCCGGTCGACGGTTCTGCCACAGCGACGCTGGCCGTGGACAAGGCGATCGGTCTGGCCAAGGCCTTTGCCAGCGATGTGACCGTCATCTACGTCATCGATCCCTACCCGTTCACCGGCGTGGGCGCTGATTTCGCCTACGGTCAGTCGCAATACCTGAGCGCCGCCACGGCGGAAGCCAATGCCGCCCTGGCCAGCGCACGGGCCGCCTTCGAGGCAGCTGCCGTGCCGGTGAAGACCACGGTCGTGGAAGGCCATGCCATCCACCGCGGCATTCTGGACACGGCCCAGACCCTGGGCACCGACCTGATCGTGATGGGCTCGCACGGCCGCCGTGGCATCGAGAAGCTGGTGCTGGGCAGCGTGGCCCAGAAGGTGTTGTCGGACGCCCACCTGCCTGTGCTGGTGGTGCGCGACTGAATACCGCCTGTCAGGCCCTCCGGGGCCTTTGACCCAGGGGCGGGAAATGGCTCTCATGGTTGTCCCTAGGTTGGGGCACCTGGGGGCTGTCTGCGTTGGGCAGGCTTGATAGCATGGTTGCACGATCTGCACTTTGCGCCCCAGGCCTATACCACCATGTCTTCCACCCCGGAAACGCTTCCCCTGGTTCGTACCATCGGCATCATGCAACCTTTGACCTGGCTGGCACTGGCCTGGCGCGACATGGCTCGCGCGGGCTGGATCAGCTTCGCCCATGGCTTGGCGATGACGGTGTTCGGTGGGCTCATCATCGCCGTGGCCGGCAACCGTTTCTGGTTGCTCGCCGGAGCCTTGTCGGGCTTTCTGGTGGTGGCGCCGGTACTGGCCACCAGCCTGTACGCGCTGAGCCGGGCCCTGGAGCGCGGCGAGCCCGCCTCGATGGCGGTGGTGTTCAAGACCTGGTTCAACTGGCAGCACAGCCACTTCAACAAGTGGACCAGCCAGTACTGGTGCCTGGTGCAGTTCGGGCTGCTGCTGGCCCTGGCCGCGACCACCTGGGTGCTGACCTCGGCCGCACTGATCACCTTGCTGGCGCCTGAGCCGGTGCGCACGCCGGTCGATTTCCTGCGTGTGGTGGTGGCCGATTCTGAGTCGGGGCTGTTCGAGCTGTGGCTGGCCTTGGGCGGCTTTCTGGCGGCACCCATCTTCGCCTCCAGCGTGGTGTCGATTCCGCTGCTGCTCGACCGTCGCATCACCTTGCTGCAAGCGGTGCTCACCAGCTGGCGCACCGTTCTCTACAACCCGATCCCGATGGCGTTCTGGGCGGCTTTGATCGCCGGTTTTACGCTGCTGGGGGTCGGATCCCTTTTGTTGGGTCTGATTGCGGTCATGCCCATGTTGGGGCACGCCAGCTGGCACGCTTACCGCGATCTGGTGGACGTCACGACGTTGCCGGCCCGGGATGCCGGGCTGGCCCCCGTTCTTGTTCAGGTCAGACACTGATGTTTGGTTTTTCAGAAGAGCAGATCTCCACCTTCGGCCTCACGTTCGGGGTGGGGGGCTTCATGCTCTACATGTTGTTCATCATTGGCCACCTGGCCTGGGAGTCGAAGGCGGGCAGGTTTGGCACCTTCGTGCTGTTTCTGGGCCTGGGCCTGGGCATGGTGGGCTTTGCCGCCAAGTTCGTGATCCAGTGGTACATGACCAAGTAGGCGGCGGTCACCGCCCCAGGCGCCGGCACCCTGCCGGTGTCAAAGCAGTTCTTCAGGCACCAGCGGCCCGAGCAGCCAGGCCTTGAGCTGCAGCTTCAAGGAGGCATCGGGTTCGGTGTCCAGCACCATTTCACTGTCGTCCTGAAAGCCCAGCCATTGCAGACCGCGGCCGTCTGGGGCCAGGCGCAGGCGGTAGGCGCTTTGCAGCCGGTCGATGTCGATGATGCGGATCAGCTCACGCGCCACTTCCGGGCTGTCGATCACGGCACCGAACTCGGTGTTGATGGTGGCGGAGCGGGGGTCCAGGTTCATCGAGCCGATGAAGGAGGTGCTCCGGTCGATGACGAACAGCTTGGCATGCAGCCGGCCCAGGGATTTGCCGAACAGGAAAGGGTGCTTGTTGTTGCTGACCTTCGAAGGGCTGAGCTCGTAGAGATCGACGCCCATCTTCAGCATGTCCTCCCGGTAACGGCTGTAGCCGACATGGACTGCAGGTTCATCGGTCGAACTCAGCGAGTTGGTCAGCACCGTCACCTTGACACCCCGGTCGCGCAGCGACTTCAAAAACGCCATGCCTTTCGTGCCAGGCACAAAGTAGGGGGACGAGGCGACCACCTCTTGCTTGGCCTTGGCCACGGCTTCCAGAACGTTGTAGGTGACGCTGGTTTCCAGAAGCTCGCCGCCGGCGACCCCGTCGAAGGGCTTATCGGGGTGGTCGGCAAAAACATAGGCCTGGCCCCAGTTCAGGCCCAGGCGGCCGGCATCCAGGTCATCGGCAATCGGGGCATAGCCCAGCACATCATTGGGCGGCAAAGCGGTCGGCGCGGCGGTGGTGGCCGGACCGGTAGCGGTCTCGAACTGGTGCTGTAGAGCCTCCAGGGCCAATGGGCTGCTGGCGATGCGGGTCAGGGGATAGACCGCCAGACTGTTCCAGTAGCGGTCGAACAGCGCCTGCATGGCCGGCAAAACCGCCCCGGTGGTGAAGGCATCGACATCGACGAAATTGTCGGTGGCGCCTCTCAGGTAGTACTCATTGGCCACATTGCGGCCACCGATGATGGCCATCGCGCCGTCGGCGATGAACATCTTGTTGTGCATGCGGTGATCAAGCCGGCTCCAGTCGCCGGTGGAAGCCAGGAACCGCGTGACCTGACCTTTTTCTCGGGCACAACAGAAGGGATTGAAAAGCCTTACCTCGACGTTCGGGTAGGCCGCAAGCCCTAGAAACAAAGGGTCGTGCCCCCCGGTGTAGAGATCGTCGATCAGCAGCCGAACCCGCACGCCCCGTTGTGCCGCGTCCCGCAGGGCACGCAGAAAGTAGCGGCCGGTGGCGTCGGCCTCGATGTTGTAGTACTGCACGTCGAGTGACACCTCAGCTCGGCGAGCCAATTGCAGCCGCGCATCGAGGGAAAAGGTGCCCAGCGGCATGAGGCGGAAACCCGACTGATCGGGGGCCGGCTGGGATTCCAGCGCGATGCGGCCCAGGGTGCTGCGCTCCGAGGCCGGGATGGCTTCGCTGGCCAGCCGCTCCCGGTCCACCTGTGGCAAGCGGGTGGCACAGCCGGCGAGCGCCAGCAAAAGAACGATGAGCCCGCACAACAGCAGCCTTGCAGGCCATCGGGCGCCAAGCCACCCGTCCACCCGACCTGAGAGCCCGGGTTGGCTGGCCGGGTAAGCGCCAGGCACCGAGACCGTGCCACGGTGCTCGCTATACTGATATGGATACAAAGCTGCCATCAGGTAACGCGATGAACGCATGGTCTAGGACGGTTGTCTTTTGCGGGTTGAGCCTGTTGTGGGGCGTGGCCCAAGCGGCACTCGACATTGGGGAGACTGCGCCGCAGTTTACGGCAAAGGTGGCGCTGGCCGGCAATGTGCAGAGCTATTCCCTGCACGAGGAATTGAGCCGGGGCCCGGTCGTACTTTATTTTTTCCCGTCGGCTTTTTCGGTCGGTTGCTCCATTGAGGCCCATGAATTTGCCGAGGCGCTGGACGACTACAAGGCCTTGGGTGCTTCGGTGGTGGGGGTGTCCCGCGATGACCTCGAGACCCAGAAGAAGTTCTCGGTGCAGGAATGCCGGGGCAAGTTCCCGGTGGCGTCGGACGCTGATCAGTCGATCATGAAGGCCTATGACGCGGTGCTGCATTTTCGGCCCGATTACGCGAACCGGGTGTCCTACGTGATCGCCCCGAATGGCAAGATCATCTACCAGTACACCAGCCTCAACCCCATGAAGCATGTCAGCAACACGCTGACGGCTTTGCGCAACTGGGCCAAGACGGGCATGGTTCAGCAACCCTGAGGCCCTGGCCTGCCGCTGCGAACAGACGGCAGGCCAAGCGCCTCAGCCTAGGGTCGATCAGAGGCGCTCAAAGATCGCGGCAATCCCCTGGCCACCGCCGATGCACATGGTCACCAGCGCATAGCGGCCCTGGATGCGCTGCAGCTCGTACAGGGCCTTGACCGTGATCACCGCGCCGGTGGCGCCGATCGGGTGGCCCAGCGAGATGCCCGAGCCATTCGGGTTGACCTTGGCCGGGTCCAGACCCAGGTCGCGGGTCACGGCGCAGGCCTGGGCGGCAAAGGCCTCGTTGGCCTCGATCACGTCCAGGTCGTTCACGGTCAGGCCGGCTTTCTTGAGCGCCAGCTGGGTGGCGGGCACCGGGCCGATGCCCATGTACTTGGGGTCGACGCCGGCATGGGCGTAGGCCACCAGGCGCGCCAGGGGCTGCAGACCACGGGCCTTGGCGGCACCGGCTTCCATCAGCACCACGGCGGCGGCGGCGTCATTGATGCCTGAGGCGTTGCCGGCGGTGACGGTGCCGTTTTCCTTGATGAACACCGGCTTGAGCTTGTCCATGTCGGCCAGCGTGGCGCCTGGGCGGAAGTGCTCGTCGGTGTCATAGGCCACTTCGCCCTTGCGGCTTTTCAGCATCACCGGGGTGATCTGGTCCTTGAAGTAGCCCGCCGCGGTGGCGCGTTCGGCGCGGTTGTGGCTTTCCACGGCCAGGGCGTCCTGGTCGGCGCGGGTGATGCCCCATTTGGCGGCGATGTTCTCGGCCGTCACACCCATGTGGATGTTGTGGAAGGGGTCGTGCAAGGCGCCGATCATCATGTCGATCAGCTTGGTGTCGCCCATGCGGGCACCAAAGCGGGTGGCCAGGCTGGCATAGGGCGCGCGGCTCATGTTCTCGGCACCGCCGCCGATGGCGATGTCGGCATCGCCCAGCAGAATCGCCTGGCTGGCCGAGATGATGGCCTGCAGGCCCGAGCCGCACAGGCGGTTCACGTTGAAGGCCGGCGTGCCCTCGGCACAACCGCCGTCGATCGCGGCCACGCGCGACAGGTACATGTCGCGCGGCTCGGTGTTCACCACATGGCCGAACACCACATGGCCCACGTCGGCCCCGTCAACCTGAGCGCGCTTGAGCGACTCGCGCACCACCTGGGCGCCCAGGGCGGTGGGGGGAATGTCCTTCAGGCTTCCGCCAAAGGTACCAATGGCGGTGCGCACACCGCTGACGACGACGACTTCACGGGACATGTTGACTCCTAGGGTTGAGATTGAATTCTTAATTACAGATCCAGACTGTCGATCTTAGCCGCTGACGCAGGGCACCCGTCATGGGACCTGTCACGGGTGCGGTGGAGGGCCTCCGATAGGTCAATGGATTGTTAAGTTGGTTACACTCGCTCCCGTTTCAGGTGCCTGCCGTCGTTCTCGACGCGTGGGTTAAACGGGAAGCCGGTGACGTTGATGCCATCAACCATTCCGGCGCAGCCCCCGCTGCTGTAAGCCAGACGACGCCGGATGACGCCACTGTGCATGAACTTGCATGGGAAGGCCCGGGGAAGGATGAAGGCGAGCCAGAAGACCGGCCTGATCCACGCGTGGTGCCAGTCCTCGGGGTGAGGGAAGGGTTCTGTCGGACACCCTTCGGGGCCCTGGGCATGCCTTTGCCTGGGCGCCTGCGCGCGGGTGCCCGTGGGCTTTTCCGGTTCGTCTTGGCGCGGTGCCGCCTCTGCAGTCCCACCGGAGATGCCCTTGTTTTCATGTCTCGGCCCTGTTTTTGCAGGCCACGTTCAACCCTTCTGCCGCCCTTGGCGGTTCGGCCCCTTGCTGGGCTGCCTCGCCACCCTCCCAGTGCTGGCCCAGCCCGCCTTGCCACAATTGGCCGAGATCCGAGTGTCGGCGGGCGAGGCCACCGCAGCAGGCGAGTCTGACAGCGCCAGCGAGGGCCGCGTCACGGCGCAGCGCCTGTCCCGGCGTCCTTTGCTGCGCCCGGCGGACCTGATGGAGTCGGTGCCCGGCCTGGTGGTCACCCAGCATTCGGGCGATGGCAAGGCCAACCAGTACTTTCTGCGCGGCTTCAACCTCGACCATGGCAGCGACTTTGCCACCCACCTCATGGGCATGCCGATCAACATGGTGTCGCATGCCCATGGCCAGGGCTACATGGACCTGAACTTTCTCATTCCTGAGCTGGTCAGCAGCCTGCACTACCGCAAGGGCGTGTACCACGCGCAAGACGCCGACTTTGCCGTGGCTGGCAGTGCCCGCATCGACTATGTGCGGCAGTTGCCAGCGCCTTTCATCGACCTGAGCCTGGGGCCCAAGGGTTACCGGCGCAGCCTCGTGGCAGACAGCCGCGTCATGGACGACAAGCAGCTCCTGATGGCCCTGGAGCTGACGCACAACAACGGCCCCTGGCAGCAGCCCGAACGCCTGGGCAAGCAGAACGCGGTGCTCAAGCTGTCGTCGGGCACCGCGGCGCGCGGCTATTCGATCAGCGCTCTGGCGTACCAGGCCGATTGGCAGGCCACCGAGCATGTGCCCGAGCGGGCCATCGTGTCGGGCGAGATCGGGCGCTACGGCGTGCTGTCGCCGGGCGACGGCGGGCGCACCCACCGCTACAGCCTGTCGGCCGAATGGGCCGACAGCGGCGCCACCAGCGCGAGCCGGGCCCAGGCCTATGTGGTTGACTATGGCTTGAACCTGTTTTCGGCGCCGTCGGGCTTTGTGACCGGGCTGACGGGTGACCAGCATGAGCAGGCCGACCAGCGTGTGCTGTGGGGCGGGGGCTGGCAGCACAGCTGGTTTCTGGGCGAGGGCGCCGGGGCCACCGAGCTGACGCTGGGCACGCTGTTGCGGCAGGACCGCATCAGCAACGTGGGCCTGTTCAGCACCGTGAACCGCCAGCGCACCGAGGTGATTCGGCAGGACCGCATCACCGAGACCGCTGTCGGCCTGTCGCTGGAGGCCCACACCAACTGGCAGAGCTGGCTGCGCACCAGCCTGGGCCTGCGTCAGGACCACCTGCAGGCCCGGGTCACGCCGCTGGCGGGGGCCTTCAATGCCGACAATGTTGGCAGCGTGTCGGCCCGCCAGCTCAGCCCCCGTCTGGGTCTGGTGCTGGGGCCGTTCCCGGCTTGGGGCAGCACCGAATTCTTTGTCAACGCAGGCCAGGGCTTTCACAGCAACGACGCGCGTGGGGCCACCACCCGCACCAGCCCGCAGGACGGCAGCGCCGTCAGCCCGGTGCCTTTGTTGGTCAAGGCCCGCGGCCATGAAATCGGCCTGCGCACCCAGCCCCTGCCGGGTTGGCAGACCCGCCTCAGCCTCTGGCAGATGCAACTGGCCTCGGAGTTGGTGTTTGTCGGTGACGAGGGCGTCACCGAGCCCCGGGGCGCCTCACGGCGCTGGGGGCTGGAGTGGGCCCAGGACGTGCAACTGGCGCCCGGTCTGGCGTGGGATGGCAACCTGGCCTGGTCACGGGCGCGCTTTGTGCAGGCGGTCAATGGCGGCAGCCATGTGCCCAATGCCGTGCCGCTGACAGCGTCGATGGGCTTGAACTGGGATCAGGGCGGGCCCTGGTTCGGCGGGCTGCGCCTGCGTTACCTGGGGGCCTACGATCTGGAGGAGACCGGGCAGCAGCAGTCGCGCGGCTACTGGCTGGGCAGTCTGAAGCTGGGTTACCGCTTCCAGAGCGGATCGAGCCGTTGGCAGGCCAGTCTGGATGTGCTCAACCTGTTTGACCGGCGCGCCAACGACATCGAATACTGGGGCGGGGCCTGCACCCAGCGCGAGGCGCTGGGTGGCACCGGGGGTTGCGGCAGTGGCTCGGCCATCGATGGGCGCCTGATCCACCCCCTGGAGCCGCGCACCCTGCGCCTGGGGCTGCGGCTGAGCTTCTGAGGCGGCCGTTCAGGCGTCGCGCACGTCGGCCACGGGCTGGCTGCCGAAGTCGGGCCGTTGCAGGTAGGCCAGCAGGCGGGCTGCGGCCTCTTGCGGCGACGTCAGCTGGCCCTTGTCCTTGAGCGCGGCAAAGTTGCCTTGATCGGGGAAGGCCTCGGCTGGCGTGCTGCGCAACTGCACCTGCATGTCGGTGTCGATCACGCCGGGGGCCAGCGAGCAGACCTTGGCGCCGTTGGGTTTCTGGGCCTCGTCCAGCGCCAGGCAGCGCGTGAAGTGGTCCATGCCGGCCTTGGCGGCGCAGTAGGGCGCCTGCGAGGCCATGGCCCGCCGGCCCAGGCCCGAGGAGATGTTCAGCACCTGGCGTGGCAGCACCCAGCCGGCCGTGCCATTCAAAAACGCCGCACACAGCAGCATGGGCGCCTCCAGCCCCACGCGCAGCGCGGCGGCCACCAGCTCGGGGCTGCTGTCCGACAGCGGCGCGATGGGCGGGATCACCCCTGCGTTGTTGATCAGCACGGCCCGCTGGTAGGCCGCCGGGTCCTGGGTGCGCAGCCACAGGCCCAGCTCGTGCGCAGACCCGGTGCTGTCGGCCAGGTCGACCGACCACGCCAGCAGGCGCGCCCCGCGGGCCTCGGCCAGGGCGGGCAGGTCGGGGTGCGGGCTGCGCTGCAGGGTCAGCAGGGTATTGCCCGCTTGCAGCAGTTGCTCAGCCAAGGCCAAGCCCATGCCGCGCGAGGCGCCGGTGAGGATGTACAAGGAGGTGGTCATGACGCGATGCTAGCGTGAAGCGACCTGCGGTGTTGACAGGGTTGTTCCTGACCAACACTTGCCCTTGGCGAACGGCTCAGGGTTCCACTTCCAGTGCGGCACCCACCTGGTAGAAATGACCTCCTGCCACGTAATGCAGGCTGCGCAGCTCATCCGGGGCATCCTCGAAACGCCAGTGCCCGTCGCGGAACACGCGCTCGTCGGCCCAGGCGGCCAGCACCTCGGCCAGAAACAGGTCGTGCGGGCCGGCCACGGCGGCGCTGGTGGGCAGCACGCGGCATTCGAGCCAGCCGATGCAGCCCTGCACCAGCGCGGCCTGCACCCGGCTGGCGGGTTCCAGCTGAATGCCGCTGCGGGCCAGCTTGTCGGGTTGATCGTGCCCGCTTTCGCGCCCCAGGCGCAGGGTGGCCTGGGCCATGGCGGCCGGCGGGATGTTGAGCACAAACTCACCCGAGGCGTCGACCAGCTCGCGCGTCAGCGTGGCCTTGTCGATCACCACCGCCACCTTGGGCGGCTCGAAGTCCAGGGGCATGGACCACGCCGCGGCCATCACGTTGTGGCGCCCGGCATGGGCGCTGGACACCAGCACGGTGGGCCCATGGTTGAGCAAGCGGGTGGCTTTGGCGAGGTCGACGGCAAGGCGGGTCATGGGGCGGCTCAGAAGGGAACGGGGCTCTCGATGAACAGGGGCGCGCCACTGTCCGGGTGGGGCAGTCGGATCTGGGTGGCGTGCAGCAGCAGGCGGGACGCGCGCGGCGTGGCGATGGGGCCACCATACAGGCGGTCGCCCAGCATGGGGTGGCCCAGGGCCTGCAGGTGCACGCGCAACTGGTGCGAGCGCCCGGTGAAGGGCTCCAGCAGCACGCGCGAGGTGTTGGCCGCTTCGTCGACGGCCAGCAGATGCCAGTGGGTCTGGCTGGGCCGGCCGGTGGCCGCGTCCACGATGTGCAGGGGGCGGTTGACCCAGTCCAGGGCAATGGGCAGGTCGATCAGGCCCCAGTCGGCAGCCGGGGGCTTCAGGCAGCCTTGCACCACGGCCACGTAGCGTTTGTCGACCTCGCGTTGCTCGAAGCTGCGGTTGATGCGGCGCTGCGCCTCGGCGCCGCGGGCCATCACGATGATGCCCGAGGTGTCCAGATCGAGCCGGTGCACCACGCGGGCCTCGGGAAACAGGGCCTGCACCCGGGCCGACAGGCAATCCTGTTTGTCCTCGCCCTTGCCGGGCACCGAGTGCATGCCGGCGGGCTTGTCGAAGGCCAGCACGCTGGCGTCTTCATACAGGCAGGTGATGGGGCCGGCCGGGGTGTTGAGCACACGGGCCGCCTGGGTGTTGCCCTGGCCCAGGTACAGGGTGCTGGGCGCAACCACCACCGGGGGCACCGGCCGGGCGGCGGCCGCTTGCGCGGCGCGTTCGCGGCGGGCGGCACGGCCGGTGAGGGCGGGCCTGGGCTCAGGCGCCGGGGTGGGCTGGCGGGCGGGGGCTTGCAGGCTGCCGTCGGCAGCGCGGACATGGAAGGTCGGCATGGAGATTCAGTGGGGCGTTGCTGGCCGGGCGGGCTTCAGCTCAGCAGGCGCTGCACGGTGGCGCACAGCTCTTCGACATCGTTGGGTTTGTGGATCAGGGCGCGGGCGCCTTCGGCCAGCGCGCTGCGCTCGATCTCGGCCGTCACATAGCCCGAGGCCAGGGCCACCGGCAGGTCGGGGCGGATGCCGCGCACCTCGCGCAGCAGGTCCACGCCCGAGTAGCCCGGCATGTTGTAGTCGGTCACCAGCAGGTCGCAGGCCTGGGGGTCGGCGCGCAGGGCGGCGGCTGCCTCCTGGGGGTCGGTGTAGGTGCTGACACGGTAGCCGCGGCGGCGCAGCAGGCGCTCCACCAGAAACACCAGGGCCGTGTCATCGTCGACGTACATGACGTGCTGGCCTTGGCCTTCTGAAGTCGGGGCGGTTTCTTTGGCGGCAGGGGCCGGGCTGGCGAGCGGGGCCTCTGCGGGCGGGTTCGTGCCCGTGCCGGCGTGTGTCTCGTGGAAAGGGTTGATGGCCTGGGCCCCACGCAGGGCGGGAAAGTACAGCGAAAAGGTGCTGCCCTGGCCGGGTTTGCTTTGCACGTCCACCGCGCCGTCGTGGGTGCGCATCACGCCGTGCACCACGGCCAGGCCCAGGCCCGTGCCTTGCCCCACGGGCTTGGTGGTGAAGAAGGGCTCGAAGATGCGCTGCAGGGTGGCTGCGTCCATGCCCTGGCCGCTGTCGTGCACGCTCAGGCACAGGTAGGGGCCGGGGGGCAGGCGCAGGCGCTCGCGCAAGCGGGCATCGGGCATCAGCGGGGCCAGCCGGATGGTCACCCGCCCGGGGCCGGGCTCCATGGCGTGGATGGCATTGGTGCACAGGTTGAGCAGGGCCTGCTCGACCTGGGTGGCGTCGGCCAGCACCCGCGGGGTGTGGGGCGCCAGGTCCAGGTGCAGGGTGATGCCCGGCGGTAGCGTGACGTGCAGCAGGCGCTCGGTTTCGTGCACCACCTCTTCCAGCGCCAGGGGGCTGCGCCGTGGCGCCTCGTTGCGGCTGAAGGTCAGGATCTGGCGCACCAGCTCACGGGCGCGGCGGCCGGCCTTGTCGATCTCGTTGAGGCTGATCAGGGCCGGCGATTCGGCAGCCAGGTCGCCCCGGGCCAGTTCGACGTTGCCCAGGATGGCGCCCAGGATGTTGTTGAAATCGTGCGCAATGCCGCCGGCCATGGTGCCCACGGCCTGCATCTTCTGCGATTCGCGCAGCTGTACCTCGAGTTCGGCCCGGTGCGCCTCGGCGCGCTTGCGGGCGGTCAGGTCGCGCGCGAACACGGTGATGGTCTCGCCTTCGGCATGGCGCTCTACCGAGACGCTGACCTCGACCGACAGCTCCTTGCCACTGGCGGTGCGGGCCGTCAGGTCGCCCAGCAAGGCCTGGCTGGCAGTCTGGGTGAAGGCCAGGGCCTCGCTGGCGTTGGGCAGAAAGCGCTCCAGCGGGCTGCCCAGGGCATCGCTGGCGGGGCACTGGAACAGGGCTGCCGCCGTGGGGTTGAACACGGTGATGCGCTGGTCTTTGTCCACGCACACGATGGCGTCCAGCGCCGAGTTGATGATGGCCTCCAGGCGCCGCTCGCTGGCGTGCAGCTGCTCGTTGCGCTCTTGCAGTGCGGCGGCACTTTCCTGCAGGGCGCGGCGTTCGGCCAGCAGAGGGCCCTGGTCGATCACGGCGCAGATGTACTGCACCAGGGGCGGCGCGCCGTCCTGGTGGGTTTCGAGCCGGCGCACGTGCAGGTCGCCGGTCAGCTGGCCGCTGTCACCGATGGCGAACACCACCTCGGTGGCCTCGCCCTGGCCTTCGCTTTGTGCCTGGGCCAGGGCCTGCTGCACCTTGCCGACATGGGCCTCGCTCACAAAAGGCATCAGCGACACCAGGGGGCGATCGGCCTCGGTGGGCTGAAAGCGCCGGTGTGCCATCGAATTGGCCTGCGCCACGATGTCGTGCTCGTCGATCACCATCAGCGGCAGGGGCACGCTGGAGAACAGGGTCTCGAAACGCTCCGAGGCGCTCTCCGCGTTGGCCTGGCTGTAGCGCAGGATCTCGTTCTGGCTTTGCAGCTCGGCCACGAGCCGGCGCAGCACCTCGGCGCCGTCTGTCGGCAAAGGCCGAGCCGGATCGGCCATATCCTGGGAGTAAAAGGCGGGTGAAGTCATGGGCGGTCGAAACTGAGGCCCAAGTGTAATGACTGGCGGCAGGGTCTGCGGAAGGCATCCGCGCGTATGGGGCAGGGGAGGCTCTATATACTTCCGATGAATCGGAGGTTTATATGCATGCACCACTGTTCATCCCCAGCGCAGAGGCCGCCTTCATCGCAGGACTGTCGGACCGGCAGATGCATCGGGTTGTGGATGAAGGCCTGTTGCCTGAAAGCGTTGTTCAACAGCGAGGCAGCACCCGCCTGTTCACCCGACTGGGGGCCGGGTTCGCCAAGTTCTATTTCGCGACCGAGGATCTGCTGATGGCAAGGGCTCGGCGGCAGGTGCTGGACGAACTCAGTGCTCGCATCGATCATTTGCCGATGAAAGACGCACTGCTGACCTTGATGCAACTGGATGCCATCAGTTGGAAGGTGGAGCGCAGTTTTGTAGAGGTAGACGTGCTGCCTTTTCTTGAGCAAGCCCTGTGTCGCGTGAAGCAGGTGGAGCAGGCCGATACGCTGGTGGTCACGGACCCCGAGATCCTGGGCGGCACCCCCGTTTTTGCCGGAACCCGTGTACCCAGTGAGGTGGTGCTGGGCTCGCTGGCGGCGGGTATCGGGCTGGATCGACTACAGGACTCCTACCCTTTTCTGACCGAAGCCCACATCGAATCGGCCCAGGTTTTCGCACTCGTGCACCCCAGAAGAGGTCGACCGCGCCGCCTGGCCGATCTGAGCCCCGCGCTTGAACCACGCATCATGCGGGTCGTGCGGCACGCCGGAGGCGCATGACGATACGCTTCCTGATCGACGAGTGTCTGTCGCCTGAGCTGGTTCAACGCGCGGTTCAGGCGGGGTATCCCGAGTCCAGCTGCGTGCGAGACCGCGGACTCACCGGCACCCAGGATTGGAAGCTCATAGAGCACGTGGTGGCCGGTGACTGGACGCTGGTGACGCACAACGCCATCGACTTTCGTGGAGGGGGTCCAGACCGCCTGGCAGGGGAGCACGCCAAGCAGCCCATTCATGCGGGCCTGGTGTGCCTGGGCTCTGTGTACCCCCTCGACCTCTTGCGACAGCATGCACTGTTCCAGATGGCCCTGAATCAGGTGGCCGAACTGGAAGACCTGGTCAACACGGCGCTGGAGGTCTTCGAGAACGAAGATGGCTCCGTCGACATGTTGATCTACGACATACCCGACCCGACTTGAGCCGGCTCTGGTCTGATAACGCCTTGGGCCTCAGGCCGCGTACTCGCTCACCGGCACGCAGCTGCAGAACAGGTTGCGATCACCCCACACGTTGTCCACCAGGTACGCGCGGGACCCGTACTGGGTGAGTGGGGCTGCGGAGTGCGAGGTCGGTTGCTGACTGACACGCCGAGGGAATCGGACCCGCGTTGCGCTCGACACCAAGAGGCCCGCCAGATGGGGTGGCGATGCCCTTGTGGATCAAGGCAGGGTTCTCGCCGGCGGATCATCGATTTTGATACTCCCGCCTTCATTGCCTATGATCTCAGCGGTTGGCCTTCACAAAGGGTGTCCATGCGACCGTCAGTTGCGCTTGAATTGAAACGATGCGAAGTGCGGGAAGCCGTAGGCCGCTACCGCGTGGAGAACCCCCGCGTCTTCGGCTCGGTGTTGCATGGCAGTGATCAAGACAGCAGCGACCTTGACATCTTGGTCGATGCGTTGCCGGGGGCCACGTTGCTGGATTTGGGCGATTTGCAGGAAGAGCTGAAATCACTGCTCGGTGTGACCGTCGATTTGCTGACGCCGGGCGATTTGCCCTCCAAGTTTCGTGACGATGTTCTGGCTGAGGCACAGCCGGTATGACCCGGAATCGCCTGCCTGATTGCTTGGAACACATTCAACAGGCCGCCACGGATGCCTGCAGCTTCGTGAGGGGGATGGGCAAAGACGAATTTCAGGCCGACAAGCGCACCCAAATGGCGGTCATCATGTGTTTGATCGTCATTGGCGAAGCGGCCACCAACGTCATGGATTCGTACCCTGCGTTCACTGAGCAGCACCCAGCTGTGCCATGGCGCAGCATGCGCAATATGCGCAACCGCATGGCGCACGGCTACTTTGAAATCAACCTGGATCTTGTCTGGGAGACGGTCCAGGCATGGTTGCCAGCCTTGCTTGAGCAGTTGCCCGCGTTGCGCCAGGATGCCGAGGGCTGAAGAGGCCCTCGGCCTGGCGCCGCAGACGCCAGCGCGCGCTGCCCTGCGGGAACAGGGCGCATCGTTTACTGAGCGTACTCGCTCACCGGCACGCAGCTGCAGAACAGGTTGCGATCGCCCCACACGTTGTCGACCCGGCCCACGGGTGACCAGTACTTGGTCTGGCGCAGGCTGGCCACCGGGTAGGCGGCCACTTCGCGGGAGTAGGGGTGGGCCCAGTCGGCGCCCATCAGGCTGGCGGCGGTGTGGGGGGCGTTCTTCAGCGGGTTGTCGTCTTGCGGCCAGGTGCCGGCTTCGATCTGGCGGATCTCTTCGCGGATGGCGATCATGGCGTCGATGAAGCGGTCCAGTTCGTCGCGGGTCTCGCTTTCGGTGGGTTCGACCATCAGGGTGCCGGGCACCGGGAAGCTCAGCGTGGGGGCGTGGAAGCCGTAGTCGATCAGGCGTTTGGCCACGTCTTCGGCGGCCACGCCGGTGGCGTCCTTCAGGGGGCGCAGGTCCAGGATGCACTCGTGCGCCACATGGCCGTTCTCGCTGGCGTACAGCGTGGGGTAGTGGTTCTTGAGGCGGGCGCTGATGTAATTGGCCGACAGGATGGCCGCCTCGGTGGCGGCCTGCAGGCCCTCGGCGCCCATCATGCGGCAGTACATCCAGCTGATGGGCAGCACGGCGGCATTGCCCAGCGGGGCGGCGCTGATGGCGCCCACGCCGTTGACCGGCAGGCCCGCGGTGGCATGACCGGGCAGGAAGGGCACCAGGTCTTCGACCACGCAGACCGGGCCGACACCGGGGCCGCCACCGCCGTGCGGGATGCAGAAGGTCTTGTGCAGGTTCAGGTGGCTCACATCGCCGCCGAATTCGCCGGGGGCGGCCACACCGACCAGCGCGTTCATGTTGGCGCCGTCCACATAGACGCGGCCACCGTGCTGGTGCACCAGGGCGCAAAGCTCTTTGACGCTGGTCTCGAACACGCCGTGGGTGCTGGGGTAGGTGATCATCACGGCGGCCAGGCGGTCGCTGTACTGCTCGCACTTGGCGCGCAGGTCGGCCAGGTCGACGTTGCCGTTGGCGTCGCAGGCCGTGACCACCACCTGCAGGCCCACCATCTGGGCGCTGGCCGGGTTGGTGCCGTGGGCCGAGGAGGGGATCAGGCAGATGTTGCGGTGGCTGTCGCCGCGCGAGGCGTGCCAGGCCTTGATGACCAGCAGGCCGGCGTACTCGCCTTGGCTGCCAGCGTTGGGCTGCAGGCTGATGCCGGCATAGCCGGTGGCCTGGCACAGCCACTGGCGCAGCTGCTCGTCGAGCTCTTTGTAGCCTTGCAGTTGGTCGGCCGGGGCAAAGGGGTGCAGGTTGGCAAACTCGGGCCAGGTGATGGGGATCATCTCGCTGGTGGCGTTGAGCTTCATGGTGCAGCTGCCCAGGGGGATCATGCTGCGGTCCAGAGCCAGGTCCTTGTCGGCCAGGCGGCGCAGGTAGCGCAGCATGCTGGTTTCGCTGTGGTGGGTGTTGAACACCGGGTGCGTCAGGTAGGGGCTGCTGCGGCGCAGTTCGGCTGGGATCAGCGGCTCGATGCCTTTTTCGAAGGCGGCCATCGAGGGCAGGGCCTGGCCCGCCGTGGCAAAGAAGGCCCACAGATCTTCGATGTGCTCGCGGGTGCTGGTCTCGTCAAGCGAGATGCTGAGCGTGCCGCCTGCCGACAGGCGCAGGTTCACGCCCGCGGCCAGGGCCTTGGCCAGGATGGCCTGGGCTTGTGCGCCGGCAGCGACACTCACCGTGTCAAAAGCGCCGCTTTGCTGGAGCGTGTGGCCCAGCTGCTGCAGGCCGGCGGCCAGAATGGCTGTGTAGGCCGCGATGCGGCTGGCAATGCGCTTGAGGCCGGCGGGGCCGTGGTAGACCGCATACATGCTGGCCACCACCGCAGGCAGCACCTGCGCGGTGCAGATGTTGGAGGTGGCTTTTTCGCGGCGGATGTGCTGCTCGCGCGTCTGCAGGGCCAGGCGGTAGGCCGGCTGGCCGTGGCTGTCGACGCTGACACCCACCAGGCGGCCGGGCATGGAGCGCTTGAACTCATCGCGGCAGGCCATGAAGGCGGCGTGCGGGCCGCCGGCGCCCATGGGCATGCCAAAGCGCTGGGTGCTGCCGATCACGATGTCGGCGTCCCATTCGCCGGGGGGCGTGAGCAGGGTCAGGGCCAGCAGGTCGGCCGCCACGATGAAGGCGGCCTGCTTGGCGTGCACCGTGGCCACATCGGCCCGGAAGTCACGCAGCTCGCCAAACGTGCCGGGGTACTGGGCCACGGCGGCAAAGTAGTCGCGCTCGGCCAGGGCGGCGGTCCATTCGTCGGCCGTGCGGGCCACGATCACGTCGAAGCCCAGCGGTGCGGCGCGGGTCTGGATCACCTCGATGCTCTGCGGGTGGCAGTCGCCTGCCACCACGATGGCGTTCGCCTTGGACTTGACCGAGCGCTTGGCCAGGGTCATGGCCTCGGCGGCGGCGGTGGCCTCGTCGAGCATGGAGGCATTGGCCATGGGCATGGCGGTCAGGTCGCACACCAGGGTCTGGAAATTGACCAGCGCCTCCATGCGGCCTTGCGAGATTTCGGCCTGGTACGGCGTGTAGGCGGTGTACCAGGCGGGGTTTTCCAGGATGTTGCGCAGGATCACGCCAGGCGTGTGGGTGCCGTAGTAGCCCTGGCCGATGTGGCTGCGCAAAATCTGGTTCTTGGATGCCATCGCCTTCAACTCGGCCAGGGCGTCTGCTTCCGTCACGGGGGCGGGCAGGTCCATGGCCGTGCCGCGCGCAATGCTGCGCGGCACGATGCCTTCGATGAGGGCCCGGCGCGAGGCGGCGCCCACGGTGCTCAGCATGTGGGCTTCGTCTTCGGGGCCGATGCCGATGTGGCGGGCCCGGAATTCGGCCGGGTTCTCAAGTTCAGCGAGGGGAAGGGCGGATTGCATCAGCATGGGAAAACTCGGGGTGAGGCGCCTGGGCTCAGGCGTTCTTGGTGAAGTCGGAGTAGGTGGTCTCGTCCATCAGGCCCTCAAGCTGGGCCGGGTTGGACAGCTTGACCTTGAAGAACCAGCCGCTGGCCAGCGGGTCGCTGTTGGCCAGAGAAGGGTCGTCGCGCAGGGCCTCGTTGACTTCGACGATCTCGCCGTCCACCGGCATGTAGACGTCGGCCGCGGCCTTCACCGACTCGACCACACCGGCCACGTCGCCGGCGGCAAAGGTCTTGCCGACCTCGGGCAGGTCGACGAACACCACGTCACCCAGCGCATCTTGCGCATGGACGGTGATGCCGACCACGGCGGCGTTGCTGTCGGCGGCGTTGATCCACTCGTGCTCTTTGGAAAATTTGACGCTCATGATTTCTCCTGAAATAGGTGTGTTGCTTGGGGAGCTGGATGCAAATCAGCCCCGGTAGTATCGGTTGGGAACGAAGGGCATGGCAGCAACTTGCATGGCCACCGGCTTGCCGCGCACGATGGCGTTCAAGCGGGTGCCCAGGGCGGCCTGGTCGGCACGCACATAGGCCATGGCCACGGGTTGGTTGATGCTGGGGCCGAGCAGGCCGCTGCTGACCTCGCCGATGCGCTCGCCGGCCAGGGTCTGCAGCTCGGTGTGTTCGCGCACCGGCACCCGGTCCAGGGCCACCAGGCCCACGCGCTTGCGGGTCAGCACGCCGGCCGTGCCTTGCAGGTCGGCCAGTTGGGCCAGCACCTGGGCCGCGCCCGGGAAGCCACCCTCGCGCTCGCCACCGGCGCGGCGCACCTTCTGGATGGCCCAGGTCAGGCCCGCCTCGACCGGGGTGGTGGTGGTGTCCAGGTCGTTGCCGTACAGGCACAGGCCGGCTTCCAGGCGCAGCGAATTGCGCGCGCCCAGGCCGATGGGCTTGACCTCGGGCTGGGCCAGCAGGGTGCGCGCCAGGGCCTCGGCCTGGGCTGCGGGCACCGAGATCTCGAAGCCGTCTTCACCGGTGTAGCCGCTGCGGGTCACGTAGCAATCGATGCCGGCGATGCTGAAGGCGCCACCGGTCATGAACACCAGTTGGGCCACGCCGGGGGCCAGGCGGCTCAGGGCGGTCACGGCCTGCGGGCCCTGCAGGGCCAGCAGGGCCTGCTCGGGCAGGGGGATCACCTGGCAGCGCTGGCCGATGCGGGCCTGGATGTGGGCGATGTCGGCCACCTTGCAGGCGCCGTTCACGATCACGAACAGGTCCTCGCCCCGGTTCACGAACATCAGGTCGTCCAGGATGCCGCCCTCGTCGTTGAGCAGCAGGCCGTAGCGCTGCTTGCCCACGCCCAGACCGATCACATCGACCGGCATCAGGCTCTCGAAGGCCGCCGCCGCATCGGGCCCGACCAGGCGCAACTGGCCCATGTGCGACACATCGAACAGGCCGGCGGCGCTGCGGGTGTGCAGGTGCTCGGCCATCAGGCCGGCCGGGTACTGCACCGGCATCGAGTAGCCGGCAAAAGGCACCATGCGGGCACCGAGTTCGAGGTGCAGGGCGTTCAGGGGGGTGGTCAGCAGAGCGGAATCGGTCACGGTCAAGCCTTTGGCAGAGGGGGCACGGCACGCGCAGCCACAACGGCTGCTGCGCAGGGGCCCCGGCTGTCCGCTTTACCTGAGAGATTCACCCGGCGATGCGGGCTTGCTCCTTCGGTGGACTGCGCCTCTGGTGGTGCGCAGCCTCTCTCCAGCTGGGAAACGTCTGTTGCCAGACGGGTGTCAGTCCTTCTGCCTGAGCGTTAGGGCGATGCACCGCTCGTTGGTGCTTCGCTTTCGCCTTCGGCGGCCCGATTCGAGATCGGGCTCTCTCCTGACGGGCGGCAGTATAACGTGGCCGCCCAGGCTTGGGGCCGATTATTTGAAACCAAGCGCGTGGGGCAGCCAACTGCTGAGCGCCGGCACAAAGGTGATCACCACCAGCACCACGCCATGGGCCCACAGAAAGGGCATCAGCTCGCGCGTCAGCTCGGACAAGGGCACCTTGGACACGTTCGAGGTCACGAACAGCAAGCCCCCCACGGGTGGCGTGATCATGCCCAGGGTCAGGTTGTAGATCACGATCATGGCGAACTGGATCGGGTCCACACCCAGCTTCAAGGCCACCGGCGCCAGGATGGGCACCAGCACCATCACGCCGGGCAGCGGCTCGATGAAGATGCCGAACACCAGCAGGAACACGTTCACCACGATCAGGAACATCCAGGGCGACAGGTTCATGCCGATCAGCCAGTCGGCCATCAGTTGGGGCAGGCCCTCGATGGTCAGCAGCCAGGCGAACGAGCCCGACAGGCCGATGATGATCAGCACCGAGGCCGTCAGCAGCGACGAGTAGGCCAGGATGTTGGGCACGGCCGACCACTTCAGGGTGCGGTACACGTACTTGCCGCAGAACAGCGCATAGAACACCGCCACCACCGAGGCCTCGGTGGGCGTGAACCAGCCGGCGCGCATGCCGCCCAGGATCAGGATGGGCAGCATCAGCGCGGGCAGGGCCTTCCAGGTGTTGACCAGGATCTCCTTGAGCGGCGGCAACTGGCCGGCGCCCTTGTAGTTGCGCTTCTTCGACACATGCCAGTTGACGATGCACATGGCCACGGCGATCAGGATGCCGGGCAGGATGCCGGCCACGAACAGGGCGCCCACCGACACGCTTTCGTCTTGCAGGGCATAGACGATCATGGTGATCGAGGGCGGGATGATGGGGCCCACGATGGCGGTCGAGGCCGTCAGGGCGGCGGCGTACGACTTGTCGTAACCGGCCTTGTCCATCATGCGGATCAGCATCGAGCCGGGGCCGGCCGCATCGGCCAGGGCCGAGCCCGAGATGCCCGAGAAGAAGGTGAGCGACACCACGTTGGTGTAGCCCAGGCCGCCGCGCTTGTGGCCCACGAACTGGCCGGCAAACTTGAGCAGCACCTCGGTCAGGGAGCCGCCGCTCATCAATTCGGCAGCCAGGATGAAGAAGGGCACGGCCATCAGCGGAAAGCTGTCGACGCCGGTGAAGGTTTCCTTCAGCAGCACCAGCAGGGGGTAGCTGTCGGTCAGCACCAGGGCGGTGGCAGTGGCCAGGCCCAGGGCAAAGGCCACGGGCACGCCGATGGCCAAGTACACGCAGGCCGCGATGATCAGAACAAGACTGGGGTTCATGGGAAAGGCCTTGCGGGGTCAGATGGAAGCGCTGGCCGTGGCATCGAACTGCGCATCGGTGGCGAACTTGCGGTCGGTGATGTAGTGGCGCAGCACCAGCAGGAAGTGGATGCACAGCAGCAGCCCACCCACGGGGATGGCCATGTAGATGTAGCCGAAGGGGATCTGGGTGGCTGCCGTCATCTGGAACATGGCGCGCTGGGTGTATTGCCAGCCGATCCAGGTCATCATCACGAAGAAGGCCATCAGCAAAATGGCCACCAGCACGCGGATGGCCTGGCCCACCGGGCGGGGGAAGGCGTCCTGCAGGTTCTCGACCGCAATGTGGCCGCCGTAGCGCATCACCATGCCCGAGCCGATGAAGGTCAGCCAGATCATCATGTGGCGGGCCACCTCTTCGGCCCATTCGATCGAGGCATTGGTCAGGTAGCGCAGGGCCACGTTGGCAAAGATGATGACCGACATGGCCGCCAGCAGCACGATCAGGGCCCAGCGGTTGGTGGCCACAAAGTAGCGTTCAAAGGTGTTCATGGGGATTCAGCGCGGTGCGCCCGGGGCGGGAGGGGGCGCGCCGCCACAACGGCGGCGCGGGGGCCGGCCCGGCGGCCGCAAGGGGCACCGGGCCGGCAGGGCGGCGCTCAGCGCACGTCCTGGATCTTCTTGATGTTGTCGGCGCCAAATTCCTTGGCGTAGCTCACGTAGGCGGGCTTGAGGGCGTCGCGGAAGGCGGCACTGTCGACCTTGCGGGTCACGGTCATGCCGTCCTTCTCCAACTGGGCAATGCCGTTGTTCTCGTCATCGTTGACCTTCTTGCGCTGGGCCACGGCGCCTTTCTTGGCCGCCTCCTGGAACACCTTCTTGTCGGCGTCGCTGAGCTTGCTCCAGACACGCTGGGACACCAGCAGCAGGGCGGGCGAGTACACGTGGCCGGTCAGCGACAGGTGCTTTTGCACCTGGGAGAACTTGGACGACAGGATCACCGGGATCGGGTTCTCCTGGCCGTCGACCGTGCCTTGTTGCAGGGCGCCGAAGAGTTCGGGGAAGGCCATGGGCGTGGGCAGGATGCCGAAGGTCTTGTAACCCTCCATGTGCACCTTGTTTTCCATGGTGCGCATCTTCAGGCCGGCGGCATCGCTGGGCTTGACGATGTCGCGCTTGTTGTTGGTCATGTGGCGGAAGCCGTTTTCCGTCCAGGCCAGGGCGATCAAGCCCTTGGAGGGGAATTTGCTCAGCAGGTCCTGGCCGATCGGGCCGTCCATCACCTTGCGGGCGTGGTCGTAGTCGCGGAACAGGAAGGGGATGTCGACGATCTTCACCTCGGGCACAAAGTTGCCCACCGGGCCGGTCGAGGTGTTCACCAGGTCCTGGGTGCCCAGTTGCACGGCCTCGATCATCTCGCGCTCGCCGCCCAGGGCGGAGCTCGGGAACTGCTGGCACTTGTAACGGCCTTGGGTGCCTTTTTCGATCTCGTCGCAGAACACCGTGGAGCCGACACCGTAATGAGAGTCCTTGGTGGTGGCATAGCCGATCTTCAGCGTGGTGGTCTGTGCGAAGGCGGCGCCTGTGAGGCCGGCGGCCAGCATCATGGACAGGGCGGTGCGTGAAAGGGTCATCTTGTCTCCTTGCTTGTGCTTGTTTCGGTTGCGAGTCAAAGTAAATTTGTCATACAACTTTTTCATTATGCGGGGCAGGGACGAACGGCTGAATCCGGGTTTTCGCTAGCTTTGGCGGTGCGGCAACGCGGGCCGGTCATTCAGGTGACTGCGGACATGAAAAAAGCGCCCACGAGGGGCGCTTGAACAGAGGTTGCCGGCGGTGTTACATGCCCGAGTAGTTCGGGCCGCCGCCGCCTTCGGGGGTCACCCAGACGATGTTCTGCGTCGGGTCCTTGATGTCGCAGGTCTTGCAGTGCACGCAGTTCTGGGCATTGATCTGCAGGCGGTCGCTGTTGTCGTCGTTCTTGACGAACTCGTACACCCCCGCCGGGCAGTAGCGTGCCTCGGGGCCGGCGTACTTGGCCAGGTTCACCTTCACCGGGACCGAGGCGTCTTTCAGCGTCAGGTGGGCGGGCTGGTTTTCGGCGTGGTTGGTGTTGCTGATGAACACGCTGGACAGGCGATCGAAGGTCAGCTTGCCATCGGGCTTGGGGTAGTTGATCGGCTGGCACTCGGCGGCCGGTTTCAGGTAAGCGTGGTCGGGCTTGCTGCGGCGCAGCGTCCAGGGGATGTGGCCGCGCAGCACAAATTGCTCGAAACCGTTCATCAGGGTTGCCGTGGTCAGACCGTACTTGAACCAGTTCTTGAAGTTGCGGTCCTTGTTCAGTTCGGTGTGCAGCCAGCTGCGCTCGAAGGCTTCGGGGTAGGCCGTCAGCTCATCGTGCTGGCGTCCAGCGACCACCGCGTCATAAGCCGCCTCAGCGGCCAGCATGCCGCTCTTGATGGCGGCGTGGCTGCCCTTGATGCGCCCGACGTTGAGGTAGCCAGCGTTGCAGCCCACCAGTGCGCCACCCGGGAACACTGTCTTGGGCAGGGCGTTGATGCCACTGGCGTTGATGGCACGGGCGCCATAGGACAGGCGCTTGGCCGTGATTTCACCCTTGTCGTTTTCGAAGTAGTAACGCACGTTGGGGTGGGTCTTCCAGCGCTGCAGTTCTTCGAATGGGCTCAAGTAGGGATTGCTGTAGCCCAGGCCGGTGACAAAGCCGAGCGCGACCTTGTTGCCTTCCAGGTGGTACAGGAAGGCGCCGCCGTAGGTGTCCGACTCCATGGGCCAGCCGGCGGTGTGCATCACAAAGCCCGGCTTGTGGCGGGCCGGGTCGATCTCCCACAGCTCCTTGATGCCGATGCCGAAGCTCTGCGGGTCACGGCCTTCGTCGAGCTTGAAGCGCGCGATCAGCTGTTTGCCCAGGTGGCCGCGCGCACCCTCGGCGAACACCGTGTACTTGGCGTGCAGTTCCATGCCCAGCTGGAAGTCACCCGTGGGCTCACCCTCCTTGTTGATGCCCATGTTGCCCGTGGCCACGCCCTTGACCGAGCCGTCCTCGTTGTAGAGCACTTCGGCCGCACTGAAGCCGGGGAAGATTTCCACGCCCAGGGCTTCGGCCTGTTCACCCAGCCACTTGGTGACGGCACCCAGGCTCACGATGTAGTTGCCATGGTTGTGGGCAAAAGGGGGCAACAGGAAGTTGGGCACGCGAAAGCCCGACTTCTCGCCCAGGAAAACGTAGGCATCGTCGGTCACTGGCTGGTTCAGCGGGGCGCCATCGGCCTTCCAGTTGGGCAGCAGTTCGGTCAGGGCCTTGGGGTCCATGATGGCGCCTGACAGGATGTGCGCGCCGGGCTCGGAGCCTTTTTCAAGCACTACCACCGACACGTCGGTGCCTTTTTCGGCCGCCAGTTGCTTGAGCCGGATCGCAGTGGCCAGCCCGCCCGGGCCGCCCCCCACGACGACGACGTCGTATTCCATGGCCTCTCGCGGGCCGTATTGGGACAGGATTTCTTCGTTGGTCATGGGGCGTCTCGCTGGATAATGATTTGGGTTCGGTGACTCAGTTGTAACCGGCTGCGCGGCATTTTATTCGCAGCAGGGTTGAATTAGAACGGTCGTTCGTTTTTTTGTCCTTGTGGAGACACTGTAAATGGCTTTCAGCATCGATTTGTCGGGCCGCGTGGCCTTTGTCACCGGCGCCTCCAGTGGGCTCGGTGCCCAGTTTGCCCGCACGCTGGCCCGTGCCGGCGCCGCCGTGGTGCTGGCCAGCCGCCGTGTGGAGAAGCTCAAGGAGCTGCGCGCCCACATCGAGGGCGAGGGCGGCAGCGCCCATGTGCTGCCCCTGGATGTGACCGATCTGGACAGCATCCGCGCCGCGGTGGCGCACGCCGAGACCGAGGTGGGTTCGATCGACATCCTGGTCAACAACTCGGGCGTCAGCACCACCCAGCGCATCCAGGACGTGGGCGAAGACGACTTCGACTTCATCTTCAACACCAACGTCAAGGGCTCCTTCTTCGTGGCGCAAGAGGTGGGCAAGCGCATGCTGGCGCGTGCCCGGGGTGCCGCGCCCGGCACCTACACCGGTGGGCGCATCATCAACATCGCCTCGATGGCGGGCCTGAAGGTGCTGCCCCAGATCGGCGCCTACTGTATGAGCAAGGCCGCCGTGGTGCAGATGACCAAGGCCATGGCCCTGGAGTGGGGCCGTTTCGGCATCAATGTGAACGCCATCTGCCCCGGCTACATCGACACCGAGATCAACCACCACCATTGGCAGACCGAGCAGGGTCAGAAGCTGGTCAACATGCTGCCGCGCAAGCGCGTGGGCAAGCCCGAAGACCTGGATGCGCTGCTGGTGATGCTGGCCAGCGATCAGAGCCATTTTGTCAACGGCGCGATCATCGCGGCCGACGACGGCTTTGCCGTCTGAGGGCGGGCGCTGTGCGGATCGAGATCCCCGAGCGCAAGCGCCTGGTCCATGAGATGCGCATCCCCATCCGCTGGGGCGACATGGATGCCATGGGCCACGTCAACAACACCAGCTATTTCCGCTACCTCGAAACCTTGCGCATCGACTGGATGCAGGCCATCGGCTGCCCACCCGCCCCGCAGGGCGAGGGCCCGGTGATCGTCAATGCCTTTTGCAACTTCTACCGGCAGCTGGAGTACCCAGGCGAGGTGCTGGCCCGCCTGTACGTGAGCGACCCCGCCCGCACCACCTTCGAGACCTGGGCCACCCTGGCGCGGGTGGACCAGCCCGAGGTGATCTGCGCTGCCGGTGGGGCCACCACCATCTGGGTGGATTTCCCCAAGCAGAAAGCGGTGGCGCTGCCCGACTGGATGCGCGCCCACGTGGCCGACTGAGGCCTCAGCGCAGCACGCGGTAAAGATTAGCGTTGGCCTGTAGCCAGCGCTCTGCCAGTTGTTGGGCCGAGACGCCCGCGTGCTCTCCACGGGCAGGGGGGCTGTCGGCCTGAAGTGCCGGATGGAAATCAGCCCGGTAATAGCGCAGCAGGGCCGGCACGGAGAGCCGTAACACACCGTTTCGACCCAGCATGAAGCGCAGGGCGCTGCGCCAGGTGCTCAGGCGCCACAGGCTGCCATCGTGCTTCAGATTGAGCAGGGTCTGGCCCAGGCAGTCCAGGCTGAAAAGGATCAGCACATAGGTGAACCAGCGGCGGCGCCAGGTCAGGTTGCCGCCGAGAGCCTGGTAAAGGTCAAATGCCACGGCCCCATGCTCGGTTTCCTCGGCGGCGTGCCAGCGCCATAAGGTCTGCATGCGGGGCTCGGCGCCGGCCAGTAACGCGTCGTAGCGCAGCGTGACGTCGGCCAGCACCGCCGTGCAATGCTCGTAAGCGCAGGTCACGGCCAGAGGGTGCAGGGGCTTGAGCTGGCGGGCGCGCTCGATGCGCCGCTGCGCCCAGTGCTGCCAGCGGTTGATCAGGCCCTGGCGCTCGAGTTGCTCGTTGTAGAGCCCATGAAGCCGGCGGTGCGTGGCTTCCTGTCCGATGAAGCCCTGGATCGTCTCGCGCAAGGGCGCGTGCCGAGGCTCCTCGGTCAGTCGCTTGAGGGCTTCGCGCACCGAGTCGATGAAAAACTGCTCGCCGACCGGAAAGCTCATCGACAGGGCATTGAAGAACATGCTGCGAAAAGCGTCGCCGCCATGCCAATGGCGCTCGAAGCCAGTGCTCAGGTCGACTTCGAGTTTGCGAACCTGCAAGGTGCTTGGGGCGCTCATGGCCGGCCCATCAAGCCTTGGCCTTGGGCACGCGGCCCATCAGGTAGAACTCCGGGTTGGGCAGCATGCCGCTGAAGCTGGCAATGCGGTTGGACATGCCGAAGAACGCCGTGATGGCGGCGATGTCCCAGATGTCCTCGTCCGAGAACCCGTGGGCATGCAGGGGGGCGAAGTCGGCTTCGTCCACCTCGTGCGAGCGTTCGCAAACCTTCATGGCGAAGTCGAGCATGGCGCGCTGACGCGGGCTGATCTCGGCCTTGCGGTAGTTGATGGCGACCTGATCGGCCACCAGTGGCTTTTTTTCGTAGATGCGCAGCAGCGCGCCATGGGCCACCACGCAATACAGGCACTGGTTGGCCGCGCTGGTGGCGGTGACGATCATCTCCCGGTCGCCCTTGGTCAGCGAACCTTCTTCCTTGAGCATCAAGGCATCGTGGTAGGCAAAAAAGGCCCGCCATTCGGCCGGGCGACGCGCCAATGTCAGAAAAACCTGCGGCACAAACCCGGCCTTCTCCTGCACAGCCAGAATTTTTTCCCGAATATCTTCGGGGACATTGTTCAATTCTGGCGGCTCGTAGCGTGAGCGGTTCATTTCGGTCTCCATAGTGCTTGTGCTTGCCATCATAGGCTTGCGAGGTGAGGGGCCTTGGAACGCAAAAGCTCGGTTTTGAAAAAGCTATCGAAACTTTAGAGGTAATTGTTTTTACTTATTTTGAAGGCTTTTTTAACATGGCTGCACCGCGTTCTCCTTCATCCTCAAGGACACCATCATGAGCCAGCCCATCCTGACCACCGCCTCCGGCAGCGGGACTTCGGACCCGAATCACAGCCTCAGTGCACGCCGCCCACCTTCAGCTTCGGCGCAGCGTGTTTTGACCCGCAAGCTCGGCCTTGGGGGCCCCATGGGCGCCCGCCAGTGGATCGGTCTGGCCCTCAACGTGGGTGGCCTGGCTGTGGTGTTGCAGAGCCTGGCCCGGCACGGGGTGGGCGCATGAGCGCCGGTATGAACCTGCCCGACCGCCTGCGGCCCTGGCGCGATGAGTTCTGGCAGGCCTTGCAGGGCTGGGCTGCGTCCGTGGGGCAGGGCACAGCGGCCTGAGTTTGAGTGCGGTCCGGGCTTGCCTGCCTGTTCAGGCCTCCCAGTGACCGTCGTTTTGATGACCCGGGTAGCGCAACGACCCGGGTTGCGGCCACCCCGTTTCGGGGTGGCCTTTTTATCGGGGCTCAGCGTGCGCCCAGGTAGTCCAGCTTGCCCAGGGGCACGCCCTGGTGGCGCAGCAGGTCGTAGGCCGTGGTCACGTGGAAGAAGAAGTTGGGCAGCGCAAAGCTCAGCAGGTAGTCGATGCCGGTGAAATGCCGGTCGCCGCTGCGCAACTTCAGCACCACCTCACGCGCCTCCGAGCCGTCGATCTGCGCCGGGGCGAGGGTCTTCAGGTAGTCCAGGGTCTTGGCGATGCGCGCTTGCAGTTCGGCCAGGGTGACTTCGGTGTCTGGGAAGGCCGGGGCTTCCACACCGGCCAGACGGGCTGCACAGCCTTTGGCGGTGTCGGCTGCGATGAAGACCTGGCTGGTCAGGGGCAGCATGTCGGGCGCCAGGCGCAGTTGCCCGTAAGTGGCAGGGTCGGTGCCTTGGGCGGCGGCGTGGGCGGCAGCCTTCTCAAGAATGCTGGACAGGGCGCTCAACTGGCGCACAAAAACGGGTACGCTGGCCTGGTACATCGAGATGCTCATGGGGGCTTTCTGGGGTGTAACGCTTGAAGGCTGTGATGATCCTTCAAAACCGGCATGCCTGCCGGTTTGCTCAACATCACCCCGCCAGCAGCCGGTGCACCAGATCGGCGGTGGTGTTGGCCTTGTACTTGCGCATCAGGCGGGCACGGTAGATCTCGACGGTGCGGTGGCTGATGGCCAGCGAACGGCCGATCTCCTTCGAAGTCAAGCCATTCATCAGGTGGGCGGCCACCTCGCGCTCACGGGCTGTCAGTTCGGCCTTGACGGGGCGGCGCGAGCTCAGGTCTTCAAAGGTCCAGATGCCGGCCTCGTGCGGGTTGTCTCGGTTCAGGGCCCGCCCGGTGACATGGCACCAGAACGTTTCGCCCTTGAAGCGGCCGTCCACCCGCTTCATGACCCGATCGTCCGAGTAATGACCATGGGCATTCAGGATGGGCGCGATGCGTTCGCCGGTGCGTTCGTACTCGTCGGCGCTCGGGTACAGCACCTTGAACGACTGGCCCACCAGCTGGTCTCGTGTGGTGCCGAACATCTCGCACACATGCAGGTTGCAGTCCACGATGGCACGGTGGCGCGACAGCACCAAGCCGACGGGGGCGAGGTCGAATGCCAGGCGGTAGTCCAGTGGAATCAAGGGGGTGTCCTACAGGGTCTTGCTTACGAGCTTCTACGTATTCAAATAGGTAGTATCTTCTGCAATTCTAAGTTCCACCTGCACGCATCTTCAGGAGACATTTGTGAACAAACTTTTTCCCTCCGCCACCGAAGCGCTCAAGGGCGTGGTCAGTGACGGGCAATTGCTGGCTGTCGGCGGTTTCGGCCTCTGCGGCATTCCCGAGGCCCTGATCGACGCCTTGCGCGACACCGGCGCCAAGAACCTCACGGTGATCTCGAACAACGCCGGGGTTGACGGGTTCGGTCTGGGCAAGCTGCTCGAAACCCGCCAGATCAAGAAGATGATCTCCAGCTATGTGGGCGAAAACAAGGAATTCGAACGCCAGTACCTGGCGGGCGAGCTCGAATTGGAATTCACCCCGCAGGGCACGCTGGCCGAAAAGCTGCGCGCGGGCGGCGCCGGCATCCCGGCCTTCTTCACCAAGACCGGTGTGGGCACGGTGGTGGCCGACGGCAAGGAACTGCGTGATTTCGACGGCGAAACCTATGTGATGGAGCGCTCGCTGGTGCCCGACGTGGCCCTGGTGAAGGCCGATGTGGCCGACAAGGCCGGCAACCTGCGTTTCCGCTACACCGCGCGCAACTTCAACCCTGCCGTGGCCATGGCCGGCAAGCTGTGCATCGTCGAGGTCGAGAAGATCGTCGAAGTGGGCGAGATCGCGCCCGACGACGTGCACCTGCCCGGCATCTATGTGCACCGCCTGGTGCTCAACACCCAGCCCGAGAAGCGCATCGAAAAACGCACCATCACCGAAAAGGCAGGAGTCTGAACATGCCCTGGAATCAAGACCAAATGGCGGCCCGTGCCGCACACGAACTGGAAGACGGCTTCTACGTCAATCTGGGCATCGGCATCCCCACCCTGGTGGCCAACCACGTGCCTTCGACCATCGAGGTGTGGCTGCAGTCCGAGAACGGCATGCTGGGCATCGGCCCCTTCCCGACCGAGGATGAGGTCGACGCCGACCTGATCAACGCCGGCAAGCAGACCGTCACCACCATCAAGGGCTCGTCCATCTTCGGCAGCCATGACAGCTTTGCCATGATCCGTGGCGGCAAGATCAACCTGTCCATCCTGGGCGCCATGCAGGTCAGCGAAAAAGGCGATCTGGCCAACTGGATGATCCCGGGCAAGATGGTCAAGGGCATGGGCGGCGCGATGGACCTGGTGGCCGGCGTCAAGCGCGTGATCGTGCTGATGGAACACGTGGCCAAGAAGAAAGACGGCACCGAAGACCTGAAGATCCTGCCGCAATGCACCCTGCCGCTGACCGGCGTGGGTGTGGTGGACCGCATCATCACCGACCTGGCCGTGATGGACGTCACCCCGGAAGGCCTCAAGGTGGTTGAACTGGCCCCGGGCGTGACCCGCGAGTTCCTGCAATCCAAGACCGGCGTCACGCTGATCTGATCCGCAGACTGAACCCCTCACCGCCCCGAGCCTTTCGAGTGGCGGTCTTTCAGAAGACGAGCCTGGCCTCGTCTTTTTTTTCGCGACCAACAGACCTTGCCGCGGCTCAGATGGGCAGAATCGGGCGCATGGAACATGAGCACAAGACGGCCCTTGAACCCGCGCATGCCCCGTTTGGCCTGGGCCCAGTCGTGCTGGTGCTGGCTTCAGGGCGTGGCGAACGTTTTCGCGCCTCGGGCGGCCTGACCCACAAGCTGCAGGCCGACCTGGGCGGGCGCACCGTGCTGCAGCGCACCCTGGACGCCGTGCGCGCCAGCGGTCTGGCCTGGCACCTGGAAGACCGGGGCCACCCGGGCATGGGCGACAGCATCGCCGCCGCCGTTCGGGCCACCGCCCAGGCCCCGGGCTGGCTGATCCTGCCCGGCGACCTGCCGCTGGTGCGGCCCGAGAGCCTGCAGCGGGTGGCCGGGGCGCTGTCGGCCTGGCCGGTCGTGCTGCCGCGCCATGCCGGTGAAAAGGGGCATCCGGTGGGGTTTGCTGCCGTCTGCCGTGAAGGCTTGCTGGGCTTGACGGGCGATGTGGGCGCGGCCTCGGTGCTGCGCCAGTGGCAGTCGCTGGGCCAGGTGCTCACACTGGACCTGGCCGACGCCGGCATCGTGACCGACATCGACACCCTGGACGACCTGGACCGTGCGGTCCGTCAACTGGCTTGATCTGGGGGCGCATGGGGGGCCAGCCGCAACAGGCGGGCCAGGCTGCGGTCGTGGATGCCCAGTTTCAGCAGGCCTTCGTGGGTCTGGCGCACGTAGTCGAGCGTGGTGCCGAACTTGCCGCACGACTGACTGAAGATGCGTTGGTAATCGGCTTCGCTGAGCTGGCCTGTGTGGCTGGGGCTGCGCCGTGACAGCGTGAAGGCCAGCGCCGACACCGGGCCCTGCGGGGTGTGGCAGCGCAGCCAGCGCGGGTCGTACACCCCGGTCATCATCTCGCGGTGCCACAGGCGCACCAGGGCCGATTCGGCCTCATGGCGCGGGATGCGGAACACGGCACCCTGGCAGCTCCCGCCCGACAACATGCCGAACACCAGACCCGGGCACTCCGGGGTGCCCCGGTTGATGCGGCTCCACATCTTGAGGGCGCGGTGCCAGCCATGCACGCGCGCCGGGCGCTGCTCGTCAAACGCAAATTCGGGGCGCCAGATCAGCGATCCGTAGGCAAAGACCCACAAGTCGTGCTGCCCGCCCCATTGGCGTCGGGTGTGTTCCAACATGGGGCCGGGGTCGCGCAGGGCCGTCATGCCTGCTGGGGTGAATTCACTCATGGGTGCTTCGAAATCCGGGGCGCTGGGGTCAGGGTGGAATGGGTATTTTGCGCCAGCACACCCGGCTGACGCGGTCGCTTGTGGTTTTCAGAATGATTCCACCTGCATTCCGATCGAATCGAACGCCAGAAAAGCCTCGGATTTGTCGTTGGCGACAGCGTTTCGTCAGATTGTTCGTTTCAATATGATATTTTCAGCCATCCAACTCACAAAGGGTTCCATGCAGACTTGGAGCAATGAAGCACTGGACGCGCTGCGGTACGCAGGCGATCCGCTGGCGGACGCCACGGTGGCCCGGCTCATGCACGATTGGGTGCGCCCCCCTGCAGGGCAGGGCCTGGATCAGTTGCAGCAACTCAATCAGGCGCCGCTGGAGCGGCTGAATGCCGCCACGCGCTTGCTGCATCAGATGCCCGTCAATGGTGGACTGAGCGATTGGCGGCCTCTGGCGCCCCCAGCCCATCGCGATCTGGCCGACATTCTGGTTGACTATGTCCAGCAGGCCTTGCGGGGCTACTCCTGGGAAACAGACCCCCAGGTCGAGCAGGCCGAGCAGGTATTTGCGGAACTGGGCGTGTTGTCCTGCCTGATTCAATTTTGTGCCAGTCTGCCTGAGTGCTACGTGGTGCCCGACCTGTCAGACGTTCTGCATGTGGCAGGCCAGCTCGAGCAGCACACGGACCACCGCATCCGTGCCACAGCCGCCATGATCTTTCCCGTCATGCTGCCGGGCGGGCTGACTTCGGCCAGCGGGCGTGGGGTGGGGCAGGTCCTCAAGGTGCGCTTGATCCACGCCACCATCCGCCACCTGATCCTGCGCGGCGAACCTCAAGAGGTGCTGGCGTCGGTGCGCAGCGCCGCCGGCACGCCCCAGGGCATGGTGCCGCCGCTGTTTTCTGCCACCCCGGTGCAGGGGCTGCAGGCCAGCTTGCTGTCTCATGGCTGGGATTTGCACCAGCACGGCATGCCCTGCAACCAGGAGGAGCTGGGCTACACCTTGCTGACCTTCAGCTTCGTTTTTCTGCGCAGCCTGCGTCGCCTGGGGCTCGGTTTGCGGCCCGAGCAGGAGACGGCTTACCTGCATTGCTGGAACCGGGCCGCCCGTCTGCTGGGCGTGAGCGAGGCCATGCTGGCCAGCGACTACGGCAGCGCGGCCCAACTGTTCGCCCTGATCCAGCAACGTGCGCGGGCGGGCCGGCCCATGCCGGACGTGCGCCCATTGCTGGGCCAAGCGCTGGTGGCCAACCTGGAAAGCGTTGTTCCCTTGCGCGTGCTCAAGCCTGTGGGGCCTTTGATGATCCATCATCTGTGTGGCCAGGAAGTGGCGGACGAGATCGGTGTGCGCACGCCTGCCGGCGGCTTGAGCGTGTTCCTCTTCAACGCGGGCATGGCTTTGACGCGGGGGCTGGATGCGCTGGTGCGCGTGTTCGTGCCTGGGTTTTCGCTGGCGCGCTTCTTCACCCGTTTGATCGGGCAGCAGTATGTCTGGGCGTTCCTCCTCAGTCAGACGCGGCCCCTGGTGTTGCCCACCGAGTTGTTGGGCGAAGTCCATGCCACGCTGCAC